>Ga0209517_10000072_pt1 | contig 163518 bp, 151 predicted proteins | sample PeaSoiMetSII2010_FD_187695 | JGI IMG/M metagenome (GOLD analysis project Ga0209517, IMG submission 187695) | Peat soil microbial communities from Weissenstadt, Germany - SII-2010 (SPAdes) (version 2) | ecosystem: Environmental > Terrestrial > Soil > Wetlands > Peat | place: Germany...
CAGTCTTATTCACTGCCTAGTTCCGGTTTGCCGGGCGGCTGGGTCATTCCGTGCGCTGTTGGGCTTGTTATCGTGGCTATTGCCTCAACAGCGCCCGCGCCGATGGTCGTTGTTATTTCGGCCGCGGGACGACAGACGGCTCTTCTTGGTTGTGCCTTGTTCTATGCCCGCGCGCGGAAAATCAGCACGCTCGCCAAGCTCCGGTTTCGGCTTCAATCAACAAGCCACTTGGTGGCGATGCCGGCTCTCTTGGTTCCGACACTACTGCGGATTTGAGAACATAACAGAAACATATCAAGAGCTGCGCCAATTTTTTTGGCGATTTTAGTCCGGCCAGCGGCGATGCAGCCAGAACCACTGCTCCGGCCGTTCGCGGATCCAGCCCTCCAATGTCCGGTTAACCGCGGTCATCAGCGCCAGCACGCCGGCGTCGCGGTTGCCGCTCCGGGGAAGCGGTAACTTGGGATAAATCGTGAGGCGGAAATGCGCGCCCCCGGTCCGCTCGACCCGCACCGGCAGCACGTCGCAATCGAAATGCAACGCGAACAGCGCCAACGCCGGCGCGGTCATCGCCGGCCGGCCGAAAAATGGCACGGCGATGCCGTCATTGAGTTTCTGGTCGACGAGGAGGCTCAGATGCCCGCCCCGGCGCAGCGTCGCGGCTGCGCGCCTGGACGCTACCGCGCCCTTGGGGATCAGCTCGCCCTGGTCGCCGCGCAGTCGGCCGATCAGGCGGTCGAAGAGCGGGTTGTTGGCGGCGCGGTAGATCTGGGCGATGTCGAGCCCGTATTGGCCGCCGGCGAGCGCCGCGATCTCCCAATTCCCCAGATGCCCCGAAAACAGCACCACCCGGCGCTCCGCGGCAAGCGCCGCGTCGAGATGTTCGAGGCCGCGGGTCTCGACCCGGCCACTGGGCTCGAACACCTTGATCTTGCGCAGATGCGGGTACTCCGCCGCGACCCGCCCGAGGTTGTCCCACATGCCGCGGACGACCGTGTCGATTTCGGCCTCGGACAGCGCGGGCATGGCGGCGCGGAGATTGAGTCGGGCCCGCTTGCTGACGCCGAGATGCGGGCCGATCCGCCGCGCGATGGCCCCACCGAGCGCCGAGGCGCGGTCAAGCGGCAACAAGCCGAAACCGCTAAAGGCGAGCGTGGCGAACCAGGCCTCGATGCGGTAGGTCCAGCCGACCGGCGCCGCGCGCCGCTCAGCCGATTGCGGCGCCACTTGCCTGCAGCACCCGCGCGAGCAGGGCGTCGAGCGCCGACCGGTCGCGCCACTCGATGCGAACCTCGAGAACCTCGACGCCGGCGCGCGCTTCTGGCCGCAGCCGCGCGGCGTCCTTGGCGGTGGTGACGAGCAGCGCCCGCTCGCGCTCGGCGGCGGCGCGCAAGGCGGCGATCTCGGCATCACTAAAGGGGTGATGGTCCGGGTATGGATGCTCCGCCGCCAGTTCCGCGCCAAGCCGGCGCAGCGTCGCGAAGAATTTCTCCGGCCGCCCGATGCCGGCGAAGGCGACGACGCGCTTTCCGGCGAAACGCTCGCCGTTCACTGGCGCGAGCGCGGCGTGCAGGATTGGGCAGGCGGTGCCGGCAAGCCCGCGCGGGATGATTTCGCCATCGAGCAGGACGATGGCGTCGGCGCGGGCGAGCCCGGCCTCGATCCGCTCGCGCAGCGGGCCAGCCGGCAACAGCCGGCCATTGCCAAAACCATAGGCCGCATCGACCACCAGCAGCGATAAATCCTTGGCGACGGTGGGGTTCTGGAACCCATCGTCGAGCAGCACCGCGCCGGCGCCGGCTTCTGCGGCAACCCGCACTCCGGCGGCGCGGTCGCGCGCCACCCAGGTCGGCGTTTGGGCCGCCGCCAGCAGCGCCTCGTCGCCGACCGCATCGGAATCGTGGGTCGCGGGATCGACCTGTAACGGTCCGGCGAGCCGCCCGCCATAGCCGCGCATCACGATATGCGGGCAAATGCCGCTCTGGCGCAGCACGTCGACGAGCGCGAGCACGACCGGCGTCTTGCCGGCGCCGCCGACGATGAGATTGCCGACGCAGATCACCCGTACCGGGGCCCGGTATGGGTGGGCGAGGGCTCGGTGCACCCTGCTCGCGGCGTCGATCGCCGCGCCTACCGGCGCGAGGAGACCGGCCAAGATGTTCGCCCCTGGGCCGGGCGCCTCGTCCCAGAACTCAGGCGTTCGCATCGATCGTTTCCCGCGGCGCCATCGGGTCGAGCCAGGGCGCGAGGCGCTCCATCACCGCATCGAGCGTGCCGAGTCCGCTGGCGGCGACGCGGGTGGCGCGCTCGGCGCGCTTGGTGCGCAGTGCCGGGTCGTCGAGCAGCCGCGACACTGCGGCAGCGAGGGCTCCCTCGTCGGCGACGATTTCCGCCGCCTGCGCGCTCTCCAGCGCGTCGACCATCGTCGCGCAATTGGCAGTATGCGGCCCGAGCAGGATGGCGCAATCGAGGCGCGCCGCCTCGAACGGGTTGTGCCCGCCGATCTCGACCAGCGAGCCGCCGACAAAGGCGATGCCGGCGATGCTGTAAAGCATCCCGAGTTCGCCGAAGGTGTCGGCGAGGTAGAGATCGACATTGGCCGTCACCGGGTCGCCGCGCGAGCGGCGGGCGACGCGCAGTCCACGCGCTTCGGCCATTGCGGCGATATCGTCGCTCCGCACCGGGTGGCGCGGCGCGACGATGGTCAGGAGGCCGGGGTGTGTGGCGGCGACCCGGCTGTGCACCCCGGCAGCGATTTCGTCCTCGCCGGCATGGGTGCTGGCGGCGAACCAGATCGGGCGATCGCCGATCTGTTCCCTGAGGGTCGCCGTTGCCTCGGCATCGACCGGCAGGCGTTTTGCGGCGGATTTGAGGTCGCCGACGCTTGCCACCTGGGCGGCGCCGAGTTCGCGCAGCCGCGCGCATTGCACCTTGTCCTGCGCCAGGCACAGCGAGAACGACTCTAGCATTGGCCGAGCAAGTCCCGGTACAGCGCGCCAGCGGGCGTGCGAGCGCGCCGACAGCCGGGCGTTGAGCAGCAGCATCGGGATATTACGGCGCCGGGTCATCAGCACCAGGTTCGGCCATAACTCGGACTCAATCCAGACCGCCAGGTTGGGGCGCCAATGGTCGAGAAACCGCCGGACCGCCCGCGGCAGGTCCGCCGGCACGAACTGGTGCCGCGCGCCACGCGGCAGCCGGGTCTCGAGTAGCCGCGCCGCGGTGACGGTGCCGGTGGTGATGAGGATTTCAAGACCCGGACGCTCCTCGAGGATGCGTTCGATCAGCGCCAAGGCTGACATCGCCTCGCCGATGCTCGCGGCATGCACCCAGATCAGCGGCTTGTCCGGGCGCTTGCCGCCGGGAATGCCGAGCCGCTCGGCGAAGCGCGCGGCGTCCTCCTTGCCGCGGCGCTGCCGTGATTTCAGATAGACCAGCACAAACGGCGCCGCCGCGGCGGTGAGGCCGCGATAGAGCGTCGGCAGGATCACAGCCGTTTTCCGGCGGCCAGGTCGATTTCGCCGGCGGGGTCGCAGGCCGGCGCCTGTGCGGGGCCATGACCGACCAGGCTATCGGCGAGAGCGGACATCTCGCGCATCCGCTGCTGGAGAAGCTGCCGCATGTGCTCGATGCCCGCTTCGTCGAGGTCGCGATCGATCATGATCGGTTCGCCCCATACGAAAACGCCGCGGCCGAACGGCAGGGCGAGATGCATGCGATCCCAGCTACGCATGATCCGCCGCCGGCTGGTGGCGAAAGCGATCGGGATGATCGGCACCTGAGCGAGCCGGGCGACGTTGACGATGCCGCTCGAAGCCACCATCGCCGGACCGCGCGGCCCGTCGGGGGTGATCGCGATGCAGTCGCCGGCGGCAAGCAGCTTGACCAGCGAGCGCAGGGCAGCGCCGCCGCCGCGGCCGGTCGAGCCCGCGACCGACTTCACCCCGAAATGGGCGATCACGTCGGCGATGATGCGGCCGTCGCGATGGGTCGAGATGAGGATGTGCATCGGCGCCATGCGTCGCCACGCCACGGGGATCATCATCATCCGTCCGTGCCAGAACGCGCCGACAAAAGGCCTTCCCTCGTCGCACATGCGGCGGGTGTGCTCGGCGCCTTCATGGGTCCAGCGGTTGGTCGCGTAGACAAAGCGAATGTAGAGCTGGATCGCGAAGCACAGCACCGCGTGCAGCCGCTCGCTGCGGGCGATCCGGCGGCTCCACCCGCGAAACGCCTTCATTCCGAAGGTGCCTCGATCAGCGCGGCATCGTCAGCCGGCGCGAACTGTGTCTCGTAGAGCCGGGCATAAAGCCGGCCGTGCGCGAGGAGCTGCGCGTGCTTGCCGGTCTCGACGATGCGCCCGCGATCCATGACGCAGATGAGGTCGGCGCCGGTGATCGTCGACAGGCGATGGGCGATGACGAGCGTCGTGCGGCCGCGCATCAGCCGCTTGAGCGCCGCCTGGACCTGGCGCTCGCTCTCGTTGTCGAGCGCCGAGGTCGCTTCGTCGAGCAGCAGAATCGGCGCGTCTTTCAGCATCGCCCGCGCGATCGCCAGTCGCTGACGCTGGCCGCCCGACAGGCGGATGCCATGCTCGCCGACCAGCGTGTCGTAACCCTGGGGCAGCTCAGCGATAAAGCGGTCGGCGCCGGCCGCCGCCGCAGCGGCTTCGATTTCTTCCTGGCTCGCGCCAAACCGGCCGTAGGCGATGTTCGCGCGCACCGTATCGTCGAACAGGCTCGCCTCCTGCGCCACCAAGGCCAACGCGCCGCGCAACGACGCCAAGGTCACATCGCGAATGTCCTGGCCGTCGATCGCGATGCTGCCGGCGCCGACATCATAGAAGCGTGGGATCAGGTTGAGCATCGTCGACTTGCCGGCTCCCGATGGGCCGACCAGCGCCACCGTCGTGCCGGCCGGCACAGTCAGCGAGACGCCGTCGAGCGCGACCGCGGGCGGCTGATAGCCGAAGCGCACGTCGTTGAAGGCGATCTCGCCACCGGCGACGCGCAGCGGCGGCGCGCCGTCCCGATCGCGGATCGCGGGCTCGATGTCGAGCACCTCGAACAAGCGCTGCGCCGCGGCCAACCCCTCCTGCAACGAGGCGTTGAGGCTCGCCAGGCTTTTGAGCGGCTGGTAGGCAAGCAAGAGCGCGGTGATGAAGGTGAAGAACGCGCCCGGGGTGCGCGCGCCTTCGATCACCTGGTAGCCGCCATAGAGGATCACCACGGCGATCGCCGAGCCGCCTAGCGCCTCCATCATCGGCGAGGCGCGGGCGCGGGTGCGGTTGGCTCGGTCGATCAGTCGGAACATGCGCTCGAACAACTCCCCGGCGCGGTGTTGCTCGTAAGCTTCCATGCCGTAGGCCTTGACATGGCGAGCGCCCTGGAAGGTCTGGTTCAACAGCGTGGTGATCAGCCCGGCCTCGACCTGTGTGCTGGCCGAGACCCGGCGCATCCGCCGGCCGATACCGGAGATGGGACGGATCGCCAGCGGGAAGGCAAAGAACGAGGCGAGCGCCAGCACCCAATCCTCGTAGAACATCAGCGCCACGAGAAACACCACCGTGACGGCATCCTTGCCGATGCCCACCAGGACATTCGCCGCGGCGCTGCGCAAAAAGATGACGTCGGCGATGAAGCGCGAAACCAACGTGCCGCTGGCATTGGCATTGAAATAGGCGAGGTCGGCGCGAATCAGCCGGGCATAAAGGGCATTCTGGACATCGGTGATGACGCGCTGGCCGACGCGGCTCATCAATACCGCGTCGCCATAGTCGGCGATGCCCTTGATGATCGCGATCGCAAAGACCGCACCGGCGATCAGCAGCAGCAGCGACCCGTCGTGGCCGACGAAGATGCGGTCCAGCATCGGTTGCATCAGCCACGCGCGCACCGCGGTGCTCGCGGAGCCAATGCCCATGCAGACGAAGGCGAGAACGATGGCACCGCGATGAGGCCAGATGAAGTCGCGGGTTAGCCGCCGCACCAGTGCGGCGGAGGGCGGCGCGCCTTCTGTCATCGGTCGCGCGCTCAACCCTGAAACCTCACGCTCCGGCGACGGTCAGATCGTCAATGCGCAGGGTCGGCGCGTCGGCGCCGGTGCGGAATTCGAGATCGTTGGCCGCGACCATCCGGGCAAACATGTCTTTGAGGTTGCCGGCGACCGTCATTTCGCTGACCGGGAAGGCGATCGCGCCATTCTCAATCCAGAACCCCGATGCGCCACGGCTGTAGTCGCCAGTGACGCCGTTGACCCCCATACCCATCAGTTCGGTCACATATAGCCCACTCTTGATGTCGGCATAAAGCTCCTGCGGGCTTTGTGAGCCGGGCTCGATCCACACATTGGTCGCGGCGGGCGTCGGCGGCGAGGCGGTGCCGCGCGCGGCGTGCCCAGTCGTCGCCATCTTCAGCTGGCGGGCCGAGCGCAAATCGAGCAGCCAGGTTGTCAGCACGCCCTTGTCCACCAGCGCGCGGCGCTGGTTGGCGATGCCTTCGCCATCGAACGGCCGGGAGCGCTGGCCGCGCTGCTTGTGCGGGTCTTCGATCAAGGTGATCGCCTCGGGAAAAATGCGCTCGCCGAGCTTGTCCTTGAGGAAGCTGGTGCCGCGGGCGATCGACGGGCCGGAGATGGCGCCCAGCAGGTGCGATAGGAAACTGCGCGACACGCGCGGGTCGAACACCACCGGAAACTTGCCGGTCGGCATCTTGCGGGCGCCGAGGCGCCGGACCGCGCGCTGACCGGCCTCGCGGCCGATTTCCTCGGCGCTGCGCAGATCGCTGCCATAAACCGCGCTGGCGAAATCGTAGTCGCGTTCCATTCCGGTACCGGTGCCGGCGATCACCGAGGCGCTGACCCCGCAGCTCGAACCGGCATAGGAGCCGGCGAACCCGTTGGAAGCGACGAGCGCCACGCGCGAGCGGCCCCAGCCGGCGTCGGCGCCCTCGGAATTGGTGATCCCCACGACCGCGAGCGCGGCTTCCTCGGCGGCGCGTGCACGCTCGATCAGGGTCTCGGCGGTGGGCTCGGAAGGGTCGAAAATGTCGAGCTCGGGCCAATGATGGGTGATTTGGTCGGGGTCGGCGAGGCCGCAGAACGGGTCTTCGGGTATTGCCCGCGCCATCGCTACCGCTCGCTCGACAAGCTCATCCAGCGTCGCCGGCGCCCGGTCGCTCGACGATACCATCGCCTGCTGTTTGCCAATTAGCACACGCAGGCCGAGATCCTGAGCCTCCGAGCGCTCAAGCTTCTCGGTCTTGCCGAGCCGGCGGGTGTGCGACAGCGAGGCGCCGGCGATCGCCACCGCGTCGGCGGTGTCGGCCCCGGCCTTTTTCGCCTTGGCGATCAGGTCTTGCAGCAGGTTGAGGATGTCTTGTCCGTCGGTATCGGGCATCGGAACTCCAAAACTATTTCCAGATCGGCTTGCCGCTGCCCGGCAAGCCGTAGCTCGGCCATTTGCGGGTCACTTCCTCGATGACCGCGTCGGCCATGCGGATCGGCGTGCCCCAGGTTCGGGTCGTTTCGGGCGGCAGCTTGGTGGTCGCGTCGAGCCCGATCTTGCCGCCGAGCCCCGATTCGGGAGAGGCAAAATCGAGATAGTCGATCGGCGTGTTGTCGACCAGCGTCACGTCGCGCACCGGGTCCATGCGCGTCGAGATCGCCCACATTACGTCCTTCCAGTCGCGCACGGCGATGTCCTCGTCCACGACGATGACGAACTTCGTGTACATGAACTGCCGCAGGAACGACCAGATGCCCATCATCACGCGCTTGGCCTGGCCCGGATAGGTCTTGCGGATCGAGACGACGGCGATGCGGTACGAGCAGCCCTCGGGCGGCAGCCAGAAATCGACGATATCGGGGAATTGCTGCTGCAACAGCGGCACGAACACCTCGTTGAGCGCCTCGCCGAGGACCGAGGGCTCGTCGGGCGGGCGGCCGGTGAAGGTCGAGAGGTAGATCGGGTCGCGCCGCATGGTGATAGCGCTGAGGCGAAACACCGGGAAGCGCTCGACCGAGTTGTAGAAGCCGGTGTGGTCGCCGTAGGGGCCTTCGTCGCCGTATTCGTCGAGCGAGACATGGCCCTCCAAGACGATCTCAGCCTCGGCCGGGACCTTCAGCGGCACGGTCTTGCAGTCGACGAGATCGACCCGCTTGCCGCGCAGCAGGCCGGCGAACTGGTATTCCGACAAGGTGTCGGGCACCGGCGTCACCGCGGCGAGGATCGTGCCCGGATCGGCGCCGATGACGGCCGCAGCGGGCAGCGGCTCGGTCTTTTCCTTTGACCAGCGCTGGTGATGCTGCGCGCCGCCACGATGGCGCAGCCAGCGCATCAAGGTCGTGTCGCGGCCGGTAACCTGCAGCCGGTAAATGCCGAGATTGAACCCGTCCTCGCGGCGCGTGCCGGGACCCTTGGTGACGATCAGCGGCCAGGTGACGAGCGGCGCCGGCTCGCCCGGCCAGCAGGTCTGGATCGGCAGCTTCGACAGGTCGATATCGCCGCCGGTGAGCACGATTTCCTGGCACGGTGCGCTGCCCGTCGTGCGTGGGCGCATCGCCATCGCGGTCTTCAAGAGCGGCAGCATCTCAAGCGCCTCGCGCCAGCCGCCGGGCGGCTCGGGCTGCTTCAGGAACGCCAGCGTCTCGCCGACCTCGCGTAGCTGGTGCGGCTCGCGATCCATGCCCCAGGCGACCCGCTCGACGGTGCCGAACAGGTTGACCAGCACTGGCATGGCGTATTTGCCGTCCGGCCCAATCACGTTCTCGAACAGCACCGCCGGCCCGCCCTCGGCGAGGAGGCGGGTCTGGATCTCGGTCATCTCCAGCACCGGCGACACCGGCTCCTTGACCCGGACGAGCCGCTGGCTCGCCTCGAGCCGGGCGATGAAGTCGCGCAGGCTGGCGTAGGGCATGCGCCTATATAGGCGCTGCCGCCGGAGACCGCGAGCGCAGCGACTCATCAAGTGCGGCGACGCTCCGCGTCGCCTTCGGTTCCGGCCCGCTCCCCCGCCCGGCCGCCCAATTAGCATACTCTCGTTGGGCGGCCGGGCGGGGGAGCGGGCCGGTGCCGGTTTCGCCGAGGCGAAACCTTCATCGCGCAGCGGGCAGGGCCGCGCCTGGCGCGGCTCTGGCTCGCAGCGCAAACAGCGAGGCGAAGGCGGCGAGGCACAGTCCGGCCGAAACCGCGATAGCGGCGGTGCCGATTTGGTCGATCAGCAGGCCGAACAGCAGCGGCGCCGCGGATTCGGCGATACGCGTCGGCACCGCCAAAAGACCGGTGCGTTTGCCATAACCAGTCGGTCCGAACAGCGCGAGGGGCAGGGTTCCACCGGCGATTGTCAGCATGCCGTTGCCGGCGCCGTGCAGGATGGCGAAGAACGTGATCCCCGCCGGTCCGAGCACGGCCATGCACGCGGCGCCGACAGGGTGAAGTAGCGCGGCGACCCGCGCCGGGATCAGCGGGTGAAACGAGCGCAGGATGCCGAACTCGAAGAGGCGCGCGCCGACCTGCGCAGGTCCGACAAGCGCCCCGGCGGCGATCGCGGCGACCGCGGAAGCACCGGCGCCCTCCAACAGCCGCGGCAGGTGCGCGGCGAGCGCGCCGCTGACGAACCGCGTCGCCGCGAAGAAGAAGGCGAGGGTCAACATCGCTCCCCGCTGGGGCTCGGGGCTGGACGGGGCGTGGCCAGTTGCCGCGACGCGCGGTATCGGCGGCTCCGCCGGTGCTGTCGGGATCAGCAGCCAGTTGGCCGGCGCGCACAGGAACAGGTTGAGCGCAGCCCAGAGGAAACAGGCCTCGCGCCAACCATAATGCGCCAGCATGAAGGCGCTCAGCGGCCAGCCGATCGTGCTGGCGAAGCCGGCGAACAGAGTGATGCCGGTGATCGGCGCCCGTGCGCCCACGCCATAGAGTCGGGTCAGCGTCGCGAAAGCCGGGCTATAGAGCCCCATCGCCGTGCCGACGCCGAGCACGAGCCAGGCGGCGATCAGCCCACCGACGCCCTGGGCAAGGCCGAGCATCGCCAGCCCCATCGCCAGCACGACATTCGACAGCGCGAGCACCGGCCGCCCACCATGGCGGTCGATCACCCGGCCGACGATCGGCGCCAGCCCGCTCGACAGCAGCAGCGCGACCGAGAAGATGCCGAAAAAGAGGCTGGGCGCGAGGCCAAGCGTCTTGGCGATCGGTGCGCCGAGGATCGCCGGCAGGTAATAGCTCGAGGCCCAGGCGAGGGTCTGCGTCGAGCCGAGCGCGGCGACGACGATGGTCTTGCTGTCTTTCACTCGGGCAGCACTTCCCACACCACGCCCTCGCGCGCCTCGCGGTCTTCGAGTTCGCGGCTCGTCGGGACGGTGTAGCGCGCGCGCTCGATCAGCCCTTCGCGCGGCAAGTAGGCTCGGCCCGGATCGCCGAGCAATGCTAGCCTACCGCGCGCCGCGATGCGGCGCAGCAGCCCGATCGCCCGCGACGCCATCGGCGCCTCGTAGCAGACGTCGCCGGCGAGCACGACGCTCCAGCCGATGACGGTGCGGTCGAGCATGTCGCGTGTTTCGACCGTGATGCTGACCCCGTTCAGCGGCGCATTGAGGGCGATGGCGGCGGCGGCAAAAGGGTCGATCTCGGCGGCGACGGCGCTCGCGGCGCCGGCTTTGGCGGCGGCGATGGCGACGATCCCCGAGCCGGAGCAGATGTCGAGCACCTCCTTGCCGGCGACGGTCTCGGGGTGGTCGAGCAGATAACGGGCGAGCGCCTGCCCGCCGGCCCAGGCGAAGGCCCAGAACGGCGGCGGTGTCCCGAAACGAGCCAGGCTCTCTTCGGTTGCCTGCCAGATCGGGGTGACCTCGGTCGCCAGATGCAGACGGATTTCCGGCACCAGCGGTGGCGCCGCGATCGCCGTGTTGCCGCGGACGAATGCGGCTGGGTCCATTTTAGACAAGATGACCGGCGACGATGGCGAAGAGCATCAGCCAGCCGACGATCCGGTTGGAGCGGAATTTCCTCAGGCAATCAATCGGGTCGTCGGTATCGACCATTGCTGCTTGCCAGGCGAGCTGCGCGGCGGCGAGCGCGCTGGCGATGAGGAAGACGGGGCTAAGGCCGGCGGCGATTCCTGCGGCGATCCACAACGCGACCGCGACGCCGTAGAACACGAACAAAAACGGTCGCGTCTTGTCGCCGAGCGCCAGGGCGGAGGATTTGACCCCAATGCGGGCGTCGTCCTCCTTATCCTGGTGCGCGTAAATCGTGTCGTAGCCGAGCGTCCAGCAGATGCCGCCGAGATAGAGCAGCACCGGCGGCCAGCCGAGGCTGCCGGTCACCGCGGTCCAGCCGATGAGCGCACCCCAATTGAAGTTGAGGCCGAGAAAGAGCTGCGGCCAATAGGTGACCCGTTTCATGAACGGATAGGTGATGATCAGCGCGAGCACCGCGATGCCAAGCCGCTTGCTCGCTATGTTGAGGCTCAGCAGCACCACCGCGCCGATGGCAAGTTGGGCGTGCATGAACCAGATTGCCTGGGTGACGGTGACTTTGCCACTGGGGATAGGCCGGGCGCGGGTGCGCGCGACCTTGGCATCGTAGTTGCGGTCGGCGATGTCGTTGAGGGTGCAACCGGCGCCGCGCATCACCACCGCGCCGAGCGCGAACAGCAGTATCAGGAGCGGGTCGGGCCAGCGCGGTCCAGCGAGCGCGATCCCCCACCAGCCGGGAAAGAGCAGCAGCCAGGTGCCGATCGGCCGGTCGAGCCTCGCCAGCCGCGCGTAAGGCTCGGCCCAGCGCGGCAGCAGCCGGTCGACCCAATCGCCAGCATGGATATCGGTCGGGTCGTCCGCAGGTTTCCCGACGGCGTCGTTCATCGGCTAATCTTGGGCCTGTGCTAGGCGCTTCTCAAGCCAGGCGGCTCGATCGATGGAGAAAGTTGCAACCCGCCTCTACATCCCGGCCGCGCTCGCCGAGGGCGGAGCGGCGGAGATCGACGCGGCGCAGGCGCACCGGCTGCGCCATGTGTTGCGGCTCGGGCCGGGCGCCTATGTCGCCGCTTTCAACGCGCGTGACGGCGAGTTTTTCTGCCGCATCGCCGAGCTCGAACGCAACGGTGGTTCGGTCGCGGTCGAGAGGAGGTTGCGCGCCCCCGAGCCGGAGGCGGATCTCTGGCTGCTGTTCGCGCCGATCAAGCGGTTGCGGCTGGATTGGTTGATCGAGAAGGGAACCGAGCTCGGGGTTTCCGCCTTTGTCCCAGTAATGACCGAACGCACCCAGCCAGAGCGGCTCAACCGCGAGCGCCTCGACGCGCATGCCGTCGCCGCGGCGGAGCAAAGCGAGCGCCTGTCGGTGCCCGAGATTCGCGCCGCGGAGCGGCTGCCGAAGCTGCTCGCCGGCTGGGCATCCGCTCGCCAACTCGTCGTCTGCGACGAGACCGGCGGCGGCGAGCCCATCGCCGAAGTCTTAGGCCAGCTGACCCCAGGCCGGCCGACGGCGCTGCTCATCGGGCCGGAAGGCGGGTTCGCCGAGAGGGAACTTGACGCTCTCGCCGATCTCTCGTTTGTTACCCGCGCTGGGCTTGGTCCCCGCGTGTTGCGCGCCGAGACCGCTGCTCTCGCCGCCCTGGCGGCGTACCAGGCAATCGCCGGAGATTGGCGTCGCAGTCGTTCTCGCTGACGGCTGGGGGGTTGCCGACTGGCGCGTTCGTCCGATCTATTGTCATGCACCTTGGAGTATCGTCACCGCATGTCCGCCCCGCCGAAATCGCCTGGAGCGCCGATCACCAGCAAGCGGCAGCTCGTCGAGTACCACGAGTCCGGTAACAAGCCGCCCTCGGCCTGGCGGGTCGGCACCGAGCATGAGAAATTCGTCTTTCGGCACAGCGATCTGAAGCGGGTGCCCTATGAGGGGCCGGACGGGATCGGCGCGCTGCTGCAGGGGATGCTGCGCTTCGGCTGGGACCCGGTCATGGAGGCCGGCAACATCATCGCGCTGGAAAACGACGCGCGATGTTCGATCACCCTGGAGCCGGGCGGGCAATTCGAGCTGTCGGGCGCGCCGTTGGAAACCATCCACCAGACTTGCGACGAGGTGCACGAGCACCTGCGCCAGGTGAGGGAGGTCTGCGACGAGCTCGGCCTCGGCATGCTCGGGCTCGGGTTCGACCCGAAATCGCGGCGCGAGGATATCAGCTGGATGCCCAAAGGGCGCTACCGGATCATGCGCTCCTACATGCCGAAAAAGGGCCAACTCGGGCTCGACATGATGCTGCGCACCTGCACGGTGCAGGCGAACCTCGACTACCAATCCGAAGCCGACATGGTGAAGAAGTTCCGCGTCAGCCTGGCCTTGCAGCCGGTGGCGGCGGCGCTGTTCGCCAATTCGCCGTTCACCGAAGGCAAGCCCAACGGGTTCCAGAGCTACCGCAGTTTTGTGTGGACCGATCTCGATCCCGACCGCAGCGGCATGGTGCCATTCGTCTTCGAGGACGGGTTCGGCTTTGAGCGCTATGTCGACTACCTGCTCGATGTGCCGATGTATTTCGTCTACCGCGACGGCAACTACATCGACGCGAGCGGCCAGTCGTTCCGCGATTTCATCGCCGGGAAGCTGCCGGCCCTGCCGGGCGAAGTGCCGACGATAACCGACTGGGCCGATCATTCGACGACCGCGTTCCCCGAAGTTCGCCTCAAGACCTATCTCGAAATGCGCGGCGCCGACGGCGGACCGTGGCGGCGGCTCTGCGCGCTGCCGGCGCTATGGACCGGGCTGCTCTACGACCAGGCCGCGCTCGACGCGGCCTACGATCTCATCGCCGACTGGAGCGAGGCGGAGCGCCAAGCGATGCGCGGCGAGGTGCCGAAGATGGGGCTCGACGCGCGCATCCGCAGCCGCACATTGCGCGACGTCGCGTTGGAAATGCTCGACATCGCCCGCGAGGGGCTGCACCGCCGCGCCCGGCGCGACCGCGCCGGCGAGGACGAGACGCATTTCCTCGACACACTGTTCTCGATCGCCGGCTCGGGCCGTACCCCGGCCGCCGAACTGCTCGAAGATTACAACACACGCTGGAACGGCGATCTCGACCGCGTGTACACCGACTACGCGTACTGACGAACCAAGCGAGAGGCGTAGGGCGGAAGAGCGCAGCGACTTCCGCCATCAACCGACCGCGGCGGATGACCTCGCGGGTCAAGCCCGCGGGTTATCCGCCCTACTTCAACTCTTGCCTCCGCTCAGCTTAAACACATGCCAGCTTGAGGGCTCGGCGAGGTCGGCGTCAGGCGCGCGGCCCGAGATCGACATCCAGCGTTCGCGGTGCCAGCTGGTCATTGCCACCTCGGCGCGGATGGTCGCGCCAGTGGCGGGCGGGGCGATGCCGAGCGTGGTCCAGGGGATCGTCATCTCGGCGGTGATTCGCGGCTGGTCGGCGCCGAAATAGACTGCCTCGGCCCCGGAAGGCGCGGTGCAGCCGTGCGCGATCGCCTGCCGCGCCGGGCCGTCGCAAAGCTCGGCGACCATCGGCTGGTAATCGTGGTGCACCTTGTCGCGCTCGCGCGGCGGGATGAAAAACAGGGTCATCCGCTTCGGTCCGGCGCCGGCATCGACGCCGATCTCCAGGCGATAGCTCTCGGCGAGCGGAAACGGCCCGCCATAGGCAAACAGATCGATGTCGTAATAATCCTGGCCGATTGTCGCCAGGCTGAGACCTTTTTCGCTCCACGACAGATAAATTTCTCCGAAATCGACCGCTCCCGGCGAGGCGACGAGCGGCGGCAATAGGCTCGCCGGCTTCGGCCAATTGGACAGCGAGCGGTCGCTCAGCGATATCGCCGCGCGCGGCAGTTCGACCCCGTCGCCAGCGGAGGGAGGGGCGGTTGCGGCGGCATGAGTTTTCGGCGCAACGAGGTTGGCGCGGGTGAGGGCTTGGGTCAGCTCTTCGTAGGGCCGGTCGTTGATGTCGACGAGGCCGAAATCGTAGTCCTCGCCATCGGGCCGGCCGCCTTTGGGGTGGTCGTAATATTGGAACCAATGCGCGCCGATGATCTCCGGAAACGCGGCGAAATTCGCGGTCGCGGCCGCGGCGCCGATGGCGCGCTCGGCCTGGGTGGCGACCGTCATCAGATGGCCGTTATTGCTGTTGCCGGTGCGGTTCTCGTTGGCGGCGAAGAACCACTCGGTCACCAACACCGGCTTGCCGCCGGAGAGCTGTTCGAGACCGGCGAAATAATAATGCGCGATCCAGCCGTCGCCCGCGTCGGGGTTGTAGTTGGTGGCGATCGCGTCGACGTGCCCGGCCATCGCCTTGACCGCGGCCGGGTCGTAATAGATTGGCAGCCGGTCGCCGAAATAGAGCGCGTCGGGGTCGGCGGCGCGGACCGCTTTCTCGGCCAGCGTGTAGTAGCGCTCGGCGATGATTCCGGTCCACTCACGCACCACGGCGATGCCGTAGCCGCCCGGGCGCATATGCGTCGCCGCCGTGCTGGCAAGCAGCGTCTGCCAGGAATTGACGTCGTCCGGCGGCAGGAAATCGGCAGAAAAGCGCCGCCAATCGCCGCCGTAATGCTGACGGAGCATCGCCACCCAGCGCTGCTTGGTGAAATTGTCCGCTGGCTTCATCGAGTAGTAGACGAAGAGCGCGCCCGCCCACCAGCCGACCTCGTTGTCCGAGAAATAGCCGATCCGATAGGGCGAATCCCTGTAGGGCGCGACCAGCTCCTTGGCCTTCGCCATCATCCGCGGTTCTACAGCGGGGTCGAACGGGTCGAACCAGTGGAATTTGGCATTGCGGCCGAGCTCTAGGTTGATGACCGTCGGCATCGGCAATTGCTGCGGCGGCAGCGACCAGCCACCGGCGGTGTTGAACCCCCATTGTTTGAGCCGCCTTGCGGTCAGGTTGACCCAATCGGCCAAGGACGGCGCGAACGCGGTCCAGCTGTACCAGGTCTTGCCGTCGTGCTCGCGCCATGGGTAGCCGCCGTCGAGCGCGTTGACTCCGAGGCTGTAGAAACGCTCACCGCAGGGGGTTTTGAGCCAGCGAATGCCCCGTGGGGAATTGGAGTCGCTGACAATCGACCAGCGCGTCGTCGACGCGGTCGCAATCTCGCAGGCCGAGGCGGCGACGGGCGCAGCGGCGAGCAACGCGGCGATGGGAATAGCGCTAAGCGTCGATGTCTTGCGCAACCGTCGTGCGTCCTTCGAGACGCGGGCCGCGCCCGCTCCTCAGGATGAGGAAGAATTGTGTGTGGCAGTAAAGCTCTACCTCATCCTGAGGAGGCTGCGAAGCAGCCGTCTCGAAGGACGTACGGCGTTGGGCCGAGATTTACGCCGCAGTGCCGCCGACGGTGATGCCGTCCATGCGCACGCTCGGCTGGCCGACGCCGACCGGCACGCCCTGGCCGTCCTTGCCGCAGGTGCCGACCCCGTCGTCGAGCCGCAAATCGTTGCCGATCATCGTGATCTTGGTCATCGCGTCGGGGCCGTTGCCGATGAGCGTCGCGCCCTTGACCGCCGGACCGACCTTGCCGTCCTCGATCAGGTAGGCCTCGGAAGCCGAGAAGACGAACTTGCCCGACGTGATATCGACGCTGCCGCCGCCAAAATTGACCGCGTAGAGGCCCTTCTTGACCGAGCGCATGATCTCTTGCGGGTCGTGAGTGCCGGCGAGCATGTAGGTGTTGGTCATGCGCGGGATCGGTGCGTAGCCGAAGCTCTCGCGGCGGCCGTTGCCGGTTGGGCGCACGCCCATTAGCCGGGCGTTCATGCGGTCCTGCATGTAGCCCTTGAGGATGCCGTCCTCGATCAGCACGTTGTAGGCGCTGGGGGTGCCCTCGTCGTCGACGGTCAGCGAACCGCGGCGGTCGGGAATGGTCCCGTCATCGACCACGGTCACGCCTTTGGAGGCGACCTGCTCGCCCAGCAGCCCGGAAAAGGCCGAGGTCTTCTTGCGGTTGAAATCGCCTTCGAGCCCGTGGCCCACGGCCTCATGCAGCATCACGCCCGGCCAACCATTGCCGAGGACGACGACCATCTCGCCGGCCGGTGCCGGCACCGAGCCGAGATTGACCAGCGCCTGGCGCAGCGCCTCATCGACATGGCGCTGCCAGTTGGCCGGGTCGAGATAGCGCTCATAGGCGAAACGTCCGCCGCTGCCGTAGGAGCCGGTCTCCATGCGGTCGCCCTCGCCGACCATGATCGAGACGTTGACCCGCACCAGCGGGCGGATGTCGGCGACGCGGCTGCCGTCGGCGCGGATGATCTGCACCGCCTGCCAGACGCCGCTGATCGAGGCCATCACCTGGCGCACCCGCGGGTCTTTGCCGCGGGCATAGGCGTCGATGTCGGTCAGAAGCTTGGTCTTGGCCGAGAGCGCGACCTCGTGCAGCGGGTTTAGATCGGTGTAGAGCACGCGGTTGGTGCCCTGCGGCGGATCGGACATGGCGCCGTGGTGGCCGGTGGCGACCGCGCGCACGGTGGCGCCGGCACGCTTGATCGCGGCCTCGGAGATTTCCGACGAATGGGCGTAGCCGGCGGCGTCATCGGCGATCGCGCGCAGGCCGAAGCCTTGGGTCGTGTCGAATGCGGCGCTGCGGATGCGCCCATCGTCGAGCGCGACGCTTTCGGATTGGCTGTATTCGAGAAACAACTCGCCGTCGTCCATGCCGTGCAGCAGTTCGCCTACCAGCCGCTCAACACGCTGCGGGTCCATGCCGGTGCGGTTGAAGAACAGGTCGTCGGTCTGGGCGAGGTTGGTCATCGGCGTCTCCGGCTGGTCTGTTGCCTCCAATATGATGGCGAAGGGCGCTTCGTGAAAGCCACGATCGCGGTATTGCGTTCGCGTGACACGCCTTGTGCGAGCCGTCTGCGGCGGCTTGCCGCAATGGGTTAGCGCGGGTTTGACGCAGTTGTTGCCCCCTCGGGCTTTGGTGTAGGGTCGGCGCGATCGATTGTCGCCGCCGCTTGGCTGTTTTGGGCCGGAAGGCGGCGCGGCTTCCGGCCGAGCGGCGCGAAGCCCGGACGGTCCCGCCTCGGATCAGCGCTTTCCGAACAGCGGCTCCGGGCGGCTCGCCGGGAAGCCGGAGGGTCGATTGCCTCGATGCGCGGCGGAGGGGAGCTGCAAGGGCATGGTGCGGATGACAAGAGCGACGATTCGGAAACTTGCGGCGGGGATTTTTGTTGGGCTCGCGGTGATGCTGCTCGGCGGCGTGGCCTTCGCCGATCAGCCGCAGCCCTGGCAATTGGGCATGCAGGACCCGGCGACCCCGGTCACCGAGCGCATTCAGCAATTCCACAACGAGCTGTTGGTCATCATCCTCGCCATCTCGTTGTTCGTGTTCGGGCTGCTCCTCTACATCATGCTCCGCTTCAACGCGCGGGCGCACCCGGTGCCGAGCCGCACCACGCACAACACGCTGATCGAGGTGCTGTGGACGGTGATCCCGGTGCTGATCCTGGTCACGATCGCGATCCCGTCGTTCAAGCTGATGTACTACATGGACCGGGTGCCCGATTCGAAGATGACGATCAAGATCACCGGGCATCAGTGGTACTGGGAATACAATTATCCGGATAACGGCAATTTCAGCTTTAACAGCAACGTCATCGCCGACAAGGATCTGAAGCCCGGCGACAAGCGCTTGCTCGATGTCGACAACCCGCTGGTGATCCCGGTCGGCACGACGATCCGCCTCCAGGTCGCCGGCACTGACGTCATTCACAGCTGGTTCGTGCCGTCCTTTGGGGTCCAGGAATACGCCGTGGTCGGCCGCCTCAACGAGGCTTGGGTGAGCGTTAACGACGTCGGTACCTATTACGGCGAATGCAACCAGATCTGCGGCGTCAACCACGCAATGATGCCGATCAAGGTCGTCGTCATGAAACAGGCCGATTTCGACAAGTGGGTGGCGCAAGCGAAGACCGCGTTCGCGGCGCCCAATGAAGACTCGACGAAGGTAGCCACTGTCGACCCGGCGGCGGTGATCGCGCCGGTTCAGACCGGCAACCGATAGGGAAGAGGCATCCGATGGCTTATCAGGCTCATGCCGACCACGCGGACGGTGCGCATGGCGCGCCGGGGTTCTTCGTCCGCTGGTTCTGTTCGACCAACCATAAGGATATCGGCACCCTCTATCTGATCTTCGCGATCATCGGCGGGCTGATCGGCGGGTTTTTCTCGCTGTTGATGCGCATCCAGCTGTCGCATCCCGGCAACGAGTTTCTCGCCGACCATCAGCTCTACAACGTGATCATCACCGCACACGGGCTGATCATGGTGTTTTTCCTGGTCATGCCGGCGATGATCGGCGGGTTCGGCAACTGGTTCGTGCCGATCATGATCGGCGCGCCGGACATGGCCTTCCCGCGCATGAACAACATCAGCTTTTGGCTGCTGGTTCCCGCCTTCTTGCTCCTGCTCGGCTCGGCCTTTGTCGGGGTCGGCGACGGTCTCAACAACTCCTTGCACGGCGGCGCCGGGGTCGGATGGACGGTCTACCCGCCGCTATCGGGATCCAGCCAGGCGGGACATCCCGGCCCGTCGGTCGACATGGCGATCTTCTCGCTGCATCTGGCGGGCGCGTCGTCGATCATGGGCGCGATCAACTTCATCACCACGATCTTCAACATGCGCGCGCCGGGCATGACCCTGCACCGGATGCCGCTGTTCGTCTGGTCGATCCTGGTGACCGCGTTCCTGCTGCTGTTGTCGCTGCCGGTGCTGGCGGGCGCGATCACGATGCTGCTGACCGACCGCAATTTCGGCACGACCTTCTTTGACCCCTCGGGCGGTGGCGACCCGCTCCTCTTCCTGCACCTGTTCTGGTTCTTCGGCCACCCCGAGGTCTACATCCTGATCCTGCCCGGGTTTGGGATGATCTCGCAGATCGTCTCGACCTTCTCGAAAAAGCCGGTGTTCGGCTATCTCGGCATGGCCTATGCGATGGTGGCGATCGGCAGTATCGGGTTTGTCGTGTGGGCGCACCACATGTACACGACCGGCATCTCGATCGACACGCGGGCCTATTTCACCGCCGCGACGATGGTCATCGCGGTGCCCACCGGCGTCAAAATCTTCTCGTGGATCGCGACGATGTGGGGCGGCTCGATCGAGTTCAAGACGCCGATGCTGTGGGCGATCGGCTTCATCTTCCTATTCACGGTCGGTGGGGTGACCGGCGTTGTCCTTGCCAATGCCGGCCTCGATATCGCGCTCCACAATACCTATTACGTGGTCGGCCATTTCCACTATGTGCTGTCGCTGGGCGCGGTGTTCGCGCTGTTTGGCGGCTTCTATTACTGGATCGGCAAAATGTCGGGCCGGCAGTACAACGAAACCTTCGGCCAGATCCATTTCTGGACGACGTTCATCGGCGTCAACCTGACCTTCTTCCCGATGCATTTCCTCGGGCTTGCCGGGATGCCGCGGCGCATCGCCGACTATCCCGACGCGTTCGCCGGGTGGAACCACGTCGCCTCGATCGGCGCCTATATCTCCTCGGCTTCCACGGTGTTCTTCATCTTCATCGTCTTCCACACCCTGCTGGCGGGCCGCAAGGTCGGCGCCAATTACTGGGGCGAGGGCGCGACGACGCTGGAGTGGCACGTCCCGTCGCCGCCGCCGTTCCACACCTATGAAGAGCTGCCGGTGATCGAGCCGGCCGCCGGGCACTAGCGGCGCCGGGATGGAGTTCCGGCGGGTAGAGACGTGAGCGAGATGCCTTCAGTCATCGTCTCGCCGGTAGCCGGCGCGGCGGTCGGCGACTACGTCCAGATCCTGAAGCCTCGGGTGATGTCGCTGGTGGTATTCACCGGCATCGTCGGGCTTGCGGTCGCGCCGGGGCATCTGCACCCGTTCCTCGCCGCGGTGGCGATCCTCTGCATCGCCGTCGGTGCCGGCGCCTCGGGCGCGATCAACATGTGGTACGACCGCGACATCGACCGCGTCATGCGGCGCACCGCGTCGCGGCCGTTGCCGGCGGGACGGATGCTGCCGGGCGAGGCGCTCGGCTTCGGCTGCGTGCTGGCGGTCGGTTCGGTCGCGGTGATGGGGATCGCGGTCAACTGGTCCGCCGCCGCCTTGTTGGCGCTGACCATCGCCTTCTACGTCTTCGTCTACACGATGTGGCTGAAGCGGCGGACACCGCAGAACATCGTCATCGGCGGCGCCGCCGGCGCGCTGCCGCCGCTCATCGGCTGGGCCGCGGTGACGGGCGATGTCGGCTGGGGCGCGATCGCGCTCTTCGCCATCATCTTCTTCTGGACGCCGCCGCATTTCTGGGCGCTGTCGCTTTACAAGTCGGACGAATACGCCGCCGCCGGCATCCCGATGCTGCCGGTCGTCGCGGGCGCGCGCGAGACCAAGCGGCAGATGCTGCTCTACACGCTGGTGCTGTGGCCGGTGACGGCGGCGCCGTGGCTCTTGGGGCTCGCCGGCCCAGTCTACGCGGCCGGCGCCGGGGTGCTGAGCTTGATGTTTACGCTCTGCGCGGTGCGCGTCTGGCGCGACGACAGCGAGCGCAGCGCGCGGCAGATGTTCGCGTTTTCGCTCGCCTACCTATTCCTCATCTTCGCGCTCTTGCTTGCCGATCACGGCGTCGGAGGTTGGCGGTGATGGCCGCTGATTCGACCAACAGGCCCTCCGACGCCCGGATGCGGGTGATCCGGGGGCGCAATCGCGCGCTGCTCCTGGTGCTTGTCGGCCTGGCGGTGCTGTTCTACGCGCTGACCTTCGTGCGCATGGGCGGGCATTAGTATGGCCGAGCGCAAGCGCCGCCATAGGACGACCGCCGTGCTGCTTGGCGCAGTGGTGGCCGGCATGGTGGGTTTGAGCTTTGCCTCGGTGCCGCTCTACCGGCTGTTCTGCGCCGCGACCGGCTATGGCGGCACCACGCAGCGCGCTACCGTAGCGCCGGCCGATATTTCCAAGGCGGTCGTCACCGTACGCTTCAATGCCGAGATCTCGACCGACCTCGATTGGGAGTTCCGGCCGCTGCAGAGCCAGGTCCAGGTCCATCCTGGCGAGCAGGCGCAAGTGTTCTTCCGCGCAGTCAACCGCTCGCGTGAAGGCGTGACCGGCCAGGCGACCTTCAATGTCACCCCGGCCAAGAGCGGTATCTATTTCGACAAGCTGCAGTGCTTCTGCTTCAATGCGCAGTATCTGGCGCCGGGTGAAAGCAAGGATATGGGGGTGGTCTTCTTTGTCGACCCCGATATGTTGAAGGATCCCGACACCAGCGACGTCCACACGATCACGCTGTCCTATTCGATGTTCAAGGCAGCGAACCAGAAAACCGACAAATCGGGGCCGAACTCATGACCGACACGCACGCCGACGCCCACGGGCACGCTCACGGGCATGATGCTCCCAAGCACCCCTACCACCTGGTCGATCCGAGCCCGTGGCCGCTGGTCGGCTCGATCGCCGCCGGGGCGCTGTTCGGCGGCGCGGTGCTGTTCATGCATGGCCACGGTTTCGTGGTGATGATCCTCGGCGCAATCCTGGTCCTCCTGACCATGGCGGTATGGTGGCGCGACGTCATTCGCGAGGCGACCTTCGAGGGCTATCACACCCCGGTCGTGCAGCTCGGGCTGCGCTACGGGATGGCGCTGTTTATCGCCTCGGAGGTGATGTTTTTCGCCGCGTTCTTTTGGGCCTTCTTCACCTCGAGCCTCTTCCCGGTCGGCGGCGTGTGGCCGCCCCAGGGCATCCACCCGTTCAACCCGTTCGAGTTCCCGTTTCTCAACACACTGATCCTGCTCCTGTCCGGGACGACGGTGACCTGGGCGCATCATTCGCTGCTCGAAGGCAATCAGAGGGGGCTGGTGCAGGGGCTGACCGTGACGGTGCTGCTCGGGCTCAGCTTCACCTGCGTCCAGGCTTACGAGTATTCGCACGCGGCGTTCTCGTTCACCGGCGGCATCTATCCCTCGACCTTTTTTATGGCGACCGGGTTCCACGGCTTCCACGTGATCATCGGCACGACCTTCCTTGCCGTATGCCTGTGGCGGGCGCAGCGCGGCGACTTCACCCCGACGCATCATTTCGGGCTCGAGGCGGCGGCCTGGTACTGGCACTTCGTCGATGTCGTCTGGCTGTTCCTCTTTGTCTGCATCTACTGGTGGGGCATGGGGGCGGCCCTTCCGCTGGGCGAGTAGGGGGCTCATCCGGGAGTGGATTACCCCGCGGTTTCGCTCGCCCATGCGGCGCTGAGGTGCCGCTGCCCACGCTGTGGCGAGGGGCCCGTCTTTACCGGCCTGCTGACCGTGCGCGATGCGTGCCCGCGCTGCGGGCTCGACCTCTCCGCGGAGGATGCGGGCGACGGTCCGGCCGTGTTCCTGATTTTCCTGCTCGGTGCAGTCGCGGTCGGTATCGCCGCGTGGCTCGAGCTCTCATTCTCGCCGCCGATCTGGGTTCATATCGTTGTGCTGACCCCGGTGATCATCGGCGGTGCGATCGGGCTACTGCGGCCGATGAAGGCGGGGATGATCGCGCTGCAATACCGGCACAACCTGCTGCGCTCGCCGCCTCAAACATAAGCGATGACCGGGTTTCGCCCGCGTTTGGTGCCGACGCTGTTCACGGTGCCGGCGCTGCTGATCCTCCTTGGCCTCGGCACTTGGCAGGTAGAGCGTCTGCATTGGAAGGAGGGGCTCATCGCTCAGCGCGACGCGATGGTCGCGGCGCCGCCGATGTCCCCACCGCAAACCCTCGCCGAAGCCGAGGCCAATCAGTTCCGTCACGTCGCTGTTGACGGCATTCTGCTCAACGACCAGGAAATTTTTCTCGCGGCCGCCTCGGATTCGGGCGAACCCGGCTATCAGGTGCTGACCCCGCTGCGGGAAGCGGGCGGGCGCGTCGTTTTCGTCAATCGCGGCTTCATCCCGCTCGATCTAAAGGACCCGAAGAAGCGCAGCGCCGGTGAGCTTACGGGAACGGCCCACATCGCCGGCCTCTTGCGCGTGCCGCCCGCGCAAAAGCCGACCTTCTTCCTGCCGGACAACCGTCCCGACCTCAATCTGTGGTTCTGGGTCGATCTGCCGGCGATGGCCAAGGCGGCCGGCGTCCCGGACGCCGCGCCGTTCTACGTCGACGCCGACAAAACGGCGAACCCGGACGGCTGGCCGAAGGGCGGTGTCACAAGGCTGGAGCTGCCGAACGACCATCTGCAATACGCGATGACCTGGTACGCGCTGGCGGTGGCGCTGATTGTCATCTACGTCGTCTATCATCGCCGCACTTCGACCGCGGACGAATAGTTGCCTGAACCAATCAGTGATGCAAAGGTTTACAGGATAGCCGGGAGCGGCCATATCTCGCCGGAGGCAAGGCGCGCCAATGGCGATCGCTCGGCAAGAAGACCAGACGTCAAGGGGATTCCCGGTGATCGAAATTGGCGCCCAGCACGACGCTCGTGAGACTAGCCGCGTTGCCCTTGACCACCGCTTTCAGCAAATCCGCGCCGAGAGCGAGGAGCTAGCCTCACGGCTGACGCCGGAAGACCAGTCGATCCAATCGATGCCCGATGTCAGCCCGACCAAGTGGCATCTGGCGCATACGACCTGGTTTTTCGAAACCTTCATTCTCGGCCGCTTCGATCCCGCCTATCGCGTCTTCGACCCGGCGTTCCACTATCTGTTCAATTCCTATTATGAGGCCGAGGGGCCGCGGCACCCGCGGCCGCAGCGCGGGTTGCTGTCGCGGCCCAGCTGCGCCGATGTCGCCGCCTATCGCGATCATGTCGGTGCGGCGGTGGCCAAGCTGATCGAGAACGCGGCCGACGAGGCGTGGGGTGAAATCGCGCCGCTCCTCGAGCTGGGGCTCCATCACGAGCAGCAGCATCAGGAACTGATCCTGATGGATATCAAGCATGTGTTCTCGCTCAACCCGCTGCTGCCGGCCTATCAACCACCGCGCCGGCGCGCGCCGGTGGACGCGGCGCCGCTCACCTTCGTCGAGTTTGCCGGCGGGCTGGAGGAGATCGGCCATGCCGGTCCTGGTTTCGCCTTCGATAACGAGACGCCGCGCCATCGGACTTGGCTCGAACCGTGTCGCCTGGCGAACCGGCCGGTGACTTGTAGCGAGTTCGCCGAGTTCATCGCCGCCGGCGGATATCAAAACGCCGAGTTCTGGCTGTCGGACGGCTGGGCCGCCGTGCAGCAACACGGCTGGGAGGCGCCGCTCTACTGGCACAGCGCCGGCGGCGATTGGCGCATCTTCACGCTATCCGGCGAAAAGTGTCTCGACCCGGCCGAGCCGGTCGTTCACGTCAGCTTTTATGAGGCCGACGCCTATGCGAAATGGGCCGGCAAGCGGCTGCCGACCGAGGCCGAGTGGGAAATCGCCGCCGCAGGGGCTCCGCTCGCCGGCAATCTCGGCGACAGCCGGCTCTACCACCCGCGCGCCGATGGTGGCGGTGATGGACTGCGCCAGCTGATCGGCGATGTCTGGGAATGGACCGCGAGCCCCTACACCTCATACCCGCGGTTCCGCGCCCCCAGCGGCGCGATCGGCGAATATAACGGCAAGTTCATGTCGAACCAGATGGTGCTGCGCGGTGGCGCGGCGGTGACCCCGGCCAACCACATCCGCGCGACCTACCGCAACTTTTTTCCGCCGTCGGCGCGCTGGGCGTTTTCCGGCCTTCGTCTGGCCGAGGATGCGTGATGGACGGAGCGAGTTTCACCTTCCACGACTTGGCGCCGGGCGAGGAAAGCTTCCGCGACGCAGTGCTGTCGGGGCTCGGCCGCGAGCTGAAATCGTTGCCCTGCAAATTCTTCTACGACACGCGCGGCTCGGCGCTGTTCGAGGCGATCTGCGAGGTGCCCGAGTACTATCTGACCCGGGCCGAGATGGCGATTTTGGAAACCTATGCGGGGGCCATCGCGGAACGGATCGGGCCGCATTGCCGGCTGATCGAGCTGGGCAGCGGCGCCAGCCGCAAGGTGCGGCTGCTGTTGAACGCGCTCGAGACCCCGCTTGCCTATGTGCCGGTCGACATCTCGCGCGACTTTCTGCGCGATGCGGCGGCAAAAATCGCCGCCGATTTCCCCGAGCTGCAGATTGCCGCGGTCTGCGCCGACTACACGCGCCCGTTCGAGCTACCGGTGCTGTCTGGGCCGTCCGGCAAGCGCGTCGGGTTCTTCCCCGGCTCGACGATCGGCAATTTCGAGCCCGAGGCGGTGGTCGGCTTTTTCGCCCATTGCGGGCGGCTCTTGGGGCCGGGTGCCGAGATGCTGGTCGGGGTCGACGTCAAGAAGGACAAAGCGATCCTCGATGCCGCCTATAACGACGCGGCCGGTCTCAACGCCGAATTCAACCTCAACCTCTTGCATCGCATCCGAAAGGAGCTCGACGGCGATATCGAGATCGCCGGCTTTGAGCATGTCGCGTTCTACAACCCGGACGAAGGCCGGGTGGAGCTCTATGTCCGCAGCAAGAAGGCCCAGAGCGCGGTCATCGCCGGCCGCCGGTTCTCGTTCGGCGCGGGCGAGATGATCCACACGGAGAATTCCTACAAATACGCGATCCCCGAATTCCGCGCACTCGCCGCCCGCGCCGGCTTTGCCGCGCTCGACACCTGGACCGACATGGACGGCAAGTTCGCCGTCCACTATTTCCGCCGGGATTAGGCGGTCGCGCCGCCATCGACCGGCAGTGCCGCGCCGGTCACAAACGAGGCCTCGTCCGATAAGAGGAACAGCGCCGCGTTGGCGATCTCTTCGGGTTTGCCGGTGCGCTTCATTGGCACCTGTTGGCTGCGCTGGACGATCAGCGCTTCCTTGTCTTGGGTCGGGCTCTGCTGGTCGGGGCGGGAGACGAACACGCGCAGCATCGGCGTGTCGATCGGGCCGGGGCAGGTCGCGTTAACGCGGATGTTGTCGGGTGCGAGCCGCTTCGCCAGCGCGCGGACAAACCCGACCACGCCGAATTTCGCCATCGAATAGACCGGGCTGAAGCCGGAGCCGACGAGGCCCGAGGTCGAGGCGGTATAAAGCAGGGCGCCGCCGCCGCGCGCCTTCATCTCGGGGATCGCTGCTTCGGTCGTCACCAGCACGGTGCGCAGATTGAGCCCGATGGCGAGGTCGAAATCGGCCATGTCGATGCCCTCGATCGCGGCCGGGCCGGGATGACCGACATGGTTCCAGACAAAATCGAGCCCGCCGAAGGCGTTGGCGGTCTGCCGAACGATGTCGCGGGCGAACCCGTCGTCGCGCAAATCGCCGGCGAGGGCGATGGCCTTGCCGCCAGCAGCGGCGATCTGGCCGGCGACGGCCTCGGCGCCCGCCTTGTCGAGATCGACCACGGCGACCGACGCGCCCTCCTTGGCGAAACGTAGCGCGCCGGCGCGGCCCATGCCGGACGCGGCCGCGGTAACGATGCCGATCTTGCCTGCTAGACGCATGGTTTCCTCCTTAAGCCGCCGCGCTTTTGCCCTCGTAAAGCGCTTCCAGCGCCGAGCCGTACATGGCGCGGACGGCGTGGCGCTTGACCTTCAGGGTCGGGGTCATCTGTCCGTTGGCGGTGGTGAAGGCCTCGCGCGCGACGATAAAGCGCCGCACCCGCTCGATCGCCGGCAGCCCAGCATTGACCCGGGCGACCGCCTCGCCCAGCGCCTTCGCCAGCTCGGGGTGGTCGGTGAGCGTCGCCAATTCCTTGCTTCGTCCGGCGACCTGCGCGGCAAAATCCGGGTCGGGCACCAAGATCGCGACGAGATGCGGCCGGCGGTCGCCGAACACCATCGCCTGGGCGATCTCAGGCTGGAGGGTCAAAGCGCCTTCGATTTTGGCCGGCGCGATCATGTCGCCGCCGGAATTCTTGATGAAATCCCGCTTGCGGTCGGTGATGCGCAGATAGCCGTCATCGTCGAGATAGCCGACATCGCCGGTGGCGAGCCAGCCATCGACTAGCGTCCGTGCGGTCGATTCCGGGTCGTTCCAGTAGCCTTTCATTACATTGTCGCCGGCGACCAGAATCTCGCCGTCCTCGGCGATCTTGACCGTGACCCCGTCGATTGGCGGACCGACCGTCTCGATCTTGATCCGGCCGGGCTGATTGCACGCCACCACCGGTGCCGTCTCGGTCTGGCCGTAGCCCTGCAGGAGCTGCACGCCAAGCGCTACGAAGAAGCTGCCGATCTCCGGGTTGAGCGGCGCGCCGCCCGAGACCATGGCTTTGAGGCGCCCGCCGAACCGCCCGCGCACTTTGGCGCGGACTAGCTTGTCGAGGAGCGGATCGATCAGGCGCTCGCCCATCCCGAGTTTTTCGCCGGCGAGGCGCTTCCTGCCGATCGCTACCGCCTTCTCGAACAGGGTGCGCTTCAGCCCTTTCTCGCGCTCGATGCCGAGCCGGATGCGCTGGTGCAGCGTTTCGTAAAGGCGCGGCACCGCGGTCATGATCGTCGGCCGGGCCTCTATGAGGTTGGCGGCGAGCGTGTCGGCGCCCTCGGCGAAATAGATCTCGGCGCCGATCGAGATCGGAAACATGAGGCCCGCGGTGTGCTCGTAGGAATGCGATAGCGGTAAAAAGGAGAGGAACACCTCCTCGCCGAGGCCGAGCATTTCAAGTAGGCGATAGGCGCCGCGACAATTGGCGATGATGTTGCGGTGGGTGAGGGCGACGCCCTTGGGCGGGCCGCCGGTGCCCGAAGTGTAGATGAGGCAGGCGATGTCGTCGGGCTTGATCGCCGCGATCCGTTCGGCGACGTCGTCGGGCCGCTCGGCGCCCAGCGCCAGCACATCCTCCCAGCCGCGCATATTTTCGCCCGCGCCCTCCATCGCGATCACCCGCCGCACGTTGGGCAGCTGCACCGCCGCGTCGCAGACGCGCTCGCTCAGCGGCGGCTTTGAGGTAATGACCGCCCGCGCCCCACTATTGCCGAGGATGTGGCGGTGGTCCTCGACCGTGTTGGTCGTGTAGGCGGGGACGGCGATCGCGCCGGCGCTCATGATCGCCAGATCGGCGATGACCCATTCCGGCCGACTCTCGGCAGCGAGTGCGACCCGGTCGCCGGGGGCGATGCCGAGCGCGACGAGGCCGCGCGCCAGCCGGCTGACCTGGTTCGCGGTCTCGGCCCAGCTCATCGGCTGATAGCGGCCATCCTTCTTGGACCAGAGGAACGGCCGGTCGCCACGCCGCTTCGCGGTGGCAAAGAACATCGCCGGCAGGCTGTTGATGGCGTTGTAATCCATGGCGTTCCCACACCCCTTGTCGTGGCATGATAGCGGAATTGGCAGAACGCGTGAGCAGATGGCGGACGAAGACAGTTTCACCGGCCGGGTGCGGCGCTACGCCCAGGTCGGGACGGCGATGGCGGGCCTGGGCGCTCGGCTCGCCGGCGAGCGCTATCTCGGCATCCAGGTCGACCGCGAGCGGCATGCCGCCGATCTGAAGACGGCGCTGGGCGGCATCAAAGGGCCACTGATGAAGGTGGCGCAGCTTCTCGCCACCATCCCCGACGCGCTGCCCGAGGAATATGTCCGCGAGCTGATCCAGCTCCAATCAAACGCACCGGCGATGGGCTGGTCGTTCGTCCGGCGGCGGATGATGGGCGAATTGGGCCCGAACTGGGAGAAGCGCTTCAAGAGCTTCGAGCACGAGGCGGCGCGCGCGGCTTCGCTGGGCCAGGTACACCGCGCCGTCGGGCTCGACGGCACGCTTCTCGCCTGCAAGCTGCAATACCCGGAGATGGGGTCGGCGGTGGAGGCCGATCTCAGGCAGCTACGCCTGGCGATGGGACTTTACGAGCGCTATGACCGGGCGGTTTCGACCGCGGAAATCCACGCCGAGATCGCCGCGCGCCTACGCGAGGAATTGGACTACGAGCGCGAGGCCGCGCATATGCGGCTCTACCGCGAAATCCTCAAGGACGAGACAAAAGTCGCGGTGCCCGAGCCGATTGCCGAGCTGTCCACCAGGCGGCTCCTGACGATGCGCTGGCTCGAGGGCGGTCCGATCCTTGATTTTGCCAAGGAGGCGCCGCTCAAGCAGCGCAACGAGATCGCGCTGCGCATGTTCCGCATCTGGTACGTGCCGTTCTATTTCTACGGCGTCATCCACGGCGACCCGCATCTCGGCAACTACACGGTGGCGCCGGACCGCACCGTGAACCTGCTCGACTTCGGCTGTGTGCGGATTTTCCCGGCGAGCTTCGTCAAAGGCGTTATCGACCTTTATCACGCGCTCGAGCGCGACGACCGCGACCTCGCGGTGGAGGCATACAAAAGCTGGGGGTTCGGCGACCTGTCGAACGAGATGATCGCGGTTCTCAACCGCTGGGCGCGCTTCGTCTACGGCCCGCTGCTCGATGACCGCACCCGGCCGATCCAGGAACGGCCCACGGGACCAAGGGGCGAACCCGAAGGTCCGCGGCTCGTCGATAGCGTCCATCAGGACATCCGCCGCCTCGGCGGCATCGCGCCGCCGCGCGCCTTCGTCTTCATGGATCGGGCCGCGGTGGGGCTGGGCTCGGTGTTTATGCATCTGAAGGCCGAGATCAACTGGCACCGCCTCTTCCACGAGCTGATCGATGATTTCGACGAGGCGGCGCTGGCGCGCCGGCAGAAGGCGGCGCTGAAGCGCGCGGGGGTGCCGGCCGGGCAAGATTGAGGCTGGGAACAAAAACCAACGCAGCGCGTTCGTCTTGCATAGCAAGCCGGGAGAGAGCGATGCCGGGCTGGACCAGCCGTGTCTTCTTCGAGGCGTTGGCGGCGATTGTTGTTTGTGTCGCGACGAGCGGGGCCGCTCTCGCCCAGGACATGCCGCCTGTGCCGACGCAGGCACCGGCGCCGAACCCGGAAGCGCCGGCGCCAAACCCGGCGGTGCCGCCGCCGCAAGCCGCCGCGCAGCCCACGCCCGCCGAGCCAGCACCGGCTCAGCCCGCCGCGCAGAATTTCACCACTGCTCAGCTCGACCAATTGGTCGCGCCAATCGCCCTCTATCCCGATCCGCTCTTGAGCCAGGTATTGATGGCCTCGACCTATCCGTTGGAAGTGGTCGAGGCGGCGCACTGGGTCCGCGAGCCGGCCAATCGGTCGCTGACCGGCGACGCGCTGACCGAGGCGCTGAAGAACCAGAACTGGGATCCCAGCGTCATGGCGCTGGTGCCGTTTCCGCGAGTTCTCGCGGTGATGGCCGACCGGGTTCAGTGGACTGAGCAGCTCGGCAACGCCTTTCTCGCACAACAGGGCGACGTGATGGCGTCGGTTCAGCGGTTGCGCCATGCGGCATTGGCTGCCGGAAACCTCAACGCCACGCCGGAATGCCATTGCATCATCCAGACCAGCGGGGATCAGATCACGATTTTGCCGTCAGAGCCGAAGCTGGTCTGCATCCCTGTCTATAACCCGAGATACGTCTACGGCACCTGGTGGGAGCCGGCTTATCCGCCGATCATTTTCCCGGTTCCGGTTGGTTTCGTCTATGCGCCGGGGTTCTGGATCAGCTTCGAACCGCCGATCGAAGTCGTGGTTTTTGGTCCCCTCTGGGGCTGGGGTTGGTTCGATTGGCCGGGCCACCGGATTATTGTCGACAACGCGGTCTTCGGCCGCCTCGATCCGAATCGTGCTGCCTTCGCCGGCGGAATCTGGGTCCACGATCCGGCGCACCGACGCGGCATCGCCTATGCCAGCGCCGCGGTCGGCGCGCGTTTTGGCGCCCCGGTGAGGCCCACCTCAATCGCTGTCCTGCGTGGCGCTCCGGCGACGATCGGCGGCCGGTTTGTTGCCGCGCAAGCGGCCGGAACCTTAAACGGCGCAGGGCGTGGTTTTGTCGGTCACCCTGGAATGGTTTCGCACGACTTCGTGGGCCACGGCGGGCCTGGTGCGTTCCACGCCAGCTCCTTCGCGCACAGCGCGGCGCCTCAATTGGCCCACGGACACACCGCCCCGGCGCATTTCTCGCCGGGCGGAGGCCCCCATGTCACCGGCTTCGCCCATGGCCCGGTAGGCGGCGGTCCGCATGGTGTCGGACCGGGTGGTGGCGGCCACCACCACTAGGCGAGCCCCCTCGACACATTTGCTTAGCCAACAGCCAATCTCATCTTAATATAGTACGGCACTGACTCGTTTCGTTGGAGCCAGCGACGGACGGGGAAGAAATGCCGGCCCCGAGCCGTTGTGCAGGCTCAGTCGGGGTGGGAGAGGGTCATGTCGGGTTACAGGGGATTGGCGGTCGTGGTGGGCCTGACCGCGGGGCTGGTTTGCGGCGGCGTCGAAAACTCCAGCGCGCAGGACATGCCGTCGATCATGGCGCCGCTGGCCCCGGTTCCTGTCGCGCCGGTGCAGCCGGTCGCGCCCGTCAAGCCAGTTGTCTCGATACCAGCGGCGCAGCAATTGACAGAGGCGCAGCTCGATCAGCTTGTCGCCCCCATCGCGCTCTACCCCGACCCGCTGCTCGGCCAAATGCTGATCGCCTCGACGTATCCGCAGGACGTTTCCGAAGCGGCGCGCTGGGCGCGAATCCCGGCCAATCGAACGCTCGGCGGCGATGCGTTGACTGCGGCGATGAAGGCCAAGGGGTGGAACCCCAGCGTGATGGCGCTGGCGCCGTTTCCCAGCCTGCTGGCGATCATGGCCGATAAGCTCGACTGGACGGAGCAGCTCGGCGGGGCGTTCGTCGCCCAGCAAGGCGAGGTGATGGCGGCGGTGCAGCATTTGCGCCACGCGGCGCTGGCGGCGGGCAATCTCAAGGCGACGCCCGAATGCCACTGCGTCATCCAAACCAGCGGCGACATCATCGCGATCCAGCCGAGCGATACCGACCTGGTCAGCGTTCCGGTCTACGACCCGGCAGTCACATATGGGAGCTGGGCGGCAGCGACATATCCGCCAGCGACGTTTCCGATACCGCAGGGCTTTGTCTTCCCGCCCGGAAAGGGCGTCGCCTTCAACCCGGCGATCGACGTCGCGCTCTTCGGTCCGATTTGGGGCTGGGAATCGATCGACTGGCCGAACCGGCGGATCGTCGTCCATGAGGCCCGCTACGCCGCGCTTCAGCCGGGTCATGCCGCCTTCGCCGGCGGCGCCTGGGTGCATGAAGCCGCCCCGCCCCGCAGGGTCGTGCACAACGCACCGTCGGTGGTGACCCATCCCAGTCACCACGCCAAGTCTGCGGCGATGAGACGCTTCGCCATGACGCATCCGCCGACGCCTTACCCGCCCTATTGGTCGGCGCCGCGGTATCACGTCTGGGCGTTGCCGCCGGGCACGATCGTCCCGCCGCCGCCACCGCCGCGCCATGTCGCGCGCGACTGGTACGCCGGTTACTACGACCGCTATCGCTAGGCGCCCGTGACCAGCGGTCGATGGCCCGGTTGGGACCTCGTCATTTTTGATTGCGACGGGGTGCTGATCGACAGCGAACTGCTGACGATCCGGGTGGAGGTGGCGTTGCTTGCCGAGCGCGGCATCGCGATTACCACCGACGAGATCATCGAGCGCTATTGCGGCATCAGCATGGAGGCGATGGTCGCCGATCTCGAAGCGCGATTCGGCTGCACACTCGGCGACGAATTTCATTCAAGCCACGCGAGCCGGTTCGCTTCGATCTGCGAGACGGACTTACAGGCGATGGCGGGCATCGAAGCGGTGCTCGACGGCATTCCCGGCAAAACCTGCATTGCGTCGAGCAGCTCGCCGGAGCGGCTGCGTCACACGCTTGGGCTTGTCGGGCTCTACCAACGCTTTGAACCATACATTTACAGCGCCACGATGGTGGCGCGCGGCAAGCCCGCACCCGATCTGTTTCTCCTTGCCGCCGCGCAAATGGCGGCCGATCCGGAGTGCTGCGTGGTCGTCGAAGACAGTTTGCCGGGAGTTACCGCCGCGGTTGCCGCGGGCATGACCGCGATCGGGTTTGTCGGCGGCGGCCATTGCTCTCCCGGCCGTGCCGACCAGCTGCGCTCGGGCGGCGCGGTGGTCGTCATCGATAGGATGCCCGAGCTATTGCCGACGCTGGCCAGGCTGTCGCGGCGGTTGCGCTGAGGCAGCGGCGCGGGCAAACTCCCGGCCTTATTTGCCGCCGGTTGATGCCATGCGATCGCTGTTTGCCCTGATGCTCGTCGCGCCGCTCGCCGCGGGCTGCACGCCCTATATCCCCGAGCGGCTCGATTTCGGCACCAGCGCGCTGGCGCCCAAGGGCGACATCCCGCCCGAATATGCCGGGTTTAACAATTACGACCCCGGCGTCAACGCGGTGATGGCCAATCAGGTCTGCGCGACGTCGTATCAGCCACGGCAGGTCACCACGACCGACGCGGCGCCAGGCCAGCTGGTGACTGCGACCGGCACCTGCGCGCCGCACACGGTACTGCTCGGTCCCTGATTTTCCGAGGAAGCGAAACGCCCCCGGATTTGTTCCGGGGGCTCGCTGTTGCTTGTGGATTTACGCCGCGGCCGAGGCCCGGCGAGCGGGGATTTCGCCGTGCTCGGCGAGCAGGCGATCAAAGTAGGCGATCGTGCGCTGCAAGCCCATGCGCAGCTGGGTGCGCGGCTTCCAATCCAAGAGTGCGCTCGCTTGGCTGATGTCCGGGCAGCGCTGGATCGGGTCGTCGACCGGCAGCGGCAGGTGCACGATCCGCGAGCTCGAGCCGGTGAGGTCGATGACGAGATCGGCAAGCTCGGCGACCGACATCTCGACCGGGTTGCCGAGGTTCATCGGCCCGGTGATGTCGTCGGGCGCCGCCATCATGCGGAGAAAGCCCTCGATCAAATCGTCGACATAGCAGAAGGCACGGGTCTGGCTGCCGTCGCCGTAAAGGGTGATCGGCTCGCCCTTCAGCGCCTGGACGATGAAATTGGAGACGACCCGGCCGTCATTGGGGTGCATGCGCGGCCCATAAGTATTGAAGATGCGGACGACGCGAATGCGCAGATTGTGCTGGCGGAAATAATCGAAGAACAGCGTCTCGGCGCAGCGCTTGCCTTCGTCGTAGCAGGCGCGCGGGCCGATTGGATTGACGTTGCCGCGATAGGATTCGGGCTGCGGGTGCAAGAGCGGGTCGCCGTAGACCTCCGAGGTCGAGGCCTGGAGGATCTTGGCTTTCAGCCGCTTGGCGAGGCCGAGCATGTTGATCGCGCCCAAGACGCTGGTCTTCATCGTCTGCACCGGGTCGGCCTGGTAGTGCGGCGGCGAGGCGGGGCAAGCGAGATTGAAGATCTCGTCGACCTCGACAAAGAGCGGATGCGTCACGTCGTGCCGCATCGCCTCGAATTGCGGGTCGTCGAGCAGGTGCGCGATGTTGTCCTTGCGCCCGGTGAAATAGTTGTCGACGCAGAGCACGTTGTGCCCGTCGGCGATCAGCCGTTCGCACAAATGCGAGCCGAGGAAACCGGCGCCGCCGGTGACAAGAACCCGCTTGGTTGAGGTGCGCATGGAAATCCTCGGGGGTTTGCTTGTTGTTTTGAGGTTAAGCGATCGCCGTGAGGCTGGCTTTGCCGGCCGGGGGCGCGCCGGTCGTGCGGCCGATGCTGTGATAGACGAGACCGGCATCGGCCATGTCTTTCGGCTGGTAGATGTTGCGCAGATCGATGACGATCGGGGCACGCAGTAGGCTCTTGATGCGCTGGAGATCGAGGCCGCGGAACTCGTTCCATTCGGTCAGCAGCACCAGCGCATCGGCGCCGTCGATCGCTTGATAGGCGTCGTCGCAATATTCGAGGCCCGGCATCAACTTCTTCGCCTCGGTCATCCCTTCGGGGTCGAAGGCGCGGATCGTTGCGCCAGCTTCGACCAGGGGCGGCAAGATCGATAGGCTCGGGCTCTCGCGCATGTCGTCGGTATTGGGTTTGAAGGTGAGGCCCAGCGCCGCGATGGTTTTACCGGCGACACTGCCTCCGCAAGCCTCGGCGATGCGATCGGCCATCGCCTCCTTGCGGGCGTCGTTGATCTCCAGCACGCGCTCGATCATCGTCATCGGCTGGCCCGCTTCCGCGGCGGTGCGCACCAGTGCGGCGCAATCCTTAGGGAAGCACGAACCGCCAAAGCCGGGACCAGCATGGAGAAACTTGCGGCCGATGCGCCCGTCGAGCCCGATGCCGTGCGCGACATCCTGGACGTCGGCGCCGACCGCCTCGCATAGATCGGCGATCTGATTGATGAAGGTGACTTTGGTCGCGAGAAACGCGTTGGCCGCGTATTTGATCAGCTCGGCGCTCTCGAGCGTGGTGAACGCGACCGGCGTCTCGAGTAGGTAGAGCGGGCGGTAGAGCGCGCGCAGCACCGAGCGGGCATGCTCGCTGTCGGTGCCGATGACGACCCGGTCGGGCCGCATGAAATCCTGGATCGCCGAGCCCTCGCGCAAGAATTCGGGGTTGGAGGCGACATCGAAGGCGCCTCCGGGCAGCCGCATCGACAGGATGCGCTCGACCCGGCGTCCGGTGCCGACCGGGACCGTCGATTTGGTGACGACGACGGTGCGATTGCTCGGCAGCTGCGCCAGCGTATCGGCGATTTCGGCAGCGGCGGCGAAGACATAGGAGAGGTCGGCGTGGCCGTCGCCGCGCCGCGACGGGGTGCCGACCGCGATGAACACCGCGTCGGCGCCATCGAGCGCGGTCTTGAGATCGGTGGTGAAACTCAGCCGTCCCGCCGCTGCATTTACCGAGACGAGTTGGTCGAGGCCGGGCTCGAAGATCGGCATCTCGCCGCGCTGCAGGCGCGCGATCTTCTCCGCGTCCTTGTCGACGCAGGTGACCGACACGCCGAATTCGGAGAAGCAGGCCCCTGAAACGAGCCCGACATACCCCGTGCCGATCATCGCTATACGCATATGCTGAGCCCCTTTTGATCGCTTGGCGACCGCAGCTCAAAACGGGCCGGCAGCCGGGTTATTCCCCTGCCTGTCGCTGCGCTGCGGTATGATGCAGGAAACCGGCGGAACACGAACGGGTCATGCGCCGTTGTGCCCGCGTCGCTCCAACCGAGGCTTGATTCCTTATTATGGCTGAAGCTGTGCTGGTTACGGGCGGGGCCGGTTATATCGGCAGCCACGCTTGCAAGGCCCTGGCCGCCGCCGGCTATACCCCCGTTACCTATGACAATTTGTCGCGCGGTCATCGCCATGCCGTGCGCTGGGGTCCGCTCGTCGAGGGCGATATCGCCGATCGCGGCGCGGTCGCGACGGCGCTCAAGGCGCACCGTATTTCCTCGGTCATGCACTTCGCGGCCTTTGCCTATGTCGGCGAGTCGGGTACCGACCCTGCCCTTTATTACCGCAATAATGTTTGCGGAACACTTGCGCTCTTGGACGCGATGCGGGAAGCCGCGATCAACCGCATCGTCTTTTCGTCGAGTTGCGCGACCTATGGATTGCCGGATTCGGTCCCGATCCGCGAGACGATGGCGCAGCTTCCGGTCAATCCTTATGGCGAGACTAAGTTGGCGATCGAGCGGGTATTGCGTTGGTACGGCCCGGCCTACGGCTTGCGTTCGGTGGCGCTGCGCTATTTCAACGCAGCCGGTTGTGACAGCGGCGGCGAGATCGGCGAGGAGCACGACCCCGAGACGCACCTGATCCCCCTCGTGCTGCGCGCGGCGCTGGGGACGGCGCCGCCGGTCCGGATCTTTGGCACCGATTATCCGACCCCGGACGGCACCGCGGTTCGCGACTATATCCATGTCGATGACCTCGCGGCGGCGCACGTTCGCGCGTTGCAGTATCTCGCGGCTGGCGGGGAGAGCACCGCGGTCAATCTCGCTACCGGCAACGGCTATTCGGTGCGAGAGATCATTGCCGCCGTGGCAAAGGCGGTCGGGCATGGGGTGCCGCAGAGCGAGGCGCCGCGCCGGGCAGGCGACCCACCGGCCTTGGTGGCCGATGCGAGCCTCGCCGCCGAGGTGCTCGACTGGCGCGCCCGGTGCTCCGACCTCGACACGATCATCCGAACCGCGCTGGCCTGGGAGATGCGGCAGCACAATGCCGCGGCCGCCGCGCGGGAATGAAGACCGGCGCCTCCCGTTATGCGACCGCCACCGTCAAACGCGGCGTTGCTGGACCGCGCCCACGGAAGCCTAAAGAGAGCCGGATGGACACTCTGGTCAGAGACACGCTCGAGATGCCCGCCGCCGCGCTGCCGCCGGCCGATCTGCCAATCCGCGTCGACGGCAAGTTCTTCCGCGCCGGGCCCGGAGAACAGGCGCCCAAGCATTACATCAAGGGCGTGACCTATGGGCCGTTCGGGCCGGGCAGCCACGGCGGGCAATTCCCCGAGACGGAAATCGTCGACCGCGATTTCGCTCTGATGGTGACCGCCGGCATCAACACCGTGCGGGTGTTCACGGTGCCGCCGGTCTGGCTGCTCGACACGGCGGCGACGCACGGTTTGAAGGTGCTGGTCGGGCTGCCGTGGTCGGAGCACGTGACCTTCCTCGACGACGCGGCGGTGCAGGCCGGCATCCGCGACGCGATCGTCAGCGGCGTGCGCGCGTGCGCGCGGCACAAGGCGGTCTTCGCATACCTTGTCGGCAACGAAATCCCGCCCGACATCATCCGCTGGCATGGGCCGAAGCGCATCGAGCAATTCGTCAAAAGCCTCGTCGCGCTGGCCAAGCGCGAGCATCCTGGCGCGCTCGTTAGCTATGCTAGTTTCCCGTCGACCGAATACCTCGACGTCGCTGAGTTCTGCGATTTCCTCTGCTTCAACGTCTATCTGCACGACGAGACCGCGTTTCGCCGCTATGTCGCGCGGCTGCAAAATCTCTGCGTGACCAAGCCGCTGGTGCTGACCGAGTTCGGCGCCGACTCGTTGCGCAGCAGCGAGGAGGAGCAGCGACATATCCTCTCCTGGCACATCAAGGCGGCGTTCGCCGGCGGGGTCGCCGGCACCTTCGTTTTCGCGTGGACCGACGAATGGTTCACCGGCGGTCATCCGATCGAGGATTGGGATTTCGGGCTCGTCGATCGCCAGCGCAAGCCGAAGCCCGCCTTCGCAGAGGTCAAAGCGCAGTATCTCGGGCCGTTGCCGCCCCCGCTGGCGCGCTACCCGCGTGTTTCGGTGGTGGTGTGCGCCTACAACGCCGAGCGAACGATGGAGAAGTGCCTCGTTTCGCTCGAGCACCTCAACTACCCGGATTACGAGGTCATCGTCGTCAATGACGGCTCAAAGGACCGCACCCTGGCGATCTCGGAGAGCCACCCCTCTTGCCGGATCATCAGCCAGCAGAACGAGGGGCTCAGCGTCGCCCGCAATGTCGGCGCCGAGGCAGCGACCGGCGAGATCGTCGCCTATACCGACAGCGATTGCGTCGCCGACCCCGACTGGCTGAATTATCTGGTCGGCACGATGGAAACCAAGGGGTTCGCCGCCTGCGGCGGGCCTAATTTCCCGCCGGCGGAGGACGAGCTGGTGCCGGAGGCAGTCGCGGTGTCGCCGGGAGCGCCCTGCCACGTGCTGCTCGACGACGAGGTCGCCGAGCATATCGCCGGCTGCAACATGGCCTTCCGCCGCGACGTGTTGTTGGGCATCGGCGGGTTCGACCCGATCTTCCGCGCCGCCGGCGACGATGTCGACATCTGCTGGCGGCTGCAGGATGCCGGCCACGCCATCGGCTACAGCGCGGCGGCGACGGTCTGGCATTTCCGCCGCAACACAGTGAAGGCCTATATCGGCCAGCAGAAGGGGTACGGAAAGGCCGAAGCGCTGGTCTTCGCCAAGCATCCGGCGCGGTTCAACGCCTTCGGTCAGGCGAAATGGAGCGGCCGCATCTACGGCGACCTGTCGTCGGCGATGCTTTTGTGGCGGCGGCCGACGATCTATGCGGGCACGTTCGGCCGCGGGTTGTTTCAGACGCTCTACCAGCCGCCCGCCAGCGTGGTGCATTACCTGCCGCTGACCTTCGAATGGATGGTCGCCTCCATCCCGCTGGCGCTGATCGGCATCATCGCGGGACATGCGTGGTGGCTGCTGACCCTACCGCTGCTGCTGACCTGGGCGATGTGCATCAAGGGCGGGTTGTCGGCGCCGCTCGACAAGCGGTTTGACGGCCTGAAGGCGCGCGCCCTGGTCGCCTCGCTGATCTATCTCGGCCCATTGCTGCGCGGCTGGGAGCGGATCAGATGGCGGGTGAAAGGGCTGCCGCTGTTGCCGGCCGACCCGACGCCGCCTGAGCAACGAGGCCGCCTGGATTGGCGCGGCCGCGCCTTCGTGCTGTCCTATTGGAGCGAAACTGGGATCGAGAAGGAGGCGGTCATCGGTGCGCTGATGCGCGGGCTCGCCGCGGCCAAACTGCCGCTCGCCATCGACACCGGCTGGAGCGACTGGGACATCGCCGTCGACGGCAACCTCGCCGCGACGGCGCGCGTCACCGTCGCCGAAGAGAACCACGGCGCGGATAAGCGGCTCATGCGCGTGCGATGCGCGCTGCGGCCGACGGCGCTAACGCGCGGGGTCGTGGCCGGGCTCGCGGCACTGGCCTTGGCGGCTCTGCTCGGTCACAGCCGCGCCGGTGCGGCGATAAGCGTCCTCGCCGCGATCGGCGCCGGTGGTTTGTTCTTCTGGCAGGCTGGGGTGTTCGGCGGCCGCCTGCATCGGCTGATCGAAACGGCCGCGCGCGAGGACGGGCTGACGCCGATCGATCCGCTCGGGCGAGCGCCGCGGCCGATCAACCCGCCGCGAACGGCGTGATCGGAATGGGCGTGTTCGCCAAGATTTGGCCCTATCTGCGGACCTACCGCTGGCAGGTCGTCTGGGCGCTTGCCCAGGTGTTTCTCATCGCCGGTTTCGAGCTGTTGAAGCCGTGGCCGCTGCAGATCGTCATCGACGACGTGCTCGGCGGCAAGAAGCCGGCGATGGGCGGGTTTGTCGGCACGGTCCTGTCGCTGCCGCCGGGACAGTTGTTGCTGGTCGCGTGTCTCGGCCTGGTCGTTGTCACGCTCTGCAGCGGCGGACTGACTCAGCTGCACTACTACACGACGATCCGCGTCGGTCAGAACATGGTCAACGATCTGCGCGGTGCGCTCTATGCGCATCTCCAGCGGCAGTCGCTGGCCTATCACGGCCGCCAGAGGGTCGGCGACCTCCTCTACCGCATCACCGCCGACAGTTTCGCGGTGCAGACGATGATCATGAACGGGGTGCTGCCGATCCTCTCGGCGGTGATCCTGCTCGTCGGTATGCTGTTCGTGCTGCTGCCGCTCGACCCGTTTCTGACCATCCTTGCGCTCAGCATCGTGCCGGTGCTGTTCGCGCTGATCTCTAGCTTTAACAAGAAGATCGTCGAAATTTCGACCGAGGCGCGCGAGCGCGAGAGCCAAGTTTATTCGCTCGTCCAATGGACGCTGAGCGCGATCAAGCTGGTGCAGGCCTTCACCAAGGAAGATGAGGAGCATCGGCGCTTCATGGGGGCGAGCCGCGAGAGCCTCAGGGCGTCGCTCAAGCTTTATACGTGGCAGACGCTCTATTCGGGCGCGGTCAACCTGATCATCGCCGGCGGCACCGCGATGGTCATCTATGCCGGAGCGCGCGCAGTGATGACCGGGACGCTGTCGCTCGGCCAGCTGCTCGTTTTTATCTCCTACCTGGCGCAGCTCTATACGCCGATCAACCAGATCACCCAGAGCTGGGGCATGATCGCCGGGGCCAGGGTCGGCGCTCGCCGCGTGTTTGAAGTGCTCGATACCGAGCCCGATTTGGCAAGCGGCATGCGGCAGTTTCCGGCGCAAGGCGCGCGCGGCGAGATTGCTTGGCGCGGGGTCGGGTTTCGCTATCTACCCGAGATGCCGGTGTTGGTGGATATCGACCTTGCCGTTGCTCCTGGCAAGAAGATCGCTGTTGTCGGGCCGACCGGAGCCGGGAAATCGACCCTGCTCGGCCTGTTGCCGCGGTTCTTCGATCCAAGCGAGGGATGTGTCGAAATCGATGGCGTCGACGCCCGCGACTATGACCTCAAATCCCTGCGCAGCCAGATCAGCATGGTGCTGCAGCCACCGCTGATCTTCCCGCTGTCGGTGCGGGACAATATCGCCTATGGGCGGCCCGGCGCCGACGACACCGCGATCGAAGCGGCTGCTCGCGGCGCGCGTATCCACGAGCGCATCATGCAATTACCCGAAGGCTACGAGACGCTGGTCGGCGAGTCCGGGGTCGCGCTCTCGGAAGGCGAGAAGCAGCGTATTACCATTGCCCGCGCGCTGCTGCGCGACGCGCCAATCCTGATCCTCGACGAGCCGACCTCGGCGCTCGATGTCGAGACCGAAGCGCTGGTCATGGCGGCGATCGAACAGCTGATGCGGGGACGCACCACCTTCATCATCGCGCATCGCCTGTCGACGGTTCGGGGCTGCGATCGAATCGTCGTGTTGCGCGACGGCGGCATCGCCGAACAGGGCACGCTCGCCGAATTGCTGCGCCGCAAGGGCGTCTTCGCGGAATATTACCGTACTCAATTTATCGACGGCGCCGAAACGCCCGAGGCGGTGCCGTTATCGGCCTAACGTAATGTTGCCGATTTGCCACAGCTGTTGCGATGATGTCGCTCGTCTTATAGAAATCGCGACGAGAGCGTCCGAATTCCCTGGCCCGACACGCCCGTTATCCCAGTATTAGCCTGCAATATCCGTCAATAATGCGTGAGATAGCCAAACGCCGCATGCCAACGCGGTTTCTGTGTGGTCGTTGCCACTGTGGATTGTTTGTGGATAACCAAGCCGATGGCGGTTCCTTACCAGATATAGTCGGTTTGCTTGTTGCGGCGGAACGATTTGCTGTTGCAATACCTGAATCGCTTGTTTACGGTTTCGCTTATACCGAGTGCTAGCCGCACCTTGGGGGTGAGGCGGTGCTCGGGTCGTGTTGGTCGGAAAGACCCCGTTTGGGGCCTCAGCGACGCGGGGGAGAATGATCGGCGATCTATGGCAAAAGGGGACCGCGCGGGTTCCTGGTGCTCGATCGATTGTCCAGGCTGCGGGGGCGGCTCTTAGGCTGACCCGGAGGGCCCACGTCAACGCCGTCACCATGTCGGCCGTGGGGATCGCGGCGGCGGCCGTGACTTTCGCCGGCATCGTTTATCTCCGCCACGCCGATCACGCCGCCGACGCGCAGCTTGCGGCTAGCCGTATCGAGTCCGCGAATATCGATCTCCAGGACCAGCTCGCCAGTCTGCGTGACAAGGTGGCGGCGTCGACCCGCGATCTTGCCGCGGCGCAGGCTCAGGTGGCCGCGCTTACCGAGGAGATGCGGGCCAAGCCACAGCAAGATACGCACCAGGTCACGACGGATCAGACCGGAACGGTGAAGGGCGACAAGGTCACGCAGCTCTCCACGGCGCTGTACCAAACGGAGGCGCAGCGCGCGACCTTGGCGGCGCGGCTGAGCAAGGCCGAAGCCGATCTCGCCGACCAGCAGACAAGGCAGAACGAGCTGCTGGGGCAAATCGACCAATGGCAAAAGCGGCTGGAACAGCTCTCCTCGGACCGTGACAAGCTTAAGGCGCGGGTCACCGATCTCGAGAAACAATCGGCGCTGCGCCATGCGATGCAACCCGTAGCCGCAGCACAGCCTGCGCCTGCGGCCTCGGTCCAGACCCCGCCCGGGCGGGTCGCGGGGATCCTCAATGCCCCGCCGCCAGCTGCCGCGCCCCAAGCGGCCGCCGCTCCGCAGCCGACCGCGACTGCGCCCACCGCGCCGGTCGGGCACGGCACAGTCGATCAGTTTGCTCGTGTGCTCGCCTCTGCCGGTGTCGATGTCCGGCAGCTCTTCGCTCAGTTCGGCGTCAATAAGGGCGAAGGCGGTCCGTTTATTCCGGTGCACGGTCAGGCGCCGGACACGACGTTGAGCCCGGACAAGCTCGCAGCGCTACGGGCGATGATTAAGACGCTCCCGGTGTCGGCGCCGCTGACGGAGTTCGATGTCAGCAGCCCGTTCGGCGTACGCGGCGACCCCGAAAATGGGCACACCGGCTTCCATACCGGAATCGACTTGACGGCACCGTACGATTCTCCGGTCTACGCTACCGCGCCGGGCACCGTGACTTACGCTGGTTGGCGCGATGATTACGGCAAGATCGTCGAAATCGACCATGGCAACGGCATCGCGACGCGCTACGCGCATCTCCACAGTTTTACCGTGTCGGTGGGCCAGAAGGTCGGCTCACACCAGCAGGTCGGTTATTTGGGCTCGACCGGCCGTGCGACCGGTCCGCATGTCCACTACGAGGTCGTCGTCAACGGCGAGCCGCAGGATCCGGAGAAGTTCTTCAGCCTGTCGCGCTACGTACCGGCAATGACGGTTCCGGTCGCCGCGCACAACTAACTCACCGCATCAGCCAGACTACCTCGCCAGGTCCGCGGCGAGCGAAAATGCCGCTGCGTTGGCGGTGTCCTGGCCGCGATAGATCTGCAGGCTTTCCAGCACGCGCTGCGTATAGAGACGGGTCTCGTTGAACGGGATCGCCTCGATCCAATCGACCATGTCGATCTCGCGACCGCGCGGGTCGCCGTAATCGTGCAGCCACTGGCGGATGCGCCCGGGTCCGGCATTGTAGGAGGCGATCGCCAGCGGATACGAGCCGCCGAAATCCTCGATCAGCTTTTCGATATAGGCGCGGCCGAGCGTCAAATTGTAGACGCCGTCGCTGGTCAGGCGATCGATCGAATAGGGGAGTTGGTTCTGCTTCGCGATCAGCGACGCGGTTCCCGGCATCAGCTGCATCAGGCCGCGCGCCCCGGCGCCACTGACGGCTTCCTGGTCGAAGGCGCTTTCGGTGCGCACGATCGCGAACAGCAGCGCGTGTTCCGGCCCGGTGCCGTCCGGCAGCGTCGTCACCGGATAGCCGTGGATCATCAGCGGCATTCCGGCGTCGATCGCGCGACGGGCGACAGTAATGGCGACATCGACCCGCCCGTGCTGCTCGGCAAATGAAGCGATCATCGCGAAATCGGTCGGCTTTTTGGCGAGATCGGCCTGCTGCAGCAGGAACACCTTGACGTGGTCGCGGTCGTCGGCGGCGGCGAACAACCCGGCCGCCTTGACCAGTTCGCGGGTGTCGAACTCGACGAGCTCGGTGGCAGTGGGACGAGGCTCCGGCTGCGGCGGTGGCGGCGCGTCGTTCCCCAACTGATGCGCGGCGAGCTGGCCATAGAAGGTGATCATGTGCTCAGCGCCGACGGCGTACCACTTGGCCGCAAGATCGGACTTGCCCTGGGCGGCGGCGGCGCGGCCGCTCCAATAGGCGGCACGCGCCTTGCCCGCCGGCGTCGTCACCCGCGCCAGCACCTTGGAGAAATGATCGAAGGCCAGCGTCGGGTTCTTTAGGAACCGCAGGGCGATGTAGCCGGAGAGGAATTCGGCCTCGGCGTACGCGTTGCCATCGTTTAGCGAATTTTGCTGCACGACCTTGTAGGCAAGATCGGCATTGCCAGCGGCGAGCAGGCGGCGCGCAACGATCTGGCGCTCGCCGGCCCAGGCCGCCGGACGCACGGGATTGTCCGGATGAGCGAGGAGCAGCTGTGCCGCCGCATCGTTCTGGTCATTGTGGCGCTCCCAATGCATGATGTCGAAGATCAGACCCGGGTCCGACTTCCGCGCGTCGGGTACACGCGCGAGCAGGGTATTGGCGTTGCCGGCGCGGCTGACCAGCGCGAGCCGCGCTTCCGCCTCGGCGCGATAGTCCGGCGGCACCGCGGGCAACATCCGCTGCGCCGCGTCACCTGCGCGGTCCCAGAGCAGGCGATCGAGCCGTTGGGTATTGTCCTCAATCCGGATGTTGGCGCTGTACCGAGTCCAGAAATCGCGTTCATCGCCCGGGGTGAAATCGCCGTCGATCCACGCCTGCCGCAGGGCGGCGAGCCCGGCATCGGTCTGGCCGTGTGACATGGTGATCGCCGCCATGCGCGCTTTACCCAGCGGGCTGACCGGCGGAAATTTCGTGAACCAGGCTGAGGCAACATCGTCGCCCTCGGTCGCCAGCGCTAACTCGGCCTGGCGGCGCAGGATCTTCTGTCCCGGCCAGTCCGGGTTTTGCTCGATGAAGAAGGAGATATCGGAAAAACGGCCGGTGGCGCTGGAGCGCGTGAAGTCGAGCCAACGGACAATCTTGGCGGGCAGCGGGTTGGTGCTGCCAGCCGCCGCAGCATAGGCTTGGGGCCAGTTGCCGCTCTTCGCAGCGGTGATTGCGGTAACAGCAGCTGTCTTATCGGCGTCGGATAAATCTTGGGCACGGGCCGCCGGCAGAGCAGCAAGCGCGGCGGCGACCAGCAACAACAGACGAAATATCGGAGCCAACGCCCGCCGCTCCTGTCCTATCGAGGATGGGGCGTTACTGTTTACGGATTTTTCTCCACCTCGCAAGGCGAAGAGGGGATTTATCCTTCGCCGCACGGTGTTGTTGATGAGAGGGTCGCTGAAGACTATCGTGAGCCGCGAGTCGCGGTATTGACCGGGAGGGCACCATGTTCAAGGGATCGCTGGTCGCGCTGATCACCCCGTTCCGCGACGGCAAGGTCGACGAAACCGCCTTTCAGGAACACGTCGCCTGGCAGCTCGGACAAGGCACGCACGGGCTGATCCCGTGCGGCACGACAGGCGAATCGCCGGCCCTGCACGACGACGAGCATCAGCGGGTCATCGCGCTATGCGTCGAGGTGGCCCAGGGCCGCGCCCCAGTCATCGCCGGCACCGGCACCAATTCGACCGACCACACGATCGAATTGACCCGGCACGCCAAAGAAGCCGGCGCCGACGCCGCGCTGATCGTCTGCCCCTACTACAACAAGCCGACCCAGGAAGGGCTCTACCAGCACTTCAAAGCTGTGCACGATGCGGTCGATCTGCCGATCGTCATCTACAACATTCCCGGCCGCACCTCGGTCGACATGTCGAACGCGACGCTGGCGCGGCTGGCGAAATTGCCCAACATCGTCGGCGTCAAGGACTCGACCAACGATCTGTCGCGGGTGACCAAATTACGCATCGAGGTCGGCGAGGAGTTCTCGATGCTATCGGGCGAGGACGGCACCGCCGTTGGCTTCCTGGCGCAGAGCGGCGACGGCTGCATCTCAGTGACCGCCAATGTCGCCCCGGCCTTGCTGTCGGAAATGCATACCGCGTGGCAGAAGGGCGATGTCGCCACGGTGCGGCGCATCAATGAGCGGCTGATGCCGCTGCACGAGGCTCTGTTCGTTGAGACCAGCCCGGCGCCGGTCAAGTACGCTGCCTCGCTGCTCGGCCGCTGCACCGCCGAAGTGCGCTTGCCGCTGTGGGAGACCACTGCAGCGACGCAGGAGAAGGTGCGCGGCGCGATGCGCGGCACCGGTCTGATCAACTGACGCTGCCCATCGACTGACCGGTAGGGATTGATGCGCGCCGGCGATCGCTACGCCGCGCAGAACCGGCGCGCGCGCCACGATTATCTGATTGAAGAAAAACTCGAGGCCGGCCTTGTTCTGCAGGGCAGCGAGGTGAAGGTGCTGCGCCAGGGCCAGGCCAGCATCAACGAAGCCTATGCCGGCGAGACCGGTGGTGAACTGTTCCTTGTCAACGCCAACATCCCGGAATACGCCGCCGCGAAGAACTTCAGCCATGAGCCGCGCCGGCCGCGTAAGCTATTGCTGCATCGCAAGGAAATGACCCGACTCTTGGGCGCGATCCGCCGCGAGGGTGTGACCATCGTGCCTCTGTCGATCTATTTCAACGAGCGCGGCCGCGCCAAGGTCGAGCTTGGCCTCGCTCGCGGCAAGAAGATGGCCGACAAGCGCCAGGCCGAGAAGGACCGCGACTGGCAACGCGACAAGGCCCGCATCATGCGGGCACGCGGCTGAGCCGCTCGCGCAAGGTCGCGAACACTGCTTCGAACATCGCCGGGGTCAGGGTACCGGTATTCGTGTTGAGCCGGGAGCAGTGATAGCTGTCAGCAAGCAGCGTCCCGTCGGGCAATTCGTGCAGTGCCGCGTGGACGAACGGGTAAGCGGCGCGCCGTAACCCCTTGGCGGCGAGCAAGGCGTTGTGGGCGATCGCGCCCAGCGCGAGGATCGCTCGTACATCAGACGCCGCGGCAAGCTCGGCAGCGAGAAACTGCCCACAAGCGGCGATTTCGCGCGGCTCGGGCCGGTTCTGCGGCGGGACGCAGCGCACCGCGTTGGTGATCCGGACGCCGTGCAGCGCGAACCCGTCGTCACGATAGCCGGCGTATTTGCCCGTGGCGAACCCGAACTTGGCGAGCGTCGCGTAGAGAAGATCGCCGGCATAATCGCCGGTGAAGGGGCGGCCGGTGCGGTTGGCACCCCGTAGGCCCGGCGCCAGCCCGACGATTAGCAATGCCGCAACAGGGTCGCCAAAGGGCGGCACCGGCGCGTTGTGCCAATCAGGATGCGCCGCGCGCTGGGTCTCGCGGAACCCGGCGAGTCGCGGGCAGAGCGGACAGTCGTGGCCCGGCAGCGGAAAGTGCGCGGCGGCGCTCACTCTTCGTCGTCGACCGGTTCGGGCCGCATTCGTGCCATGTCGTCGCGGGGGGCGTGGGCGCGCGAGATGCTCGGTGCCAATTCCTGTAGCTCGACGAAGCTGTCGGCCTGGCGTCGCAGGTCGTCCGAGGCCATTGGCGGGCTGGAACGGATCGTCGAAACCACCGACACGCGTACGCCGCGCCGCTGCACCGCCTCCACCAGTCGGCGGAAATCTCCGTCGCCGGAGAACAGCACCGCGTGGTCGATGTACTGGGCCATTTCGAGCATGTCGATTGCGAGCTCAATATCCATGTTTCCTTTGATCCGACGCCGGCCCATGGCGTCGGTGAACTCTTTTGCCGGCTTGGTTACCATGGTGTAGCCGTTGTAATCGAGCCAATCGACGAGCGGCCTGATCGGCGAATACTCTTGATCCTCCATCAGGGCCGTATAATAAAAGGCGCGGATCAATCTTCCTTTTGATCGGAACAGGTCGAGCAAGCGTTTATAGTCGATATCGAAACCAAGCCCTCGCGCGGCGGAGTAGAGATTAGCGCCGTCAATGAATATGGCGATGCGCTCTTGTGGATAAAAAATCATTGTCAACTCCGGAAATCTTGGAAAAGAACACGTAAGTGTCATCTGCCAGTAAAATCGCGTCAAGGTAAGTCTGTGCGGGGTAAACACCCGTGATCCTGATCGGCATCGGCAGCAATCTCGCTCATCCGCCGGCCGCGTCGCCGCGCGAGACGGTAACGGCGGCGGTTGCGGCACTGCCTAGCATCGGCGTTTGCGTCGTTGCGCAATCCAGCTGGTATGCGTCGGAGCCGGTTCCCGCATCCGCTCAGTCATGGTTCGTGAACGGTGTTGCGATGGTGGAAACCGCCATGGATCCCCGGGCGCTGCTAGGTCGAATGCTTACCCTCGAGACCGAGTTCGGCCGCGTCCGCGGTGCGCCCAACGCCGCGCGCACCATCGATCTCGATTTGCTGGACTACGATTCGCGACTCATCGACACAACGACACTGATTTTGCCGCATCCGCGACTGCATCTGCGCCGCTTTGTGCTCGAGCCGCTGCGCGAGGTCGCGCCTGGCTGGCGGCACCCACGTCTCGGCCTATCTGCTGCCGAGTTGATCGACCTCTTGTCGTCGGGCCAACCGGTTATTCGGCTTGAGAGGTGAGTGAGACACGCTACCCAACCCGACGGGCAACGCGGCATCGGCCCGCAGGCAATTGTGATTGAAGAGCCGGGCCGATATAACCCCCTCGGCACCGGCGGCCCGCCGGCGGCCGTCTCCTCATTCGCGGTAAGGCGATGTCAGGCTACGAAGCAGCCCGCGTCAACATGATCGAAGGCCAGCTTCGGCCCAATACAGTGACCGACGAGCGGGTGACCAATGCCTTCGCCGCGTTGCGCCGAGAGCTGTTCGTACCCGAAAAGCTGCACGGCATCGCCTATGTGGACGAGGACTTGCCGCTCGGCGGCGGGCGTTATCTGATGGCGCCGATGGTCGCGGCCCGGCTGGTGCAAGCGCTGGAGGTCGGGCGCGGCGACGCCGCGCTAGTAGTCGGTGCGGGGGTCGGCTATGAGGCGGCCGTGATCGCCCAGCTCGCCCGTAGCGTCGTCGCGCTCGAGGACGATGCGGAGCTCGCCCGTTTGGGGCGCGCCGCGCTCGTCGAGCATCGCATCGCCACGGTCAAGTATGTCGAGGGCGCGGTCGGACCGGGAAGCCGGGCGCGGCCTGCTTACGACGCGATCCTGTTCGCTGGAGCGGTCACCGAGATCCCCGCGGAGTTCGCCGAGCAACTGGCCGAGGGTGGGCGCCTGGCGGCTGTCGTTCGACCGGGAGAGGGGATGGGCCGCGCAACCTTGGCAACGCGGACTGGCGGAATACTTGCGCATCGCGTTATCTTCGACGCGGCGACACCGCTGCTTCCGGGGTTTGTCCGCAAGCCGGCCTTTGTGTTTTGAGGGGTTGATGCGCGAGCCGACCCGACAGGTTTCGGCGATGCTGGTTCGACGAACCAGAGTGGTCCTGGCTGTCTTGGGGGCGATGGTGTGTGTCGGCGGCCCATCGGCGCTGGCGCAGACGCTGACTGAGGCGCTTTCGTACTCCTACAACAACAACCCCCAGCTTCTCGCGCAGCGCGCACTGTTGCGCTCGACCGACGAGCAAGTGCCCCAGGCGCTGTCGGGGTGGCGGCCGACCGTCAATTTCACTAGCCAGGCCGGGGAAGAGCGGGCCGGATTTAAAACAGTTGGTCCGACCCAGTTCTCCAGCTTTCAGACGCGACAGCTCGACCTGCGCATCACCCAGCAGGTCTACAACGGCGGCCGTACCGAGGCCCAGACCAAGCAGGCGGTTAACACCGTCGAGTCGACGCGTGCGCAGACCCTCGCCGTCGAGACCACGGTGTTCCAGGCGGTCGTTCAGGCATTCTTCGATACCTACCGCGACCAGACTTTGGTCGAGGTCAACCGCAACAACGAGGCGGTGCTGAAAAAGCAGCTCGATGCGACGCGCGAGCGCTTTCGCGTCGGCGAGGTGACCCGCACCGATGTGGCCCAGGCCGAATCGTCGTTGGCGCAGGCAACCGCCACCCGTATTGCCGCCGAGGGCCAGCTCGAAATCAGCCGCGCCAATTTCGTCCGCGCAGTCGGCCATCCGCCGGGTCGGTTGGTGCTGCCGACCGAGCGACCGGCGCTGCCGGCATCGCGCGACGAAGCGCTGGCCCTAGCAGCAACCAACAATCCTAACGTCATTTCGGCCAATTTCGCCGAGGCGGCAGCGCGCGACAATGTTGACGTGGTGCGCGACCAGCTGCTGCCACAAATCTCGATCATCGGCGATCTCAACCGCAGCTTCGCGCCGTCCGTCACGCTGCGGACGGCGCGTCAGGATACGGCTTCGGTCGTTGCTCAGATGACCATGCCGCTCTACGAGGGCGGGGCGATCTACTCGCAGACGCGGGCCGCGGAGCAGACGGTGGGACAGCGCCGCAGCCAGGTGGATGATGCGCGCCGCGCCGCGGTGCAGCTGGCGACGCAAAGCTGGCAGACGCTGATGGCGGGGCGGGCTGCTGTCGCCTCGTTCGGGGCAGCGGTGAAGGCGGCGCAGATCGCACTTGCCGGGACCCAGCAGGAGGCGTTGGTCGGCTCGCGTACGGTGCTCGATGTGTTGATTTCAGAGCAGCAGCTCTTCACCACCCAGTCGCAGCTGGTCGGCGCGCAGCACGATGCGGCGGTGGCGGAGTTCAATCTGACCGCCGCGATCGGCCGGCTGATCGCTCCTGAGCTGAAATTGCCGGTGCAGCTCTACGACATGGGCCGGCATTACCGGTCGGTGAAGGACAAATGGTTCGGGTTTGACTACGGCCTCAAGGAATAGTGGCGCCCCACTTTCGGCCCGCGTAGCCTTGTTTTTGTATTTTGGCGCCCGCTGGAGTGCGCCCAGGTGGTCTCGATGTCTGAAAAAAAATCTACGGCGGAACCCTCGATGGAGGAGATCCTGCCCGTTGTCGGCCCAGCCATAATCGTCCATTACTTTCCGAATAAGTAGCGCCATCCTTGAACGTTTGGGCCGATCGTCCGCACAAAATAGTCCGACATCGTCCACTGCAATCCGGCAAAATCGCTGTTTTGATGGTGGGCAGAATGGCGGATAGAGGTTCTGAACCTCATGGTGGGCAAGACGGCGGGCTGACCCAGACGGGAGGGCAGGGATGGCAAAACAGGCGAAACCGCTTTCAGCGAGGCGTGTCGCAACAGAGCGCCGCCCCGGCATGTATGCAGACGGCGGCGGCCTTTACCTCCGGGTCGCCGAGGGCGGATCGCGGGGCTGGATCTATCGATACCAGCTTGCCGGCCAGCGGCGAGAAATGGGGCTCGGATCGGCGGCCACCTTTTCACTGGTTGAGGCGCGCGACCGCGCCCGATTCGCGCGTCAGCAGGTCGCTGACGGTCTGGATCCCGTGGATGAGCGGCGCGCCAAGGCGAGCGCAGTGGCGCTTGAACGCGCCTTGGCGATGACGTTTCGCCAATGCGCAGAGGGATACGTTCGGGCTCACGGCGCAGGCTGGAGCGCCAAGCATGCGGCACAGTTCGGCGGGTCGCTGGAGGCCTATGCCTTTCCCGTATTCGGCGATCTACCGGTGCAAGCCGTCGATGTCGGCTTGGTGATGAAGGCGGTCGAACCGGTTTGGACCGTGAAGCCGGAGACGGCGAGCCGAGTACGCGGTCGAATCGAAATGATCCTCGACTGGGCGACGGCCCGGGGCTATCGCCGGGGCGATAATCCGGCGCGCTGGCGCGGGCACCTCAACAAGCTGCTGCCCGACAAGGCGAAGGTCCGCACCGTCGAACACTTTGCGGCATTGCCGTTTGGCGAGATCAGCGGATTCATGGTCGACCTGCGACAGCTGGAGGGCGTCGCCGCACGCGCTTTAGAGTTCGCCATATTGACCGCAGCGCGCACCGGCGAGGTGCTTGGAGCCCGGTGGACAGAGATCAATTTGGAGGCTTGCCAGTGGACTGTTCCCGCCGCGCGCACGAAAACCAGTCGCGAGCATCGGGTGCCTCTCAATGCTGCCGCCGTGGCCGTTATCGAGCGGATGGCCGATGTCCGGCTGAATGACCTAGTTTTCCCCGGTGCGCGACAGAACAAGCCGCTCAGTGCCGTCGCCTTTCTCCGGGTTATTCGAGATATGGGGCGACAAGGGGTCACGGGGCATGGCTTCCGGTCGACCTTCCGTGATTGGGCGGCTGAGTTGACGTCATTCCCGGCCGAGGTTGCCGAAATGGCCCTAGGGCATCAGGTGAGCAGCGCAGTGGAAAGCGCCTATCGCCGCGGTGATCTTTTCGAGAAGCGCCGAATGCTTGCAGAGGATTGGGGGCGATACTGTTGCGGTACACACACGGGCATCGTTGTGCCGCTGCGGGTCGGGAGCTAGGAGCGAATGACCCCCGCGGATGTGGCGGCCATGCCTGGGACACCTCCGAAAACTAGCTGGAACAGGCTCTGGCTTGCGGCTGACGCGCTTAACAAACTGAAAGCCGAGCGAGGCGGCGCCGTGATCGAGAGGAAGAACGGGCGTCGACCCCTGTCCCTGCGAAGGAAGCGAGCCATAAACGCGTTAACCAACACCTTGGCGAAAGAAATCAAGACACTGGAATTTGATCTCTCCGACCACGAACAGTTCGTCGAGGCCGTGCGCGATGACCCTCCCGCGATCAAGGAGCGTTTCGCGATTGCAGACCAGAAGACGAGAATTGCAATTCTCGAGGAGATTGCTAAGCGCGCGCGAATGCTTGAGGCGCTAAAGGTGCCGCTGGCGCCCTCATCAAATGATGAGGATTTTGCTTTTGACCCGGTGAATCCGTCTCATAGCGACATCGCTTCTCTTCACTGGATCTTCGTCGAAATGCTTGGAGGAACGCCGAAATATTCAAAGAAAGGCGACCCCATTGACTGGATAGAGGCGGCTATCTTGCTAGTTGGTTGGTCAAAGAAGTCCAGGTCGATCGCTGGCTCGCTTGATATCCACTACTACAGACAAAAGCACGAACGCCCACAGCCAGACAGCGCGGTCGCGGATCTCTTCACTGCGATTTACCGTGAATCAATGATCAGGGATCTAGAGCAAGCATAAGAACGGGATTTTGGCAGATGGTCGCTGTCCGGAACTGACCGTAGCCGCCCATTGCTGAGCGGCTCGGTCGGGGTAGAGGGGATCGCGACCATGTCCGACCAGCAGACCAAATCCGCATCTACTATCGCAGAGTTTTGCCAGCGCTGGCACATAGCCCGCTCGACTTTTTATGAATGGCTAGCTGCCGGCCATGCGCCGCGCGTCCTGAAAGTCGGTCCGAAACGCCGCGTCATCACAGCCGAGGACGAAGCTGACTGGCGCGCCAAGCGCGAAGCCGAGGCGGCCCAATGATCGCCCCGCTCAGGCTGCAGGACCCCGTCGCCGGCGTCATCGTGGCGATCGGATACATCGGGCTCTTCATCGTTGCCACCTTCGCGATCGCGGGGTGGCTCCGATGAGCGCGCCGACCGGGTCCTGCTGCCGCAGAACGTCGCCGGCAGCGATGGCGGGCCGCTACCCACGCCAGCGGCGCCAGTCTGCGCCCTCGGGAAGTGTCGGGGCTATCAGGTCTGCGCCACAACGGGCAAATGCCCAGCTGCGCCCAGCCAGGCGGTGCACTGATGCCGCTCCCTGACAAAGCCGCGGCGGCGTTGCTCGACCGCCTCGCTCAGCAAGATCCCGAACGGCTCGAGCAGCTGGTCGAGCGGCTGACATCGCGTCGCGCTGCGAAACTGCGCCGCGCCGAGATGGCGGCGGAGAACGCACGGTTTTTAGCTCAGCTGAAGGAAAGGAAAGGCGAATGTTGAATTTCGAAAACTACCCAGAGAGCCATGAATTTGCAGTTGTCGAAAAGGTCGTCGAGGTCGCCATTGGTTCGCCACAGCGACGCTATCGAATCGAAGCGCTTCGCGATCTCAAGACGGGCGAAATCACAACGCAGGTCTTCGTATGGGAGCGCATCGATCCAGTGACTGTCGCGCGCTGGGGCGCCGATGGAAGAGAGCAGCGAGAAGAGCGCTCTATTCGGACGTGGATTGCCTATCGCAAGCACATGCAGTCGCCCCTGGGCCTCACCGCGGACGAGGCGATCAATTATGAGATCGCGCACCTGCCTGAGCCTGCGGCGCGTCTAGAGGAACACAAGGCGGACTAACCGCCGGGTCGATAGCGCGGACAGCGTCAACACCGATCGCGCGCTGGGAAACTGGCCTCGGTCATTGGGGGAACTCGACCGGGGCCATTCTCTTTTCTGAGATGCGCGGCGCCTTTATGCTGTGCGCATGAGCCGGCAGCGCCAGGGCCGCCCATGACCCTCGGCGGCGCGCTCGACAACCACCTCGAGGTCACCGTCGGCTGCAATTCTTGCGCACACAGGATCGTGGCCGATCTCGTTTCCCTAATCGACCGGCTTGGCCGGGCGTTCCCGGTGCCCGAGCTCGCGCGGCGAGGGCGGTGCGAGAAGTGCGGGGCGAGGGGTGGTTACATCAGCGTCAGCGGCTACAAGCCGCCGGTGACCAACTGATGCCGCCGGGGCGTGAACCTCGCTCATTCGCGGATAAATCTATCGGCATGAAAATCCGCGCACGTCGGATGATGCTTGGTCTTACCCTTCAGCAGTTCGGCGAACTGCTCGGCGTTTCATACCAGCGGGTTTATAAGTATGAGCGTGGCATCAACAGCATGTCGGCGGGTCAGCTTTATGAGCTCGCGCAAGGATCGGGCACGCCGGTTGAGTACTTCTTCGAAGGCCTCGAGACGAACGAGCGCCAGCCGCTGCCCCGCCAGAAATGGCTGTTTGATGTCATGGTCAGTCTTGGCGAGATACAGGACGAAGCGCAAAGGGCCGCGATTGGTCACCTCGTCCGCTCTCTTTCCCGGGTTAGCCGTGCCGCGCGTCGATCTCACTGACGAAGAGCACACCGCTGTCGCTACTGCGCTGCGCAAGCTGATCACCGAGGACAAGTTCCCCTATTCACCGCGGTTGCACTATTGTCTTGCATCAAGCGAGCCGAACGAGAACGGAGAGATGATATGAGCGCCGCTGCCATTCTGGTTGTTGTCTGGCTTGGGCTCGGTACCGGCACTGCCTACCAAGTACCCTTTCCCTCGCTCACGCTATGTGAGGCCGCACGCAAAGTCGTTTTAGACGATGCCACCGCCCATCAACAAGCCAGCCAGGGGTCGACTTCGACCGTGATGACGAGCGCGGTATGCCTCTCCCAGAACGGCGTGATTCGGTAGCGAAGTCCCACCTTCTCCGCCCAATTCAAATCCCCAAGGCTTGGGGATTGCGGATGTAGCTCAGGGGCAGAGCGAAACCTTGCCTTAGACGCCGGGGTCGCCGAGATACCGCAACCATTTTCCCAGGATGACGGCGAGCAGTACTGTGCCAAATGCCCAACAGATACCGATCAGTAGAAACGTAGGCATGATTTGCCCCAGATTGGGTCTTTATCTGAGAGTTTGTCTCAAATCCGGTGGGAATGCACGCGGCGCAGGCGCATTACCTCAAAAGTACGCTTCGGCCGCGGCGGTGGCGCGCTGACCGGCCGTATTTCCTTTTTAGCCTAGTTCACCGCATAAAGGCCGGATCATCTCGGCGCCGGTCTCGAAACCGTCAGGTCCTTCGATCCGCTCAACTGCGATGCCATCCTTCAAAAACAGGCAAGCGGCAGCGAGCGCTGCCTCGAAGGTATGAGCGGGATGCTGAAAGGACTGATCGTCCTTGCGGACGTGGATTTTCCACTGCATTCGCTGTGTCTAACACCGCCGGGGTGGAGGGCAGAGCCCGACGCTGTCGATCGCCGGGCTCTCTTCCCGAGGGGAAGGGCGCGACTTGGGGGTTGAGGGGACCGTATCGCGCCGCCGTTGACCGTATTCCCGGTCCCATTTTTGCGCCACGGCTAAAAAGGATAGTTACGCGATGCCGGCGGTGTCCTCCGGCGGCATGAATGGTAGGGACGGCCCGTCGTCTAACTCGCACCAAAGGTCCGCTACGGGGTGGATTCCGGTCCTTGGCTCACGCCCACGCCAATGGCGAAGTTGCGCCGATAACAGCCATTCGCAGAGTAGCGTGCAATCCGCCTCCAAAGACTATCCAGAAGATTTAATTAAATTTAAGTATGATCTTATATTTACCATCGACCGAGGCTGCCGTATAAGCATTGCATTCAAGCTACCAACGCTTGTTTTGGTCTGTAGCTAATTCCGCTCTTGTCGAGCACCGGCCGCCGACCCCAAAGCGTAGTATCGCCCCTGTAAGGCGCAGAAAGCTAGGCTCCGATGGTAATGCCGAGCCCGATGTTGCTGGCCCCGCCTAGGCCCTGAATTGTTGCATTTCGAGGTCGCCTACTCGACGATTAGATTAAGCTTGACCCCCAACTAGAAGTTAATTTTAGATGCATCTGCTCATCTGCTCGGTTACCAGAAGGCCTTTCCAAGGGATGACCTCAAAAGTAGTACTACCTGGCGCACAATTGCGTCAAATCCGGCAAGCAACGCCACAATTTACGGAACCTCTGCCAGGGGATAGGGACGATTACCGAGAACGGCACAGCATCTTGGCAGTAGGGGAGCAGGCGTTAGTCTCAAGCATGACACCGGAGGCCGGCGTCTTTTCGCCTGGGGCCCCAATTGTCGAAGAAGGTCAACAGCCGGCCAAGTTATATAGGATCGTGTCGGGCTGGGTAGTCCGCCGGAATACCTTGCTAGACGGCCGCACACAGGTTGTATCCATTCTCATTCCAGGCGACACGATCGGCGCGAAAGGTCTGCTGACGGGGTCGGCCTCCGACTTAATCGAAGCCCACAAAGCGACGAGTCTTCAATCTATCAGCCACGCGCGTGTCCTCGCTCTGGCCGCAGAAGATTTCAATGTCGCCATGTGGCTCCTCTGGTACGCCAACCAGGAACACCTTCGGTCTGACAAATGGGTGACGCTGCTCGGTCAGGGCAACGCGATCGAGAGGATCGCGATTACCCTGCTAGACATCTATTGGCGCCTGAACCGGGTGGGTCTCGTCGGCGATGGCTCGGTTCGCCTGCCCCTCACACAGAGCATAATCGGAGAACATGTTGGCCTCACTCTGCCGCATGTCTGCCGAACGCTCGGCGTTCTGCACAAGCGCGGGGGCGTGGACATCCGTTACGGGGGGATCGAGATTGTCGATCCCAACGCTCTAAGGGCGAGCGCAGCGGACCTGGCCGACTTCTGGGGAGGGATAGGCTGCTGAACTCATACGTGTTTAGAGTCATCGGCATGAGGGGCCTTCGGCCGGCCGCGCTCATTTTGGCTGCGTCGGATTTCGGTGCAGTATGACTTCCCCCTTCGGCCAGCGCGTAGATCGTAGCGCTGGCGAGGGATGGTGTAGCGCGTGCCAGTGGTAGGCACTTAGCGGATATCTTGATCGAGTGGGGAATGTAGCCGATTCTCGCCTGCTCGCATGTCCAAACGCGCAGTATTCCTCCGATTTCCCAGCTGAAATCAATCAGTCGGTATAATTCCGGCTCCTCACGCTAAATGAGGGAAAATCGGGATGGCGACAGACGAGCAGTTCCCTCTGCATACTATTCCCGGCGAACAGGATCCTTCGAATGTTAATATTAACGAGGTGATAGAGATTCTAGCCGCTATCGGAGGGCCACGGGCCCCCAAAATCGTCCAGCAGTTGGCCGAGCGGCTTCGAGAGGCGGGGCATTTAGTTGCCGCGGCGAACTGGGACCGCGTCGCCGAGATGGTGAAGAGATCCTGTCCGACGGACGATGCGTCAAAATATAATTGCTAAAAGTGCGCTTGCGGAACGGCCGGTCGGGGTCGGGCTCTCCTCTTCGATGGACAGGAGAGCGATCCCGCCCGGGGTTCGATGAGCGCCTGGATCAGGCGCGCGTCGGGCTCGACAACAAGTGCGACACCGATGGCTGGTCGGGTCTCTCCCCGACAGGCTCCTCCGTTGTGATCGAGCCCATGATCGTCGCAATGGCGTCCCATCTCGCCGCGGCCTCTGTATAGCCTTCGCTTCGAAACATCTCCACGAGCGGGCGCACGTATCCAAGAACGCCAGCTCCTGCCAGAGCTAGCAGGGATTCTGCGATTTCTTGGGGATCGTTGCCTGCGGGACGAATTGCGGTTGCGCCCGCGGAAGAGGTTCTTCGTCCCGCGAAAGAGGTCTCTCGTCCCCCAAAAGAGGTCTTTCGCCCCGCGAAAGAGGTCTTTCGTATAACGGCGCTGGAAGTCATGACTAAGGACTCGCTAACGTGGTCAACACGTGGTTAACGCGCAGATGTTGGTTCGTTCCGTCGAGATTATTGTCCCAACGGTCAGCCATGACCGGAGCGCTTTCGACGAGCACTCCGGGATCGACGGTCTCGACGGCCCCATGAGCACGCAACAAAAGCGCCGACGCTGGGACGCTTTACGAGCGCGGCAACCTTGTCGCGGCCGCGCCGGTCGCACGGACTGAAGGCTCCATTGAGCCTCGTCAGATGTCGCAGTAGGCCGCTGCCCATACCACACCGTAGTACGGTCGTGTCACAGCAGGGCAACCATGGAATTGGGGCCTTCCGAAGTTACCCCCTGAAAACAGCACTTATCCCCATTTTCCTCACTGAAGCGTTCACCTTGTCGGAGAGCGGTAAAGACCGGTGATGTCCTAGCGCCGACGTTCCTCGCTGTTTACTGAAGCGCGCAGGTCCATTTCTATGACTGCCCTACGACCCCTTGGCGAGGCAGCTAAGGTCCGGTCAGGGGCATGACCAGCCGCCCGTATCGGCCATCACAAATGACCGTTGAGGGGTCGAAAGCGGCCGATCGTCGCTTCTGCGATCGCGCGGAGCAGCGGGTCGGCAGGCCGCAGGGATCCGCTACTTTGGCCTGCTTTCCCCTTCGAGCTCGAGCGACCCAGGCGGGGAATACGCCAACGCTCGATTACTCGGCGCCCGTCATTGCCTGGGCCTCTGAAGGGAGTCCTTCCCCGGCAAGAGAGCTACTCGGTCGGACCTCGACCGGATTTCGTTACCTCGTGTGCGCAGTGTGCGTGTTGTGCAACATCGCCTCCGGTGGCGCGCCGCGCATGACCGCGTCGGCCCATTGCCGAACCTGCGCAGCCGATAAGTGCGGATACGCATCGCCGATCGCCCTGATCATGTTCTGGAGCGCCACGTCTTTCACCGCCTTGCCGACCGGCTCCGGGCTCGAATGCGGAAGCTGCGCAACATCGGCGACCTGGCCGGCTTGCCGGTACCGGGTCCAAAGCCGCAAGTCGTCAGGGTCTCTGGACGTCGCGATCTTGGCGATCGCACTTTCGCGGCTCTGGATGGTCGGGTCGGACCGCATCAGCTGGTCGCACCGCTTCGCCATCTTGCGAACGGCCTTTTCGGAGTTGACGGCCTTGCCGACCGTGTATGCCGGGACCGCTTCGCCCTTGAACTGGCGCCAGAGCGCTTGGTCGTCGGGGTTGCGGCTCTCGGCCAGCTTCAGCATTGCCGCGCCTTCGCTGATATGCGGGTGCACTGCGCGGATTTCGCCAAGCCGCTTTGACATGGCGGTGACAATGTCGGTCTGCATGGTGGTGTCCTCCTTCTCCACGGCGAGCGACTTCCGCAGCCGCCGGGTTTCCTCGATTTCCTGCAACGCCCGCTCGAGGCTGTCGGCCTTGGCGACAGCGCCGCCCTTTTTCCGCCGCCAGCGCGGCACGCCATCGATCGTCAACTCGTCGGCGTCGTTGAACCCGACATTGCGCTTCATCAGAACGACTTCCACCCCGCGGCCGGCGCCGGAATCGCAAACCGAGACCTCGTCGATACGCAATTTCGTGAGACGCTTAATTCTCTTCGCCATCGCCACTACTCCGCCGCCGCCGGCTCATCGACTAGAAACTCTTCGCCGGGGATGCGCGGGAGCGGTGGTGGGCGCCCGTAATCGTCCTGGGCACGCCTCGGGACCGGCTCGTCGAGCTCGCGCTGCAAGCTGAGCTCGAGCTCATTGATGAACCGCTCCATCACGTCGCCAACATCGAGGCGCTGCGACGGTGGCGGCAACGCTTGGGTGTTCAAATGGCCAGGCGCCGACCACAAGGCAAACTGTAAAGAATTCCGAAGGTTAACCGCAAAAACTTCATCGCGCGGCCATCGAAATCCGCACCGGCGCATATCGGCGCTGGCCGCGTAGAGCTCGCTATAGCTCGAAACGAACGCCGCCAAAGCCTCCGAACATGTCCGGGCAGCCAGGCGAAGGGTCGGGATTTTCTCCTGCACCTCGGCGACCTGGCCGCGGCGCGCCTCGAGCGTTACGGCCCGGGTTGCAGCCGCGACTTCCTCGCGCGCCGCGCTGATCGCGAACGCCAAGTTTTCGACGGTAAGGCCGATGCGGGCACTTTCCTCGGTCGCCTCGGCGAGCTTCTTGCGGTCCGCCGCGGTTCCGCTCGTCAGTCCGGCGAGCGCGAGCTTTTCCCGGGTCTTGGCAAGCGCCGCCTGTCCGGCGACGGCAGCCGCATGATCCTGCTGCAGATTCGCCAACACACCGCGCGCACTCTCAAGCGCGTCAAATGCCGTCATCAAAGCTTCCCCCTATTGCGCAGCGCTTCCCATTCCAAGGTTCCGGTCAGGTGATCACCCCCGCCGATCCCGCCCGAATACGGCATAGGCGCGGCGGCAGCCGAATAGTTCGGCTTCCATCGGTCGAAAATTGGCGCCGTCTCGCTGTCGGCGATGTAGATCGGCGTCACCTCGAAAGCTGGCTCTTCGCCGCCCTGGACTGCGCCGTGGGCGGCCTGAGCCAGGCTGATCACCACGTCGATTTTGTGCGACGCCTGGGTCTTGCTGATCTTCCAGCCTCTCGCGTTTTCCACCGCAACGGCGCGCATCAGGGCAAGGCGAATTTCCGGGTCGTCGTAGAGCCTGATCCCGCCGCCCTTGAACAGGTCATAGAGACCCTGTGAGGCGGTTGTCAGGCGATCGGTGGTTTGCGGGTATTCCCGCATAGGAACGCCGGCACGCTGCAGCCGCTGCGACGATCCCTGCATTTGGTAAGGATCGAACAGGATCTGCTGCACGTCGTAGCGCTTCTGAATATCGAGGAGGGTCCGCTCCACCACCTGCTCGAAATCGATCGGATCGGCCTTGGTCGGGGTGAAGATCCAGTGGTTGACCAAGAAGACCTTCTTCTCGAGGTCGTTCCATCCGCACAGGACAATCGCGGTCGCGTCTCGCCGGACGCTCGCGTCGCAGCCGCCCCCTCGGGGCAATTTTGGCCGGCTCGCGTCGGGAAATTTCAGGTCAATCCGGTCTCTCTTTCATCCTCAAATACGAAACGGTTTCGTATTTCACTTTCGACCTACTCAGTCTCTCTACTAACCAGACTCTCACCTCTATCTTCTAATCTTCCTACTGACCCAACCTGACCTTTGAGAGGTCGTCCGTGACGGGCATAGAAGGCTAAGTCCCAGGCCGCTTGGCCCGAGACTGCCCTCTATGCTCACCGCGATCTTGCCCTGCCCTCCGAGCCGGCCGCCGCTTAGAGCCCCACGCACGGTCAAACGCGGCGTGAGTTGCCCGCTACTTGCGAGGCCCGTTACAGCCCCGGTCGTGCGCCTTCGGGCTTTCGAAGTGGCGTTGCCCTATCACGACGTCCCCCGGTAAGGCAGTCGCTCGGCGCGCCGGTGTACTGAATGCGTCCACGCCAGGCGGACCACACGGTTGCCTGGTTCTCGGACCTGATTGGGTCTTGCTTTGAAAGGGTCTGTGGGGTAGTTAGGTACCGCTGCTCACAGACGATCTCGATGCTGGGTCCATCAGATCAGAGGCCTTGGCGGGCCGCGTGACCAGCCCCGGGATAACACTTCGGAAGCGGCGGCCCAAATGGCCGCCGTTTTCATGTCCGGTATAATCCGACAAAGTCCGGCAGCATCTTCAATTGGTGAGCCGACATAACCGGCGAGGTGCGAATCGACCGCGCCGATTAGCGTGCTCCGCTCTCTATAACTGCCGGTGTCGCGCCTAAATGTGCGCCGGCGCACAAATCTAGCCGGGGTGGTTATTTGTTGTCGGCACAGCGGCGCTGTTATAGTCGACAGGGGCCCAGGGTAACTCCGGGATTTGATGGTTGGCGTGATGGTGGGCAGGATGAGAGTTTTGCATGCAAGGCACTGATTCAGAACCATCGATGGAGGAGATCCTGGCCTCCGTCCGACGCATCCTTGCTGAAGACGAGAAGGGCGTGCGCCCGAGGCCGCGCCCGTCGCGCGCCGCCGCCGACGTCCTCGACCTGACCGAGGCGATTGGCGAAGACGGCTCGGTGCGGCACATCGAACCGGCCGCGATGCGACGCGAAGCCGTCGCGCCGCCGGTTTTGCCCGACGGCCGGGTCGAGCCTGCGCCGCCGCGCCCGCCCGAAGAGGCGAACGCGCGTCTGCTATCCGAACCGGCTTCGAGTGCGGTCGCCGCATCGTTCGCCCGCCTTTCGGTGGCGCCGCTGCAGGAAGAGCACGACGCCGGGGCGGCGCTTGACCATGTCCTGCGCGAGACGCTGCGGCCGATGATGCAGGCCTGGCTCGACGAGCACCTGCCGGCCTTGGTCGAACGGCTGGTTCAGGCCGAGATCGCCCGCGTCGTGGGCGATGCCGGAAAGCGCTGAACGTTAGACTAGACGATGCTCGACAAGACCTATCGTCCCGACGCGGTCGAGCCGCGGCAGTACGCGGCGTGGGAACGCTCAGGCGGCTTCGCTGCGTGCCCCGATGGCGCCAAGCGCCCGTACACGATCATGATGCCGCCGCCGAACGTCACCGGCAGCCTGCATATGGGTCACGCGCTGACCTTCACGTTGCAGGACATCCTCATCCGCTTTGAGCGGATGCGCGGACGCGACGCGCTGTGGCAGCCGGGCACCGATCATGCCGGCATCGCGACCGAGATCGTCGTCACCAATCAGCTCGCCGAACGGCAGATCGACAAGCACGCGCTGGGCCGCGACAAGTTCATCGAGCGCGTCTGGGAGTGGAAGGCGGAGTCGGGCGGCACGATCGTCAACCAGCTACGCCGGCTCGGCTGCTCTCCCGACTGGGCACGCGAGCGGTTCACGATGGACCCGGGCCTCGCCGCGGCGGTGCGCAAGGTTTTCGTTCAGCTCTATCGCGAAGGCCTTATCTACCGGGACAAGCGGTTGGTGAACTGGGACCCGGAGATGCACACGACCATCTCCGACCTCGAGGTCGACGAGCGCGAGACTCGCGGCCAGCTCTGGCATATCCGCTACCCGGTTGAGGGCGGAGCGGGTCGCTTCCTGGTGGTCGCGACAACGCGGCCCGAGACCATGCTGGGCGACACCGGGGTGGCGGTGCATCCCGACGATGGGCGCTTCGCCGACCTTGTCGGTAAGCAGGTGCGGCTGCCGCTGGTCGGCCGGTTGATCCCGATCGTCGCCGACGAATACGCCGACCCGGAAATGGGCAGCGGTGCGGTGAAGATTACTCCGGCGCACGATTTCAACGACTTCAAGGTCGGCCAGCGGCACGACCTGCCGATGATCAACATCTTCGACGCCGACGCGCATCTCAACGAGAACGTGCCTGAGGGCTATCGCAGGCTCGACCGGTTCGCGGCGCGCAAGCAGGTGCTGGCTGATCTCGAGGCCGCTGGCCTCATCGAAAAGGTCGAAGACCATACGATGAACGTGCCGCACCACGATCGCTCCGGGGTCATCGTCGAGCCGTGGCTGACCGATCAGTGGTACTGCAACGCGGGCGTGCTGGCGGAGCCGGCGATCGAGGCGGTCGAGACCGGGCAGACCCAGTTCGTCCCGCGCCAGTGGGAGAACACGTTCTTCGAGTGGATGCGCAACATCCAGCCGTGGTGCATCTCGCGGCAGCTGTGGTGGGGGCATCAGATCCCGGCCTGGTACGCGCCGGATGGCAGTGTATTTGTGGCCGAAAGCGAGGAGGAGGCGCGTGCCGAGGCCGAGGCCAAGTTCGGCGTCGGGGTGGCGCTGCGCCGCGACGAGGATGTGCTCGACACCTGGTTCTCATCGGCGCTGTGGCCGTTCTCAACTCTCGGCTGGCCCGAGGCGACGCCGGAGTTGGCGCGCTATTACCCGGGCGATGTGCTGGTCACCGGGTTCGACATCATCTTCTTCTGGGTCGCGCGGATGATGATGATGGGGCTGCATTTCCGCGGCGAGGTGCCGTTCCGCACCGTCTACATTCACGCGCTGGTGCGCGACGAGCGCGGCCAGAAGATGTCGAAGTCGCGCGGCAACATCATCGACCCGCTCGATCTGATCGATCGCTTTGGCTGCGACGCGCTGCGTTTCACGTTATCGGCGCTGGCCGCACCCGGCCGCGACATCAAGCTCGCCGAGAGCCGGGTCGAGGGCTACCGCAACTTCGTCACCAAGCTGTGGAACGCGGTGCGGTTCGCCGAGATGAACGGGGCCGCTGTGTTCGATCCGGGGTTCGATCCGCGCACGTGCCAGCTGACGATCAATCGCTGGATCGCCAGCGCCACGCGCGATTGCGCGATGGCGGTGACGCAGGCGCTCGAAGCCTATCGTTTCGACGACGCGGCAAACCGGCTCTATGCGTTTGTCTGGGGCAGCTTCTGCGATTGGTATCTCGAATTCTCGAAGCCGATCCTGCAGGGAGGCGATGCGGCGGGGCAGACCGAGACCAAAGCAACCATCGGCTGGGTGCTGGCGCAGATCGTCCATCTGCTCCATCCGATCATGCCCTTCGTGACCGAGGAGATTTGGGCGCAGCTCGGCAGCCGGGCTACCGGGATGCTGCTAACGGCAAAGTGGCCGGAGTTATCGCCGGACCTCCACAATCCCCAAAGCGCCGCCGAGATGGAGTGGGTGATCGCAGCGATTTCGGCGATCCGCGGCGTGCGCTCGGAAATGAACGTGCCTGCCGCCGCCAAGGTGCCGCTTCTGGTCAAGGACGCGGATACCGCCGTCACCGCGCGTCTTGACCGCCATCGCGAACACGTCTTGCGCTTGGCGCGAATTGAGATGATCGAACTGGCTGACATCGTGCCACCTCGGAGCGTGTCGGTGGTGGTCGAAGGCACGACGTTGATCTTGCCGCTTGGCGACGTGGTCGATCTCGGCCAGGAGAGGGCGCGGCTCAAGAAAGAGCTCGACCGGCTTGACGGCGAGCTCGCCAAGTTCGCCGCCAAACTCGGCAACCCAGGCTTCCTCGCCAATGCCAAGCCCGAGATCGTCGAGGAGCAGCGCGAACGAGAGGCCGATACAAGCCGCGACCGCGACCGACTCAAAGCCGCCTTCGATCGCCTGGAGGGCATGTAGGCCGTTAGCCTGCTTTCTTTTCGTGCTCCATCACCGCACGGAGAATGGCGTTTATGCGCGTCTGGTATCGCGGATATTTGCGGAAATGCTCGAGCACGTCGGTATCCAGCCGGATACTGATTTGAGCCTTTGGCTTTGGCATGACGAGTGTCGCACCGGCGAACCAGCCGGCATCGACGATCGGCGGTGCATCGGGATCACTGCGAACCGCCGCTTCGATCTCCTCGTCGGTCAGCGCGTCGAATGCGGCCCAGTCGGTCGAACCGCCGCCGTTATCGGCGCTGGATCGCTTCTTCGAAGAATCGCTGCTCATGTAAATTGGCCTTTCTTGCGGAGATGATGCGCCGTTTCCGACCTCGCCAAGTGAAGATCACGGTTATTGTTCGACCGTTGACTTTGCCGAACGCCTGCATCCGAGTTTCGCCGTATATGCGATCACTGAGGACTTTTCTATGACCCTGCGCGCCGACGATCTCGTCGAAGCCGGGCTGGTCGCGCCCGAGCGGCTCGACGAAGTGCGGCGGGTCGCGGCGCAATTCGCGGTGGCCCTGACCGACGAGGTCGCCGCGCTGATCGACCCGGCCGATCTGGCCGACCCGATCGCCGCGCAGTTCGTGCCGAGCGCGGCCGAGCTCGAAACGGCGCTCGAGGAGCAGGCCGACCCGATCGGCGACGAGCGCTGGTCGCCGGTTCCCGGCATCGTCCACCGCTATCCCGACCGGGTGCTGCTGAAACCGAGCCTTTTATGCCCGGTCTATTGCCGCTTCTGCTTCCGGCGCGAGCAGATCGGCGCCAAGGGCGGGGTGCTTGGCCCGGCCACGCTCGACCGCGCCTATGCCTATATCCGCGAGCGGCCGGAAATCTGGGAAGTCATCGTCACCGGCGGCGACCCGTTCCTGCTGGCGCCGCGCCGCATCGCGGCGATGGTCAAAACCCTCGCTGAGATCGAGCACGTCCAGGTCATCCGCTTTCACACTCGCGTCCCTGTGATCGATCCCCGCCGGGTCGGCGCCGCGCTGATCAAGGCGTTGGCGGTGGAAAAAGCCGTGTACGTGGTGATCCACGCCAATCATCCGCGCGAACTAACAGAAGTTGCGAAAGCGGCGATCGGCCGCCTGACCCGTGCCGGCATCCCGCTGCTGTCGCAAAGCGTGCTGCTGCGCGGGGTCAACGACGACGCAGCCGTTCTCGAAGACTTGTTCCGCAAACTCGTCGCGATGCGAGTCAAACCGTACTACCTGCACCATCCCGACCTGGCGCGCGGCACGGCGCATTTTCGCGGCGGCATTGCGACGGGCCAGGCGGTTATGCGCGAGTTACGCCGGCGCGCTTCCGGTCTGTGTCAGCCAACCTATGTGCTCGATATCCCCGGTGGCCACGGCAAAGTGCCGGTTGGCCCGACATGGCTGCGACTGGCGGAGGGAAGGGACGACTGGGTTGTCGAAGACTGCCGTGGCGCCTGCCATGTCTACCCGCCGCCGCGTAGCCCGCGGTAGAACGAGCGGCTCCGGTTATTGCCTAATTAAGCATCAATTTTATGGAGTTTTGAGCGATCCTCGGCGATGGTCGGGGGATGGAGAGCAGCGCAACAAAACTCGACCGCAGCGAGCTGCGCCAAGATAGCCGCCGCCCGATCCCGATATTCGAAGTCATCGTCGAATGCGAGTTGTTCCGCTCGGTCGACTGGTCAATGGGCGGAATTCTGCTCGATGGCGTCTGCGAGGGAGCAAAGCTCGGCACCCCAGTCGATGGCTGGATTGCCCTGCCGGAGGCGAAAAAGGCCTTCGCGTTCTCAGGAAGAATTCTGCGAACCGACCCGACCACTGGAAACACCGTGTTGCGCTTCGACGAGATCGAAGCCGATACGGCCGATTTTCTCGAGCGCGCGACAGTAGCTCGCCTGCATTAGCCGATTTGACGGCTCAGACCGCCAGTTCACACCAGATCGGCGTGTGATCGGAGGCGCGCTCCTTGCTGCGCGGCGATTTGTCGATGTCGCAGCCAACGATCCGATCGGCAGCCTGCGGCGACAGCAGCAGGTGATCGATGCGTAGGCCTTCATCGCGCTGCCACCGCCCTGCCTGGTAGTCCCAGTAGGTGTATTTGTGCGGGTCGCGGTGAAACACCCGGTAACTGTCGGTCAGGCCCTGGTTGAGCAGTGCGCGGAAACGCGATCGCGCCTCGATCCGGCATAGTGCGTCGTCGCGGAACGCGACCGGGTCGTAAACGTCGTCATCGGTGGGGCAGATGTTGTAATCGCCGGCGAGGACGAACGGAATTTCCCGCCGCAACAGCCCGGCAGCGTGATCGATCAGCCGGTCCATCCAGGCGAGCTTGTAGCCGAATTTGCCGGGATCGCTGCTCGGGTTGCCGTTGGGCAGGTAGATCGAGGCGACCCGCGCCTCCGCACCATCCGAGCCGAACGTCGCCTCGAGATAGCGCGCATGGTCGTCGCCGTCGTCACCCGGCAGCCCGTAGACGATTTCGCGCGCCGGTTCCTTGGACAAGAGCGCGACGCCGTTATAGGCGCGCTGTCCCAGCGCCTCGACCTTGTAGCCGAGCGAAGCAACTTCAAGACGCGGAAAATCGTTGGTGAGGCACTTGATCTCCTGCAGGCACAGCACATCGGGCTGGGCGTTCTTCAGGTAATCGAGGAGGTGCGGCAGCCGGACCTTGACCGAATTGACGTTCCAGGTCGCGATCTTCACGGTCGGCGCAAGCCCTCAGGCGATCGAGAAGGAGTTGCCGCAGCCGCAGGACGTCGCCGCGTTCGGGTTGCGGATCTGGAACGAGGCACCCATCAAATCCTCGACGAAATCGACCTCGGCGCCGTTGAGCAGGTCGAGCGAGACGTCGTCGACGACAACCGCGACCCCGTCGCGCTCGAACACGCGGTCGTCGGGATTCGTCTGATCGTCGAAGCTGAGCCCGTACTGGAACCCCGAACAGCCGCCGCCCGACACCGCGATGCGCAGATTGGCGCTGCCGACTTGCTCCTGCTCGCGCAGGAGCGCGATGCGCTTTGCCGCGCTTTCGGTCACGGTAATGCTGCGGTCGCCAATGTCGCTCATCGTCTCACTCACGTGCCTCGGCTCCATCTCATCCGCGGTATCTCGCCGACCGGGGTGCAGCAGTGTATTTAGTCAATCATGGATGATCATACCACCCTGCGCAGCCGAACGGCGGAAACGGTGTCGGCCGAGAAGCTTGCGCTGCTGCGGGAGCTCGAAAAGAAGGCGCTGTGGCTATCGACGTGGATGATCCACAACGCCAATCACCTGCGTCCGAGCCGCGACGGGCTCAAGGTCGGCGGCCACCAGGCGTCGAGCTCCTCGGTCGCGACCTTGATGACCGCGTTGTATCTCGATGTGCTGCGGCCGCAGGACCGGGTCGCGGTAAAACCGCACGCCGCGCCGGTCTTCCACGCGTTGCAATACCTCCTGGGTCATCAGACTCGCGACAAACTCGAACGCTTCCGTGCCTTTGGCGGCGCCCAGGCCTATCCGTCGCGCAGCAAGGACGGCGACCACATCGTCGATTTCTCGACCGGTTCTGTTGGGCTAGGCGTTGGAGTGACATTGTTCGCCTCGCTGGCGCAGGACTATTTGCGGCTGCACGATATGGTGCCGAGCGATGTGCCCCCCGGCCGGATGATCGCGCTCGCGGGCGATGCTGAGCTTGACGAAGGCAACATCTTCGAGGCCCTGCTCGAGGGCTGGAAGCACGATGTCCGCAATCTCTGGTGGGTCATCGACTACAACCGCCAGAGCCTCGACGCGGTCGTGTCCGATCGTCTCTTCGGCCGCATCGACGCGCTGTTCGAATTGGTCGGCTGGCGCGTGATCACCCTCAAATACGGGCGCAAGCTCGAGGCCGCGTTCGCGCGGCCGGACGGCGCGCATCTGCGCGAATGGATCGACGCTTGCCCCAACTCGCTCTATTCGGCGCTCGTCTACAAAGGCGGGGAAGGGTGGAGAGAGCATTTATTGCGCGACCTCAACCGCTATCCCGGCATCCGCGCGATCCTCGACCAGCATGACAACGCTGCGCTGCATGCGCTGATGACCAACCTTGCCGGGCACGACATGGAAGCGGTGCTCGATGCTTTCCACAGCATTAGCGACGACCGGCCAACCTGCTTCATCGCGTACACGATCAAGGGCTATGGCCTGCCGCTCGCCGGTCACAAGGACAATCATGCCGGACTGATGAACCCGGCGCAGATGGCTTTGTTCCAGGCGAGCATGCGGGTGCCGGAAGGCGCCGAGTGGGAGCCGTTCTCGGGTCTGGATATGCCCGCCGAGCGCCTCAGCGACTTCCTCGGCTCGGTGCCGTTGGCGAAAACCGCCACCCGGCGGATCGAGACGCCGGCGATCGCCGTGCCGGCCGAGATCCCGCCGCCGCGCGGCAAGCGCCAATCGACCCAAGAGGCGTTCGGCCGCATCCTCGGCGGGATCGCCGCCAGCGACAGCGAACTCGCGAGCCGCATCGTCACCACCTCGCCCGACGTCACCGTGTCGACCAATCTCGGCGCTTGGGTCAACCGCCGCGGCATCTTCGATCGCGCCGAGCGGCTCGACACCTTCCGCGAGGAAAACGTCGTCTCGGCGCAGCGCTGGGCGATGTCGCCCCAGGGTCAGCACATCGAGCTCGGCATCGCCGAGCACAATCTCTTCCTGCAGCTGGCCGCGCTCGGCCTCGCTGGGCCGCTGTTCGGCGGCAGGTTGTTGCCAATCGGCACTCTCTACGATCCGTTCATTAAGCGCGGTCTCGACGCGCTCAACTATGCGCTCTACCAAGATGCACGCTTCATCCTCGTGGCCACGCCCTCGGGGATCACGCTCGCGCCCGAGGGTGGCGCGCACCAGTCGGTGATCGAGCCGCTGATTGGCTTGTCCCAGCCCGGTTTGATCGCGTTCGAGCCTGCCTATGCCGACGAGCTCGCCGTGTTGCTGCGCTGGGCCTTCGGCCAGATCCAAGAACCGCACGGCGAATCGGTTTATTTTCGCTTGTCGACACGACCCGTCGAGCAGCCGGAGCGGGCGATGGATGCGGCCCTCGCCGAGGGTATCGTCAGCGGCGGCTACTGGCTGCGCGAGCCGGGTCCCGATTGTGAGTTGGCGATTGCCTATTGTGGCGCGGTGGCGCCCGAGGCGCTCGCCGCCTTTGAAACGCTCGGCGAAGATTTGCCTGATGTGGGAGTGTTGGCGGTCACTTCACCCGGCCGGTTGCACCGCGATTGGTGTGCGGCCGGGACACAGGGCGGGCGGAGCGTGGCACATCGTCTGCTCGCCAGATTGCGTCCCGACGCCGTGGTGATCACGGTATCCGATAGCCATCCAGCGACCCTGTCGTGGCTGGGCGGGGTCGGCCACCACGGCGTGGTGCCGCTCGGGGTCGATCGCTTCGGCCAATCAGGCGATCTTCCCGACCTCTACCGCCATTACGGTATCGACCAGGAGGCGATTATCGATGCGGCTGCACGGGCATGCTTGGGCGAGCGCCAAACCCCAAGAATCACTTAACTTGTCGCAAATTAGGATGCTAGGATGCCTGCCACTCCCACCGGCGGACCCGCTCAGCCGCATCAACCCTACGTTGTCACACCTTGTTACATCTGGATCGGGCTAATCTACCCTAGGATGCGTGGGATTTCGGGCGATGACCGTTGGGCTTCGATCTGGCAGGCTGGTGTATTGAAATGGTAGGAAGTCGTTGTTGCGGTTGGAGTGGAGTAGTAGCGGGTTGAGCCATGAACGATGATGTTGAAAAACTGTTTTCTTGGCTGCAGACCCCGGAGATTCGCTACCGGGAGTTTGCTGGTGCGCGCGAAGTCACCGACGCTGTCTCGACGGCGCAGACGCGCACGAATACACCGGAAGTCGAGATTCCGGCCCCCCATAATGTTCAGCTCGACGCGGATCAGTTTCCGGACCAGTCCGAGGTTGAGGTCAAGGTCGAACCTGCCGTGAGGGCACCGGCTGCTCCAATCGCTGCTCCAGCACCCGCGCCGCCGATCCCGGAACCGCCGCCTGCTGCGGCTGCTACCCCGGCCGGAGAGCAGACGAGCCGACCGCTCGACTCTGTCTTTAATCGGCTTTCGGGTGGGCGAGCCGACGATCGCGATCCCCGTGAACGCAGCAGGCGCATTCCGGGCTTGGGCCCAACCGGCGGCCGACCGCGCTGACATGGCACGGATCGGGTTAGCCCCAAGCCGCATCGCGGCGCGGACTTTACCCGCCCGCGGCGGGCGCGTGTTCGCTCACAGGCAATAATGGTGTTGTAGATGCAGGGCCGACTGAGGCGTATCGGTGAATCGGAGCTTGCTGGCCAGAACCTGGTTTTGGCGGCAATGGTGGTCGCCGGCATCTTTTTCCTCGGCATCGTCGTCATCACGCCGCTCGACCTGGTCTCGCAGGCGCTGTTCGCGCTTTTGACCGTTGTCGTGATGCTGTTGATCCGCGGGCAGCCGTCGCGCGGTGTGACGCTCATTCTAATCACGCTGTCGATCGTCGTCTCGACCCGGTACATCTGGTGGCGGCTCACCGAAACGCTGCAATTCGGCTCGGAGGTCGAGGCGTTTTTGGGGATCGGGCTGATCCTTGCCGAGCTCTATGCATGGTTGGTTCTGGTGCTGGGCTATATCCAGACCGCTTGGCCGCTGCGTCGGCCGCCGGTGGCGATGCCCGACGATCTAGCGGCCTGGCCGACGGTCGATCTCTTCATCCCGACTTACAACGAGCCGTTGTCGGTGGTCCAGAACACGGTGCTTGGCGCGCTGTCGATCGACTACCCGCTCGACAAACTCAAGATCTATATCCTCGATGACGGAAAGCGTGAGGAATTCCGCGAGTTCGCCGAGGCGCTCGGGGTCGGCTACATCACCCGCGACAACAACGAGCACGCCAAGGCCGGCAACCTCAACCATGCGATGCAAGTCACCGACGGCGAATTGCTGGCGCTGTTCGACAGCGATCATGTGCCGACGCGCGCGTTCTTACAGCTGACAATCGGCTGGTTCCTGCGCGACCCCCGGCTCTCGCTGGTGCAGACCCCGCACCATTTCTACTCGCCCGACCCGTTCGAGCGAAACCTGCGCGCCGGCACCACCGTGCCGAACGAGGGCCAGCTCTTCTACGGATTGATCCAGGACGGCAACGATTTGTGGAACGCTTCGTTCTTCTGCGGCTCGTGCGCGGTTATCCGCCGGAGTGCGGTCGAATCGATCGGCGGCTTCGCGATCGCCACCGTGACCGAGGACGCGCACACGGCGCTGAAAATGCACCGCGCCGGTTGGAATTCAGCGTACCTGCGACTGCCGCTGGCGGCGGGTCTGGCGACCGAGCGGTTAGCTATCCATGTCGGTCAGCGCATGCGCTGGGCGCGCGGCATGACCCAAATCTTCCGGGTCGACAATCCTGTCCTGGGGCGCGGTCTCACCTTCGGGCAGCGCGTCTGTTACCTGAACGCGATGCTGCACTTCTTCTTCGGGCTCCCGCGTTTTGTGTTTTTGACCGCACCGCTTGCTTTTCTGATGTTCCGGCTGAACATCATCGCCGCCAGCGGCCTGATGGTGATCGTCTATGCCGCGCCGCACTTGATCCACTCGACGGTGACCAATTCGCGGCTGCAATCGCGTTATCGCCACTCGTTCTGGGGCGAGATCTACGAGAGCGTCCTCGCCCTCTATATCCTGCGTCCGACCCTGGCGACGCTGATCAATCCCAAGCGCGGCAAGTTCAACGTCACCGAAAAGGGCGGCCTGCTGCCGAACGATTATTTCGATTACAAAATCGTTCGACCGCATCTGATCATCCTCGGTCTGCTCGTCATCGCGCTGGTCATCGGCGTCGTGCGCTGGCTGCTGAGCAATTTGGCCGATACCGAGGTGCTGGTGCTGAACGTCGCCTGGGCGATCTTCAACCTGCTCACAATCGGTGCGGCGATCGCGGTCGGGCGTGAGACGCGGCAATTGCGCAGCTCGGTGCGCCTCGGGCTCGAAATACCGAGCACCATCCATCTACCGGATGGACAATCGCTGATCACCCGGTCACGAAATTTGTCGACGACGGGCGGGCTGTTCGTTGCCGAGCGCCCGGATGGGGTAGCACTTGACGATATCGTCCAAATCGAACTGCCGATCGGGGACCGCACTGCCGCGCTGCCGGCGCGGGTGGTTGCGTGGGATGGGGAGGTACTGCGGGTGGCCTTTGAGCAATTGACGCTGCGCCAGCAGCGCGATCTCGTTCGGGTAGTCTTGTGTCGCGCAGATGCGTGGCTTGATTGGGAAGAACACCCGGTGGACCGACCCTTACGCTCCGTGCGCGAGATCTTGGCCAGCATCGGCGGCTTGTTCGTTCGCCATCATTTCAGCGAGCCGACAGGACGTGGGGCGCCTCGTACGACCGAGGAGCGGCGCCGCGAGCGCGTCTTGCCGAGCTTGCTGCTGGCGGCCGGGATCGGTCTCGGGGGGCTGCTCGCGGCCGGCGCGGCGACGGCGCAGACCAATGCACCGCCGCAAAGCTTGCCAACCGCGCCCGGCGCGCCGCCTTCTACCGGGGTAACGCAAAGCTCGCCAGGCCAGTTGACCGGCGCGGCTGCGCCGCCGCCGGGCGGGGCGCAGGTGCCGGTTCCTGGGTCGACCGCGCCCGGCACACTGGCCCCGCAAAGCGTGACGCCCCCCGGCCAACCGGGATTGCCTGGCCCAGCGGGAACGACCACTACCGCCGGAACTCCAGCCGCCCCGACCGGGACGACGCGTACGCAAGTGCTGACCCTAAAGGACCTCGGCGCCAACTCGCCCATCCGGCTGATCGGCGTGCAAGGCGAAGGCAGTCTGCCGTTCTCGGTGCGCCGCGATGAAGTCGTCACTGGCGGCAAGATCGACCTGACCTTTGCCTATTCGCCGGCGCTGATTCCGGAGCTGAGCCACCTGACCGTGCTGATCAACGGTGAAGTCGTCGGCAACATCCCGCTGCCCAAGGAAAAGGCTTCGGGCCAGACGGCGACCCTGCCGATCAACCCGGTGCTGCTCCAGGAGGACAACCGCATCCTCTTCCGCTTCATCGGCCATTACACGTTGGGTTGCGAGGACCCGCTCCATTCGAGCCTGTGGCTGGTGCTGAGCAACACGACGGCGATGACGTCGCAGCTGCAAAAGCTGCCGCTGGCCAACGATTTGTCGCTGCTGCCGACCCCGTTCTACGACTCGAAGGACATGCAGTCGCTCTCGCTGCCCTTTGTGTTCGCCTCTAAGGTGTCGCCGGCGACATTGCAATCCGCGGGCATCGTTGCCTCGTGGTTTGGCGGCCTTGCCTCGTACAAGGGGGCGAGCTTCCCGACCAGTCTCGATACCATTCCCAACGGCAATGCCGTGGTGTTCGCGACCGACACGGAGAAGCCGAGCGGGCTGACCCTGCCGGCGATCACCGGCCCGACCATCATGGTTGTGTCAAATCCCAACAATGCCGAGGCCAAGCTGCTATTGGTGCTGGGGCGTAACGCCGACGAATTGCGGGCCGCCGCGGATACGCTGTCGCTCGGTTCGACCGCGTTGACCGGGCAGACCCAGGTTGTCGGCACCCCAAATATCCCATCGCGCAAGGCTTACGACGCGCCGCGCTGGGTCCCGATCGACCGCCCGGTGCGCTTCGGCGAGTTGGTGCAGCCGACCGATCTGCAAGGAAACGGGTTGGTTCCAGGCTTGCTGACCCTCAATTTCCGCACCGCGCCCGACCTGTTCGTGTGGGGCAACGCCGGCGTGCCACTGAAGATCCGCTATCGTTATCCGGCGGGGACGTGGATCAATTTTTCTGAATCGCGGCTCGACGTCTCGATCAACAACTCGTACCTGCGCAGCCTGCCGCTGACCAAGACCGGGATGGTGCAGCAGGTGAAGGACATCATCTCGCCGGATTTCGTGATGAACGAGCAGACCGTGCGAGTGCCGCCGTACTACGTGTTCGGCCAGAACCAGCTTCAGTTCTATTACGATCTGCGGCCGGTCAAGGTGGGCGAATGCCAGGACGTCCTGCCCAACAACATCCAGGAATCGATCGATCCTGACTCGACGATCGACCTGTCGAAGACAGAGCGGTTTGCCTCGCTGCCGAACTTGGCGTTCTTCGTCAATTCGGGCTACCCGTTCACTCGGATGGCCGATCTGAGCGACACCGCGATTGTGCTGCCCGATCAGCTGACCTCGCAGGATATCGAAACCTATCTCGACCTGATGGGGATGATGGGTGACTCGACCGGGTTCCCGGTCGTGCGCAGCACGGTCGTCACCGCCAACAGCGTCGATCAGGTGTCCGGTAAGGATCTGATCGTGCTCGGTTCGATCGCGAACCAGCCGCTGATTACGAAATGGGCCGATAACAGCAAGCTGCGGGTCGAGGGCGGGCATCTGCGCGTCGGCATGACCTCGCCGCTCGATCGCGTCTATACCGTGCTCGACCCCAATGCCGCGCAGGAGCGCGACCGGGTCGATAATCTGCTGGTGTCGCAAGGCGACAACCTTGCAGCGATGATCGGGCTGCAGTCGCCGCTCAACTCGTCGCACAGCGCGGTCATCATCACCGGCTCGTCGCCTGACAAGCTGTTGACGGTGATCAACGCCTTCCGGAACCGCGAGCTCAACCCGTCGATCCAGGGTGATTTGATGATCGCCGGGGCGGGCCGGGTGACCAGCTTCCGGATCGGCAATGAATACTCGGTGGGCTATCTGCCGGCGTTGACTAAGCTGCGTTGGTGGCTAGGCAATTCGCCGCTGATCTTGATTCTGTTCACCCTGATCGGCGTGCTGATCGTCGCGCTGGTGGCCTACTGGCTGCTTCGCCGCCTGGCGATGGGGCGGCTGCAGTCCCGGTCGGCGCCTTGAGCAGTGTGGGCGGAGCCGTTGATGCTGTGCGGGCCGGTCGTGGCCGTGCGGGAGACGCAGGGATGAAGGCGTGGGGTGGCTCTCTCGCGCTTGCGCTGCTGCTGGCCGTCGCGCTGCCAACTGGGGCGGTGTTGGCCCAGACCGCCGAGCAAGTGCTGCTCGACAAGGCGAATTACTGGCGAATTAAGGATCGCCCTGACCTCGCTGCCGAGTCGCTTAACAAGCTGCTCGAAATCAACCCCAACAACCCCGACGCGCTGTACCAATACGGCATGCTGTCGGTGCAGCAGAACAAAACCGCCGACGCCCAGCGTTATCTCGCCAAGCTGCAGCAAGTCGCTCCCGACAGCCCGCATGTCGCCGATCTGCAGAACGCGATTCGCGCCGGCAGCGTCGGGGCTACCGATTTGAGCGAGGCGCGCCGTCTGGCGCAGGCCGGTCAGCTCGACGAAGCCGTCAAGAAGTACCGGGAACTTTTCAAGGGGCCGCCGCCCTCGGAATATGCGGTCGAGTACTACATGACCCTGGCCGGGACGCCGCAGGGGTGGGACGAGGCGCGCCAAGGACTTGAAAAGGCCTCTCAGCAATCACCGAACGACGCGCAGCTGAAATTGTCGCTGGCCCAGCTCTACACCTACCGGGAATCGACCCGGGTGCAGGGCGTAACCATGCTTGCCCAGCTGAGCAAAAGTCCGGTCGTTGGGGCGACCGCGATCCAGTCGTGGCGCCAGGCCTTGACATGGCTGGCCGGCTCGCCGCAGCAGAAGACGGCCTTGCAGCAATACTTAGCCCAGTACCCGCAGGATCAGGAGATGGCGCAGTTGCTCGCCGATCTGGCGAAGCAGCCGGCTGGTACAGCAGCGCAATCGGAGGCCTACGAAGATCTACAAAAGGGCAACACGCTCGCGGCCGAGCGGCTGTTTCTCGCCGATCTGAAGGCCAACCCTAACGATCCGCAGGCTTTGGCCGGTCTTGGCCTCGTGCGGTTGAAGCAGCAGCGTTTCGGCGAGGCGCGCGATCTTCTCGGCCGGGCGATCAAGTTGGCCCCCGATCAGCGGAAGGATTTCGAAGCAGCTTACGACAGCGCGGTGTTCTGGAGCCGCGTTCAGGAGGCCAAGCGCCTGACCGCCGCCAAAAATTACGTCGGCGCACGGGCGATCCTCGCCCCACTGCTGGCGCACCCGCGCGCCGACCAGGTGGGTGCGATGATGGTGCTTGGCGATATCGAAGTCGAAATGGGTGATGCTGCGGCCGCCGAGGCGACCTACCGGCAGGTGCTTCGGCTTCGTCCGGGCAATGGCGATGCCGAACTTGGGCTGATTGGCGCGCTGCGGGCGCAGAGCAAGACCGTGGAAGCCGATCAGCTGGTGAGCCGGCTGACCCCGGACCAGCGGGCTCGATTGGACAGGGGCGGCCCGGGCGGCGGGCCGGCCGAGAAGTTACGCGACGAAGCCAAAGCCGCCTCGGCCAATGGTGATGTCGCGACCGCGACGGCGAAATTCCAGGCGGCGATCGCGGCCGACCCCAGGAACCCATGGATTCGGTTCGACTACGCCCGCTTCCTCGCCGGGCAGGGGCATATGCCCGAGGCGTTCGCGGCCGTCGAACCGGCCGCCTCCGGGAATACGCCCAACAGTATCCTCGTCTCGGCGATGTTCGACGCACAACAGGACCGCTGGGTCTCCGCGCTCGACAAGATCAACAGCATCCCGGTTAACGAGCGCACCCAAGACATCAAGAACTTCCGCGAACGAGTTTACGTGCGCGGCACGATCGATCGGGCCAAGCAATTCGCGGCGAGCGGCAACACCGCGCAGGCGCGTGACACCCTGGTCCAGCTCTACCAGGACAAGAGCGTCACGACCGACGAGAAACTCCAGGCGCCCTTCGTCCTGGTCGATACGCTGCACGACTATCCGACGGCGCTGCAAATCACCCACGATGCCTACATGAAAGGAGGCCCCGGATCGGTCAAGTCCGGCGCCGACTATGCGATGCTGCTGCTGATGCAGGGCGGCCACGACGACGATGCCGCAAAGGTGATCGAGCAGATCAATTCGAGCGGCCAGGTAAACACCGGCAATCGCGAGCAGTTGACCCCGGTCACCATCACGCTGGCGGTTCGCCGCGCCGACCAATTGCGTCAGCACGGCAATTACGCCGACGCCTACGATCAGATCTCACAGCTTTTCGCAGATAATCCAGACGACGCTGCGTTGCTAATGGAAGTCGGCCGGATTTACGCATCGGCCGGGCGATCAAGGGAGGCGATGGAATATTTCGACAAGGCATATCAACAGGATTCGAGCAATATCGATGTGATACGCGGGGTGGTTATGGGGGCGATTCTGGCGAATCGGCTTGACGCAGCGCAAACATATTTGGACAAGGGGATGGAAGCCGACCCTAAAAACCCCTGGTTCTACTATCTAAAGGCGCAGATTGCCGAGGCGCGGGGCAATAATGGGGCGGCGATGCAAGCGCTGCACACCGCTCGCGAGCTCAACCGACAGCAGAACCCAGCCGCTACCGATACCGGAGCGCCGACGTCGCTGGCCCCCGGCGGGCCGACCGGATCGCCACCGCCCAATCCGTTCCGCCACTCGATGCTCCGGGACCCAATGACGGCAGTGATGACGGCGGCCACCGACGACCCGCTCGCCCGTGGGCGTTCGGCACAGCTCTCGGGGAGCTTGCTATGAAGCCATCAACAAGCACCGTAACGCTGGGCTTGCTGCTGTCCTTTGCTGGTTCGAGCGGCGTCGCCCTATCAGCCGAGCCGACGCCCTCTGCCGTCGCACCGGCTCGTAGCGTGCCGCAACTCATCGCGGAATCCGCCGATAGCGACGACCTGACCGCGACTAGGCCGACGATGCCGGCGCAGGCGACCCAGCCCCTCCAGATGGCGTCGGTGCCGCCGCCGACCGTTAGCGATGGGACTTCCGACCTCCCGGCCGCGCCGGTAACCCCAGTCGCACCTATGACTGTGCACAAGGCGGGGTCGAGCGATCTCGGCATTACCGCCAAGTCGGTTCAGGTGTCGCAGCTCGAGCTCGAACCGCCGCCGCCGGTCGGCGGATATCAACGGCCTGCGACGACGATCACGTATTCGCCGAGCGATACGCTCGAGATGGATATCGACCGCAACCTCGCGCAGCTGCAGCAAGACAGCAATCCGCGGCTGACCGCGGGGCTAGGCTTCCGCTGGCATGACGGTACGAGCGGACTCAATCAGCTCTCCGAGGTCGGCGTACCGATCGAGGGTAGCTTCTCACCTTGGTATACCGGCACCGCACGCTTTGCGGTGCTGCCCGTCGCTCTCGATGCCGGGTCGGTCAGCACTGCCAATCTGAACCTGTTCGGCGCCAACCCGATCCTGATAGCCAGGGGTTTGGCGGGAATCTCGCCGCGGGCGCAGACCGCGGCGGGCGTCGGCCTGTTGGGCGGCTACTCCTACGGCGACTTCACCGGCCAGTTCGGTACGACGCCCCTCGGCTTCCCGGTGACGAACCTCGTCGGCATGGCGGCCTACGCCCCGAAATTCCTCGACAATACTCTGACCGTCCGCTTCGAAGCGCTGCGTCAGCCAGTGACCGACAGCGTCTTGTCCTACGCCGGCACCAAGGCATCTTTGGGCGTCCCGAATGCGATAACCGGCGGCGCGTTCGGCACCAATCCAGTCTGGGGCGGGGTCGTCAAGAACGGCGGCACAGTCAACGTCTTTTACGACGATCAGATGTATGGCGCCTACGCGAGTGCCGGCCTGGCGTCGCTGACCGGGAGGAGTGTTTCCACGAACAGCGAGATCAACGGCCTCTTCGGTGCCTATTTCCGTCCTTACAAGACCGACAACGACGCGCTTCGCGTCGGCATCTCGGCCTACTACGCCGGCTTCAACAAGAATTTGAGCGGGTTTAGCTTCGGCCAGGGCGGCTATTTCAGCCCGCACAATTTCGAGGCCGTGACCTTCCCGATCGAGTGGACCGGGTATCACGGGCCGTGGAGCTACCTCGCTTCGGTGGCGGCCGGAATCCAGCATTTCAACACCGACCCGAGCCCGGTGTTTCCGTACAACGCATTCGCGCAAACAGCTTTGGCGACCACGCCCGGTGCGACTTCGATAATCCCGGGGACCACCTCGACCGGTCCCGCGATCAACGTGAAAACCCAGATCGAATACGCGATCGACAATTCGGCGACGATCGGATTGGCGGTGAGCTTCGACAACGGGAATAATTACAACGAGGTCATCACCAAGCTTTACCTGCGCAAGACCTTCGATTGGTTCTCGCCGGCGGCGTCGACCGACCCGACGGCGATCGCCAAGCGCGATCTACCGCAAAGCCACCTATAGCCGGCCTTAGCTGTCGTAGGGTTGATGACCGCGGACGTCCTGGATTGGGGTGACTACGGAAAGCAGATTGGTCTGCGCTAATTGGCCGCGTGCCTTGCCAGGTGGACATCTAACAGCTTCTTAACCGGTCACCTGCGATAGACTGGGGAGTATCCCGGTCTGGCGCGGAAGAGGATCGACCCTTGATCAAATCCGCTCTTGCGGGACTGATCGTCCTGATCATCGGCGACAGTCATATCGTCGCGAAAGATTTCCTCTTGGGTTCGCTACAAGATGCCTTGCTCGATCAAGGCGCCATCGTGCATTCCTACGGCGTCTGCGGCTCGCAGCCGCATGATTGGGTGGCGCAAACCGAGCTGCCCTGTGGTCGCGCCGAACGGCACAATGCCGACGAGCCGATTATCGACACGAGTGGTAAGGTCAAGACCTGGTCGCTCGAGAAGCTGATCCAGCAGCACCACCCCGGCCTGCTGGTCGTCGAACTCGGTGACAACATGGCGGGCTATGGCATTTTGCCGGCGCTGCCGAAGGAATGGATTTCCTTCGAGACAACGGAAATGCTGAAGCCGATTACCGCGCATCATCTGCCTTGCATTTGGGTCGGGCCGCCCTGGGGCACCGAAGGTGGGCCGTCAAACAAGACGTTCGCGCGGGTGCACGATCTCTCGGATTATCTGTCGACCATCGTCTACCCCTGCCGCTATGTCGATTCCCTGCGTTTCTCGCAGCCGGGGGAGTGGGCGACGTTTGACGGAGAGCACCTGACCCCCGACAGCTACCGGCTGTGGGCCGCCGACATCGCCAATGCGACGCTTCGCCTTTCATCGGAAATCCGCGCGCACTGATTCTTGTGGGGGCGTCAGCGATACCACCTGATTTGTTAACTCAAAATTAGGCAGGTTACAGAATTAACGATCAAAATCAGAGATTTACAAAATATATACTAAAATTCTAGCGGAATTATAGGCCGCCTTCGCCTAGGTTCCGATTGTGATGTTTCTGGTCACCGCAGGCCAATGCGAAGGGAGTTCGGGCGATGAATACGGCGCTGGCTGGGCTTGTGATCCTCGTGCTCGGGGACAGCCACATGGCGGGCAGCAATTATCTGATCTCTTCGCTGCACGATGCACTGATCAATGAGGGCGCGTCCGTCAATTCCTATGGCATGTGCGGCGCGAGCGCCGATGCCTGGCTGAACAAGACCACGGTCAGTTGCGGTCGGGCCGAACGCCACGACAAGGCCGGGCCGATCGTCGATATGGGCAAGCAGGCCTATACCTGGCAGATCAACGAGCTGATCGCCAAGCACCACCCGAATTTGGTGATCGTCGAAGCCGCCGACGCAATGGCCGGGTATGGCTCGCCGCAAATGCCGAGAGCCTGGATCTATGAGCAGACCCATGCTCTTGCCGGCCGGATCGCCGCGTCGGGTGCAAAATGCGTCTGGGTCGGCCCGGTATACGGCGCGGCTAACTCGCCCTACCACAAGGACGATCAGCGGGTGCAGGAGCTGTCGCAATTCCTCTCGCAGTCAGTCGCGCCGTGCCTGTACATCGATTCGACCCGCTTCGCGCAGCCCGGACAATGGCCGACCACCGACGGCCAGCACCTGACCTCGACGGGTTACAAGGCATGGGGCCAGGACATCGCCAACGCGGTAGCGCAGATGAAGGGCCAGCTCGCCGAGAAGTAATTAAGGGATCCTTCCGGACCTATCGTCGCGCGGCGGGGGCGCTCCCTCCGCGCGATTCTTCGATATTCCGGCCGCAGATCGGTTGACACGTTAACCATGGATTAGCCTGGGGCGGCTTACTTTACCGCTTCTGGGGAATGCGATACCTCATTGCGCTCGGCACGGCTTGGCGGCGGGGAGATTTGTCGATTATGAGCGCGGTTTTGGCGGGGCTAGCGATCTTGGTTATCGGCGACAGCCACATGGTCACCCGCGATTATCTAATCACGACATTGCACAACGATCTGGTCGCGCAGAGTGCGACGGTCAACACCTACGGCATGTGCGGCGCCAATGCCGGCGACTGGGTCTACCCCACCACCGTGTCGTGCGGTCGCGCCGTGCGCCTCGACAAGGGCGAGACGAATATCGACCGCCGGCCAAGCATACCGACCTGGACGATCGACGCGCTCATCGCCCAGCACCATCCTAATCTGATCGTCATCGAGATGGGCGATACGATGGCCGGATACGGCCAAGCCGCCTTCCCGCAAGGCTGGATCTATCAGCAGGTGCACGCGCTTACCGGCCGGATCGCGGCGCAAAACGTCCCGTGCGTCTGGGTCGGACCGCCTTGGGGCAGTGAGGGGTCGACCTACCACAAGAGTTTTACGCGGGTGAAGGAGATGTCCGATTTCCTGTCGACCGCGGTGGCGCCGTGCCGCTTCATCGACTCGACCCAGTTCTCGAAGCCCGGCGACTGGCCAACCATCGACGGACAGCACCTGACCACTTCCGGCTATCGCGCCTGGGGGCAGGACATCACGGTGCAGCTCGACCAGCTGGCGCCACAACTCGCCCACCGCCCATGAGACCTGTGATGCCTCGGTCGCCGACCCGGTTTTTCGGCATTTTCGCGCTGGCGGCACTTGTCGTCGCGACCGCCGCCGCGTTCGCGGCCGATGGCCGGCTCTACCCGAGCGGCCCGCCGAACGGGGTTGCGTACCTGCGCTTCGTCAATCTGGCTTCGGTAGAAGTCACCATCGTTTCGCCTGCCGCAAAGATCACGATCCCGACCGATGATGCACATCGCATCGGCGAGTTCGACCCGGTCACCCCCGGCGTGACGCTCACCGGTTCGGTCCAACTCGGCGAAGCAACCAAGCCGATCAATGTGACGTTGCAGCAAAACGAGTTCGTGACCGTCGCGGTCACCGGCTCAGTGGATGCTCTCGCGGTGACCCTGTTGCGCGAGACACCGTCGGATTTCAACGCGCTCAAATCCTCGCTCGGCCTGTTTAACCTCGATCAGGGCTGCGGCAGTGCGCAACTGGTCGCCGGCGACCAGCATCTCGTGGTTGTCTCCGATGTCGCGCCGGGCGCGGTCGGTAGGCGAATGGTCAATCCTGTTGATGTCGGGCTCGCGGTATCGTGCGGCGATCCGGCTCAGAGCGTGCCGGTGAAGCTCGGCGGCCTTGTCGCCGGCGACCGCTACAGCGTCTTCGTCATCGCCAATGGGTCGGGCCGTCAGGCCGTCGGCCAACGCGATGAGCAGGCGCCGTTCCGCCCCTGATGGCCGCGCGCTAGAACCCGTCCCAGCGGCCGCTCATGGTCTTTTCCTCGGTCGAATTCCTCGCCTTGTTTCTGCCGCTGTTCTTCATCGCCTATCTGGCGACGCCGAGCGGTACGCGGAACCTGACCCTATGCTTCGGCAGCTGGGTTTTCTATGCGTGGTGGAAGCCGGTCTTCCTGCTGCTGATTGTCGGTATCACCTTTGTCGCGTGGCTGCTCGGCCGGGTGATCGCCGTGGCAGGGGATCGCCGCCAGCGCCAGGTGCTGGTCGCCGGTATTATCGTCATTCTCGGCTGCCTCGCCTGGTTCAAATACGCCAACCTATTGGTCCGCACCGCCGATGAGGCGCTCGCGGCGCTGCATACCGGCCCGATCCCCTGGGCCAATGTCATTTTGCCAATTGCGTTGTCATTTACCGCGCTGCAGGCGGTCTCGTACCTCATCGACGTGCGCCGGCGGACGGTCGCGGCCGAGCCGAGCTTTGTCAGCTTCGCCGCCTATCTCGACATGTTCCCGCATCTGATCGCCGGGCCGATCATCCGCTACTCCTGGGTCGACAAGGCGCTGATCGAGCGCGAGCTGACCTTCGAGGATATGTCGATCGGCGCGCGCCGTTTCATGATCGGCTTTGCCGTCAAGGTGCTGATCGCTGATACGCTAGCTCCGGTGGTCGAGGCGGCGTTTGATCTGCCCAGCCCGAGCTTTGTCGATGCCTGGATCGGCAATATCTGTTTTGCCTTCCAAATATTTTTCGACTTCGCCGGTTACAGCGCGATGGCGATCGGCCTCGGTCGCATGCTTGGCTTCAAATACCCGGAGAATTTCCGCGACCCGTATCTCGCGGTGACCATCCAAGATTTCTGGCGGCGTTGGCATATCAGCCTGTCGTCGTGGCTGCGCGATTACCTCTACATCTCGCTGGGCGGCAACCGGTTCGGCGATGTCCGCACCTATACCAACCTGTTCCTCACCATGGCGATCGGCGGGCTGTGGCACGGCGCCAGCTGGTCGTTCCTGTTGTGGGGTGTGATCCACGGTACCGCGCTGGCGATCGCGCGGTTTTGGAACCAGCGCGGGCTGTGGTGGCCGACGGCGCTGTCCTACCCGGCGACTCTACTGACCGTACTGTTCGCCTGGACTCCGTTTCGCGCCACGAGCTGGCATAGGACGCTGGCGATGCTGACCGGTCAGGTCGGGCTCAACGGGTTCGCGATCAGCGATCAGATGGTTCTCGTCATGCGGCCGCTGCTCATCGTGTGGATGGGCATCGCGGCCGCCGTGGTGTTCTGGCCGGCGGTGAAGGCGCGATTCTTCCCGCGGCTCGAGCCGACCGGCGAGTGGTGGGAAGAGCTGTGGCCGATCGCGCTTTTTCTCTATGCGATCGCTGTGATGATGGGCCACCAGACCGTGCCCTTCCTGTATTTTCAATTCTAGGGCGAGGCGATGACGATCCCGGTCGATCCGCTTGCGCCTGCCACGGCGAGGACGACGCCTTTGCGGATCCGTCCCCTGATGCTGCCCGGAATCGCGCTGTTGGCGATCCTGGCGATTGGGCTCGCCTCCAGCCTCTATGCGTTGCTATTCAAGAACAGTGAGCTGCCGGCCGATACTGTGTCGTGGTCGGGCATTGCAAACGGCGACACGACCACGGCGGTAGCGCATTTTCTACAAAAGGCGAACCCGCTCGAAAACCCGCTGGTGACCTTCGACCGGGTCTCGTCCTACCTCGTGACCGGCGATCTTGGCGCTCGCGTCAAGCGCGGCTGCGACAATTGGCTGTTCCTGACCGACGAGCTCACCCTGCATCCTAGCAGGGCGGCGACGCTGGCGCGCCACGTGGAGATCGTGAAGCGGGTCGCCGCCTATCTGCAGAGCCGGCATATCGGTCTTGTCGTCGTCCCGGTCCCCGATAAATCGCGGGTCGAGGCGGCCGACCTCTGCGGCATCGATCGACCGGCGGCGCTCGCCAATCGCCTCGCGGATTTTGAGGTGCAATTACGCCAGGCCGGGATCGGCGTCGTCGATCTGCTGCAACCGATGACCGCGGCCAGCGGTGATCTCTATTACCGCACCGACACGCATTGGAACGAGCACGGGGCCAAGATCGCCGCCGAGGCAGTGGCCGCCGCCTTGCGACAAGCAGGGCTAGCACCGGCGCAGAAGGCCGAGTTCAAGATCACAAACGACCCGATTCAAGAGCGTGTCGGCGATTTGATTCGCCTGGCAGGGCTCGACCGCGTCGCCTGGCCGTTCCGCCCACGCGGCGATGAAGAGGCGGCGACGGTCATCAAGCAATCAGCCGCCGCGAGTGTCGGCATTCTCGACGAGACGCCACCGCCTGAGCTGGTCGTCATCGGCACCTCGTTCGCGCGCCGCGCCAATTTCGTGCCGTTTCTGTCGGTGACGCTGACCGCGCCGGTCGACAATCGCGCGCTAGATAGTGGCGGCGTCACCGGCGCGGCGATCGACCATTTCGCCAAGCCCGATTTCCTCAAATCGCCACCACGCGCGATTGTCTGGGAGATTCCTGAACGGACGGTCGAGGAGGGCGTGACCGACGCCGACGACGCGTGGGCGAAGTCGCTCGGCGTTCCACAAACCGTTAAATAGAATTACTGTAGTGTCTGCATTGAGCGCTATACATTCGCGCCCGGTGCGGAGAAGGCGAGGGAAAAATGGCGGGCCCGGCCCTGGACGACGAATTGCTCTCTCTTCATTATTACGCCCGGCAGCAATGCTCGCGCCAATGGGTGCATTTCATGGCGGCGATGTTCTCGGAATTCGAGGACCGCGTTCCCCAGGCGGAGGCCGATCAGTTTCTCGAGGCGCTCGGCGCCAAGATGGCGCAGCTGTTGCCACTGCGCCGCTGCGAAAGCCTCCAAGAACTCCAAGAGGACATCAACAGCATCCTCGAGGGCATCGATTGGGGCTGGATGCGGCTACGCGAAGCCGACGCGTTTATCGAGATCACTCACGGCGCCTATCCCCTCGTACCGCAGGATGAGAACCGGCGCGGCTGGATGGTGCCGATCCTCGAAGGGCTCTACGGCGGCTGGCTCGGCGAGCAGGGCGGCGACCCGTCGCTCCGGGCGCGGCTGCATGGAAAGGCCGGCGGAAATGGGGCGGCGCTGACCTTCCGTTACGGCCGTCAGGATTGAACCAACCCTCGTCGCGAAAGCGATGCACGCGTACCGCTGCTGCTTAGCCGTCCTTATTGCCGTATCGCTGCTGATGCCGGCGCCTGCTTTGGCGCAAGCGACGCCTCTCGCCGATCAATGGGTCAAATACCGAGATCACTTCGTCGCTGCGGACGGCCGCGTTCGCGATACAGCGAACAACGAGATCAGCCACACCGAAGGCCAAGGCTCGGCGATGCTGTTCGCCCAGGCCTTCGACGACCGTGCCACCTTCGATCGAGTGTGGCGCTGGACCCAGGAAAAGTTGCGCCGTCCGGATAGCGCTCTGTTCGCTTGGCGCTGGGATCCGAATGACACGGCCCACCCCGTCAGCGACAGCAACAATGCCTCGGACGGGGACATCCTCATCGCCTGGGCGCTGAGCCTCGCCGCGAGCCGCTGGCACGATCGCGACTATGCCCTGGAGGCGCGGCGCATCCTCGCCGAGATCCGCGGCAAGCTGATCGATCGGATGGACGGCCATCTGGTGCTGATGCCGGGCACCGACGGCTTCAAGTTGCAAGACGGGTCGCTGATGGTGAACCCGTCCTATTACATCTATCCGGCGTTCCGCGAGTTCGCGCGCATCGATCCGTCGCCGGTCTGGCCGCGCCTGCGGCGAGACGGGTTGGCGCTGCTGACGAAAGCCCGCTTCGGTCCTTGGGCGCTGACGACCGACTGGGTGACGCTCACCGCGAGCGGAGGGGTTTTGCCGGCGGCGAACCTGCCACCGCGCTTCGGTTTCGATGCGATCCGTATCCCGCTCTATCTGATTTGGGGCGGCGCGGCGACCCCGCAACTTCTTTCATCGGAGCGCCGGTACTGGGACGCCTTTGCCGTCGCCGACAGTCAGGTTCCGGCCTGGATCGACGTCACCAATGGCAGCGTTGCGCCGTTTCCGGCACCGGCCGGTTTCCGGGCGATCATCCAGCTCGCCCAGCCGCGGCCCGATCCGGCACCGCTACCCGAGATCGGCGACAAGGACGACTACTACTCGGCGAGCCTCACCCTGCTCGCCGGGCTTGCGCGCCGCGCCACGGGGCGGTGAGCGCCTAGAGCTTGTCGCAGGCCTCAGCCGCCGCGACGAGCCGGTCAGCGTCGCCTTGCAGCAGCAGGCGGTCGGCGACGAGCGCGTCCGCCGCAGCTTTGATCCGGGCAACGTAGCCCGCACGCGTGCCGTAGCGCTCGGCGAGCGAGGGACGGGGATCGCCGGTGGCCTCGCGCTCGGCCTTGCTGCGGGCGAAGGCGATGAACGACCCGTCGCGGTCGGCGAGCTCGTCGGGCTGCGCCTTGTAGACATTCCAGCCGGTATGGGTGCCGAGCGGCACCGCGATCGAGGGGAGCCGGATGCCGGCGACCTCGTTGCCGTCGCTGTCGACCGCCGAGACGAAGGTCGTGTACGGCGCGGGCGGCGCCGTCTCGGGCGGATCGACCCAATCGACCGGCGGCAGAACAGGGTTGTCTCCCGGCGGGACCGCGAAGCCGGGAAGCCGCGGCGTCGCCACCTGGTCGGCAGTGACGGCGGTGCCGGCGGCGAGCGACGGCACAAGGCTCGGCGGCGGGGGTACGTCCTTGGTTACCCATTCCTCGAGCGCGACAAACAGCGCCCGCAGCGCCGGGGTGGCGCTGTGCCAGTTGCGTGGGTTGACGCAGGGGCCGGGGGCCGGGTTGACCCCGGGCCGGCCGCCATGCTGCGTGCCGGCGATCAGGTATGCGCGAGAATTTTCCGGCAACGGCAAGTCGCGGCGCAGACCGGGATCGGTGTGGATCAGCGACGCGCCCTTTTGCCAGTATTCGGTGGCGCTGTTGGTCTCGATGATTTTTGGGTCGTTGGGCGAGCCGGTCAGCAGGCCGGCGATCCGGCCCGACATCGGGTCGGCAGTCTGCGCGGTGCTGAACGGGAACCAGTTTTCCGGATAGAGCCGGTCCTCGTGCTGGGTCGCGGTGCGGCCAGGCATCGAAAAGCTGTGGTTGGCGAAGACCTTGCCCGCGCCGGCGACGTGGCTGAACACGCCGTCGAAGACCTTCTGCCCGGCCTCGTCGCTGTTCATGCCAAGCTCGAGGAAATGGCGCAGGAACCGGCCGCTCTGCGAGACGCCGAAGCCGAGAGCATGGCGGGTTTCGCCGGTGCCGGCGGCATTCGCGGGGCGATGGCGCAGGAACGAGACCAGATCGCGGACGCTGGCATAGCCAATGCCGAGCACCTTCGAGCCCGTCGCCTCGTACCACAGCTCGTAGATCTTGATCGGCGCGAAATTGCGTCCGACCGGCAGCATGCGGACCGAGCGGTCGTCGAGAAATTCCCACTCGTCGCAGGGGATCTCGGTGCGGCGGTCGCTCTCGCGGTTGCGCACGGTGAGGCGCGCCAAAGGCTGGTCGGTCGAGGCGGCCGGGTAGGAGAGACGACGGATGCTGCCATCGCCCGCGGCGCGCGTGCCGAAATGGAATTCGTCGCGGATGCGGCGAACGATGGGCTTGCCGTTTTCGAAAGCCGGCGGGAAGTCGGCGCCGAGCCCGGCATTGGCGCGCGGCGCCCCCGGGTCCCAACCCGACCAGACCAGCGAGTGTCCCCGCCCCAGGCAGAAGCCGAGCCCGGCATCCTCCTTTGTCTTGGGGTCGTTGGTGCGCGCCGGGTCGTTGGCCGGGATGTCATCGAGCAGGTTGAAGATGCGCTTCGATCCGCGGTTGGGCGCGTCGTAAACGAGGATACCGCTGCCTCGCGCCGGCTCCTTGGGGCGGAGGATGTCGAAATCGGTGGCGTATTCGACGAGGCCCTTGGCGTTCAGCGGCGCCTTGTCGAGATCGACGATCCCGGCATTACACGCGGCGCGAGGGTCGAGTGTGCCGCGCGCCACGCCCTTGATGCGGACATAGGCGCCGGCGGGGCCGAATTCGTGCCCGTCGGCGAAGTCGATGGTTTCGGTGACGCGGATGTCGGTGATCGCCATGGTGGTCCTCCGGTTATCCGGGTGTTGGTTGGCCGAAGCGGTGCTCGCATTCGATGAGAAAGGCGAGTTCCTCGTCGGTCGATTGGCGGCCGAGAATGGCGTTGCGATGCGGGAAGCGGCCGAAGCGTTCGATGATTTCGAGATGCAGCCGGGTCATGTGCCCGTCTTGGCGACGGCCCGGGACCGGCGGCAAGGCCAGTAGCAGGTCGAGGCCGCGCTGCTGGTGGGCCAGCACCTCGCTGTGCTCGAACGGCAGGTAGAAGAACACCCGCCAGGCCGCCGGCACCCTCCGGTCGAAACCACGGTCCATCGCTCGGTTGGTCGTCGCGAGCGCGAGCGCATCGCTGGCGAAGGCGCGCGGCGTCGAACGGAAGACGTTGCGCGGCACCTGGTCGAGCAGCATGACCAGCGCTAACGCGGAGAGCGGCTCGGTTTCCCAATCGCTGAACCTGCCAACGACCGCAGCGTCGTGATCGGCGGCAAAGTTCTCGCGCACCGCAGCGTCGAATTCCGGGGTGCTGCGAAACCAGATCTGCTTGTGATGCAGCCGTTCCGGATGGTCGGGCGGGCCAAACCAGAAATCGAGAAGCGCCTGGGCGCGGGCGGGAAGGGGCGGTGGATCGGCGGCAAAGGGCATGCAAGCTATCGTAAAGCACCACGAACCTCGGAACGAACCGGTATTTCACCGTCGGGTCATCGCTGCGGCGGCCAGCTGTTTTGCTGTTTTCAACCGTACCGAAGGGCAAATCGCCAAGCGGCGCCTCGCTTTTCCTCCGATTTAACAGCGACAGGAACAGCGAGAAAACAGCGACAGGAACAGCGAGAAAACAGCGGAATAACAGCGAGAAAACAGGGGGATGAACAGCACGGGTGGGGACTTGATAGGGCCGATTGCCTCAGCGAGCTAAGTACGAAGAGTCGATATGGGAGCCTTACCGCCGCTGTCAAGAACATAACTAGAACATTTTTCGGACGGTTGCTCCGATGCCCCCGCTATCGGATCATCAGGCGGCGGTCAAAGGAGCTTTGCGAGATGACGATCCGAACCGGCGGGTGCCTGTGCGGCGCGATCCGCTACGAGAGCGGCGGCGAGCCGGCGTTCTCGCTGCAATGCCATTGCCGCGACTGTCAGCGGCAGAGCGGCACCGCCTATGTCGCGGCGGTGCGGATGCCGTCGGCCGAATTCCGCATTACCAAGGGCACGCCCAAGCGCTACGTCGCCAAGTCGGACGCCGGGAACGAGATCAGCCGCGTCTTCTGCGGCGATTGCGGCGCACCGCTTTACGTCCAGGTCTCGACCCGGCCCGATATCGTCGGCATCCGCGTGTCGAGCTTCGACGACCCGAGCTTCTTCAAGCCGGACGCCGACATCTTCACGAAGAGCGCCCAGCCGTGGGATTACATGAACCCGGCGCTGCCGAAGTTCTCGACCTACCCGGAGGGGAAGGCGTATTAGCGGGCGGCGGAAGCACCGCTTCCCGGCGGAAGCCGGGACCCACTTATCAGCGGCTCGAACGGTTGAAACATGGGCCCCGGCTTTCGCCGGGGAGCGGGAAAAATGTTGTCAGCCGTCCAGCCGCGACGCCTCGTCCAAGATACGGACGATGTGGCGGGCCTCGCGGTGGGCGCCGTCGGCGATCTGGTGGCGGCATGAGGTGCCGCAGGCGGCGAGCATGGTGTCGGGTGCGGCGGCGCGCATTTTCGGCAGCACGCCGAGTTCGCCGATTTTCAGCGACATCTCGTGATGCTCGGCCTCGTAGCCGAACGCGCCGGCCATGCCGCAGCAGGTCGAGTCGAAGGTCTCGACCGTGAGCTCGGGGATCAGCTTCAGTGCGTCAGCCGCGGCGCCGGCGGTGCCGAAGGCCTTCTGGTGGCAGTGTCCGTGCAGCAGTGCGGTCTTGCCGGGCATCGGCGCGAGCGAAAGCTGGAAGCGGCCGGCCTTGCGTTCGCTCTCGACGAATTCCTCGAACAGCTGGGCGTGGGTAGCGAGCGCCTTGGCCGCATCGTCGGGCAGCAGCGCCGGATACTCGTCGCGCAGAGTCAGGAGACAGGAGGGTTCGAGGCCGACGATCGGGGTGCCGGCGGCGACGGCGGCCTTCAGCGCCTCGATCATGCGCAGCGCTTCCTCGCGCGCTTCCTCGACCATGCCGGCGGCGAGGAAGGTGCGGCCGCAGCAGAGCGGCCGGCCGACCAGCGGCTCGGGGGTCGAAACGCGGTAGCCGGCACGGGTCAGCACGCGTTCGGCGGCGAAGGCGTTTTCCGGCTCGAAATAGCGATTGAAGGTATCGACCAGCAACACGACCTCGCGCCTGTGGTCGGGAGGAAACAGGATAGCGCCGCCATAGGGGCGGGAAGACCAGCGCGGCAACGCGCGCTTGGCGCTGAGGCCGAAGAGCTTCTCGCCGAGCCGCGCGAGCGCGCCGTCCGGCTGGCGCGCGTTCAACAGCCCGGCGAATTTCGCTGCCCAGGGCGCATAGCGCGGCAGGTAGGCGATCAGCTTGTCGCGGCGCGTGAAGCCATGGCGCTTTTTGTAAAGGTGGAGGAATTCGAGCTTCATCTTCGCCATGTCGACGCCGGTCGGGCATTCGCGGCGGCAGCCCTTGCACGAGATGCACAGCGACATGGTCTCGGCCATCGCGTCGGAGGTCAGCGCCTCGGGGCCGAGCTGGCCGGTCAAGGCCAGGCGCAGGGAGTTGGCCCGCCCGCGGGTCAGATGCTGCTCGTCGCCGGTCGCGCGGTACGACGGGCACATCACTCCGGGGTCGGATTTGCGGCAGGCGCCGTTGTTGTTGCACATCTCGGTGGCGTTGGCGAAACCGCCCCATTCGGACCAGTCGAACGCGGTCTCCACCGGGATTTGCCGGTAATCGGGCTTGAAGCGGAAGAGGGTACGGTCGTCCATCTTGGGCGGGCGGACGATCTTGCCGGGATTGAAGAGGCCGGTTGGATCGAAATTGTCCTTCACCTCCTCGAAAGCGCGGACGATGCGCGAGCCGAACATCGGCTCGTGGAATTCGGAGCGCACGAGGCCGTCGCCGTGCTCGCCGGAATGGGAGCCCTTGTATTCGCGCACCATCGCGAAGGCTTCCTCGGCGATCGCGCGCATCTGCTTGGCGCCCAGTTCTTGCTTCAGGTTGATCACCGGGCGCACGTGCAGCGTGCCGACCGAGGCGTGCGCGTACCAGGTGCCGGTGGTGCCGTGCTTGTTGAAGACCTGGGTCAGCCGGTCGGTGTATTCGGCGAGGTCCTCGAGCCGCACCGCGCAATCCTCGATGAAGGAGATCGGTTTCCCGTCGCCCTTCATCGACATCATGATGTTGAGCCCCTCCTTGCGCACGGTCCATACCGCGCTCTGGAAAGCCGGGTCGGTCGCCTCGATGACCGCACCAGGGAAGCCGAGATCGCCCATCAGCTCGACCAGCTGTTTGAGGCGGCGGAGGTTGTCGTCGGCGTCCGGGCCGGCGAATTCGGTGAGCAGGATGGCCTCCGGCTCGCCCCGGACGAAACGGTCGACGGTGGCGCGGAAGATCGGGATGTCGCGCGCCAGCTCGATCATCGTGCGGTCGACCAGCTCGACCGCCGCCGGTCCCAGCTTGACGATGTGCTGGGTCGCCTCCATCGCCTTGTAGAAGCTGGGAAAATGGCAGATGCCGAGAACCCGGTGCGGCGGGATCGGCTGGAGGTCCAATTCTATCTCGGTGAAGAAGGCGAGGGTGCCTTCGCTGCCGACCAGCAGGTGGGCCATGTTGTGGCCCGAGCCAGGTCCATTGGGCTCGATCATGTCGATGTTGTAGCCGCCGACCTTGCGCAGGAGCTTGGGGATGCGGGCGTCGATCTCGTCGGCCTCGCGCCGGTGCAGCGCGCGCATGTCGCGGACGAGGGCGCGGTAGCGCTCGGGCTGCACGTCCTCACCGAAATTGCCGGGTAGCTCGCCGAAATGCGCGCTCGTGCCATCGGCGAGGAGCGCGTCGATGGCGCGCACGTTGTGCACCATGTTGCCGTAGCGGATCGAGCGTGCGCCGCAGGAATTGTTGGCGGTCATGCCGCCAATCGTGGCGCGGTCGCCGGTCGAGACATCGACCGGGAACCAGAGTTTGTGCTGCCGCAGCCGCGCGTTGAGCCGCTCCATGACGACCCCGGGCTGTACCTTGACCCGCCGCGCCTCGGTGTCGAGCGAGACGATTTCCTGCATGTACTTGCTGCACTCGACGACGAGCGCGCGGTTGACGGTCTGGCCGCATTGCGAGGTGCCGCCGCCGCGCGGCAGAACCGGCACCCCCTCCTCGCGGGCGATCTGGATTGATGTGGCGATGTCGTCGCGGTCCTTGGCGACGACGACCCCCAGCGGCTCCATCTGGTAGATCGAGGCGTCGGTCGAATAGCGGCCGCGGGTGAATTTGTCGAACAGCACATCGCCCTTGATCTCGCGGCGAAGGCGGTCTTCCAGTCGAGTGGTCGGCGGCGTATCGAGAGGCATGGCAACCGTCAGGATTGGCAAGCGGAAGGCAAAGATATCCCGTCAACCGCCTGGGATGCGCAAGAAATCGGCGCCGTCACGATGCCGCCGTGGCCGGGCGAGGACGAAGCCTATGCGGTCGCGGGAATATGGGAGGCGACAGTCTGACCTGCTATGGTGATTGCCGAGTGCATCGACGAGTTTCAGCTCCATGAAAAATACCGCTCCTATCCATACCGGCCGGCATTTCCTGCAGATCCCGGGGCCGACCAACGTGCCCGACCGGGTGTTGCACGCGATGAGCTTTCCGACGATCGACCATCGCGGGCCCGAGTTCTCGGCGCTCGGCAAGGAAATCGTCGCTGGGATGAAGCGGGTGTTTCAGACCCAGGGGACGGTCGTCATGTACCCGTCCTCGGGCACCGGGGCGTGGGAGGCGGCGCTGGTCAACACGCTATCGCCTGGCGACAAGGTGCTGATGTTCGAGACCGGTCAGTTCGCGACCTTGTGGCGGCAGATGGCCGGGCGGCTCGGGATCGAGATCGAGTTCGTGCCGGGCGATTGGCGGCACGGGGTCGATCCGGCGCAGGTCGAGGAGATGCTGAGCCGGGACCGCGAGCACCGGGTCAAGGCGGTGTGCATCGTTCACAACGAGACCTCGACCGGGGTCACCAGCCGGGTCGGCGAGGTGCGCGCGGCGATCGACCGGGCGCGCCACCCCGCGCTGTTCATCGTTGACACGATCTCCTCGCTCGCCTCGATCGATTACCGGCACGACGAGTGGAAGGTCGACGTCACCGTCGCCGGCTCGCAGAAGGGGTTGATGCTGCCGCCCGGGCTCGGCTTCAACGCGGTGTCGGATAAGGCCTTGGCCGCGTCGAAGAGTGCCAAGCTGCCCCGCTCCTATTGGGATTGGCAGGCGATGCTGGAGACCGGCACGACCGGGTTCTTTCCGTACACGCCGGGCACCAACCTGCTCTACGGGCTGCGCGAGGCGCTGAAGATGCTGCTCGACGAGGAGGGGCTCGACAATGTCTTCGCCCGCCATGCCCGCCACGGCGGGGCGACCCGGCGCGCGGTCGCCGGCTGGGGCCTCGAGACGGTGTGCCTCGACCCGCGCGAGCATTCCAACTCGCTGACCGCGGTGCTGGTGCCCGAGGGACACGACGCCGACAGACTGCGCGAGCAAATCCTCGACGCTTACGACATGTCGCTCGGCACCGGGCTCGGCAAGATGAAGGGCAAAATCTTCCGCATCGGCCATCTCGGCCATTTCAACGATTTGATGCTATGCGGCACGCTGTGCGGGGTCGAGATGGGCCTGGCGCGCGCCGGGGTTCCGCACAAGGCTGGCGGCGTCGCCGCGGCGCTTGCCTATCTCGGCCAGGCATAAAGGAGTTCGCCATGACCCCCGATCAGCTCGAGCGCGCCATCGCCGCGCTTGCCGCCGCCCGCAAAGGCGCGGCAATAGCTTCGCTTCCCGCCGACGCCATCCCGTGGAGCGAGGCGGATTCCTACCAGATCCAGGATGGGGTCATGCGCCGTCTTGGCGAGACGGTCGGCGGTTGGAAGGTCGGCATCTCGCCTTCGGGCGGGCATTTCGCCGCGCCGATCTATGCTTCGACCGTGCATGCGAGCCCGGCGAGCCTGCCGGCGCGCGGGTTCAAGATCATTGGCATCGAATGCGAGATCGGCTTCCGCTTCGACAAGCCGCTCCCCGCCCGCCCAGCGCCCTATACGCGGCAGGAGGTGCTCGACGCCGTCTCGCTGCATCCGACGATCGAGATCGTCGACTCGCGCTACCAGGATTTCCGCTCGCTCGACCGGCTGCTCGTGCTGGCGGACAATTTCTCGAACGGCGGGCTGGTCTATGGGCCGGCGGCGTCGAACTGGGAGGGGATCGACCTCGCGCATCCGCCGATCGAGGTGACGGCCGACGGCAAGCCTTTCGCCGACTGCACCGGGCTGCGCGCCGGGACGCCGATCGAGCTGATGCTCGCGGCGGTGCAGCATGCCAATGGCCGCGGCGGCATCGCCGCCGGCACGGTGATCACCACCGGCACCCATACCGGCCTCGTCTTTACCGAGCCGGGGGTCAAGATCGCCGCCGATTTCGGCAGACTCGGCCGGGTCGAGGTTTCGTTCCCAGTCTGAGGGCCGAACGCGGCGCTAGCGGATGCTCGTTCACCTCGCCTGGCGTCGCAATCTCGACGGCTTCGATCTAGCGCTGGCCGCCAACCAGGTGGCCGCGCGCGGGGCGCCGCTATGGTGGCTCGGCGCCGCCGGGCCGGCACACGAACCGGGCGATTACCTGGTCGATGTCGACGACCGAACGGCAGCGCGGATCGCCGAGTTCGGCATCATCGCCGAGCGCTGGCGCCGTGCCCTGCCGGACGATGCCGTCGCGATCGCCCATCCGCGCATCGCGCTGCTCGCCGGCACCGCCGCCGGCTACCCAGATTTTGCCTATTACGCGATGGCGCTCGGCCGGCTCGGCTTCGATTTCGATCTGGTCGACGGCGGGGCCATCGCCGCCGGGGCGCTCGATCGCTACGACCTCATCGTCTTGCCGAGCGGGTCCGCGATGTGGGGCCTCGACAATGCCGAGGGTGTGATCGGCGCCGACGCAGCACTGCGCGATTTCCTCGGCAAAAACGGCGCGGCGATCGGCTCGGGCGCGGGGGCGTTCTACCTGTCGAGCGGCCGGCCGGGTTGGGCCGCGATTGCTTTGGCGCGTCCCATCTATACGCACGAGTTTCTGCGCACCGGCGTCGGCATCGTCAGTCTGCGGCTGGGTGCGGACAGCATCGCCTTCGGCTGCCCGCCGACCCTTGAGATGCCGTATTACCATGGGCCAGTGTACGCCGAGCTCGATCGCTCGACCTCCTCGGCCGCGAGTTTCGACAGCCTGGTGATGCCGGGGCACCTCTTCATCGCCAACCCACTCGACGCCGGCCTTTTCGCTCGCGAAATGTCGGGGCACAGCGCGATCCTGCGGGCGGAGACCCGGCGCGGCCGGGCGGTGCTGTTCTCGCCCAATCCCGAGATGGGCGATCTCGTCCGCAAGTACATCGCCTTCGACCATTACGTCGCCCATTACCTGCCGGTTCGCGGTGAGGCGGTGATGGCCGACACGCTGCGCCACTACCGGCCGCTCGACGCGCCGCCCTGGCGCCTCATCCTCAACGCGATCCACAGCCTGATGCTGCGCCAGCAGCCGCCCGGCGTCGCGCCATCAGCGCCGGTTCCGGCGCAGCCGCCGGCGCCAAAGACCCGGCTCGCCGCCGCCGCCGACGCGGTGGCGGGTCAGCTGCCGCTCCCCGGCGGCAACCCGCTTGGCTCGCTTGCCGCGATGGTGCGCGACGATCTGCGCGAGCGGTTGAAATCGGTGGCCACGCGGCTCGAAGCATGCGAAACCGCGTTAACCGCGCTCGATCCGCCAGCCCAAGCGATCCGCTATCTATGGGCCGGCTGCGAGGCCGCGGCGCTGGCAGCGCTGGCGGCGAACAGAGAGCGCTCGCTGACCGAGCGCCTGGCGGAGATTGAGACCGCGCTGGTCCTCGCCGAAGCGTGGTGCTGCCTCGCCGAGGGCGAGCGGCATTTCGGGCGCATCGACGGAGCGGGTTGATGGAAACGGCCTACGATCCGATCACCCGCGCCCTGCATTGGCTCAATGCGATGCTGGCGGCGATGGCGATCGCGCTGGCTTACGGCATTTCGGGGACGCCGCGGCATAGCGACGCGCGCGCGTGGCTCTTGATGCTGCACGGCTCCGTTGGCATCGCGATCCTCGCGACGATGCTGGCGTGGGCGGGGTGGCGACTGCGGCATCGTGCGCCGCCGCAGTTGCCGGTGCTGACCCGGTTCGAAATCGTCCTGGCGCATGCTACGCAGGCGGCGCTGTTCCTGCTGTTCGTGGCAATGCCGATCTCGGGCTACACGATTCTCGCCGCGTCTGGGCGGTCGGTAAGCTTCTTCGGCGTCGTCGCGATCCCGCCGCTGGTGCCACAAAGCGGCCTGCTGGCTCAGGCGGCGGTGGCGTTGCACCTAACCGGCGAATTCCTGATCTACGGACTTCTCGCGCTGCACATCGGCGCCGCGTTGATGCACGGCTTCATCCGGCGCGATGGGGTCTTCGAGCGGATGCTGCCGCGGCGGGGCTAGGCAGGTCCGGAGGCAACCAGCGACAGTTTGTTGCGGAAGATTTCGAGCGCCTCGGCGAGCGTCGCGCCGGCGCTCAAGCGTTGACGGCCGCTCATCACGAAGAATTCGGCGGGCGCCGCCGGCGACGGCTTGAACTTGACCATCGTGTAGATGGCGCTTTCGTGCGTATGGCGGAAGACCGAGAACAGCGCGCGCCCGTCGCGGTGGTCGATCGCGTAGTCGCGCCACACACCACGCGACACGTTGCGGCTATAGAGACCGAGCAGTTGGTTCATTTCCAAGCGGGTAAAAAACTGTGGCCGACGGCCTGCCCGGTAGTCGCGCAGGGGGAATACCGTCGCGCTCGTGCTCTTCATCGCCGACCGTCGCTCAATGTCATTGAGCTGTAATTTTGACCATTTCGGCGAACGCGTCCACCGTCTTGCGCGCTTGCCGAAGCGCGGCTGCGGCGCCGTTGGGCCCAAGCGGCGGATTGGCTCGCCTCGGCGGCGGAAATGTGTTAGCCAGCCGCTCACCGCGGGGGTTCGAGGCGTTCGTGAGCGACATTTTCCGCGAAATCGACGAAGAGCTGCGCCGCGACAATCTCCTGAAGCTGTGGCGTCACTATGGCCGCTACATCATTGCCGCGGTCGTGGTCGTGCTGGCGATCGCGGGCGGCATCGTCGCATGGCGCAATCATCAGCTGACCGAGCGCCAGGGCGTGTCGGTGCGCTATGCTGCGGCGATGGCGTTGCTGCGCGAGGGCAAGGACGCGGACGCGGCCAAGATCTTCGACTCGGTCGCCCGGGAGGGCAGCGGGTACGGAAAGCTGGCCGATTTCGAGGCGGCCGACCTCGCCGCCAAATCCGGCGATCGCAAGGCCGCGATCGCCGCCTACGACCGGATCGCCGCATCCTCGGATGTCGATCAAGAGCTGCGCGACATCGCCACCTTGCTCTCTGTGATGAACAGCCTCGGGGACACCGATTCCCAGTCCGAAATCGCGCGGCTCAAGCCGCTCACCGACACCGGCAATCCTTGGCGCGCCACCGCGCTGGAGCTGACCGCCGCGGCTCAGCTCCAGGCGAGCAACAAATCGGCTGCGCTCGATATCTATAAGCAGCTCGCGGACGATTTGAGCGCACCCGAGGGGGTTCGCACGCGTGCCGCCGAAATGGCTTCCGCGCTGAAGCCGTGATCGCCAATCCTTGTTGATGAACTGGCCCCGTCGATGAATCGCCGGCAATTCGTCTCGGCTGTGGCAGCGTCGTTGACGACGAGCGCGTGTGGGCTATTCGATGAGAAGAAAGCGAAACTGCCGGGCGAGCGGATTTCGGTGCTGGGGCTTGACCGCTCGGTCGAACCCGATCCCAAGCTGGCTAATATGCCTGTCACCCTGCCGCCGGCCGCGGCCAATCCGGACTGGCCGGAGCCAGGCGGCAATCCCGCCCATGCGATGGGGAACCCGGCGCTGGGAAACCAGGTCAAGCGGGCGTGGGACCGCAGCATCGGCGACGGCTCGGCGCGTTACACACGCGTCATGTCGCAGCCGGTCATCGCCAAGGGCCGGGTCTTCGCGATGGATGGCGGGGTCCAGGTCAGCGCGCTCGACGCCGCCGGCGGTGGCAAGATTTGGCAGGTCGATCTGAAGCCGGAGAATCTGCGCGGCACCGCCTTTGGTGGCGGTCCATGCTTCTGGAACGACCGGCTCTACGTCTCGACCGGGTATGCCGAAGTGGTGGCGCTCGACCCGGCCAACGGGACCGTCATCTGGCGCCAGAATGTCGGGGCGCCAGTGCACGCCGCGCCGACCGTCGCCGACAACCGTATCTTTGTCGTCACCGTTGATAACGAGCTGGTGGCGCTCTCGGCCCAGGACGGCAGCCGGCTATGGTCGCATAACGGTATTCCCGAAACGGCAGGCCTTCTCGGTAGCGCCAGCCCGGCCATCGAAGGCGAGACCGTCGTCGTCGCCTATAATTCTGGCGAGCTCTTCGCGCTGCGGGTCGAGAACGGTCGCGCGGTGTGGAGCGAGAATCTGGCCTCGGGACGGCACCTCAATGCGATCTCGGCCATGGCCGATATCCATGGCCGGCCGGTCATCGACCGCGGCCGGGTTTTCGCGGTCAGCCATAGCGGGCGGATGATGGCGATCGAGCTGCGCAACGGCGCCCATGTCTGGGAACAGGAGATGGCGAGCAGCAACGAGCCGTGGTGCGTCGGCGATTTCGTGTTCATCCTGGCCAACGACAACGAGATCGTCTGCTTGACCCGCAACGAAGGAAAGGTCCGGTGGGCGCAGCCGCTGCCGCACTACGAGGACGAGAAGAAGAAGGAAGACCCGATCCGCTGGGCGGGTCCGGTGCTCGGCGGCGATCAGCTGATCGCGCTGTCGTCGACCGGAGTGGCGATGTACGTCTCGCCGCTGACCGGCGAAATACTGGGCAAGAACGATCTGTCGGACCGCTGCTACCTCGGCCCGGTTATCGCCGACAGCACCCTTTATATGCTGACCGACGACGCCAATCTGTCGGCCTACCGTTGAGATGGTGGTGATGCGATGGCGTTCACGGTCGCGATCGTCGGGCGGCCGAATGTCGGCAAGTCGACGCTGTTCAATCGCCTGGTCGGGCGGCGCGCGGCGCTGGTCGACGACACGCCTGGGGTAACTCGCGACCGCCGCGAGGGCGAGGGGCGGATCGCCGATCTGGAATTTCGCGTGATCGACACCGCCGGGCTCGAAGAAGCGGCGCCGACGACGCTCGCCGGCCGCATGCGGGCGCAGACCGAGCGCTCGCTCGACCTCGCCGACGTCGTGCTGCTGCTGATCGATGTGCGCGAGGGGGTGACCCAAGCCGACCGCCATTTCGGCGGCTGGCTGCGCGAGAGCGATAAGCCCGTCGTGCTCGTCGCCAACAAGGCCGAGGGCAGGTCCGAGCTTGCAATCGGTGAAGCCTACGCGCTCGGCCTCGGCGACCCGGTGCCGCTATCGGCGCAGAATGGCGAGGGTTTCGCCGAGCTTTACCAGCGGCTCCGCGATTTCGCGCCATTGCCCGACGAGGAGGTTCCGGCCGAGGAGCAGGCGGCGGAGCGGCCCCTGCAGCTGGCGATCGTTGGGCGGCCGAATGTCGGTAAATCGACGCTGGTCAACCGGCTTGTCGGCGAGGACCGGCTGTTGACCGGTCCGGAGCCCGGGATCACCCGCGATGCGATTACGCTCGAATGGCAATGGCAAGGCCGGCCGATCCGGTTGGTCGACACCGCCGGGCTGCGCCGCCGCGCTCGGATCGAGGAGCAGCTCGAACGGCTCGCGGCTGCGGATACGCTGCGGACGATCCGCTTCGCCGGCACGGTGATCCTGCTACTCGACGCGCTGGAGCCGGTGGGCCGGCAGGATCTGACGATTGCCAATCTGGTCGCGGAAGAGGGGCGGGCGCTGGTGCTCGCCGCCAATAAATGGGATGCGGTCGCCGACAAGGCGGCCGCGCTCAAGCAGCTGCGTGACCGGGTGACGGTGTCGCTGCCGCAGCTTCAAGGCGTGGCGCTGGTGCCGGTGTCGGGGCTGCGCGGCACGGGGTTGGACGCGCTGATGAAGGCGGTCCTCGCTGCCGACGCGGTGTGGAACCGCCGCGTGCCCACGCCGGCGCTCAACCGCTGGCTTGCCGCGATGCAGGAACGACATCCGCCGCAGCTGGTTGGGGCCAGGCGATTGCGGCTGCGCTACATCACCCAGGTCAATACGCGCCCGCCGACGTTCGCGCTGTTTGCCTCGAAACCGGGCGAATTGGCGGATTCCTACCGGCGTTTTCTGGTCAACGCACTGCGCCAGGATTTCGACTTGCCGGGCACCCCGATCCGCTTGATGCTGCGAAAGGGAGCCAACCCGTACGTTCGCGGCTGATGCTATTCAGCACCTATCAGTTCATTTTCGGGTTTTTGCCGATCGCGCTTGCCGGTTATTGGCTTCTGGCGCGTCACGTCGTGGCGCGATTGTGGTTTTTATTATTCATCTCATTGATATTTTATAGCTATTGGGATTGGCGATTCACGCCGCTGCTGATCGGCTCGATCGTCGTCAACTGGGCGGCGGCCGAGGCGTTCTTTGCCTACAAGCAGCGCTTGATCCTGGTCGCGGCGATAACCGCCGATCTGACGTGTCTGGGCATCTTCAAGTATCTCGGGTTCTTCGAGAGCATCCTGTTCGACAGTACCGGCTGGAATCCGTCGCTGGCGCGGCTGGCGCTCCCGCTCGGCATCAGCTTTTTCACATTTCACCACATCATTTATCTCGCCGATCTGTTGCGTGGCCGGGCGCCACGCTATCGGTTCCGCGACTACGCGCTCTATATCGCACTGTTCCCGCAGATCCTCGCCGGCCCGCTGGTGCGCCATCGCGAGATCATTCCACAATTGCCGCTGCCGCCTCTTCGCTCCGGCTGGGAGGAGCGTATTGTCCGCGGCGTCCTCCTGTTCATCATCGGTTTGGCGAAGAAATCTTTCATCGCCGACACGCTGGCGGCCAGCGTCGACCCAGCTTTCGTGCATGCCGTGGCGGGAAGTCTTTCAATCGGCGAGGCATGGACCGCCACGCTTGGCTTCACGCTGCAGATCTATTTCGATTTTTCCGGCTATTCCGACATGGCAATCGGGCTGGCGCTGCTGTTCGGCTTCGCGCTGCCATACAATTTCGACGTGCCCTACCGTGCCACCAGCCTGCATCAGCTGTGGCGGCGGTGGCACATGACGCTGTTGCGCTTTCTGCGGGACTATTTGTTCATCCCGGTCGCCGGGTCGCGGCCCAGCGTGCAGCGGCACATCTGGGCTCTGTTGACGACGATGCTATTGACCGGGTTGTGGCATGGCGCCGGCTGGACCTTCATCATCTGGGGGATGCTGCACGGTATCGGAATGTCGGTCGAGGTTCTGTGGCGGCAGCGCGGCCTGCCGATGCCGTCGGCAATCGTTGGCTGGATTCTCACGATCGTCTTCTGGACGCTCGCCGCGGTTATCTTCCGCGCGCCATCGCTGCACGCCGCGTTCGATGTGTTCGCGGCAATGGCGGGCAACGCACCGAATGGTCCGCTCCTCGGTTGGCCGACGATTGTCGCCGCCGCGGTGATCGCGATGGTTGGACCGAGCAGCCAAGAGCTGACCGAGCGTCTGAAGCCCGCCGCCTGGCTTGCGCCGGTGGCGGCGCTGGCGACGGTGTTGGTGCTGCTGCGGCTGAATGATGGCCCGTCGTATGAATTTATCTACTTCCACTTCTGAGCCGCGCCTATGGCGTCGCGCGTTACGGCGGTACGCGGTCTTTGTCGCTGCGTTCGCCACCATCATTGCCGGGGGCCTCGTCGTGCTCGACCCCTACGACACGGGCCGGTTCAGCCTGTTCGGCGAACACGAGGTCGCCGACTTCGCGCCAAATTTCACCGCCGCAAGCCTCGCACGCGAACCGGCATTCGATGCAGCCATCCTTGGCAATTCAACCAGCGAGCTGCTCGACCCCGCCCGCCTGACAGCGCTAACGGGCCTGCGCTTTGTCTCGCTCTCAATCTATGGGACGGGGCCGGTCGAGCAATTAGCCGTTGCGCGCTGGCTGGTCCGCCATCACCAGCACCCAGGCGAGGCACTGAAGGCCCTCGTGATCGGCCTCGACACAAAATGGTGTCGCGGCGATGGTCGACTCGAGCAGCTCAATCCATTTCCGTTTTGGCTCTATTCCGACAGTTGGCTCACCTATGTCACCCATCTGGTGAACCTGAAGGCCTTCGAGGCGGCGGAGCAGAGGGTCGAGCTATTGCTCGGTCTTACGCCACCGGTTCGCGCTGACGGCCATCGTAAAGGCTATGAGGCGGGCAGGGTGTGGGACGCGTCGATTCCGGCCGCGGATTTCGTTGCTGGCACCGGTGGTTTTGATCCACTCGGAAGCAATTTCGCGGCGGCCGATCAACTTTCCGACTTATTTCGCGAAGTCGCACCGGAAACCGAGGTGGTGCTGCTTTTCGTGCCGCGTCATCACAGTAGCCTGCTACCGCCGGGCAGCGAGGCCGCACGCGACGAAGACGCATGCAAGGCACGCTATGGAAGCCTCGCGGCGCGTCGGCCACGAACCGTCGTCGTCGATCTGCTGCAGGACGGCCCGATCGCGCGCGAGGATCGGAATTTTTGGGATCGCGTCCACTACCGGGCACCGATTGCTCGCCTGATCGAGGCCGATATCGCCGACGCCTTGCGCGGACTGGCGTCCCAGGAGCCGCGGCAAGCCGGCTCGGTAAGGTGATCCTACGCGCGCGACTGAGTATCGAGAAGATCGCTGGCGTTGACGATTTCGCCGTTGCGCTGGCATTCCGGCAAGGCGAGCTGCACAAAGGCCTCGGCCACGCTCTCGGGCGGCGGCAGGGTCATCGGGTCTTCGCCAGGAAAGACGCTGGCACGCAGGCGCGTGCGGACAACTCCCGGACCGATCAGATTGGCGCGCACCCGGGTTTTCTCGATCTCGGCCGCGTAGGTCTTTACCAGCACCTCGAGCCCGGCTTTGCTCACCGCGTAGGGACCCCAATAGGCGCGCGGGTTGCGGGCGATGCCGCTGGTGACAAAGATCGCCCGCCCATCGGGCGCAGCGCGCAGCAGCGGGTCCATCGCCCGGATCAGCCGCCAATTGGCGGTGAGGTTAAGATCGATGATCTCGTTCCACAGCTTGGGTTCGATGTGTCCCAGCGGCGAGAACGTGCCGAATTCGGCGGCGTTGCCGACGAGGATATCGAGCCGGCCGTAGCGCTCGTAGATCGCCGCGGCGAGTTCGTCGATCTTGATGAAGTCGCGCAAGTCGAGCGGCACCAGCGTGGCGCTGCCGCCGGCGGCGCGGACCTTGTCGTCGACCTCTTCGAGCCCGCCCGGCGTGCGCGCCGCCAAGACCAAATGCGCGCTCTCGCGGGCGAAACACTCGGCCACCGCGGCGCCGATGCCGCGCGAGGCGCCGGTGATAAGGGCGATCTTACCGGCGAGGCGCCCCGGCATTACGCCGGCGAAGCCGCCAGCTTCGGCCGCACCGCCCGCGCCGAGCGCCGCTGTATCCCCCACAGTGCGATGCCGCTCAACGCCGCAGTCACGACCAAGTAGAAGCTCGGCGACAACGGGTCGCCGGTCACCGCGATCAGCCAGGTCGCGATGAACGGGGCAAAACCGCCAAAGATCGTCACCGCCGTGCTGAAGCTCAGCGACACCCCGATCGCCCGGGTCGCGACCGGGAACTGCTCGCCGAGCAGCGACGGTAAGACGCCGCTATACCCGGCCTTGAGAAGTTGCAGCCACGCGACGGCGATGATGCACGCCGTCAGCGTAGGCCACGCCGACATCAGATAGAAGCACGGCCAGGAGGTCAGGAAAAACAACCAGGTTGCGATCACCATGATGCGCGGGCGCGAAATCTTGTCCGACCAATGCCCGAATAGCGGACAGCCGATCGCAAGCACGACACCGCCGATCAAGGTCGCGACAAAGCCGGTATAGGCCGGAAGATGCAGCGTCTTCTGCCCGTAGGTCGGGATGTAGAGCAGGATGTAGAAGGAGCTATTTGAGATGATCGAGATGCCGAGCGCGAGCAGCACCGGGATCGGGTGCTTGGTCAGCAGTTCGCGGATCGGCATCGTCTCTGGCTGCTCGGCCTCCAGGAACTCGGGCGTTTCATCGAGCCGCCAACGGATGTAGAGCCCCGCCGGCCCAACCAGCATGCCGAAGAAGTAGGGAATCCGCCAACCCCAGGTGAGCAGTTGGTCGTGCGTCAAAGCTGTTGTTAGAACGACCCCAAAAATCGAGGCGATGACGGTGATGGCGCCGGCGGCAGCGAATTGCCAGCTGGCGCTAAAGCCCCGACGCTTCGCGCCGTGCTCGGACAGAAAGGCAACCGCGCTGCCGAACTCGCCGCCGACCGAAAATCCCTGAAACAGGCGCGCCAGCATGATCAGGATCGGGGCGGCTAGACCGATCGTGGCGTAGCCCGGGGTCACCGCCATCAGCGTCGTGCCGATCATCATCAACGCGATCGACAGGGTGAGTCCCGCCTTGCGGCCGTGCCTGTCGGAATAGGAACCGACAAAGATCGCGCCGAGGGGTCGCACGAGAAAGGCAAGCCCGAAAGCGCCGAACGTCACCAGCAGCGATACGGTCGGGTTGCCGGTCGGAAAGAAAACCTCCGAAAGCGTCGCGGCCAGGAAGCCGTAAATGACGAAGTCGAACCATTCGAGGACATTGCCGATGGTTGCCGCAACGACAGCCCGCGTGAGCGTCGTCGGCGGTACGGCACCGCGGATCGCGGTATCTATAGCCATTACAATCCCCTGTTCGTTTATTTGATTTGATGCTCGCAGATGGTCTAGGCCGGCGCAAGCAGCGAGAGCTGCACCGACACCTTGCCATCGTCGGCATCGATCAGCGGGATCGGGTAGTCGCCGGTGAAGCACGCGTCGCAGAACCGGGGTGCAAGCGGATCGCGCCCGCTCTCGCCCATTGCCCGGTAAAGCCCCTTGATCGAGATGAACGCAAGGCTGTCGACGCCGATGAACTTGGCCATCTCGTCGACGTCATAACGCGCGGCGAGGAGCTGCTCGCGCTCGGGCGTGGCGATGCCGTAGAAGCAGGGATGCGTCGTCGGCGGGCTGGAAATGCGCATGTGCACTTCGCTGGCGCCGGCGTTGCGCACCATGTCGACGATCTTGGTCGAGGTCGTGCCGCGCACGATCGAATCGTCGACGAGGATCACCCGCTTGCCCTTGAGGTCGTTGCGGTTGGCGTTGTGCTTGAGCCGCACGCCCAAGTGGCGGATCTGGTCGGTCGGCTCGATGAAGGTGCGGCCGACGTAATGGTTGCGGATGATGCCGAGCTCGAACGGGATGCCCGCTTCCTGCGAATACCCAATCGCCGCGGGGACGCCGGAATCCGGGACCGGCACCACGATATCGGCGTCGACATGGCTTTCGCGCGCCAGTTCCCGGCCGATGCACTTGCGTGCCTCGTAGACGCTCTTGCCTTCGATGATGCTGTCGGGGCGGGCGAAATAGATGTGCTCGAAGATGCAGAAGCGCTCGGGCTTCTTGGCGAACGGCTTGACGCTGTGTAGACCGTCGGCATCGGCGATGACGATTTCCCCGGGCTCGACGTCGCGCACGAAATCGGCGTCGATGATGTCGAGCGCGCAGGTTTCCGAGGCGATGATCCACGCCTCGGCGAGGCGGCCGACAACGAGCGGCCTGACCCCAAGCGGGTCGCGCAGGCCGATGACCGAATCCTGCGTCAGCGCGGCGAGCGAATAGGCGCCTTCGACTTGGTTGAGCGCATCGACGAGCCGGTCGATGATCGTGCCTTGTTCGCTGGTCGCGATAAGATGGTTGATGACTTCGGTATCGCTCGTCGTGTGGAACAGGCTGCCGCGGCGCACGAGCTGTTTGCGCAGCTGATATGAGTTGGTGAGGTTGCCGTTGTGGCAAATCGCAAGCCCACCCAACTCGATCTCGAAAAACAGCGGCTGGACGTTGCGCAGCGCGACCTCGCCGGTCGTCGCGTAGCGGACATGACCGATCGCGGCATGGCCGGGCAGCTTTCGGATGACGTCCGGGGAGCCGAAATTGTCGCCGACGAGGCCCATGCCGCGGTGGGCGTTGAACTGCTCGCCGTCATAGGCGACGATCCCAGCCGCCTCCTGACCGCGATGCTGCAGCGCGTGGAGACCGAGCGCCGTCAGTGCCGCGGCGTCCGGGTGGCCGAAAACGCCGAAGACGCCGCATTCCTCGTGAAAACGATCCGCGTCGCCGTGGCCGGTTGTCAGCATGCGCGCCCTCGTCTTCGCCCGTCCGGCCCTACCAGATATGGGGTCTTATCGTCTTGTTACCAGCCGATGACAAGCCTCGCCGCCGTCAGCGATTATTGTTGTTGATGATGCGGTCCAGCGTCTTCTGATCGCCGGGCTTGTAAGTTGGCGGCGGGGCCGGTTCGGTACCGGTTTGCGTGGGTGGGGTTGGGTTGGTCAGGGCCCGCATCGCCTTGGTCGCATCGTCGGCGGATTTGGCTTTCTGGAGGAGTTCCTCGGCCGCTGTCGAAGTCTTCTGGCGCAGCGATTCGGGCAGCACGTTGCGCAGCATGTCCGCGCCCTGTTGCAGATAGGGCGCGCTCTTCGCTTCGCGCAGCCAGCTTGGCCGGTCGGTGCCCGGCACCGCCATATCGAGCAGCAGATAGGCGAGGGAGATGATAAAGGCGCCACGCAGCACGCCGAAGACGAAGCCGAGCGTGCGGTCGAGCGGCGACAGCGCGCTGGCGCGAACCGAGCGGGCGATGAACCCGGTGACGATGGTCAGCGCGATCAAGCTGGCGATAAATAGGCCGCCCCAAGCGATAAGCTGGGACAGCAGCTGGTTATGGACCATCGGTTCGACGATGACGATGACGTAGTCGTGTCCGTAAAGGGTGATGAAACCGGCCCCGACCCAGGCGACGATCGACAGCGCCTCGCGCACAAAGCCGCGCGCGAAGGCGAAGACCGCCGACAGGCCGATGATCGCAATGACGCCGATATCGAGCGGGTTCAAGAGGCTACCGTTACGCGCCGCATCTGGTGGCGACGCTCCGCGGGGGCAAGGCGGTCGACCAGCTCGCTGAGATGGCCGATCGGCCGCGTCGTGATGCCGTCGCTGGAGCGCGCCTTGTCCCTTTGGGCGCGCGCGCCGGTCCGCGCTGGGACCCAGGCCTCGGCGAAGCCGAGTTTCGCCGCTTCCTTAAGCCGCGCGTCGGCATGCGAGACCGGCCGCACCCTGCCGGAGAGACCGATTTCGCCAAAGACGACGGTATCGGCCGGCACCGGGGTCTCGACCATCGCCGAGATGAGCGCCGCCGCGACCGCGAGGTCGGCGGCCGGCTCGCCGATGCGCAAGCCCCCGGCGACGTTGAGGTAGATGTCGTTGGCGCCGACCGACAGCCCGCAGCGCGCATCGAGCACGGCGATGATCATCGCCAGGCGCGTCGCGTCCCAGCCGACGACGGCGCGGCGCGGCGTGCCGAGCAGCGACGGGGCGACGAGCGCCTGGATCTCGACCAGCACCGGCCGTGTGCCCTCGATCCCGGCGAATACCGCCGCGCCGGCGACGGCGCTGCCGGTCTCCTCCGAGCGCTCGGCGAGGAACATCGCCGACGGGTTTGGCACCTCGACGAGGCCGCGGTCGCTCATCTCGAAGACGCCGATCTCGTCGGTCGCGCCGAAGCGGTTCTTGACCGCGCGCAGGATGCGGAACTGGTGGCCGCGCTCGCCCTCGAAATAGAGCACCGTGTCGACCATGTGCTCGAGCACGCGCGGGCCCGCGATCATGCCTTCCTTGGTGACGTGCCCAACCAGCACCAGCACAAAGCCGCGCCGCTTGGCGAGGCCGATCAGCTCCTGCGCCGCGCCGCGCACTTGGCTCACCGTGCCGGGCGCGCTGTCGAGCGTGTCGAGATACATGGTCTGGATCGAATCGATCACCGCGAGCAGCGGTGGGTGAGCGATGTCGAGCGAGGCGGCGATGTCGCGCACGCTGGTCGCCACCGCGAGCCGCACCGGCGTGCTTTCGACGCCAAGGCGGCGGGCGCGCAGGCGGATCTGGTCGATCGCCTCCTCGCCGGTGATGTAGGCGGCGGCGCCACCGCCTGCCGCGACCGCGGCCGCCGCCTGTAAGAGCAGGGTCGATTTGCCGATGCCGGGGTCGCCGCCGACGAGGATCGCCGAGCCGGGCACCAGCCCGCCGCCACACACCCGATCCAGTTCGGCGATGCCGGTCAGGTGCCGCGCCGTGCCGCGGCTGTCGCCGGTGAGGCCGACGAAATCGAGCGAATGGCCACCCTTGCCGCTGGAGCCGCCGAGGCTCTTCGGCGGGCCGGAGCGCGACAACTCTTCGACGAGGCTGTTCCACGCGCCGCAGGCTTCGCAGCGCCCAGCCCATTTCGGATAGACCGCGCCGCATTGCTGGCAGGCATAGCGCGGCGTCGATTTTGCCATCGGTCTAACCTCGCACCGCGCGAACCGTCAGAGCGCGCGGACCTCCATCTGGATCGGGCCCTCCGCGTGACCATTCACGAACTGGTCGACGAATGGATTGTTGCTGTCGTCGATCTCGCTGGTCGGGCCCTGCCAGATGATCTTGCCCTTGTGCAGCATGGCGATGCGGTCGGCGATTTTGCGGGCGCTGACCATGTCGTGGGTGATCGACACCGCGGTCGCGCCGAGCTGGCGCACGAGCGTGACAATCAGATCGTTGATCACATCGGCCATGATCGGGTCGAGCCCGGTCGTCGGCTCGTCAAAGAAGATGATCTCGGGCTCTGCGGCGATCGCGCGGGCGAGCGCGACGCGCTTCTGCATGCCGCCCGACAGCTCGGCCGGGTGCAGCTCGCCGACCTCGGCCCCGAGCCCGACCGCCGCCAGCTTGATGAGCGCGATCTCCCGTGCCTTGGCCCGTTCCATGCCGCGCCCTTGAATCAGCCCGAAGGCGACATTCTCCCACACGCGCAGTGAGTCGAACAGGGCGCTGCCCTGGAACAGCATGCCGAACTTCTGCATAAGCCGGGTACGATCGCCGCGCGGCATGCCGACGGTTTCGGCGCCGTCGATGCGGATCGAGCCGGCCTCGGGATGCAGCAAGCCCAGGATGCATTTGATCAGCACCGACTTGCCGGTGCCTGAGCCGCCGATGATGACCAGGCTCTCGCCGACCGCGCAATCGATGTCGAGGCCGTCGAGCACGCGCTTCGGACCGAACGATTTTTCGAGGCCGCGGACCGCGATCTTCGGAGTGGCGCCGTCGCTCATTTGCCAAAAAAGGCCGTGGTCAGCAGGTAATTGGACAAGAGGATGAGAATCGAGGCTGAGACCACGGCATGAGTCGTCGCCTGGCCGACCCCCTCGGCGCCGCCGCGCGAGTGGTAGCCGTGATAGCAGCCCATCAGCGCGACGATGAAGCCGAACACGCCGGCTTTGACGAGGCCCGAGATCACATCCATCCGTTCGAGATAGGTCTCGGTCTGAGTAAGGTAGCTGGCTGCGTTGAAGCCGAGCTTCATGGTGCCGACGACATAGCCGCCGAAAACCCCGATGACATCGGCGACAACTACCAGCAGCGGCAAGGTCACCAGGCCGGCGAGCAGCCGCGGCAGTACCAGGTAGCGGAACGGGTCGGTCGATAGGGTGGTCAGCGCGTCGATCTGGTCGGTGACCCGCATCGTGCCGATCTCGGCCGCCATCGCCGCGCCGACGCGCCCGGCGACCATCAGCCCGGCGATGACCGGGCCCAGCTCGCGCGTCACCGATAGGACCACCACCGTCGCCACCGCGCTCTCGGCGTTGAAGCGGGCGAACCCGGTATAGGATTGCAGCGCTAGCACCATGCCGGTGAAGATCGCGGTCAGGCCGACGACCGGCAGCGAGTAATAGCCCATCGCCACGATCTGCCTGAGGATCAGGCGGGGATAGAACGGTGGGCTCAACGCCGCAGCGAGCCCCATCAGCGCGAATCGAACGAGCCGGCCGGTTGCGGCGAGAAACGCGAAAAAGGCCGCGCCGACCGAGGCCAGGAAGGTCAACATCAGCCCAAGGGACCTTCGACTGGCGGTTCGCGATAGATGCGGTGATAGCGGGAGCCGAGCGCGGTGAGGATCTCGTAGCCGATTGTGCCGGCATCGGCGGCGGCGGCATCGACGCCGTAACGGTCGCCAAGCAGCTCGATCATCGCGCCGGGATGAAGCGCCACCGGATCGACTGTCGAGACGTCGAACGTCGCCAGATCCATCGACACCCGGCCGAGCAGCGGAACCCGCTTTCCGGCGAGCCAGCCGCACCCGCGATGGCTCAACGAACGCGGCCAGCCATCGGCGTAACCTATTGCGGCGGTTGCCAAGATTCCCGGCCCGTCCATGACGTGCGCGGCACCGTATCCAACCGACTCACCCCTGTCAATTTTGCGCACTTGCACGATACGGGCGCTCAACCGCACCACCGGACGCATCGGGTTTGCCTGTTTCGGGCACGGGTTGACGCCATAGAGCGCGGCGCCCGGCCGGACTTCGTCGAAATGGTAATCCGACCCGAGAAAGATGCCGGACGAGGCGGCGAGGCCGGCCTTGAGCCCGGGGAGCCGTCGGCGGGCGGCGAGGAAACGGTCGCGCTGGATGGCGTTAAGCGCATGGCCGGGCACCTCGGCGCAAGCGAGGTGGCTGATCAGCATGGCGTAGCCGGACCCGCGCAGCCGCTCGGCCAGCGCGTCGAACTCCGCCTGCGACAAGCCGAGCCGGTTGAGCCCGGTATCGACATGGATCATCGCCGCCGGCTTTTCCGGGCGATCCGCGACGCCTTCCCATGCCGCGATCTGGCCGGGGTCGTTGAGTACCGGGGTGAGGCGCGCCGCGACAAATTCCGCGGCCGAGCCGGGTAGGGGGCCGTTGAAGACCGCGATTTCGGGTTTCGCCCCGAGCGCGGCGCGCAGCGCAATCCCCTCGTCCAATGTCGCGACATAGAACCGCCGGCAACCGGCTGCGGCGAGCGCACGGGCGACTTCTGCCGCACCAAGCCCATAACCATTGGCCTTGACGACGCCGGCGCACGCGGCCGGCGTGGTCCGTGCCGCAAGCAAGCGCCAATTGGCGACGATCGCGCCGAGGTCGATGTCGAGAACCGCGCCGGCGCGCGATGCCGGATCGGAGGACATTGCGACGTCAATATGTCGTCGGCAGGGTTTCCGGGCCGATGAAATTGTCGAACTTCGTCGTCTCGGCTTCGAAATGGAGTTTGACGGTGCCGACCGGACCGTGGCGTTGCTTGGAGATAATTATTTCGGCGATACCATGAATGTTTTCCATCAATTCTTGCCACTCGGAATAGCGCGTGTTGAATTTATCTTGGGTTTCGTTCTCGTTTATCTTGGGTTCGCGGCTTTTATAGTACTCCTCACGAAAGATGAACATGACGACGTCGGCGTCTTGCTCGATCGAGCCGGATTCGCGCAGATCGGCCAATTGCGGGCGCTTGTCCTCGCGCTGCTCGACCGCGCGCGACAGCTGCGACAACGCCAGCACCGGTACGTTGAGTTCCTTGGCGATGGCCTTGAGGCCGCGGGTGATCTCGGAAATTTCCTGGACCCGGTTCTCTTGTCCTCGACCTGTGCTAGTCGGGCGCATCAGCTGGAGATAGTCGACGATGATGAGGCCCAGCCCTTGCTGGCGCTTGAGCCGGCGGGCACGGGTGCGCAAGGCTGCTACCGACAGCGCGGGTGTGTCGTCGATATAGAGCGGCACCGCCGCGAGGCGCTGGCTCGCGGCGACGAACTTGTCAAAATCCTCCCGGCGCACATCGCCACGGCGGATGCGATCGGAGGGCACCCCGCTTTCCTCGGCAAGGATGCGGGTCGCCAGCTGCTCCGCCGACATTTCGAGCGAGAAGAAGCCGATGACCGCGCCGTCCTCGGCGACCGGGCGCCCATCCGGGCCGGGCACGGCGCGGTAAGCCTTGGCCGCGTGGAAGGCGATGTTGGTGGCGAACGCGGTCTTGCCCATGCCCGGGCGGCCGGCGGCGATGATCAGATCGGAGGGATGGAGGCCGCCGAGTTTTTTGTCGATGTCGATAAAGCCGGTGGCGACGCCAACCGTCTTGCCATCGCGCTTGAAGGCGGCCTGAGCCAATTCGATAGCTTCGGTCAGTGCCGCCCTGAATGGACGCAGCCCGCCCTCGGTCTGACCGGATTCCGCAAGCTTGTAGAGTTTCTCCTCGGCGCGTTCGATCTGCGCGACTGCGGCGTCGTCGAGGTCATGGCGGAACGCGTCGTTGACGACGTCCTCGCCGAGGCCGATCAGTTGCCGCCGCAGATGCAAATCGTGGATCCGGCGACCGTATTCCTCGGCGTTGATGATCGTCACCGCCGCTTCGGCAAGCCGGGTCAGGTATTGGGCGCCGCCGATCTCCGCGAGCGCGCCGTCCTGGTCGAAGAGGTTTTTCAGGGTAACCGGGTTGGCAAGCTGGCCGCGCTCGATCAGCTTGCCGATCGCCGCGTAGATGCGGGCGTGGACGGCGTTGCTGAAGTGCTCGGCCTCGAGAAAATCCGAGACCCGGCTATGCGCGAGGTTGTTGCGGAAGATGGCGCCGAGGAGCGCCTGCTCGGCCTCGGTATTGCTCGGCGGTAGCCGGATGGGCTCGACATCGATTTCGCGTAGCGGAGTGACACGGGCAGCGGCGATGGATTCCATGGCGGTAAAGATACCACCGCGCGGCTCGCCTCGCGGCAAAATCGCGCAAGGAATAGTGGGGATAACGAGGATGTAACCGCTAGCGGTTGCGAATCAAACGGTTGCGCTCACGCAGCGCGATCGCCGGCGGCGCGGTGGGTGCGTTCCCAGTCGGACATGTAGTCGCGGGTGAGCGGCACGGCATCGATCGCCTTGGCCATCTGGATCTGCATGACGAGGTGGCCGCCATAGCGGAAGGCGATTTCCGAGCCGACGAGGTAGGTTTCCCACATCCGGCAGAAGCGCTCGTCATAGAGCTGCAGCACCTTATGGCGTTGCGCGAGAAAACGGCGACGCCAGGCCTTCAAGGTCTCAGCATAGTGCAGGCGCAGTACCTCGATATCGGTGATCCACAGCCGCGCCCGCTCGATCACCGGGACGACCTCGGAGATCGCCGGCGAATAGCCGCCGGGGAAAATGTATTTGCGCAGCCAGGGGTTGGTCGTACCCGGCCCGTCGCTGCGCCCGATCGAATGGAGGAGGGCAACGCCGTCGGGCTCCAGCAGCGCACTCACCCGGTCGAAGAAGGTTGCGTATTGGTTGACGCCGACGTGCTCGAACATGCCGACCGAGACGATGCGGTCGTAGCTGCCCTTTTCCTCGCGGTAGTCGCGCAAATGGAAGTGCACCCGGTCGGAAAGCCCGGCCTGGGCGGCCCGGCGCTGCGCCACCTTCAATTGTTCGGTCGACAGGGTGAGGCCGGTGACGTCGGCGCCGCATTCGCTGGCGAGATAGAGGGCGAGCCCGCCCCAGCCGCAGCCGATATCCAGCACCTTCATCCCTGGGCGCAACAGCAGCTTCGCCGCGACGTGCCGGCGTTTGTTGAGCTGCGCGGTCTCGATGTCCTCGTCGGGATGGAGGAAATAGGCGCAGGAATATTGCCGGTCGCGGTCGAGGAACAGGTCGTAGAGCTGATCCGACAGATCGTAGTGATGCGCGACATTCTGGCGCGAGCGCGGGATCGGGTTGTACTGATGGAGGCGCCGGGTGAGCTGGCGAACGCGGTTGGCGAGGCGCAGCGGAACGTCCCGCGCCATCAGCTCCTCGTTGCGCATGAGAAGCTCGATAAGCTCATAGATGCCGCCGCCTTCGACCGTCAGCGTTCCGTCCACATAGGCTTCGGGCAAATAGAGCCACGGATTGACGCAGAGTTTCCAGTGCAGCGCCTTGTCGTGCAGGCGAAGCTTGACCGCCGGTCCGGGTAAGCCGGCGAAGACATGCGTGCGTCCCGCCGCGTCGATCAGCTCGATCCGGCCGACCTGCGTGATACGAGTGAGCAGCCGCGCGAGCAGCATCGCGACGAAACCCTACTGAACCTGCTGCTACTATTGACTAATCTTGCGGCAGAGGACAAGCGATCAAGACCGCGCGGCTACCGGCTAGGCGGCGTCGGGGGCGGGAGCGGGCGCTTCCAGCAATTCTTCGGCGGGCGGGGCTTCGTCCTCGTCGCGCTCGGCGAGCGGGTTGATGCCCGCCTTTTGCATCTGCGCCGCCTCCGCGGATTGCGCGACATTGGCGGTCACGGTCACCGGGACCTCGGGATGCAGCATCACTCGCAGCGGATGGAGGCCGAGGTTCTTGATCGGCCGGTCGAGCACGATCTGCCGTTTGTCGACCGTGAACCCTGCCGCGGTTACCGCGTCGGCGATATCGCGCGCCGAGACCGAGCCGTAGAGCTGGCCGGAGTCGCCGGCCTGGCGGATCAGGACCACGTGCAGCCCGTCGAGCTTACCGGCGACGTGTTCCGCGTCGGATTTGCGGGCGAGGTTGTTGGCCTCGAGCTGGGTGCGCTGGGTCTCGAAATAGGCGAGATTGTCCTTAGTCGCGCGCAGCGCCTTTTTCTGCGGCAGCAGGTAGTTGCGCGCGAAGCCGGGGCGGACGTTGACGATCTGCCCCATCTGGCCGAGCTTTTCGACGCGCTCCAGGAGGATCAGTTCAACCATCGCTACTGCACCATGTAGGGAAGCAGGCCGAGAAAGCGCGCCCGCTTGATCGCGCGCGACAGCTCGCGCTGCTTCTTGGTCGACACCGCGGTGATGCGGCTCGGCACGATCTTGCCGCGCTCGGAGACGAAGCGCTGCAAGAGCCGCGTGTCCTTGTAGTCGATCTTAGGCGCGTTCGGACCGGAGAACGGGCACGACTTGCGCCGGCGGAAGAATGGACGGCGCGCCGCCGCCGCGGCCCGGCCGCCGCCGTCTCTGCCGCCGGACTCTCTCTGGCTCTCCATTTAAGCCTCCACCGCCGGCACCGCCGGTTCCGAGGTGGGCGCGCGCTCGGGACGGTCGGGGCGGTCGTAGCCGCGGTCATCATAGCGGTCGCGGTCGCTGCGCCGCGGCCGGTCCTCGCGGCTGCCGCGGTTGAGCATGACGGCCGAGGGGCCCTCCTCGAGTTCGTCGACGCGGATTGTCAGGTAGCGCAGCACATCCTCGTTGATCCGCATCGTCCGTTCGAGCTCCGCGATGGCCGGCGGCGGCGCGTCGATATTGAAGAGCACGTAGTGGCCCTTGCGGTTCTTGTTCATGCGGTAGGCGAGGTTCCGGAGGCCCCAGTTCTCGCGCTTCTTAACCTCGCCGCCCTGCTCGGTGATGAGCTGGGTGAAGGTGTCGGCGAGGGCATCGACCTGGGTGCCAGAGATGTCCTGGCGCGCAATAAAGACGTTCTCGTAGAGCGGCATTCGACACGACCCCTTGTGGCTGATGAGGCCCGGAGCGCTAGGGCTGATCGGGCCGAGCCGATCCCAAATGGGGCCGGCAAGGGAGCGCGGCACTATACTGAAAGAGCGGCGCGAAGCAAGGCGAGGTCTCCTCCCGCAGCCGTAGGGCGGAAAAGCGAAGCGCCTTCCGCCTTTGCACCGGCGTGCTGGCGGATGACGCTGCGCTTATCCGCCCTACAGAAAGATCGAAGCTAGGCGCGGACTTCGACGCCCTTTTCCTCGAACATCTGCTGCAGTTCGCCGGTCTCGAACATCTCGCGGATGATGTCGCAGCCGCCGACGAACTCGCCCTTCACGTAAAGCTGCGGGATGGTCGGCCAGGACGAGAATTCCTTGATGCCTTCGCGCACCGAGGAGTCGGCGAGCACGTCGATGCCTTTGAACTTGACGCCGACGTGGCTGAGGATTTGCACTACGGTCGCCGAGAAGCCGCATTGCGGGAAGACTGGGGTGCCCTTCATGAACAGCACGACCGAGTTGTCGGTGACCTGCTGGCGGATACGGTCGTGTACGGTGATGTCCATCGCTTGATCCTCGCTTCGTCGTAATTTCACTCAGGCGGCGCGCTGGTCTGCAGCGCGAGCGCGTGAAGTTCGCTGCCCATCCGGCCGCGCAACGCCTCGTAAACCATCTGATGCTGCTGCACCCGGCTCTTGCCGCGGAACGAGCGCGAGACGACGGTGGCGGCGTAGTGGTCGCCGTCGCCGCGCAGATCCTCGATCGAGACCCGCGCGTCGGGGAGCCCTTCCTTGATCAGGCGCTCGATCGTCACCGCGTCCATCGCCATCGCTCTGTCCCTCGCGGCCTAGCCGCCGGCCATATAGGCGGGCAGCCAAGCCTCGTTGGCGGCCTTTAGCTCGTGCACCGATATGGCATTGCCGCCGGGGAGTGTCAACGCGGCCCCGCCGATAGTGCCGATGTGTTGCGCGTATATACCCTTATTTGTCGCTTCGGCCAAGATCGCCTCGGGCGCGGCGGTTTCGATCAGGTAGCGCCCTTGGTCTTCGCCGAAGAGACCGGCATTGTCGGCGGGGAGGGTGGTGAGCGCGGCGCCTTTACCGCCGGCCATCGCCATCTCGGCGATCGCGACGAGCAGCCCGCCGTCACTCACATCGTGGCAGGCGGCGACCTTACCGGCATCGATCAGCCCGCGCACGAAGTCGCCATGCTTGCGCTCTTCGGCGAAGATGACCGTCGGCGGCGGCCCCTCCTCGCGGCCTTCAATCTCGCGTAGGTAGAGCGAGGACCCGAGATGGCCTTTGGTCTCGCCGATGAGGATCAGCGCGCTACCGTCTTGCTTGAGCGCCAGATCGATGGTTTTGGCAGCATCGGAAATGAGCCCGACCCCGCCGATCACCGGGGTCGGTAGGATCGCGCTGCCGCTGGTCTCGTTGTAGAGCGAGACGTTGCCCGACACGACCGGATAGTTGAGCGCGAGACAGGCAGTGCGCATCCCCGCGACCGCGTCGGCGAACTCGCCCATGATCTCGGGCTTTTCGGGGTTGCCGAAATTCATGTTGTCGGTCAGCGCCAAGGGCAAGGCGCCGACCGCGGTCAGGTTACGCCAGCTTTCGGCGACGGCTTGCGCGCCTCCTAGCACCGGGCTGGCGCGGCAATAGCGGGCGGTGCAGTCGGTCGCTAGCGCCAGCGCCTTAGGGCCATCGCCGATGCGGACGACAGCCGCATCACCACCCGGCCGCTTGACGGTATTACCCATCACCAAGTGGTCGTACTGCTCCCAGATCCAGCACTTCGACGCGAGGTCGGGGCAGGCAATCAGCTTCTTGAGGCAATCGATCGGGTCGCGGAGGGGCAGGGTGGCCGGATCGACGTCAGCCGGTATTTCGCGGCTCTGCGTTGGACGCCGGTAAACCGGAGCCTCGCCGACCATCGGGCCGATCGGAATGTCTGCCGCCAGCTCGCCATGCATCTTGAGGATCAGCCGCCCGGTCTCGGTGACATGGCCGATCACCGCGAAGTCGAGCTCCCATTTCTCGAAGACGCGCCGTGCCTCGGCCTCGCCGCCGGGGCGTAGCACCATCAGCATCCGCTCCTGGCTTTCGCTCAGCATGATCTCATAAGGGCTCATACCGGGTTCGCGCACCGGCACGCGGTCGAGGTCGAGTTCGATGCCGAGCCCGCCCTTGCCAGCCATCTCGACCGCCGAGGAGGTTAGACCCGCCGCGCCCATGTCCTGAATAGCGACGATCGCGTCGCCGGTCATCAGTTCGAGGCAGGCCTCGATCAACAGCTTCTCGGTGAACGGATCGCCGACCTGCACGGTCGGACGCTTCTCGGCGGCGCTGTCGTCGAACTCGGCCGAGGCCATCGTCGCGCCGTGGATGCCGTCGCGCCCGGTCTTGGCGCCGACATAGATGACGGAGTTGCCGGCGCCCGATGCGGCCGAATAGAAAATGCGGTCGGCTTTGGCGATACCGACGCACATCGCGTTGACCAGGATGTTGCCGTTGTAGCTCGAATGGAACTGGCACTCGCCGCCGACCGTCGGCACGCCGACGCAATTGCCGTAGCCGCCAATCCCAGCGACGACCCCGCCGACGAGATGCCGGGTCTTCGGGTGATCAGGGCTGCCGAAGCGCAGCGAATTCAACAGCGCGATCGGCCGCGCGCCCATGGTGAACACGTCGCGCAGAATGCCACCGACCCCGGTCGCCGCGCCCTGGTACGGCTCGATGAAGGAGGGGTGGTTGTGGCTCTCGATCTTGAAGACGACCGCGTCGCCGTCGCCGATATCGGCGACCCCGGCGTTCTCGCCCGGCCCGCAGATGATGCGCGGCCCCTCGGTCGGCAGCGTCTTCAGCCACACCTTCGACGATTTGTACGAGCAATGCTCGCTCCACATCGCCGAAAAGACGCCCAGCTCGGTCAGGTTCGGAGTGCGGCCGAGGATCGCCTCGCAGCGCGCGAACTCGTCGGCGGAAAGCCCCATCTCGGCGGCGAGCGACGCGGTGACGTTCGAACCGGGATTATTCATGCGTCATTGCGAGCACAGCGAAGCAATCTCGCACCAATCGCGCACTCCCATCGAGATTGCTTCGTCGCCCTAGGCTCCTCGCAATGACAGAAAGAGGTCACTGCAGCGCGCTCACCAGACCGTCGAAAAGCCCTTGCCCGTCAGTGCAGCCTAGCAGCGGGTCGGTCGAATTCTCGGGATGCGGCATCAGCCCCAGCACGGTGCGGGTCTCGTTGAAGACGCCCGCGATACAGCGCGCCGAGCCGTTGACATTGTCGTCGTCGGTCAGCTCGCCCGCGGGGCTGCAGTAGCGGAAGGCGACCCGGCCCTCGCCATCGAGCCGGTCGAGCGTCGCGTTGTCGGCGGAGTAGTTGCCCTCACCATGCGCCACCGGCACGCGGATCGCCTGGCCGGCCTCATAGCCGCAGGTGAAAATCGTTTGGCTGTTCTCGACCCGGAGATGGACGTCGTGGCAGATAAAGCTCAGCGAGCGGTTGCGCAGCAGCGCACCGGGCAGCATCCCGGCCTCGGTCAACACCTGGAAGCCGTTGCAGATGCCCAAGACGGGCACGCCCTTGGCGGCGCGCGCCTTGACCTCGCGCATGATCGGCGAGTGCGCGGCCATCGCGCCGCAGCGCAGATAATCACCGTAGGCGAAGCCACCGGGCAGCACAATGAGGTCGGCCGCCGGGAGTTCGGTGTCGCGGTGCCAGACGATCGCTGGCTCCGTGCCGCTGGCGCGCTTCAGCGCGGCGCAGACATCGTGCTCGCGATTGGTCCCGGGAAAGATAATGACCGCGGCTTTCATACCAGCTCGATGTCGTAGTTCTCGATGACCGGGTTGGCGAGCAGCTGCTCGCACATCTTCTCGACCGCCTCGCGCGCCTTTTCCCTGTCGCTTTCGGCAAGCTCGATCTCGATCAGCTTGCCCTGGCGCACCTCGCCGACGCCGGCGAAGCCCAACGAGCCCAAAGCATGTCCGATCGCCTTACCCTGCGGGTCCAACACTCCCTCCTTGAGCCGAACATGCACCCGCGCCTTCATTGGATCGCCCTCGGCGCTTTGAAGTCCGTCGGTCCACCTTCGGGGAGGATGCCGAGCCGGCGCGCGACCTCCTGGTAGCCTTCGGCGACCTTTTCCAAATCCTCGCGGAAGCGGTCCTTGTCGAGCTTCTCGCTGGTGCGGATGTCCCAGAGCCGCATGTTGTCGGGGCTGATCTCGTCGGCGACGACGATCCGCATGTCATCGTCGCTATAGAGCCGGCCGAACTCGAGGCCGAAATCGACCAGACGTATGCCGATTCCGAGGAAGAGACCGGTCAGGAAATCATTGATCCGCAGCGAAATCTGCATGATCTCGTCGAGTTCCTGGGTACTCGCCCAGGCGAAGGCGGTGATGTGCTCTTCGCTGACCAGTGGGTCACCCAATTCGGCCTTCTTGTAGTGATATTCGATGATCGAACGCGGCAGCTGGGTGCCCTCGGCGATGCCGAGCCGCTTCGCCAGCGAGCCGGCCGCGACATTGCGCACGACCACGCGCAGCGGGATGATCTCGACCTCGCGGACCAGCTGCTCGCGCATGTTGAGCCGGCGGACGAAATGCGTCGGGATGCCGATCTCGGCGAGCTTCAGCATCAGGAACTCGCAGATGCGGTTGTTGAGCACGCCCTTGCCGGTGATCGTGCCGCGCTTCTGGTTGTCGGTGGCGTCGTCCTTGAAGTGCTGGACGAGCGTACCCGGCTCCGGCCCCTCGAACAGCACCTTGGCCGAGCCTTCGTAGATTTGTCGTCGGCGTCGCGACATGCTCAGTCCCGTGGGGCTCCCGATGAAGCACCCCTGATATAGCAAGCACGATGGGGGCCAACAATGTCAGCGCACGCGCTTGGCCGCGGCAAAAGAGACGTCGGCCCAAGGAAGTTGTGCCGGCTGCCATTGAGCATAGCGAAAGCGCGGCTTTCGTTCGCCGGCGTTGGGCTCGGGTAGTGCGATCAGCGCGCTCGACACCGTGCCGTAGCCACGCGGCAGACGAAACCTGAGCGCCGCCTCGGCCGGTTCGCCGGGCGGCGATTCGTCGTCGGACAACAGCGCTTCCCAGTCGCGCCAGTCGTCGCGGTCGGGATCGGGTGGCGCGACTGCGCGGAACTTCGGCGCCGCCAGCTCGAGCCGGCGGGTGCGCAGATCGTCGATCTCGCCGGCGGCGACGATCGACAACCCGTCCTTTAACGGACGCACTTCGATGTGCCCGGTATCGGCGTGGCGCAGCCAGAACCCGTCGCGATTGTCGGCGAGGATCAGGTTGAAAGTGCGGTAGGCGCGCGGGTCGAAATGTGACAACGCCTCGGCGGCGGCGACCGCGTCGGGATGGTCCAGGGCCTCCAGTACCAATTCCCCGCGCGAGCGCTGGCCGGGGTCGGGGCCGAGAGAACCGTGCCGGTTGAGGATCGCCGCGGCGACGCCCCAATCGTTGATTCCGAGCCACGACCCGCCGGCGAGCTGGTCGAGCCCGGCGACGACTTCCGGCCGGTCGGGCCAATGTCGCGCAGGCGACAGCGCCGGGCGGCCGAGCATCTCGTCGCGGTTGGCGCCGATCACCACCGGCCAGGGATGGTCCGGCCGGCGCAGGATCACCAGCGTGCACATGGGCCGGTCAAGCGGTTATAGTGCGGCGACGGACAGTGAGCGGGACGAGCATGCCAACCTTCGACGATCGCGAGAAAGAATTCGAGGCTCGCTTCAAGCACGACCAGGAGCTGCAGTTCAAGGTCAAGGCGCGGCGCAACCGCCTGTTGGGGCTATGGGCCGCGGAAAAGATGGGGCTCGCGGGCGAGGCGGCTGCCGCTTACGCCAAGACGATTGTCGACGCGGAATTCTCCGGTGGCGACCACCACGTCGTCGAGAAGCTGGTCGCCGACCTCGCCGCCAAGGGGCAGAGCCTCACCGCCGCGCAGGTACAGTTCGAGCTCGACCACTTCGCCGAAACCGCCAAGCAGCAGGTGATGAGCGAATAGGGGCTCCGGTTTAAGCCTCAGTACGGCCTATCCCCCAGCACCGTGACCCGGTTGCCCGAGCGGGTGTGCGGCCAGTAGTCCCACATCGCCATGTGCTGGACGCAGCGGTTGTCCCAGAACGCGACCGAGTTCTCCCGCCAGCGGAAGCGGCACTGGAACAGCGGGCTCGCCATGTGCTCGTAGAGGTAGCGCAGGATGCCGTCGCTTTCGTCGCGCGGAATGCCGTTGATATAGCGGGTGAAACCCTTATTGACGTAGAGGCCCTTACGGCCGGTCACCGGATGGGTGCGCACCACCGGGTGGTCGGCGGAGGGATAGGTCTCCTTGTCCTTGACCCCGTAATTGGCGTACTGGCCGCGATAGTGCTCGCCGTTGTGCCGGGCGGTGAGACCGTCGAGATAGGTCTTCATCCGATCGGATAGCGCGTCGTAGGCGGCATACATATTGGCGAAGAGGGTGTCGCCGCCGCGCGGCGGGCATTTCCTGATGTAGAGGATGCTGCCCATCGGCGGGATCGGGTCGCACGACACGTCCGAGTGCCAGCCCTCGCCGTTGGCGCGGAACGAGTCCTTGTCGGCGTGGATGATCATCAGCTCGGGGTGGCCGGGCTCGGCCGGCGCCGCCGGGTGGATGTGCAATTCGCCGAACTTGCGGCCGAAATCGAGGTGCTGATCTTGGGTCAGATGCTGGTCGCGGAAGAAGATCACCAGGTTTTCCGCCAGCGCGCGGTGAATCTCATCCATCTGCCGATTGCTGATCTCGCGCAAATCGACGCCGCCGATCTCGCCGCCGATGATCGGGGTCAGCTTGTCGACGGTGATCGTCTCGTAGGGCGAGTCCTCGGGGGTGTATTTGATGCGGGGGCCGTTATTACTGCGCAGCGAGCTCATCGCGCTTCTCCCGGGAGGCCGCCGCGGTTCCGAAGACGCGGCGGAAAATGGTGTCGACGTGCTTCTGATGATAGGCCGGGTCGAACGAGGCGTCGATCTGGTCGGGCGTCAGATAGCGGGTGATTTCCGGATCGGCCTTGAGCAGATCGGCGAATTTGCCGCCGCCATGCCCCTGGGCGTGCCAAGCGGCCATCGCGTGTTTCTGGACGAGGCGATAGGAATCCTCGCGGCTCATCCCAGCATGGGTCAGGGCCAAGAGGAAACGCTGCGAGTCGACCAGCCCGCCCAGCGAGTCGAGGTTGGCCTGCATCCGTACCGGATCGACGATCATGCGGTCGACGACGCCGGTGAGGCGGTTGAGCGCGAAGTCGAGCGTGATCGTCGTGTCAGGGGCGATAAAGCGTTCGACCGAGGAATGCGAGATGTCGCGCTCGTGCCAGGTGACGACGTTTTCCAGAGCCGGGATCACCGCCGCGCGAATGACCCGCGACAATCCGGTGAGGTTCTCCGACAGCACCGGGTTGCGCTTGTGCGGCATCGCCGACGAACCCTTCTGGCCCTCGGCGAAGAATTCCGACGCCTCGCGCAATTCGGTGCGCTGCAAGTGCCTGAGTTCGGTGGCGAAACGCTCGATCGCGGCAGCGATCAGCGCTAGCGCCATGAAAAACGCGGCGTGACGGTCGCGCGGGATGATCTGGGTCGAGACCGGCTCGGGCGTGAGGCCGAGCTTCTTGGCGACGTATTCCTCCACACGCGGGTCGATATTGGCGAAGGTGCCGACCGCGCCGGAAATCTGGCAGGTGGCGATCTCCTTGCGCGCCGCGACGAGGCGCTCGCGGTTGCGCGCGAACTCGGCGTAATGCCCGGCGAGCTTGAGGCCGAACGTCGTCGGCTCTGCATGGACGCCATGGCTGCGCGCGACCGTCGGCGTCATCTTGTGCTCGAAGGCGCGTTTTTTGAGCGCCGCCAGCAGCGCGTCGAGATCGGCGAGCAGGATGTCAGCGGCTTGCGTCAGCTGTACCGCCAGGCAGGTGTCGAGCACGTCGCTCGAGGTCATGCCCTGGTGCACGAAGCGCGCCTCGGGGCCGACATGCTCGGCGACATTGGTGAGGAGGGCGATGGTCTCGTGATGGACCTCGCGCTCGATCTCACGGATGCGCGCGACCTCGAACTTGCCACGCTGGCGCAGCGACTTGGCCACACCCTTGGGGATGATGCCGAGCTTTTCCTGCGCCTCGCAGGCACAGGCCTCGATCTCAAGCTGGATACGGAAATAGTTCTCCGGCTCCCAGATCTTGGCCATTTGCGGGCGGCTGTAGCGCGGGATCATGCCGAAGCGGCCTCTTGTCTCTCGCGGTCGGGATCATAGCCGAGCCGGGCGAGCGCGGCGAGCATATGCGCGGGCACTGGGGAAGTGACCTCGACCGCCGGCCGCGCCGGGTAGAGCGGGATAGAGATGGCGCGGGCGTGGAGCTGCAGCGGCGCGCCGGCGGGGCCGCCATAGGTAGTGTCGCCGACGACCGGGCAACCGAGCGCGGCGCAATGCACGCGAATCTGATGGGTGCGCCCGGTGCGCGGCTTCAGCTCCAGCCAGGCGCGGCCGTCGGCGGTTCCGAGCACGCGGTATTCGGTGACCGCGCGCTGTCCGGCGGGATCGATCTCCATGCGCCAGCCGGTCCGCCGCGTCTCTTTCTTGAGCGGCGCGTCGATGACCCCGTTGGGCTCGGCCGGGATGCCGGCGACGATGGCCCAATAGGTCTTTTCGACCTTGCCTTCGGCGAACAGGCGGCCGAGGCGGCGCAGTGCCTTGGGATGGCGGCCCAGCACCAGGCACCCGCTGGTGTCGCGGTCGAGCCGGTGCGCCAACGCCGGCGGGCGCGGCAGGCCGAAGCGCAGCGCGTCGAACCCGGCTTCGAGATTGGGCCCGCCGCGCGGGCCGGCATGGACCGGGGTGCCGGCCGGCTTGTCGATGACCAGCATCAGCCCATCGCGATAGAGTATCCTGTCGGCGAGATGCCCGGCCCCGGAGGCGCGCATGACCCTATCGTCCAGCATCGAAACCCATTTCTTCGCCGATGACGGCACTGTACCCAACAACCGGCTGCCGCTCGTGCTTTATCGCGGCGCGCTCGGCAGCGAGGGCGATCTCGCCGCGCTCTGCGAGGAGATGTTCGAGGCCAATGGCTGGCCCGGCGCCTGGCGCAACGGCATCTATGGCCACCACCATTACCACAGCACCGCGCACGAGGTGCTCGGCATCGCGCGCGGCTCGGCCCGCGTCAGGCTCGGCGGCGAGAACGGCGCCACGGTCGAATTGCGCGAAGGCGATGTCGTGGTGATCCCGGCGCGGGTCGCGCACAAGCGCGAGAGCGCCACGGCCAATCTGCTGGTCATCGGCTCCTATCCGAAAGGCCAGCGGCCCGACATCTGCCGCGCCGAAGCCGGTGCGCACGACAAATCCGCGGTAAATGTCGCGCGGGTTGCGCTTCCGGGTTGCGATCCCGTGACCGGCCGGGCCGATCCGCTGATCGATTGCTGGCGGCGGGCCGGTTCGCTATAACGCGCCGCTTCGCCCCGGAACGAGTAAGCCATGGCCCTTGAGCGCACCTTGTCGATCATCAAGCCGGACGCGACCCGGCGCAATCTTACCGGCGCGATCAACGACCGCTTCGAGAAGGCGGGGCTGCGCATCATCGCGCAAAAGCGGATGCGGCTGAGCCAGGAGATCGCCGGGCAGTTCTACGCAGTCCACGCGGCGCGGCCGTTCTACAACGACCTCGTCAGCTTTATGAGCTCGGGGCCGGTGGTGGTGCAGGTGTTGGAAGGCGAGGGGGCGATCGCCAAGAACCGCGACATCATGGGCGCGACCAATCCGGCCAACGCGGCGCCCGGCACCATTCGCAAGGATTTCGCCGAGTCGATCGAGGCCAATTCGGTGCACGGCTCCGACTCGCCGGAGACCGCGGCGCAGGAGATCGCGTTCTTCTTTTCCGCGATGGAAATCTGCCCGTAGCGCGGCGGGCTATTTGGTTCGTCTTTCCTGCGAAGGCGGGAACCTATGGCGAGTGACGAGGCGGTAGCCCTGGACCCCCGCTTGCGCGGGGGCGACGAACTTATGAGAGCCTAAAGCAGGAAAATCGCCATTCCGCCGAGGATGATGATGATCGCGACGATCATGATCTTCATGAAGCGGCAGAAGCCCGTCCAGGTCTGGCGGTGCCGTTCGAGTTCCGCATCAACCGTCGTCAGCATGATCGTCCCCGTGTTCTCAAGCGTGCTCCCGCCTGTATAGCCGAACCACGTGCGGAGGCAAGTTTCTAGGTAAGCCTCTCTGTCGGATTGAGCGCGGTGAGGTCGGGCGGCAGCCCACCGGTGACCGCGACTCGATTACCATCGATGCTAAGCCGCTCCTCGGCAAAAAGCCGCACCGCTAGCGGGTAGAGCCGGTGTTCGGCGGCGAGGATGCGCGCGGCGAGCCGGTCTTCGTCGTCGCCGTCCTCCACCGGGACGACGGCCTGGGCGATGATCGGCCCGCTATCGACCTCGGCACGGACGAAATGCACGGTGCAGCCGGAGAACTTGACCCCGGCGGCGAGTGCTTGGCGCTGTGGATGCAGGCCCGGGAAAGCCGGCAGCAGCGAGGGGTGGATATTGACCATCCGGTCACGCCACGCCACGACAAAGTTCGTGTCCAGCAACCGCATGAACCCGGCGAGCGCGACGAGGCCGATTTGCGCCGCGCGCAACTCCCGATCCGCCGCCGCGGCGAACGCCGCGCGGTCGCTCTCGGCGATGACATGGTGGGGGATCCCGGCCGCTGCGGCGCGGGCCAGTCCGGCGGCGTCGGCGCGATTGCTGATGACGAGGGCGATCTCGGCCGGGTAGGCGGGGTCGGCGGCGGCATCGACGAGCGCCTGGAGGTTCGAGCCGCGCCCCGAAATCAGCACGCCGACCTTGAGCCGCTCCATCCTGCCTCCGCGCCGCGGCCTCGCCGGGCTGTCGATGGCATCCTCGGCAAAACTGCGGTATGACCGCAGAGCGCGGTCGGGGAGCCGCGAAGGATAGGGGATCGAGGGCGTTTGCCCAAGGGATGTTCGCCATGATCGGGCCGCGATCGCCGGGACGCTTCCGCTTCCCGAAACGGTGGGGCGTCGTCGGCGCGGCCTTGCTGCTTGTCACGTTGCTAGCGCCCCTGCCCACGGCGGCGCAGGACGATCCGTTCACCGCGACGGTGACCGTCGACGCGACCGCCGACGATGTCGCCAAGGCGCGCGAGATGGCCCGGCGCGACGGTCAGCGCAAGGCCTTGACCGCAGTCGTCGACAAGCTCACGGGCGGGCCCGGCAAGGCGAAGCTGCCAAAGCTCAGCGACAACCAGATCACCGATCTGGTCGCCAGCTTCGAGGTCGCCGACGAGAAGATGACCGCGGTGCGCTACACCGCCGACTACACCTATCATTTTCGTCCCACTGAGACGCAGGCGATGTTGACCGGCGCGGGGATCACGCCCAACACGCCCAATGCCGGCACCGCGACCGCCGCGCCCCCGGCCGGCGCACCACCGGCGCCTGGCGCCGCTCCCGACAACGGGACCCTGCAAGGACCGGCGCAGACCCTGACCGCGACGCTGCCCGTCGACAGTCTCGAGGATTGGATCAAGCTGCGCGACCGCTTGGCCACGTTGCCGTCGATCAAGAAGCTCGACGTGAAGTCGCTGTCGCGCCAGGAGGCGACGGTCGACATCCAATATGTCGGCTCGCTCGACCAGCTCAAATCGAGCCTGGCGACGATCCATCTCGGTCTTGAGGGCAGCGATCCGACCTGGCGCCTGGCGCGGACGCCCTAGTCCATGACCTCATGACCCGGCTTGGCCTCAACCTGCCGAACCTGATCACGCTGACGCGGCTGCTGTCGGTACCGCTGATGATCTGGCTGATCGTCGGCGAAGAGTATGGCATCGCCTTCTGGGTATTCATCGCCGCGGGAGCCAGTGACGCGCTCGACGGCTACATCGCCAAGCGGTTCGACTGCCGCACCCGGCTCGGGGCGCTGCTCGATCCCACGGCCGACAAGGCGCTGCTGTCGAGTGTCTATGTCGCGCTCGGCATCGCCGGGAAGTTGCCGAACTGGTTGGTGATCCTCGTGGTGTTCCGGGACGTGATGATCATCGGCGGCTTCGTGCTGATCCAGACGCTCGCCGCGCCGCGCGAGTTCGACCCGCTTTACATCAGCAAGATCAACACCCTGACGCAGATCGCTTTGGTCGCCTACGTGCTCGCGCGGCTCGGGATCGGCTTCCCGGACGGCGAGGTGACCCTGGTGCTGGTGTGGATCGCGGCGCTGACCACGGTGTTGTCGGGCCTCTCCTATCTAGTGCGGTGGGCGCGCATCCTTTCCGGCGCGGAGCAGCATTCATGAGCCGGCGCGGCTACCGCCTGCTGTTCTGGCTCGGCTTCATCCTGATCACGATCATCGCGCTTGGGATGGTGCAGAGCATCCTCTTGCCGTTCGCGGCCGGTGTGGTGCTCGCCTTTATCCTCTCGCCCGCGGTCGCTCGTCTCGAGCGCTGGGGCGTACGGCGCAGCCTGGCCGCGCTTGCCGTGCTCTTCGTGTTCCTGGTCGGCGTCGTGCTGGTCTTCGTGATCCTGGTGCCGCTGATCCAAAACCAGGTCGTCCAGCTGATTGGCAAGGTGCCGGCGCTTGTTACCTTCCTGCAAGACCAGCTCGGTCGGGCGGTGGATCTGCTGCAGCAACAACTGCCGCCCGAACAGATGGCCAAATTGCGCGATCTCGTCGGCACCAAGCTCGGCGAAGCCGTGGCTTGGATCGCCTCGCTGCTCCAGAGCCTTATCACCAGCAGCATCGCGGTCCTCAACATCGTCTCGCTGGTGGTGATCACGCCGATCGTCACCTTCCTGTTGATGCGCGACTGGGAGACGATCGTCGCGCGGATCGACGATCTGGTGCCGCGCCAGTCGCTCGTCACGGTGCGCGCTCAGGCCCGCGCGGTCAGCGATACGCTGGTGGGGTTTATCCACGGCCAGGCACTCGTCTGCCTGATCCTGGCGATCTATTACGGCACGACCTTGAGCTTTGCGCGGCTCGAATCCGGTCTCGCGCTCGGCCTCTTGATCGGTGTCCTGGCGGTGATCCCGATGCTCGGCGCCGCGCTCGGCTTCGTGCTGGCGCTTGGCCTCGCCGCGACGCAATACGGTACCTGGACGGCTATCCTGACCGTGGTCGGGATCTTCGCGGTGGGCCAGGTGATCGAGGGCAATTTCCTGACCCCGAAGCTGGTCGGCGACCGCATTCGCCTACACCCGGTCTGGGTGATCTTCGCGTTGTTCGCCGGTGCCACGTTGTTCGGTTTTGTCGGGGTGCTGCTCGCGGTGCCGTCGGCAGCGGTGATCGGCGTGCTGGTGCGGTTCGCAGTCAGCCGCTACCGGCGCAGCGCCCTCTACGACCCGCGCCAGCCCGAGGCGCCGCGCGGCCTCACCCCGTATCAATGAGGCACCGGCAGCGCGCGTTTAACCTGCCCGTCGAAACCGGCTTCGGCAGCGCCGATTTTCTCGTCTCCGACTGCAATCGCGACGCCTTCGAATGGATCGAGCGCTGGCCCGATTGGCCGTCGCGGGTGCTAGTGCTGTATGGCCCCGCCGGCAGCGGTAAGACGCATCTCGCGCATCTGTGGTGCGAGCGCGCCGGCGCGGCGCTGACCGGAGGTGCCGCGATCGGCGGCGCGGCTCCTTCGGACGCTGCCGCTATCGCGATCGACGACGCCGAGCAGGCACCAGAGGAGCCGCTCCTCCACTTCTACAACAGCGCGCTCGAGCGCGGCGCGAGCTTATTGCTCACCCTGCCGGCGCCACCGGCCTCGCTGTTATTGGCGTTGCCGGACCTGGCCTCGCGGCTGCGGGCGCTCCCGGTCGTCGGCATCGCGCCGCCCGACGACGCGCTTCTGGGCGCGGTGCTGGTTAAGCAGTTCGCCGACCGACAGATCCGCGTCGCGCCGGGGGTGATCGCCTATCTCGTCGCCCGCATCGAGCGCTCATTCGCCGCGGCGGCGTCGGTGGCGGCGCGGCTCGACGATGCGGCGCTGAGCGCGGCGCGGCCGATCACGGTCAAGCTGGCGCGCGAGGTGCTCGCCGAGCCGGGACGCTAATCCTTGGCGCCGAGCGATTTCACCGTGACGTAATCGACCAGGCGGTGGCGCGCGCTGTCGAGCTCGGCCCAGCTCGTGGCGATGACAAAGCGGGCGCGCACCCCGGTCGGGAATTTGCCGTTGGCGAGGTTGCTGAACCCGGACGAGTTGGGATCGGCGAGCGCGGTGGCCAACTCGTGCAGCCCCGGATTGTGGCCGACCACCATCACCGCTCCGCAGGCCTCGTCGAGGCGCCGCAAACAGCGAAGGATCGCTTCCGGCGTCGCCAGATAGAGCCCCTTCTCGTAGCGGATTTTCGGCGCCGTCTTGTATCCCTCCAGCGCCAATTCTGCGGTTTCGCGCGCCCGCAGCGCGGTTGAGCACAAGACCAGGTCGAGCGCGCCGATCGCCGCCGGCAACGTCTCGCCGATCAGCCGCGCCGCCTCGCGCCCGCGTTTGTTGAGCGGCCGCTCGTGGTCATCCGCATCGTCGTCCCAGCTCGACTTCGTGTGCCGCAGCAAGTGCAATTGGTGCATCGGCGATCCTCCGCGCCGGAGCTTGCCTTTAGAACATATCCGGCGTGATCACGTTCTGCGGATTATTCGTCAATAATGCGGCGCGCATGGTTTCGGCCGATTTGCGCCGCGTGTCGATCCAGGATTGCGGCGTCAGCCAGGCCGAATGCGGGGTGATGACCAGCCTTCCCTCCAGCCATTCCTCCTTGGCACGATAGGCGCGCAGCAGTTCGGGGATGGGCTCAACCGGCGGCTCGACCGGCAGAACGTCGAGCCCGGCGCCGGCGATGTGACCGCTCTTCAACAGCGTGTAGAGCGCGTCGAGATCGAGGATCGGGCCGCGCGCGTCGTTGACCACGACCGCGTTCTTCGGCAGCAGCGACAATTGCTCGTAGCCGAGCATCCCCTTGGTCTCGACCGTCAGCGGACAGTGGATCGACAGCGTATTGGTCTGGCGCAGCAGGTCTTCCAGCGTCGCCGCGCGCTCGATGCCGAGGCCGAGCTCGTGCCCATTGGGGTGCTTCGGGTCGTAGAACACGACGCGGAAATTGAACGCCTTGGCACGCAGCGCCACCGCCGTGCCGATGCGGCCCAGGCCGACGATGCCAAAGGTCTGGGTGCCGAGCCGCTCGATCAGCGGGTTCTGAAACGAGCGCCACGGCTCGGGCGGGACATGGCGCTGGTATTCGTGGTGGAGCAGGATGCCGCGGCGCAGGCATAGCGCCAGCGTGATCGCATGGTCGGCAACCTCGGTCGTGCCGTAATCCGGCACGTTGCAGACGAGGACGTTGCGCGCCGCGGCGGCAGGGCGGTCGAGCTTGTCGTAGCCGACACCCATGCGGACGATGCAGCGCAGCTTCGGGAAGCGTGCGAGGTCGGTGCCGGTGACGCCGAACCCCATGATCATCAGCCCGTCGGCTTCGGCGCAATCGGCATCGGCGAGTTCGGAGAGCGCTCCGGTGTCGCGCTTCACGATCTTCACATCGGCGCCGAGGACGCTTTGCTCCATCGCGTCGGGCTGCTGACGGGCTTCGGGAAAGAGCACGGTGACGGGCATGGGCTTCCTCTCTGGCTTGATTTAATCGCGGGCGACGCGAATTGGCCGGCGTTGCGCGGCCGAGACGACGATGGCTTCGAACACCGCGACGCCGTGCAGGGCTTGCTCGGGGGTGACAGGGTAGGCGGGGCCGCCCTCAATCGCGTCGGCAAAGGCGTCCATCTCGGCGAGCAGCGTGTTGACAGCGCGGTTCTCGGTGATTTGCGGCGGCAGGGCGACGTTGCGCCCGGTCGGCGGGCCGTCCGGCGTTGGGGTGAAATGGAGGTCGAGGTTCGGCGTACGCAGCTCGGCGCAGCCCTTGGTGCCGAATACGGCGAGACGATAGCTGACCGTCGTCACCAGCGAGCAGACCATGCTCGCCGACATGCCGTTGCGCATCGCGAACATGATGCTGGTCGTATCCTCGGCGTCGTAGGCGACCGCGCGCCGAAGGGTCGAGGCATAGACTTCCTCGACCTCGCCAAAGAGGTGGATCATCGCGTCGACATTGTGGACGCCGAGCGCGGTCATCGCGCCGCCCGGCGCCTCCTCCTGGGTCGCGCGCCATGATTCCCGCGCCATGAAGAGGCCGGCGGGCGTGTTTTGCTCGCCGTAGCAATGCGCGATCGTGCCGAGCCTGCCATCGTCGACCCGCGCCTTCAGCTCCTTCATGTTCGGGTGAAAGCGCCGCGGATAGGCGACGCCCAGCGTCACCCCGGTGCGGCGCACCGCGTCAATCGCGGCGGCGGCGCTCTTGCGGTCGAGGGTGAACGGCTTTTCCATGAAGACATGCTTGCCGGCAGCGGCGGTGCGCTCGACCTGACCGCCATGCTCGCTGTGCGGCGTCGCGAAATAGACCGCGTCGATCTTCGGGTCGGCGAGGATCGCATCGAGGCTGTCACAGAGCGCGATACCCTTCTCGGCGCAAAACGCCTCGGCCTTGGCCGGGGTGCGCGTATGCCCGACGGTAAAGCGGATTCGCTCGCTGTTGCCCTGCACCGCGCTGACCAGCGTGCGGCCCCAGTGCCCGATTCCTACGATCGCCGCGCGGATCATCCAGCGCTCCCTGACATCATCCGCTGGTGTTCTACACTGCCGCCCTCCCGGCGGTCACGCCGTCACGCGCATGACAGGGCCGTAACCGGGCGGTAAAACTGTTGGCGTAAGCTGCTTCGTCGGGGTATGGCCGAAGGATGGTCGTGGACACGAGCGCTCAGGTTATCGAGATCCGGCCGTTGGACCAGGCCTCGCCGGGCCGGTTCATCAACCGCGAGCTGTCATGGCTCGCCTTCAACGAGCGCGTGCTGGCCGAAGCGGACAATCTGCGTCATCCGCTCTTGGAGCGGCTGCGTTTCTTGTCGATCTCAGCGAACAATCTCGACGAGTTCTACATGGTCCGCGTCGCCGGGCTCAAAGGCCAGCTGCAGGCCGGCATCGTCACCGTCAGCCAGGATGGGCTGACCCCGGCGCAGCAGCTCGATGCGATCCAGCTGCGCGCCAACAAGCTAATGGAGGCCCAGCAGGTCGCCTGGCTGGAATTGCGGGTCCTGCTGGGCGCCGCCGGGATCGGCATCCTCGAGCCGACCGATCTCGAACCGGGCGACCGGGCGTGGTTGGAAAAACGCTTTCTCGCCGATATTTTCCCGGTGCTGACGCCGTTGGCGCTGGACCCGGCGCACCCGTTTCCGTTCGTCGCCAATCGCGGCTTCGGCCTGGCGCTGCTGCTCGAGCGGGTCAGCGACAATCAGCGGCTGCAGGCGCTGATCCAAATCCCCGCCTCGGTCGACCGTTTTGTCCGCCTGCCGGGCGAGCGCATGCGCTTCCTGCCGGTCGAGGAGATGATCGGACTGTTCCTCGATCATCTGTTCCCGGGCTTTGCTGTTGTCGCCCAGGGTGCGTTCCGAGTGTTGCGCGATAGCGAGATCGAGTTCGAGGAGGAGGCCGAGGACCTGGTGCAGGTGTTTGAGACGGCGCTGAAGCAGCGCCGCCGCGGCCATGTCATCTATCTCGGCGTCGATGCGATGATGCCGGGCGAATTACGCGACTTCCTGTCGGAGAAGCTCGATGCCGCGCCGGGCGACATTTTCACCACCTCCGGCATTCTCGGCCTTGAGGACACCGCCGAACTGATCACCGACGAGCGCCCCGACCTTAAGTTCACCCCGTACAACGCGCGTTTTCCGGAACGCATCCGGGATTTCGGCGGCGATTGCTTCGCGGCGATCCGGCAAAAGGACATCGTCGTCCATCACCCCTACGAGAGCTTCGACGTCGTCGTGCAGTTCCTGCGGCAAGCGGCGCGCGACCCGGCCGTGGTGGCAATCAAGCAGACGCTCTACCGCACCAGCAGCGACAGCCCGATCGTGCGGGCGTTGGTCGAGGCGGCGGAGGCCGGCAAGTCGGTCACCGCGATGATCGAATTGAAGGCGCGGTTCGACGAAGAGGCGAACATTCGCTGGGCACGCGACCTCGAACAGGCCGGGGTCCAGGTGGTCTACGGCTTCATGCGGCTGAAGACCCACGCCAAGGTGACGCTGGTGGTGCGGCGCGAGAGCGGCGAATTGCGCTCGTACGTCCATTTCGGCACCGGCAACTACCACCCCTACACGGCCAAGGTTTACACCGACCTGTCGTTCTTCACCTGCGACGCGGCGCTGTGCCAGGACGCGGGAAGGCTGTTCAATTTCATGACCGGCTACGCCCGACCGTCGCATCTCGAAAAGATTGCTGTGGCACCGATCAATCTGCGCGAACGGTTGAACGAGCTGATCGAAGCCGAGATCGCCAACGCGCACGCCGGCAAGCCGGCGCAGATCTGGGCCAAGATGAACCAGCTCGTCGATCCGGCGATCATCGACCTGCTCTATCGGGCGTCGCAGGAGGGGGTGTCGATCGACCTCGTCGTGCGCGGGATTTGTTGCTTGCGTCCCGGCGTTCCCGGCTTATCGGACAACATCCGGGTCAAGAGCATTATCGGCCGATTCCTCGAACACGGGCGAATCGTCTGCTTTGGCAACGGCAACCGGCTGCCGTCCGATCAGGCGCTGGTGTTCATCAGCTCGGCCGACTGGATGACGCGAAACCTCAACGGGCGCGTGGAAGCGCTGGTGCCGATCGAGAATTTGACGGTGCATCGCCAAGTGGTCGATGAGATCATGGTGGCAAATCTGCGCGATACGTTGCAAAGCTGGATCCTGTCCGGCGATGGCTCTTACGCGAGGGCGCCGGTCGAGGAGGAGTTCTCCGCCCATACCTATTTCATGACCAATCCAAGCCTGTCCGGACGCGGACGCGCCTTGCGCCGCCGCTCGCCGCGGCTCGTCGCGCGCTGAGGTCATGCCCGATCGCAACGTAACGGTCTCGCCCGAGCGTATCGCCGTCATCGATATCGGCTCGAACTCGCTGCGCCTCGTCGTTTTCGAACGTCTCAATGCGACCTTGCTGCCGCTGCTCAACGAGAAGGTCATGTGCGGGCTGGGGCGCGGCATCGCCCGCACCGGGCGCCTCAATCGTGATGGCGTCGAGCTTGCCTACGCCAATCTGCAGCGCTTTGTCGCGCTTGCCCGTGCCCTCGAAGTCGATCACCTGATGGCGATCGCCACCGCGGCGGTACGCGAAGCGAGCGACGGCCATCAGTTCGCAGCCGAGATCGAGCGCCAATGTGGCATTCCGGTGCGCATCGTCGATGGCTCCGAGGAGGCCCGGCTGTCGGCCGCCGGCGTTTTGGCCGGCATCCCCGGCGCCGACGGCGTGGTCGGCGATCTCGGCGGCGGGTCGGTCGAGCTGGTGCGGATCAATGGCAGCGGAGACGGGGTCGCGATCGGCGACAGCATCTCGCTGCCTCTAGGGCCGCTGCGGCTGACCGAGCTCGCGGACAACCCGGCGAAGCTCGCCGACACGATCGAGGGGATTGTCGACGGCGCTGGCCTGTTGCGCGAGGTGGCGGGCAAGACCTTGTTCCTCGTTGGCGGCGCGTGGCGAGCGATCGCCCGGCTGCACATGGAGCAGACGCGCTACCCGCTGCATATCATCCATCAATACACGGTGAGCCGGCGCTCGGCGGAGGACCTTCTCGAAGTGCTGGTGCCGATGTCGCGGCGCTCGCTCGAGCGGATCGCCACGATCAACCGCAAGCGGCTCGAGCTGGTGCCGCTCGCGGCGATGATCCTCTACCGGCTGCTGCAGGTCGGCGCCCCGTCGCGCATCATGTTTTCCGCATACGGCTTGCGCGAGGGCTACGCCTACGGGCTGCTACAGCCCGATCCGACGACCCACCCGCTGATCGCCGCTTGCATGGGGGTCGCGCGCGCTCAGAGCCGCGGGCGCATCGATGGCGACCGGCTCGAACAATGGATCGCGCCGATCTTCGATACGCTGTCGCCAGAATCCCAGCGACTGCGCCGGGCCGCCTGTTGGCTCAGCGACATCGCCTGGAGCGAGCATCCCGACTACCGTGCGGAACAGGCCTTTACCCGCAGCCTGCGGATGCCGATCGGTGCAATCGATCACCGCGAGCGGGTCTATATCGCCTCGGCCTTGCATGCGCGCTACGGCGGCGCTCCCGACGATCCGGTCAAGGCGGCGACCCGGCAATTGCTCAGTGACGACGATGCCGCCGAGGCCCGCACGCTCGGTCTCGCGCTGCGGCTTGCCTATACGCTTTGTGGCGGCGCGCTCGATCTGCTATCGGAGGTCGAGCTGAGCCGCGACAGCGAAGATCTGGTGCTGGAATTGCCGACGAGCGGAACCCTGTTCCAAGGCGAGGCGGTCGAGCGCCGGCTCGGCGCGCTCGGCCGGGCGCTGGGGCTCACGCCTCAGATGGTGCGGCGCCGCGTGCGTAAGCCCGCGATGGCCTAGAGAAAGCGCTAGGTGCCGGTCTTTCCCGGCAGCGGCACCAGCTCGATCCCCTTGCGCCCGGCGGTCAGGGCCAGGGTGCCGTGCTTCAGCGCCAGCGCGTCGGCGCCGAACACCTCGCGGCGCCAGCCGTGCAGCGCCGGTACCGCGGCGCCGTCATCGGCGGCGATCGCCTCGAGGTCGTCGGCCGAGGCGACGAGTTTCTGCGCCACCTCAAAATCCTCGCAGCGCTGCTTCAATAGCACGCGCAACAACTCCATCAGCGGTCCGAGTCCCGGCGGGCTCTGCACCTTTTGCGGGATCGGCGCGGGCGGGTCGCGATCGGCGACGCCGCGCGCCACCGCATCGAGGATTTCGCGGCCGAGCTTGCCTTCGGCGATGCCCTTGCCGAGGCCGCGGGTGCGGGCAAGCGCCTCGATGTTCTGCGGCGCGTGGCTGGCGATCTCGACCAGCGCCTCGTCGCGTAGCACCCGGCCGCGCGGCAGGTCGCGCTGCTGCGCCGCCCGCTCGCGCCACGCCGCCAGAGCGCGCAGTACGGCCAGAAACCGCGAATCGCCGCGCCCGCGCAGCCGGAAGCGATGCCACGACTCGTCCGGATCGGCGCGATAGAGCCCGGCGTCGGTCAGCGCCGCCATCTCCTCGCCGAACCAGCTCGACCGATCATTCTTGGCGAGGCGCTGCTGCAGCCGCTCGTAGACGGTGCGCAGATGGATCACATCGCCCAGCGCGTACGTGATCTGCCGCTCGGTCAGCGGCCGGTGCGACCAATCGGTGAAGCGAGACGCCTTGTCGAGCGGGGCGCCGGCCAGCTTGCGGACCAAGGTCTCATAGCTGACCGAGTCGCCGAAGCCGCACACCATGGCCGCGATCTGGGTGTCGAAGAGCGGGTGCGGCACCGCGCCCGACAAATGGAAGAAAATCTCCAGGTCCTGCCGCGCCGCGTGGAACACCTTAAGGCTCGCCGGATCGTTCATCAGCGCCAAAAGCGGTGCGAGGTCGATACCATCAGCGAGAGCGTCGATGGCGACCGCTTCCGTTGGTCCCGCGACCTGCACGACGCACAGCACCGGCCAGTAGGTGCGCTCGCGCATGAACTCGGTATCGACGGTGATGAAGTCGGCCCCCTTCTGGCGCGCGCAAAACTCGGCCAGGGCGGCACTGTCGGTGATCAAACTCATTGTCGTAGGCTATAGCGCGAAAACCGCTTCGCCGGAATGCCCAGGAAGCAGGCAGCCCCTTATATGCACCCTCGATATACCGGGGCTCGGCTTGACAATCGCGGGCGATCCGTGCGTCTTCCGCGCTCTCCACCGCCTTTTGGACTAGTTCCGGGACTTTTTGGGTGATGCACGCCTATCGCACCCACACTTGCGGCGCGCTGCGCCTTGCCGATGCCGGGCAGAGCGCCCGCCTGTCGGGCTGGGTGCATCGCAAGCGTGACCACGGGCAGCTGCTCTTTGTCGATCTGCGCGACCATTACGGCGTGACCCAGTGCGTAATCGACGTGTCGTCGCCGCTGTTCGCGGCGGCCGACGCGCTGCGGCTCGAAAGCGTCGTCACCGTGACTGGCAAGGTCGTCGCCCGCTCGGCCGACACGGTCAACCCGAACCTGCCGACCGGCGAGGTCGAGCTGGTCATCGCCGAGCTGACTGTGCAATCGGTCGCGGAGCCCTTGCCGCTGCCAGTCAACAGCGATGCCGAGTATCCCGAGGAGATCCGGCTCGCCTACCGTTTCCTCGACCTACGCCGCGAGCATGTCCACGCGCACATCATGTTGCGCTCGCACGTCATCGCCTCGATCCGGCGGCGCATGATCGCGCAGGGCTTTACCGAGTTCCAGACGCCGATCCTCACCGCCGATTCGCCCGAGGGGGCGCGACCTTATTACGTGCCGAGCCGGCTGCACCCCGGCCAGTTCTATGCGCTGCCGCAGGCACCGCAGCAGTTTAAGCAGCTGCTGATGGTTGCCGGGTTCGACCGCTACTTCCAGATCGCGCCGTGCTTTCGCGACGAGGCGAGCCGCGCCGACCGCGCGCCCGGCGAATTCTACCAGCTCGATTTCGAGATGAGCTTCGTGACCCAGGAAGACGTCTTCGCGGCGATTGAGCCGGTGCTTCACGGCGTTTTCGAGGAGTTCGCCGAGAGCCGCAAGGTCAGTCCGCTGCCGTTCCGCCGCATCCCTTATGCGGAGGCGATGCTGCGCTATGCCAGCGACAAGCCCGATCTGAGAAACCCGATCGAGCTGCACGACGCGACCGAGACCTTTCGCGGCTCGGGGTTTCGCATCTTCGCCGGAATGATCGACAGCAACGCGAGTGTGCGGGTTCGCGCAATCCCGGCGCCGGGCGGCGGCAACCGCGCCTTTTGCGACCGGATGAACTCCTGGGCCCAAGAGGAAGGCCAGCCGGGCCTCGGCTATATCTTCTTCCGCGACGGCGAGGGTGCCGGCCCGGTCGCGCGCAACCTCGGCCCCGAGCGCACCGAGGCGCTGCGCCTGGAACTGGGGCTCAAGGACGGCGACGCGGTGTTCTTCGTCGCCGGGGTGCCGACGACATTCCTGCCTTTCGCCAGCAGCGCGCGGCTGAAGATCGGCAGCGATTTGGGCCTAACCGCGCAGAACTGCTTTGAATTCTGCTGGGTCACCGATTTCCCGATGTACGAGTTGAACGAGGACACGGGCAAGATCGACTTCAGCCACAATCCGTTCTCGATGCCTCAGGGCGGGCTCGAGGCGCTGGAGACGCAGGATCCACTGACGATCAACGCGTTCCAGTACGACATCGTCTGCAATGGCGCCGAGCTGGCCTCCGGAGCGATTCGCAACCATCGTCCGGAGATCATGTACAAGGCATTCGCCGTCGCCGGCTATTCGGCCGCCGATGTCGATGCCCGGTTTGGCGGCATGCTCAACGCGTTCAAGTTCGGGGCGCCGCCGCATGGCGGTGCGGCGCCGGGCATCGATCGGATGGTCATGCTATTGGCCGATACCCAGAACATCCGCGAAGTCATCGCCTTTCCGATGACCCAGCAGGCGCAGGATTTATTGATGCAGGCGCCAGCGCCGATCTCGGCGGAGCGGCTCAAAGAGCTGCACATCAGGCTCGACCTGCCGCCGGCGCGCGGCCCGCGTTCATAAAAGGAGTAAAGTTTTGATGACCGAGCGATGGGGCAGGGCGAGCGGGTTCGCCGCGGTTGCGGTGATAGCGGCGCTCTGGGCAGGCGCGGCCGCTGCCGAGATCAACGCGCACCGCGCGCTCTACACGATGACCCTTGGCACTACGCGCACCGATTCGGGCGTCACCGGCGCGCATGGCGCGATGGCCTATCAATGGGGCGAGAGCTGCGACGGCTGGACCGTCGAGCAGCGCTACAAGCTGACGCTGAGCTACGCCGAATCGCAGGATGTCGTGATCGTCTCGAATTTCGTGACCTGGGAATCGAAGGACGGGCTGCGCTACCGGTTCAATCAAAAAGAAACGCGCAACGGCACGGTTGATGAGGAGATCCGCGGCGAGGCGCAGCTCGATGGGCCCGGCAAGGGCGGCACGATTACCTTCGAGAAGCCTAACCCGAAGACGATGAAGCTGCCGCCCGGGGCGTTGTTTCCGAGCGCGCATACGATCCTCTTACTCGAGAAGGCCCAGGCGGGCGAAAATTTCGTTTCGCGCCAGGTGTTCGATGGCGCCACGGTAGAGGGCGCGGTGCTGGTGACCGCGGCGATCGGCGGCAAGGTCGAGCCCGATCCGAAGGATCCGATGAAGGCCCCGATCCTGCAGCACGTCGGTTGGCGCGTCCGCCTCGCCTTCTTTCCGGCCGAGGTGACCGAGGAGAAGCCGGATTACGAGCTGGGGATGCTGCTGCTCGAAAACGGTGTGTCGCGTGACATGTTGATCGATTACGGCGACTACACGATCAAGGCCAAGCTCGACAGCATCGAGGCGCTGCCCAAGCCGAATTGCTGAAGCTGCCTTTTATTCGACGGCGCGGCCGAGGCGCACCGCGCCCTTGCCGAGGCGGGTGCGGATATCGTCCATCGCCTGTTCGAGCCGGCGGGCGCGCCCATCCTCCTGATCGAACAAGGTCGGCAGATCGGCGGCCTCGGCGCTGACCAGCGCGTCGGCGCCGACTCCGATCAGGCGAAATCGTGTCGTCCCGTCAGCCTCGGCCGCGAGCAGCCGGCGCGCGGTGCGGTACAGCATGTCGGCAAGCTGCGTCGGATCGGCGAATTTGCGCGAGCGGGTGCGGATGCGGAAATCGCTGGTCTTGAGCTTCAGGGTCGCAGTGCCGGCCGCAAGCCCGGCGCTCTTCAGCCGGGCCGAGACCTGCTCGCATAGCGGCCACAAGGTGCGGGCCAGCACCGCCTCGTCGCTTTCGTCATGGGCAAAAGTCGTCTCGGCCGAGATCGACTTCGCCCGCGACACCGCTTCGACCTGCCGCGAATCCTCGCCGCGCGCGAGATGAGCGAGGCGCAGGCCCATCTTGCCATAACGCCGCGCCATCTCGCGGTCGTCGAGCGCGCGGAGCTGGCCGATCAGCGCAATCCCGTCCGCGGCGAGCCGGCGCTGCATCGCCGCGCCGACTCCCCACAGCAGGCCAACCGGCTTGTCGGCGAGAAAGCTGGCCGCGTCGCCGCGGCCGATCACCGCGAAGCCGCGCGGCTTATCGAGATCGGAGGCGATCTTGGCGAGGAATTTGTTGTAACTGAGCCCGATCGACGCGGTGACACCGAGCGCCGCTTCGATCTTCCGCACCAACGCCACCACCGCCTGGGCCGGCGCCATGCCGTTCACCGCCTCGGTGCCGGTAAGATCGAGAAACGCCTCGTCGATCGATAACGGCTCGACCAATGGGGTCACCTGCCGCATCTCCGCCCGCACCGCGCGGCCGACCTCGCGGTACTTGGCCATGTCGGGGCGGATGACGACGGCGTGCGGACAGGCTGCCAGGGCCTTGAACATCGGCATCGCCGAGCGGACCCCGTAGAGCCGCGCGACATAGCAGCAGGCGAGGACAACGCCGCGCTGACCTCCGCCGACGATGACCGGCTGTTCGGCCAATTCGGGCCGGTCGCGCTTTTCGACCGTGGCGTAGAACGCGTCGCAATCGATATGGGCGATCGACAGCGTGGCGAGCTCGGCATGCTCGACGAGGCGCGGCGAGCCGCAACTCGCACAGCGGCCCGACCCGGCGGGCGCCGCGCCCAGCGCGCCGCATTCCCGGCACAGCGCGCTCATGATGGTCCCTCGGGCGCTTCCTCCGGCCGCCACAGCCAGGCGGCGCCGCGCACTCCGCTCGAATCGCCGTGCTTCGGCGGTAGGAGGCGGGTGACAACCTCGTCGGAGAAGACGTACCGCCCCCACAACCGTGGCACCGCGTCGTAAAGCTCGGCGATCGCCGACAAGCCGCCGCCGAGCACGATCACCTCGGGGTCGATTATGTTGATGACGCTGGCCAGCGCGCGGGCGAGCCGTTCGGCGTAGCGGTCGAACGTGGCGCGGCACGCCGCATCACCCGAGGCGGCGCCGGCGGCGATGTCAGCGCCGTCGAGATGACCGCCGCCGTGGCGCTGATGATCGGCGGTGAGCCCGGGCCCCGACAGGAAGGTCTCGATACAGCCGGATTGGCCGCAATAGCAGCGTGGTCCCGGTAATTCGTCGGTGCGTGGCCAGGGCAGGGGATTATGGCCCCATTCGCCGGCGATCGAATTGGCGCCGGCGACGATCCTGCCGCCGATGACCACGCCGCCGCCGACGCCGGTGCCGAGGATCACCCCGAAGACGCTGTCGCAACCGGCGGCTGAGCCGTCGCTGGCTTCGGACAGTGCGAAACAGTTGGCGTCGTTGGCGAGGCGTACGGGGCGGTCGAGTGCCGCCTCGAGGTCGCGCCCGAGCGGCTTGCCGATCAGCCAGGTCGAATTGGCGTTCTTGACGAGGCCGGTGGGCGCCGCGAGCGTTCCCGGGATGCCGATGCCGACCGTCATTCTGCCGTCAAGCGCGGCTTCGATCCCGCGCACCAGCCCGACGACCGCGTCTATTGTTCCGGCATAATCGCCGACCGGGGTTGCGATGCGCCGCCGCTCGCGGACGCTGCCTCCACGGTCGATGGCAGCAGCCTCAATCTTGGTGCCGCCGAGATCGACCCCGATGCGAAACCCTGCGGTCATGCCCGTCCGTCCACGGTCGCGCTTTGTTCTCTTAATGACCGATTGCATCAAATTCCGCAAATACGTCGCGCAGGCTCGCCGGTCCTTAGGATTTTTTAAACTCCCCGGAGATAGAAATACGCATTGGATCGTGGCGAGTTTTCCCCGTTCCGCGCCACCGTGGGGTCAGACGAATATGACGTTCGAAGCGATGAATGGCCATAAGCGCTCTGGCGGAGCATGTGCGAAGAAGGTGCTGATCGTTGAGGATAACGACCTCAACATGAAGCTCTTCAACGATCTGCTGGAAGCGCACGGCTACAATACGCTGCAGACGAGCGACGGGGTCGAGGCTTTGAAGCTGGCGCGCCTGCACCGGCCTGATCTGATCCTGATGGATATCCAGCTGCCCGAGATTTCCGGGCTCGAAGTCACCAAGTGGCTCAAGGAAGACGACGATTTGCGCTCGATTCCGGTGATCGCGGTGACCGCGTTCGCGATGAAGGGCGACGAAGAGAAGATCCGCGGTGGCGGCTGCGAGGCCTATATCGCCAAGCCGATCTCGGTTGCCAGCTTCCTTCGCACCGTGGAACGCTTCCTGGCGTGACCGCTCAATCCCCCGCTGACCCTAAGCCGGAAGCGCTGCCATGACCGCGCGCGTTCTCGTCGTCGACGACGTCGAGCTCAACGTCAAGCTGCTCGAAGCCAAGCTGTCGAGCGAGTATTTCCAGGTCATTCCGGCATATAACGGGCCGACCGCGCTCGAGCTCGCCGAATCCGAATTGCCCGACATCATCCTTCTCGATGTGATGATGCCGCGAATGGACGGGTTCGAGGTGTGCCGCCGACTGAAAGCCAACCCGCGCACGACCGATATTCCCGTCGTCATGGTGACCGCGCTCAGCGACATCGCCGACCGGCTGCGCGGCCTCGAGGCCGGCGCCGACGACTTTCTGACCAAGCCGGTCAACGACATCGCGCTGTTCGCGCGCGTCCGCTCGCTGGTGCGCCTGAAGCGCATGATGGAAGAGCTACGGCTGCGCGAAGAGATTTGCGGCCGCTTCGGCAGCCACGAGGACCGCGGCGATCTCAATGAGGCAGTCTCCCAAGCGGATATCCTCCTCGTCGAGCAGCCGGGCTTTGGCGCGTCACGCATCGCCGATACGCTGGCGCCGATCGCCAAGTCGGTGCGCCAAGCGGGAAGCTGCGCCGAGGCGCAGGAGATACTCGACGGCAATGCCGAGCTCATCATCCTCAGCCTGTCGCTGGCGGACGACGATCCGTTGCGCCTCGTCTCGCAGTGGCGCGCCAACGAGAATTTCCGCCAGCTGCCCATCCTGCTTCTGGCCGACGAAGGCGAGTTGCCGCGTCTGGCGAAGGGGCTGGACCTCGGCGCCAACGACTATCTGATCCGCCCCGTGGACCGGAACGAGCTTATGGCGCGCGTGCGCAGTCAGGTCCGGCGCAAGCGGCTGCAGGACCGGCTGCACGAGAACTACCGGCGCAGCCTGTCGCTGGCGCTGACCGACGAGCTGACCGGTCTTTACAACCGGCGCTACGTCGTCGCCCATCTCGAAGAGCTGCTGCTGCGGATGGCCAACGACGGCAATGTCAGCGACACGTCCCTGATGATGTTCGACGTCGACCACTTCAAGGCGGTCAACGACCAGTTCGGTCATCCCGGCGGCGACGACGCGCTGCGCCAGCTGGCGGATCGCGCGTTGCGCGGCGTGCGCAGCATCGATCTTGTCGCCCGGTTCGGCGGCGAGGAATTCGTCGTCGTCATGCCTGAGACCGACCTCAAAGCGGCGATGATGGTGGCCGAGCGCCTGCGCCAATCGGTGGCGGGCGAGCTGTTCCACATCCATACGGCCGGCGAACGCCAGCCGATCACGATCAGCCTCGGTGTCGCGGTCGCTGAACCTGGCGACACTGTCGACACGCTGTTGCAACGCGCCGACGACGCCCTCTACGAAGCGAAGAATGGCGGGCGCAACAAAGTGGTCGCGCAGAAGACGACGCCACAGCCGGCTATCCGGCTCGCGGCCGCGTCCTGATCGTTCGGGCCGCGGCGCGGCCCGGCGCTATTTGATCCGAGCTTCCTTGAAGACGACGTGCTTGCGCGCGACCGGATCGTATTTCTTCAGCTCGAGCTTCTCGGTCTTGGTCCGAGGGTTCTTTTTGGTCACGTAAAAGAAGCCCGTATCGGCGCTGCTGACGAGCTTGATCTGGACGGTGTTGGTCTTGGCCATGGCCGGGACTCGCAAGATTTCAGGGAATTCGAGCCTTCGAAGATAGCGGGGGAGTGGCCGCTGTCAAGGCGGGCGCGAGCGGAGTTTGCCCCGAATGCAGCGACGGCGCCGGCGGGTGGATCGCGCCGACCGCCTGGCCGTAGCGCGACGGGTCGGTAAGCACGCGCTCGGCGATCTTCACATCGATCGCGGGGCTTGCCGCTCGCGCCGGGCAAGTCTGTCGCAACTGCCGCCAGGCATTTTCGTCGAGCGAGGCCCGCGGGTGCGATGCCGAGACGGCATCCGGCGCCGCGTCGGCGGTGCGGCGCAGCGCGACGTCGAGCGCGCCGTCGTCGTCGGCCAAGCCGGCGGTGCATAGGGTCGGGATGACGCCGTGCGCCTGCAAGTAATAGCCTGACGGCGTCACCAGCCGTGCCCAGGTCAAGGTCAGCTCACCGTCATTGGGCAGGTGCATCACGGTCTGCACTGTGCCCTTGCCATAGGACGAGCTGCCGATCACCACGGCGCGCCCGACATCCTGCAAGGCCGCGGCGACGATTTCCGCAGCCGAGGCGGACCCGCCATTGATCAGCACGACGAGGGGGATGCTGGGCGCGGTCGCATGGCCGCTCGCGGCGAAATACTGATGGCTCGCGGGATGCCGGCCGACCGTGGCGATGATCGGACCCTTGGCGATAAACAGATCGGCGAGGCTCACCGCCTGATCGAGCAGCCCGCCAGGGTTGCCGCGCAGATCGAGGACGATGCCGGTGAGGTGTCCGCCTGCCGCGCGCTCTTCGTTTGCGATGCTCTCGCTCAGAAGCTGCGTCGTGCTCTGATTGAAGCTGGCCACCCGAAAGATGGCGACACTGCCATCGCGCGAGGCGGTCACCGTCGGGGTGATGACCAGCACGCGGCCGATCCTGTAGTCCCGGGTTCCGGGAACCCCCTCGCGAGCGATCGTTACCGTGACGGTGGATGCGACCGGCCCGCGCAGGAGGTGGATGATCTCGGCGGCATGGTGCCCGGCGGTCGGCTGCCCGTCGATAGCGACGATGCGGTCGCCGGCGTGAAGCCCGGCGTGCTCGGCCGGGCTCTGTTCGCTCACCGTGGTGATGCGGAAATCGTCGCTGGTGCTTTCGAGCGAGACGCCGATGCCGCCGAACCCGTCGCGCGCCGCGCGCTGGTCGCGTGCTTCGTCGGGCGGCGAGTAGCGAGAAAACCGGTCGAGCGTGCCGGTCATTCCGTCGAAGACGGCCTTGTCGATCGCTTCTTCCGACATCGACGCGACGTGCCCCGAGGCCTTCCTCGCGGCGGCGATGATCGCCGCGATGGTTTGCCCGGCATCGGTCGCGCCAATCTCCGGCGGCACCGGAAAATGCGCGACGACAATGCCATCATTGGTCAGTGTCAGCTGGTCTCGGTAGCTCGGATCGCCGCCGATCGTCACCCCCAGCCGGTCGTCCAGCTTCGCCAGGTTCATCGCGCCGACCGTGACCAGCTTCTGGCCGGAGATCGGCTCGATATAGAGGTCGGTGATCTGCTCGATGCCGCGAGCGAAGAGATACCCGCTATCGGCACCGGTCTCGACGTCACGCCCGCCGGCGCATGCCGCCAGGGCCGCGACGAAGATGAGCGAGCCCACCCGGCGGATGATCGACGTCAGCCGCACCTTCGACAGCAACCGCACGCGACTCGGCAACCCCAACTTCCCCCACATCGCCGATCACGGCGGATTGCGGACCGGCACGGCCCGCCAATGGCGGCGCACAGTAGTTTTTCGCCTCGCCGCGATCAACAAGAGCGGGCGCGGGTGGCGAATCGTCTCAGCGGCGACGGCGCATCCGCGGCAGCCGCCGTCGCGGCGGCGGTCTCGAAGAGCGCGGCGCGGTGTCGTCCTCCAGACGGAAGAGAAGACGCCCGCCGATAGGGTCGGCTTCGACCAGCCGCACCGTTACCGCATCGCCAAGCCCGAAGCTACGGCGGCCGTGACGTGCGCTGAGCCGCTGCCGCTTGGGGTCAAAGTGATAGGAGCCGATCGGCAGATTGGACAGCGGCACGAGGCCGTCTGTGCCGCTCTCCGCCATCCGCACGAAAAGGCCGAAGCGGGCGACTCCGCTGACCCGCGCGGACACGACTTGGCCGATTAGCCCGGCGCAGAGCCGGACCCGGTAGCGATCGAGCGCGGCGCGCTCGGCGGCGGTGGCGCGCCGCTCGGTCGCCGAGATGTGCTCGGCGATCGCCGCCAGGCTTTCAGCGCGCGCGATCGGCTCGCCGAGCAACGCGCGGTGGACGAGTAGGTCGGCGTAGCGGCGAATCGGCGAAGTGAAATGCGCATAACGCCGCAGCGCCAGACCGAAATGGCCAATATTGGCTGGGCTATAGGCGGCCTGTGCCTGGGCGCGCAGCACCAGATCGTTGATCACCGCCGCCTCAGGCCGCCCTTGGGCGCGCACCAGGATGCGGTTGAACAGCTCGGGCCGCAACGCCTGGCCTTTGGCGAGCGCCAGACCGGGCACGCCGAGATCCATGAGCGCCTGGCGCAGACCGTCGAGCCGCACCGGGTCGGGTGCGTCGTGAACCCGGTAGACGCAGGGGCGCCGCCGCGCCTCCAGCTCCTCGGCGGCGGCGACATTGGCGAGGATCATGAATTCCTCGATCAGCCGATGGCTGTCGAGGCGGGTGTGCGGTTCGACCGCCACCGGCGTCCGCTGCGCGTCGAGCACGACACGGTACTCGACGAGATCGAGCGCTAGCGCGCCGCGAGCCTCGCGCGCTCGATCGAGGGCCGCCCAGCCGCCATACAGCGCGTCGAGGCGGCTCGCGGCGATCGGCAGCTTCTGCGCGCCGTCGCGCGCGGCCTGGACCTCGTCATAGGTCAGCCGCGCCGCCGAGCGCATGATCCCTCGCTCGAAGCGATGACGGAGCTTGCGGCCTTGCGCGTCGATCCACAGCTGTGCGGCGAGGCAGGTGCGGTCCTCGCCCGGCACTAGCGAGCACAATCCGTTCGACAGCGCCTCGGGCAGCATCGGAACGACGCGGTCGGGGAAATAGACCGAGTTGCCGCGCAGCTCCGCCTCGCGGTCGAGCGCGCTTTCCGACATGACGTAATGGGCGACGTCGGCGATGGCGACGACGAGATGCCAGCCGCCGCGATTTTCCGGGTCGGGATCGGGTTCGGCCCACACCGCGTCGTCGAAGTCGCGCGCGTCGCTGCCGTCGATCGTCACCAATGCCAGGTCGCGTAAGTCGGCGCGACCATCGGGAGTGGGCGGCTTCGCCGCCGCGGCTTCGGCTAAGGCGGCGGCGGGGAACTCCGTCGGAATGTCGAACTCGGCGATCGATAAGAGGCTGATCGCGCCGGGCGCGTCGGGCTGCCCCAGCCGCTCGACGATCTTGACGCGGGGCGGGCCATAGCGCCGTGCGGGGAGTAGCTCGGCGGCAACGAGCTCGCCGTCGAGCGCGCCCCCTATATGGGCCAGATCGACAAAGTATTCGTTGCGGTCGCGGCGGTCGGCCGGCACCACCCGTCCACCGTCATGAATGCGGTGGAAGGCGCCGGCGACGCGGTCTAAGTGCTCGCCGGGCGGCTCGATGGGGTTCGCCTCGCTGCCGGTGCCTTGGCGGCGCCGTTGCGCTTTGCCTTGCGGGTGGGTTTACGCGCGGGTGCACCGTTCGCGGCGCGCGCACGCCGTGGCGTTTTGCCCTTCGCCTTTTGCGCCGCCAGCAGCGGCAGCGCCTCGGCCAAGGTGAAGCTATCGGCGTTGGCGGCCTTGGGTAGCGATGCGTAGAGGCCATCGTGCGACACGTAAGGCCCATAGCGGCCACGATAGAGGCCGATCGTGCCGCCCTCGGGATGCGGCCCGAGCTCGCGAATCAATTGCGGTCCACGGCGGCCGCCGCTCTTGGCCTCGGCCAGCACCGTCACCGCCCGATTGAGCCCGATGTTGAGCACGTCGTCATCGGCGCCAAGTGAAGCGTAGGTGCTGCCGAGCTTGAGATAGGGGCCAAAGCGGCCAATTCCGGCGCTGATCGGCTCGCCGGTCTCGGGATGGCGGCCGATCTCGCGGGGCAATGCCAACAGTTTGACGGCGATATCGAGAGTGACGCTTTCGGGCTCGGTTCCTTTCGGCAGCGAGACCCGCTTTGGCTTGTCGCCGTTGGCGCCGCCGAGCTGGATGTAATTCCCGTAGGGACCTTTCTTCAGCATCACCTGCAACCCGCTCGCCGGGTCGGTGCCGAGCTCCATGTCTGGAGTGGCGGCGGGCTTGTCCTCGCCGTTCTCTTCCATCCCGAGAGCCCGCGTATAACGGCAATTGGGATAGTTCGAGCAGCCGATGAACGCGCCGAAGCGGCCGAGCTTCAGCGACAGTTTCCCGCCCTCGCAGACCGGGCAGCGGCGCGGCTCGCGGCCGGAGCCGTCATCGGGAAAGAAATGCCGGCCCAATCCCTCGTCGAGCGCCGTCAGCACCTGGCCGATCGTCAGATCCTTGGTGCCATCCACCGCTACCGAGAATTCGCGCCAAAAATTCCGCAGAACCTCTTTCCAGTCGATCCGCCCGCCTGAGATGTCGTCGAGCTGGTTTTCCAGGTCGGCGGTGAAATTGTACTCGACGTAGCGCTCGAAAAAACTGGCGAGGAAGGCGGTGACCAGCCGGCCGCGGTCCTCGGGGATGAAGCGGCGCTTGTCGATCCGGACATAGTCGCGATCCTGCAAGACCTGGATGATCGAGGCGTAGGTCGAGGGGCGGCCGATGCCGAGTTCCTCGAGCTTCTTGACTAGGCTCGCCTCGCTGTAGCGTGGTGGCGGCTGGGTGAAATGCTGGCTCGGCGTCACCGCGCCTCGGCCAAGCCGCTCCTTCTCCTGCATCGCCGGCAGACGGCGGTTGTCCTCGTCCTCGGCCGCGTCGTCCTGGTCTTCCTGGTAAAGCTTCAAGAAACCGTCGAAGACGATGGTCGAGCCGGTCGCGTGCAAGCGCAATTTGCTGCTGGGGTCGGCGATGTCGATGCCGACCTGGTCGAGCACCGCCGACTCCATCTGGCTCGCCACGGTGCGTTTCCAGATCAGGTCGTAGAGCCGGCGATGGTCGTTATCGAGATGGCGGGCGACGTCGCCGGGCTTGCGCGCGAGGTCGGTCGGGCGGATCGCCTCGTGCGCCTCCTGCGCGTTCTTCGCCGGGCTGCGGTAGACGCGCGGGCTCTTCGGCACGTAGCGGTCGCCGTATTCGCTCGCGATCAAGCTGCGCGCCGCGCCGATCGCCTCGCCGGCGATGGCGACGCCGTCGGTGCGCATATAGGTGATGAGGCCAACCGTGTCGCCGCCGAGATCGACCCCTTCGTAAAGCCGCTGGGCGATGCGCATCGTGCGGCTGGCGCCGAAACCCAGCTTGCGCGAGGCCTCCTGCTGCAGGGTCGAGGTGGTGAACGGCGGGAAGGGATTTCGCCGCGTTTGCCGCCGCTCGATCGAGGTGACATTGAAGCCGGGAGCGGCGAGGATCGCCGCCGCGGCGGCCTTGGCCTTGGCTTCGTTGTCAAGGTCGTAACGGTCGAGCCGCTTGCCGTCGAGATGGCTGAGGCGTGCGGTGAAGCGCTCGCCGGCTTCGGTGGTGAATTCGACCTCGATCGTCCAATATTCGCGCGACTTGAACGCCTCGATCTCGGCTTCGCGCTCGCAGATGAGGCGCAGCGCCACCGACTGAACGCGACCCGCCGAGCGGCTGCCAGGCAGCTTGCGCCACAACACCGGCGACAGGGTGAAGCCGACCAGATAATCGAGCGCGCGCCGCGCCAGATAAGCGTCGACCAACTCGATATCGATGTCGCGCGGCTTGCGGAACGCTTCGATCACGGCGCTGCGCGTGACCTCGTTGAAGACGACGCGTTTGACCTCGACATCCTTGAGCACGCGCCGAGACTTCAGCACTTCCTGGATATGCCAGGAAATCGCCTCGCCCTCGCGGTCGGGGTCGGTGGCCAGATACAGCCGGTCGGCGCCGCGCACCGCCGCGGCCATCGCCTTGACATGCTTTTCCGATTTGGCGTCAACCGCCCATGACATCGCAAAATCGGAATCGGGCAACACAGACCCGTCCTTGGCCGGCAGGTCGCGGACATGGCCATAGCTGGCTACGACCTTGTAGTCGCGGCCGAGATACTTGTTGATGGTCTTTGCCTTGGCAGGCGATTCGACGATGACGACGTTCATGAACCCAATCGGAATGGAAACGTGACGAGCAACGGCTTAGCGGCGTGACACGAGGTTGCCGGGATGACGCTCGATGCGCCCCGCAAGTTCCAATTCGAGCAGCAAGGTAGCGACCGCGGCGGCTGACAATTGGCACTGGCGCACCACTTCGTCAACCGCGACGGGGGTCGGGCTGAGGATTTCGAGGATCATCTCGACGCCGGAATCGTCGTCAATCGATACGGGACGAGGGGCAGCGGAAGGCGCCATCAGGGGCAATTCGCGTTCGCGCGCTGGCCGGCTCGGCGGAACGAACGGCGCCCCGCGCAACAACGGTCCAAGCTGGGCGACGATGTCGGCGGCGTTCTCGGTCAAAGTGGCTCCGTTGCGCAGCAAATCATTGCCGCCGCGACAGCGCGGGTCGAGCGGCGAACCGGGGACGGCGAAGACCTCGCGGCCCTGTTCGAGCGCGAACCGCGCCGTGATCAGCGAGCCCGATTTCGCCGCCGCCTCGACCACGACGACCCCCAGCGCCATGCCCGAGATGATGCGGTTGCGGCGCGGGAAATGGCGCGCTTGCGGCTCGGTACCAAATGGTAACTCCGCGACGACGACGCCCTGCGCCGCCAGCGCCTGGTAGAGGCCGCGATTCTCTTCCGGGTAGACATTGTCGATGCCACCGGCGACGACCGCGATCGAGCCGGTCGCCAGCGCGCCGGCATGCGCCGCCGCGTCGATGCCGCGGGCCATGCCCGACGCGACAACGATACCCTCTTCGCCCAAACCAGCGGCGATGTCCTGGGCGAGCCGCCTGCCATTGGCCGAGGCGTTGCGCGCGCCAACCACCGCGACGATCGGCGCGCCGAGAAACTCCGCCTGGTCGAGCAGGGTCAGCACCGGCGGCGCGTCCTCGACCGCTTCGAGCGCTCTTGGATAAAGCGGCTCGCCCCAACACAGGATACGCGCGCCGATGCGGTTGAGCGCCGCCAGCTCCTGCTCGGCGGCGGCGCGGCTGGCGACGGCGATCCCCTGCCGGCCGAGCCGCGGCACCGCGTCGAGCGCCGTGCGAGCCGAGCCGAAGCGGCGCAGCAGCGCATAGAAGGTGACCGGGCCGATCGTCTCGGTGCGCGCGAGGCGCAGCCAGTCGAGGCGCTCTTGCGGGTCGAGCTCGCGCGCAGCCAGGCCCCGGTTCAACAGCCTTCCCTCAGCTCTTCTTGAACGAGATTCGGCTTTCGGTGCCGGCGATCAGACGGCGGATGTTCTCGTGATGCCGCGCGATGATCACGAGCGCGATCGCCGCGATCAGCACGGCGCGCGCGCTGTCGACGACAAACCCGGCATAGGCCGCAGCCGCGACGCACGCGACGAGCGCGGCGAGCGAGGAATAACGGAAGAGGATCGCCACGCTCAGCCAGATCAAGGCGGCGACCAGCGCGACCGGCCAGGCGACCGCGATCAGCACGCCGAGGGCGGTGGCGACCCCCTTGCCGCCGCGAAACCCGAGCCAGACCGGGAACATGTGGCCGAGGATGACCGCGCCGCCCGCCGCCAGCATCGCGTCGAAGCCCCATTGCGCGCCGATCAGCGCCGCAACCGTGCCCTTGCCGACATCGAAGACCAGGGTCAGCGCGGTGAGACCCTTGCTGCCGGTGCGCAGTACATTGGTCGCGCCGATACTGCCGGAGCCGATTTGCCGCACATCGCCATAGCCGCCGAGCCGGGTCAGCACCAGCCCGAACGGAATCGCACCCAGCAGATAACCGATGACGGTCGCGGCGATGATGCCGATCATGCGGCGCGCTCGAAGATGGTCCGTCCGTCGACAATGGTGCGCTCAACCCGGCCCTGAAAGGGTCGGCCGTCGAATGGCGCGTTCTTCGACTTTGAGCGAAACAGATCGGTCTGGATGCGGCCCTTCGCGTCAGGATCGAAGATTATCAAGTCGGCCGGCGCGCCCGCCGCCAGCCGGCCGACGCCAAGGCCGAGGATACGCGCCGGCGCGATGGTCAACTTGCGCAGCACCTCAATAAGGCTGAGATGCAGATTGTGGTGCAGCTCGAGCGACAGCGGCAGCAACGTCTCCAGCCCGACAATGCCGTAGCTCGCCGAGGAAAACGGCAGCCGCTTCGAATCCTGGTCCCATGGCGCATGGTCGCTGGCGATGGCGTCGATGGTGCCGTCGGCGAGCCCGGCGATCACCGCCTGTCGGTCGCTTTCCCCGCGCAGTGGCGGCGACAACTTGGTGAAGGTGCGGTAATCGCCGACCGCGGTCTCGTTGAGCGCGAAATAGGGCGGGGCGGTGTCACAGGTCACCGGCAGCCCGTCCGCTTTGGCGCGGCGGATCGCCTCGATCGCCGCCGCGGTCGAGACATGCGCGACGTGGTAACGCGCGCCGGTGATCGCGACGAGGCGCAAATCGCGCTCGACCATGATCACCTCGGCCGCGGGAGTGATCCCGGCGAGGCCGAGCCGGGTCGCGACCTCGCCCTCGTTGACCTCGCCGGCATTGCCGAGGCTCGGCTCTTCCGGATGCTGAATCACCAGCTGGTCGAAAGTGCGCGCGTAGGCGAGCACGCGGCGCATCACCAGCGCGTCGGCGATGGCCTTGACCCCGTCGGTGAAGCCGAGCGCGCCGTTGGCGGCGAGCAGGCCGATCTCGGTCAGCTCCTTGCCTTCCATGCCTTTGGTGGCGGCGGCGTAAGTATGGACTTTGGTCAGCTTCACCTCGCGGGCGCGGCGGGCAAGGAACTCGACCACCGACACGTCGTCGACCACTGGCTCGGTATTGGGCAGCGCCACCATCGTCGTGACCCCGCCGGCGGCGGCGGCCTTGCTGCCGCTCTCGATTGACTCGATGTGCTCGGCGCCGGGCTCGCGCAGCTGAACGCGCATATCGACGAGACCGGGCGCAAGACACAGCCCGTCGACCTCGACGATCTCGATATCGGCGCCGAGCCCGTCCTTGCCCAGGTTGGTCCCGATGCCGGTGATGCGATCGTCCTCGACGATCAGGTCGCCCACCCCGTCGCGCCCGCTCTCCGGGTCGATCAGGCGGGCGTTGCGGAACAGGCGGCGCAATCCGGGCATCGTCTTCGCCCTACTTGATCGGCGGGTTGTTGCCGGTGTTGCCCGCCATGATCTCGAGACAGGCCATGCGCACCGCGACCCCCATCTCGACCTGCTGGCGGATGAGGCTGCGGTCGATGTCGTCGGCGACGGTGCTGCCGATCTCGACGCCGCGGTTCATCGGTCCCGGGTGCATGATCAGGGCATCGGGTTTCGCTGCCTTGAGCTTGTCCTCGTCGAGCCCGAAAAAATGAAAATACTCGCGGGTCGAGGGCACGAACGTGCCGTGCATCCGCTCGCTCTGCAGCCGCAGCATCATCACGATATCGACGTCGGCGAGCCCCGCCGCCATATCGTGGAACACCTCGACGCCGAGATGCTCGACCTGGGCCGGGAGCAGGGTGCGCGGCGCCACCACCCGCACCCGCGCGCCCATCGCATTGAGCAGGGCGATGTTGGAGCGCGCAACCCGGCTGTGCAGTACGTCGCCGCAGATCGCCACGGTGAGCCCGCCGAGCTTGCCCTTGCGCCGGCGGATGGTCAGTGCGTCGAGCAGCGCCTGGGTCGGGTGCTCGTGGCTGCCGTCGCCGGCGTTGATGACCGCGCAGTCGACCTTTTCCGAAAGCAGCTGCACCGCGCCCGATTCGGGGTGGCGCACCACCAGCACGTCGGGGTGCATCGCGTTCAAGGTCATCGCCGTGTCGATCAGCGTCTCGCCCTTGCGCATCGACGAGACCGCGACCGCCATGTTGATGACATCGGCGCCGAGCCGCTTGCCGGCGACCTCGAACGAGGTGCGGGTACGGGTCGAATTCTCGAAAAAGCAGTTGATCAGGGTGCGCCCGCGCAGCGTCGTTTTCTTCTTTTCGGCCTCGCGGTTCATGTCGACATAGGTGTCGGCACGGTCGAGGACATAGGTGATGTCCTCGGGCGTCAGACCTTCGATGCCCAAGAGATGCCGGTGCCGGTAGGCATGGGAATCCATAAGCCCGAAACTATAGGGATGGGACTCCCGGACAGCAAGGGCGGGAGGGCCCTGCTGTCGAGGGCCAGCCGGGCAACCCGATGTAGCGTGGCTTCTTGAAGGCATCGTCGAACGGTTTAGATAATACGCGAGGCAATTACTCATGCGGCGCGGTGTTGAACGGTCATCGCGCAATCTCATTCAAGGCCTTCGGGACGATGAAGAAAGTTCTCTCGGCGCTCGTGCTGATGAGCGGTGTCGCGGCGTTTGCGCCAGTCGGCTTCGCCGCCGCACCGGTTCCCGAATTTACCGGCGGCGTGGTGCCGAGCCTCGCGCCGATGCTGGCGAACGTCACCCCCGGTGTGGTCAATATCGCGGTCAAGGGCCGGGTGCGCGAACAGAACCCGCTGTTGCAGGACCCGTTTTTCCGGCGCTTTTTCAATCTTCCGCAAGGCCAGCAATATCAGGAACGCGAGACGCAGGCCGCCGGCTCCGGGGTGATCGTCGACGCCAATGCCGGCTATGTGCTGACCAATGCCCATGTCGTCGAGAACGCCACCAGCATCACGGTCACGACCAAGGACAACCGCAAGTACCCGGCCAAGCTGGTCGGCCGCGACGCCGAAACCGATGTCGCGGTGCTGAAGATTGAGCCCGGCCACCTGAGCGCCGTGCCGCTCGGCGATTCCGACAAGCTGCAGGTCGGCGATTTCGTCGTCGCCATCGGCAACCCGTTCGAGCTGGGGCAGACGGTGACGTCGGGCATCGTCAGCGCCTTGGGGCGCAGCGGCCTCGGCATCGAGGGCTATGAGGATTTCATCCAGACCGACGCGTCGATCAATCCCGGCAATTCCGGCGGTGCGCTGGTCGATCTGCGGGGACAGCTGGTCGGCATCAACACCGCGATCGTCGCCCCGGGTGGCGGCAATGTCGGGATCGGCTTCGCGCTTCCCATAAATATGGCGCGCCGGGTGATGGATCAGCTGATCCAGTACGGCGAAGTGAAGCGCGGCCGCATCGGCGTTTCGATCCAGGACCTCACCCCCGATCTCGCGCAGGCGATGAACACCAACCGCACCAACGGCGCGGTCATCTCCCAGGTCGAGCCTGGTTCGGCGGCCGATCACGCGGGACTCAAGAGCGGCGACCTGGTCGTCTCGGCCAATGGCATGGCGGTCCGGGACGGTGCACAGCTGCGTAACACCATCGGCCTCAGCCGCATCGGCGATCTGGTCAAGCTGGTTGTCGACCGCGGTGGTAGCGAGCGTGCCGTCGAGGTTAAGGTTGAGGCGGCGCTGAACGCATCCGGAAAGGCCGGGAAGATAGCGCCGGAGCGTTGAGCATGACCTTTCCGGAGGGAAACGCCTGCGTTGCGGGCGGGTGTGGCGATCCGCTAGGCGCGGCGCGACAGGCGATGCCATTCATCGTCGGAGCGTCGCAACGACGCGGGCGCCCACCCGCGCGCAACCCGCAGGGCCGCGGTCTTTTGCGCCACGGGTTCGTCGAAGGGCTCGCCCGTGGTCCGGGCTACGGGGCTTCGCCCTTCTCCTGCTCGCGGCGCAAAATACCTGCGGCGCAGACGCTCCCCTCCGAAAAGATCATGCTCTAATCCCATCGATGGCAACGCAAACCCCCTACGAGGTGCTCGGCGTCAAGCCAGACGCGAGCCCCGACGAGATCCGCAAGGCTTACCGCAAGCTGGCGAAACAGCTGCACCCGGACATCAACCCGGGCAAGCCCGAGGCCGAGGCACGGTTCAAGCAGGTGTCCGCGGCGCACGATTTGCTGTCCGACGCCGACAAGCGGGCGCGCTATGACCGCGGCGAGATCGACGAAAGCGGCGCCGAGCGGCCGCGCTATTCGTACCGCCCGCATGCCGAAGGCGCGCAAGGCTGGAAATACCAGCCGAACGGCGAGATGAACCCCGAGGATCTCGAGGACATTCTGTCGATGTTCGGCGGCGGGATGGGCGGCCCAATGGGGGGCGGTCGCGCGGGGCGCGGCCGCGGCCAGGGTTTCGCGATGCCGGGCGGCGACCGGCTCTACGCCCTGACCGTCGATTTTGTCGAGGCGGCGGCCGGCGCCAAGAAACGCTTGTCGCTGTCGCCCGACACTTGGCTCGACGTGACGATCCCGCCCGGCATCGACGAAGGCCAGGTGCTGCGCCTCAAGGGCAAGGGCGGGGAGGGGGTGGGCGGCGCTCCGCCCGGTGACGCGCTGATCGAGATCCATGTCGCGCCGCACCCCTATTTCCGCCGCGACGGCGACAATATCCTGCTCGACCTGCCGGTGACCGTGGCCGAGGCGGTGCTCGGGGCTCGCGTCACCGTCCCGACTGTAACCGGCCCGGTGGCGATGACCATCCCGAAGGGCTCCGACAGCGGCACCCAGCTGCGCCTGCGCGGCAAGGGCATCCAGCGCCGCGGTGGCGCGGTCGGCGATCAGATGGTGATGCTCAGGGTGGTAATCGGCGATAGCGGCGATCCCGAGCTGGCGTCGTTCCTCGAAACCTGGGCCGAGAAGCACAAGACCGACCCGCGCCGGGGGATGGCGTCATGATCGGGTTTGACGAGGTCCTCGTCCGCTACGGCGGCCTCGAGCGGCGCGAGCTCATTCGCTGGGTCGAGGAGCGTTGGGTCCTGCCCGAGCGGCGTGCCGAGACCTGGGTGTTTCACGAGGTCGATGTCGCGCGGGTCGAGCTGATCCTCGAAATCCGCCGCGATTTCGCGGTCGACGACGAAGCGATGCCGCTGGTGCTGAGCCTGTTGGACCAGGTTTATTCGCTGCGCCGGCAGATGCGGCGGCTGTGCGACGCGGTTGCGGCTCAGCCGGAAGACATCCAAGCGGCGATCCGCCAGGCATTGCCGAAATCAACGCCGTAGGGCGGAAGAGCGAAGCGCCTTCCGCCGGCCGTATCGGCCACACGCAAGCCGGCGCTCATTGGTGGAAGGCGCTTCGCTTCTCCACCCTAAGCGAACGTCCCGCGCAGGATTTCGCGCGCCGGCTCGCTGCCGTCGAGCGCGCGCAGGTGCCGGCGCTTGATCTTCCAGCCCTCAGGCGTCCGCACGAACTCCCAGCGATTGGCGGAGACGCGGTGGACGTGGAAACCGCGCGTCTTGCCGTGATTGGGGACGTCGAACTCGGGGCCGACCCGGTCCGGCACGAGGATTTGCAGATAGGAAATGGCGAACGCGGTATCGCCGGTGATGCGGACATAGGGTAGACCGGCGAAATGGGCGATGCCCTGCTCGATCGCGCGATGATGCTCCGGGTTCGACGAGCCGCCGGCGATCGCCTCGCGACCGCGCGGCGCGGGAAACTGCGGGCCGCGATCGAATTCGCCGTCTTCCGTCCACGCTGAAAGGCCGTGATCGGGTGAGCCCGTATCAGCGCTCGGCGGGTGGCTGGCAATCAGATTGTAGATTTCCAGGCGATCCTCGATCTCTCGGATGCGGTCTTCGAGTGTTCCCGCCGCCATTGTGGCCTACCTTGCTATGAATAGATTCCGCGTTGCGGAATGCGGTTCCGGCCCGCTCCCCCACCCGGCCACCCAACGATAGTATGCTGATTGGGTGGCCGGGTGGGGGAGCGGGCTGGTGCCGTACGCAGCACGAATGTGCTGCCGCACTTGATAACCGCTACACCTTTTGCGCCCGGGCCCGGGCGCCGCGCTCGATCGCCGCCGCGATCAGCCGATCGAGTTCGAACCGGTGGCGGATCAGCTCGAGGATCTGCAATTCCTCCTGCGTCGCCGAACCATCGACCGCGATAAGATCGCAGGCGATCGCATAGGCGGTTTCGCGCAGCCGCTGCGGCAGCGTCGCCTTGATCACGTCGAGCGTCGCGTCGAGCCCATCCTCACGGGCCAACAGCTCGGCGCAATCGTTGAGATGCCCGGGGAGCTTCTCACGGTCGAAGCCGTGGAATACCGGCCAGTGACCGACGATGTCGCCGATCATCGTCACTTCGTCGGGCGGCAGCCTGCTCTCGGCGCCGGTGACGATGACCATCGTGTAGATGAGCGCGCCCTGCGGGTCGAGCATCGTTGTTTCCTTTGGCTTCATGCGGCGGACAGACCAAACCGCCTGCCGCGCTGTCAAGCGCTAACGTCGAGGAAGCGGGCGGTCAGATCGATCGCCTCGGTTAGCGGTACGCGGCTCACCGGCACGCCGTCGGGAAACGCCGCCAAGAGGCGCGACGGCAATTGCCGGTCGAGGACGACAAAGACGCCGCGATCGTCGGCGCGGCGGATGAGGCGGCCATAGGCCTGGCGCAGCCGCAGCCGCGCGATATGGTCCTCGTAGCTGGCGCCGCCGAACACCGGCTTGCGCGCGCGGTGAAGGATGTCGGGGCGCGGCCATGGCACTCGGTCGAAGACGATGAGCCGCAGCGAGCGGCCCGGCACATCGACCCCATCCCTCACCGCGTCGGTGCCAAGCAGACAGGAATTTTCCTCGGCGCGGAAAATGTCGACCAGGGTCGCCGGCGACATCGCATCGACGTGCTGGGCGAGCAGCAGTATCCCGTTGCCCTCCAGCACCGGGGCGATACGCTCGTGGACTGCTTTTAGCCGGGTGATCGCGGTGAAGAGGCCGAGCGCGCCGCCCTTGGCGGCCTGCATCAGCGAAGCGAAGCCGGCGGCAACCTGGCCGATATCGTCGCGTGGGATGTCGTTGACGACGATGATGCGGGTCTGTGCGGCGTAATCGAACGGTGAGGCGATGCGGGCCGCGCGCGGGCTCGCCGTCAGATGACGTAAGCCGCTCGCCGCCTCGGCGAGGTTCCAGGCGAGCGTCGGATCGGCCTCTCCATCGGTCAGGGTCGCCGAGGTCACAACGATGCCGTGCGCCGGTTGAGCGACGTGATGGACAAAGGGAATGCCGGGATCGACCCAGTTGCGGTTGAGCACGATGTCGATCTCGTTGCCGTCGGACCGCTCCAACGCCAGCCACTCGACGCTTTCCGGCCGCGCCGACTCGCCGAGGTCGCGCAGCAGCGCGGTCCATGAGCCGAGCAGCATCCCGCACCGCCGCTCGATGCCGCGGATCGCGGCATCCAGGCGCTGGCGGGTGGTGGGATCGGGCGGATTTTCAGGGTCCCCAAGCTGCTTCTTCAGCAAGGCCGCGAGTCGGCCCATCGCGGCGGACAGCCGGGCGAGGCCCTCGGCGAGCCGTAGTGCGCCGTCGACGAGGCCTTCGACCGGCGGCCGCGCTTCGGCCTCGAGACCGTAGCCGCCATCGATTCCGGTGGCGCGCGCCAGGACCTGCTGCCGCACCAGCGCCAGGAAGTTCTCGAACCCCGGCAGCGGCGCCCCCTCGGTGATGCGCTGGTGCCAGCCATCGGTCGGCAAGATGCGCGCCGCGACCAGCGCCTCGACCAAGAGCTTGTGGCCGTCCTCATCGGCCTCGATCAGGTCGCCGATGCGGCGCTGCAAACCGCGAGCACGCGACCGCGTCGCCTCGGCTCCGAGGAGCCAGCGCCGCAGCTCACGGCCCTCACGCCCCGACAGTCGCACGGAAAACGCGGAATCGGCCGCTTCGAGCAGGTGATGGCCCTCGTCGAAAACATAGCGCGTCGGCACCGTGCCGTCATCGAGCCCGCCGAGCGCCGCTTGCGCCATGACCAGCGCGTGGTTGGCGACGACGAGCCGCGCGTGGCGGGCGGCGCGCACGTTCTTCTCGACAAAGCATTTGCGGAAGTGTTGGCAGGCCGAATGGACGCATTCCCCGCGCCGGTCGGCGAGCGCCGCGACCCGGTAGCCGCCGATGAGTTCGCTCAGCCAGCCGGGAAAATCGCCGGCGACAAGGTCGCCCGCCTCGGTGGCGAGGATCCAGCGGGCGATCAGCGCCAGCGGCGCCGAGGGCTGGGCGCGTGCCATCGTCGCCCGCACCGCGTCCTCATAGTTCAACAGGCAGAGGAAATTCTCGCGACCCTTGCGGACGACGACGCGCCGCCGCTTCTGTACCGGCTCGGGATAGAGCCGGTCGAGCTCGCCGGCGATCTGGGCCTGCAGGTTACGGGTGTAGGTCGAGATCCACACCGTGCCCTGGTTCTTCTCCGCCCATAGGCTCCCCCCCCC
>Ga0209517_10000075_pt1 | contig 162146 bp, 144 predicted proteins | sample PeaSoiMetSII2010_FD_187695 | JGI IMG/M metagenome (GOLD analysis project Ga0209517, IMG submission 187695) | Peat soil microbial communities from Weissenstadt, Germany - SII-2010 (SPAdes) (version 2) | ecosystem: Environmental > Terrestrial > Soil > Wetlands > Peat | place: Germany...
GGCTATTCTCAATCGGAGCTGGACAAAGTAGCGCTGCGTTTAAATCAACGCCCGAGAATGACTCTAGGTTTTCAGACTCCGGCGAGTAGACTACGAGCAAGTGTTGCATCGACCCCCTGAGCTCGCATGACTAATCGGGCAGTAGCGGTCTTTCATCAGCCGAAAGCATGAGGTAAAGAGACGGCGCTCTTGTATTCTACATACGTTCCATTCAGCATTTGGCGGACTGGACCGTTTTCCCTAAGGCGACTATGAGCGTTCCCACCCTGCATATGAAGCTTCGCGGTATGCATCTTCTTGATACACCCATCTTCAACAAAGGCACCGCTTTCACGGACGAAGAGCGGTCCGCGTTCGGTCTTCATGGCCTGTTGCCACCGCAGATCGAATCGCTGGAGGAGCAGACATCACGCGCGTATGAAGCTTATCGTCGCAAAACGGACGATCTCGAACGCCACATCTACCTGCGTGCGCTCCAGGATACGAACGAAATTTTGTTTTACAAACTGCTGAACGCCCATATTGAAGAAATGATGCCCATCGTCTACACGCCGGTGGTTGCTCTGGGGTGCCAGCAATTCAGCAGCATTTATCGCCGCCCACGCGGCCTTTTCATCTCTTACCCACTTCGCGACTCGATTCCCAGCCTCTTGCAGAACCGGCCGTACCCGGATGTCGACGTCATTGTGGTGACGGATGGCGAGCGAATCCTGGGAATCGGCGATCAAGGCGTGGGAGGCATGGGGATACCCATTGGAAAGCTTTCTCTCTATTCGTTGATCGGCGGTATTCATCCGGCCCGAACCTTGCCGGTCGTGCTTGACGTGGGAACGAATAACGAGGACCGACTGAAAGCACCCGAGTACCTCGGTTGGCGACACGAGCGTATTACCGGCGATGCCTACTACGAATTCGTCGACCTTTTCGTCCAGGCCGTGAAGCAGGAGTTGCCTGGGACCTGCCTGCAGTGGGAGGACTTCGCCAATCCCCACGCGCGGCCACTCCTCGATCGGTACCGCGATCAACTGCTGACCTTCAATGACGATATTCAGGGGACAGCGACGGTCGTTTTCGGCGCACTCACTGGGGCAATCAAAGCATCAGGCAGAAGATTGACGGACCAGCAGATTGTCTTTTACGGAGCGGGCGCTGCCGGCATTGGCGTGGCGGACTATTTGCGCATGGCGCTTGTGGACAGCGGACTGTCTGAGGAAGAGGCTAGGAGGCGATTCTGGATTGTCAACCGGGGCGGCATCCTGCACGCGGATCGAACCGACCTGGCTCCCGAGCAACGCGTCTACGCCCAGCCAGTGGAACGCTTCGCGCAATGGCGGCGGCCTTCGTCCGGTACTATCGATCTCGAAACTGTGATCCGCAATATCGACGCGACGATTTTGATCGGCCTGTCAACCCTCCGCGGTGCCTTTACCGAATCTATCGTGCGAGAAATGACGCGCAAGGTTGACAGGCCGATCATTTTCCCCCTCTCGAATCCGACGGACCGGTGCGAGGCCGTTCCAGAAGACATGATGCGGTGGACCGACGGCCGCGGAATCGTTGCCACAGGTTCTCCATTCGCGCCGGTAGACTTTGCGGGCCGGAAGATTCCAATTGCCCAGTGCAATAACGTCTACGTATTTCCGGCAGTTGGTCTGGGTTTGATCGCCTCCGGAGCGCGGAGAGTGACGGACCGGATGATGATGGCGGCCGGACGCGCATTGGGCGAGAACTCGCCCGTGCTGTCTGATTCTGAAGCTAGTCTGCTTCCTTCGCTGAAGGATCTCCCGGCGATTGCGCGGAAGATCGCTCTTGAGGTAGGCATCGAGGCGCAGCACGCAGGCGTTGCGCAACCCACATCACGTGACGAGTTGCATGATCGCATCGCTGCCACGCAGTGGACTCCTGAATACCCGCACCTGGTTCGAGCCGAGCCCTAGCCCTCACGCAGCTCTTGTATCTGGATTGCCCGCGAATAGTCGCCCAATGTTTACCGATGTGGCGGGCATAGGTTTTGCGCAAAGATAAAGTTGAAATCGGAAATTCCGAGTTAGACTTGTTAAGCACTTCCTTCCGGGCACGGCCTCCGGAGTTGACGATGACGGCGTTCTATCGCACAGATGACCTTCGCATCAAGTGGACAAAAGTAGTTCTCCCTCCAGTTTTTCTCGAGGAAGAACTGCCCGCCACAGAGAAGGTTTCTTCGACTATCTACCATGCTCGCAATCAGATCTGCGACATTCTCGCCGGCAAAGATCATCGCCTGCTGGTAGTCGTCGGACCCTGTTCCATTCATGACACGAAGGCCGCGCGCGAGTATGCAGGCCTGCTGAAGGGTGCGATCGACGAACTTTCGAAGGGACTGTGCATTGTCATGCGCGTCTACTTCGAAAAGCCGCGCACCACAGTCGGTTGGAAAGGGTTGCTCAACGATCCCTTTCTCGATCAGTCGTACAAGATTAATGAAGGTCTGAGACTTGCCCGGCATCTCCTGCTGGACTTGGCCGAAATGGGAGTGCCCGCGGGAACCGAGTTCTTGGACATGATATCCCCGCAATACGTGGCCGGCCTGGTGAGTTGGGGAGCAATCGGGGCCCGCACGACCGAGAGCCAGGTCCACCGGCAGCTTGTCTCGGGCCTCTCTTGTCCCGTGGGATTCAAGAATGCCACGTCCGGGGACGTCCAGGTCGCCATCGAGGCAGTTGTATCGGCTGCCCAGCCGCACACCTTTCTCGGCCACACGAAGCACGGACAATCGGCGATCTTTGTGACCACCGGCAACCCGGATTGTCACGTGATCCTGCGCGGTGGAAGAAAATCGGTGAACTACACAGCTGATTCCATCGCCCAGGCGTGCAGGCAGTTGGAGAATGCGGGGCTGCCGCCGCACGTGATGATCGATTGCAGCCACGCCAACAGCAATAAGGACTATACGAGGCAGGCCCTCGTATGCCGCGACGTTGCAGGGCAAATCGCCAAGGGAGACCGACACATCATCGGCGTCATGCTGGAAAGCAATCTGGTTGCTGGTGCACAGAAGCCGGTCCCCGGGCAATCGTTGGTATACGGACAGAGCATTACCGACGCCTGTATCGGATGGGATGAGACTCTGCCATTGCTCCGGGAACTTGCCACTGCGGTTCGGTCCGCCCGGTCGCCGCGCTAGCTCGCTTCGTTCTGGATCTTCTGAGCATGCCCAACTCCATGTAACCCCGCGGCTCTTGCGGGTGGCGTGCTGTCTACAAAAGGCTTTATCAGAAGCCTACCGACTCAGTGCCTGATTAGCGTGCCTACCGCACGCGTGGTCCGACGATAAGCTCCGAGTAGCCGACCATCCGCCCGGGATCTCGTCCGTGATCTCTCACGGGCGGTTTCTCGGCTCCCAAGCGACTTGTTCGGTTAGGGACAGGAAGCCAGACGACAGACTTAGACCGACGCGAACTCGACCTTCGCGATCGCCCACGCGCCGGAGGCCTTCACGTATTCGACTTTCAGCACGCGGCGCTCCGTCCGGCGGACGAAGCCGCCGCCTTGCGCGTGCGCCATCCGCGCCAGCGTGCAGTCCTGCGCGATCGTGGTTTCGATTTCCACGGCGCAGTGGAACCGCCCGGCAGCGCTCTGGCCGTCCGCGGCGACCTCGATCGCGTCCGGTTGCCCGGCGTGATCGGCCGCGATGCTGCGCACACCTTGGTCGAACGCGGCGCCTTCGGAATCAGCGAACAGCGGCGTGGCGGCGGCGCCTGCTCCGGTGTTGATCCGCCGCAGCCAGGTCTGATGCAGCTCGCGGATTGCGGCCTCGTTCTCGAGCTTCGCCAGGCGCGCCCTTAGCCTGTCGTCCGCCACTACCGCAGCGGGCAACGCAGCGGCCAGTGGCGCGGCCAGCAGTGCGCCGCCCTTCAAAAAGGAGCGCCGCGTGGAAGTCGTGTCCGTGCTCGTGGTCATGCCGCCCTTCCTCATGACTTCACCTGATAGAAGCGTGTGATGTCGAACCGGCCGGCGAGCCGCTCGTGTGCGCCGACTGCGCTCATGCTCAGGCCGTTTGTACCGCAGCTATAGCCGACCCCCACGTCGCGCATCGTGTGCAAGTTGACCAGGATGGTGCCTAGCGTGCCGTTACAGGCCTCCTCCAGCCAGTACATGAAATACAGGCCGTCCCGGATCTTCACGTAGGCCGCCGGCCCGCTCCACTCCAACCCGCCTGCATCGGCATCGGTGAAGATGATCCACGAGAGCGAATGGGGCGTCGTGTACAGGTGCATCGACGTCAGGCCGGGTGCGTAGTTCTGGCTCACCGCACGTCCGACCATCTCATCCGTGAATTGGTGGCGGTTATACTTCGGCGGAATCAGGCCTTCCATCTCGATCACGCCGAACAATATCTTCACGCCCGCCTCGTTGGCGAAATAGGGAGTGTTCAGATAGCCGTTGAAACACGTCACCAGGCCCTGGTGGAAATCCACGACGATCGAGTGCCCGTCATGGTTCGGCGCGCCATCCAGCAGGTGGCCATACAAGATCACTCCGGGCGTCGATTCCCAAGCCTGATAGCGGGCCTTGGTCCAGCCGCTGTCACCTTCTTTGCGCCAGTTCAGGGTTTCGGCGTCGTCGAAGCGGTATTCCATCGCCGGCGCGTGGTCGTAGCGAAGGGTGAATGTCTTGCCGGCCAGCCAGCCGGTCGACGGGCCGCGATTGCCGCCCATCTGGGCGCCAGGACCGGTGGTGGCGGCGGGGAAGGCCGACGCCCTCTTCGCGACTGCGGCGTCGACGTCCGCTTTTGACATCTTCGCCATCGTTCGCAGTGGCCGATAGACGCGCCGAGCGCCTTTCGCCGGAGTCTGGCCGGCAGCGGCCGCCGGAACCGGCGAGCCGGTCTCGTCGCCGAACTTTTCGAACTGGGCGATCTGCCCCAACCACTCGCCCTTGCCGCGGAAGACGTAATACTCCAGCTGGTCGTTGGAGTCGAAGCCGAGCCGCACGCCGACCTGTTCGACGCGGTTCAGGTCCATCACGTACGCCGTGAAGGTGCCCGAGAATTCGCATTCGGTGCGCGTGTAGATGTAGAAGTCATCGTTGATCTTGATGTAGTCGGACGGCGCGCAGAACCCGAGTTCGCCGCCCAGCCGCGACAGCTCGACAAAGTTCGAGTACGCCGCCGAGGGATAGAACTCCAGCGTCTCCGCTCCGGTGTCCTGCTTCCAGTAGAAGCCCTTGCCCTCGACGCGGTTCGTCGTGACGTGGCGAGCCTTCGGAGCCTCCTGCCCCGGCTGCTCGACGTAGCCGTAGTAAATCTCGCGCTGGACTTCGCGATTGTCCTCGTAGCCGCTGAACCACAGTTCGAACACCGTCGCCAGGTTCGTGCCCTGGTCGATCACCACGGCGTAGCCGCGCTGCGTGCCGGGGATCATGTGCGAGAAGAAGGCGACGCTACTCAGGGTCAGCGCGCCGTATCCCGCGTCCACCGCGCCGCCACCGTTCTCAGCCACCGAAAGACGGTTGGTCCGGCTGAACGTATAGGCCAGCGCCGGGCCTTTATCGGTGACGATCCGGATCGACTTGCCGATGAGCACGTCGGACAGGGGCGAGGCGCTCGTCGGCCCGCTCACAGCGACCTTGCTCAGCTTGTCTGCAATCTGTTGTTCCGTAAGCTTCGTGTAAGCGATGCGATGCGTCTGCTCTTTCGGATACGGCGTTCCCGGCATGCATTCCCCCTAGTCGCGTCCATCTTCCTGCGGATCGTGCGAATGCAAGGCGTCATCGCCTCGCATAATGCGGCCTGATGCTATCTCTGAAAGGGATAGTTTTCAACCGTCGGGCGGCGGAGCCATTCGCCGGGGGTGGCGCCCAGTTTGAAAACGCCCGGCTCACGCGGCAGCATGCCTTGCGCACGCGTTGAGAAGCTTTACCCGCAGCATGCGACTGCCTCAGGCCGGAAATCTCGCCCGGTGTTATGGCGTGCGCTTCTGGTCCGCGACGCGCTCGCCCGCGCGCAATCCAAATTACGCGAAAATATTTGCTGGGAGAGAGAGCATCGCCGCGAATTCCTTTCGGTGTACTATGTCGAGAAGGTGCGGGCCCGTAGCTCAGCTGGTTAGAGCAGCGGACTCATAATCCGTTGGTCCAAGGTTCGAATCCTTGCGGGCCCACCAATTCAATCAGCGAACTGCGGGCGCTCAAGGGTTGAGCGGCCCGCACTCGTGACTCGGCTAGTCGGCGCTGACTGCCTTTAGCGGCGCCGGCTTCGGGACGCTATTGATCGTCTTCAGGATGCGCGAGACGATCTGGTAGGGATCACCCTGGGAGTTCGGGCGCCGATCTTCCAGATAGCCCTTATAGCCGTTCTTGATGAAGTTCACAGGCATCCGGATGGAAGCGCCGCGATCCGAGAGACCGAAACTGAACTTGTCGATGGCTTGCGTTTCGTGCAGACCCGTCAAGCGCAGATGATTGTCCGGGCCGTACACGGCGATGTGCTCGGGGATATTCTTTTCGAACGCCGCCATGAGGGCCTCAAAGTATTCCTTGCCACCTACTTCGCGCATGTATTTCGTCGAGAAGTTGGTGTGCATGCCCGACCCGTTCCAGTCGCCTTTGATGGGCTTGCAATACAATTCAAAATCCACCTCGTATTTCTCGCACAGGCGCCCCATTAGGTAGCGAGCGGTCCACGTGTCGTCCGCGGCTTTGGCAGAGCCCTTGGCGAAAATCTGAAATTCCCATTGGCCCTTCGCCACTTCGGCGTTGATGCCTTCGTGATTGATACCAGCCGCGAGACAGAGATCCAAATGCTCGTCGACAATTTGTCTGGCGACGTTTCCCATGTATTTGTAGCCGACACCGCAGTAGTAAGGGCCCTGCGGACTTGGGTAACCGCTTTCCGGGAACCCGAGGGGGCGCCCGTCTTTATAAAGGAAGTACTCCTGTTCAAAACCGATCCACAGGTCGGGGTCGTTCTCGATCGTGGCGCGTGCGTTGGTGGAGTGCGGGGTGCCGTCCGGGTGCATCACTTCGCTGAGAACGATATAGCCGTCTTTGCGGCTGGCATCCGGATACAGAGCCACAGGTTTCAGTATGCAGTCGGACTTATGCCCTTCGGCCTGCATCGTGGAACTGCCGTCAAAACCCCACAGGGGCAGATCGGCAAGCGTGGGAGGATGCCCAAACTCCTTGATCGTAGTTTTGCCGCGCAGCTCGGGAATGGGCTGTCTGCCGTCAAGCCAGATGTATTCCAGTTTGTATTTTTTCACAGTATTCGGACCCTCCGTGGGTTGGGGCCATCACAGGCTCGGCCTTCCGTGTCATGAACGACGGAACGACTCCGTCGATTCAAGTAGATGTCAAAATACAGGGCCAGGGTCGGTATCGTCCAATTCATTGAATCTATCGACTCCATTCAGTTTATTTCAACCCGCCTTCGTCGTTCTGCTTTGCGTCAAGCTTCGTGGACGTCAGGGAGCAATCCTTCATCTCCGACTGGCCGTTGAGTACAGGAAGTCCCTTAAAGAAAACCCAGTCAGCTTCGAGCGCGCTTGATTTCGTCGGCGAGCAAGACGGCTTCGGCGACTTCCATGATCGACTTGTGGCTCTGCCGGCTCTGCGTTTGCAGGGCTGAATAAGCGTCCGCCTCGCTGAGCTGCAAATCCCGTTGCAAGACTTGCTGCGCCTTCGCCACCAGCTTGCGCGCCTCGGGCAATTCGGAAAGCTTGGTGTTTTCGGCCTCGACGCGCGTCATTTCAATTTCGGGTCCCACCAGAAAACCGACCGTCGAAACCAGTTGAATCTCGTGTTGGCTGTGCGCGTGCCGCTCGCGATGCTGCACGTTGATGACTCCCACAAGCTTGTCGCGGCACAGCATCGGTACCGACAGAAACGCCTCGTAGCGATCCTCGGGCAGTTCGTTGAACGACTGGAAGCGCGGATCGAGCATGGCGTCGTGTGCGATGGCCACGGGTTTTCTGTGTTCCGCCACCCAGCCGGTGATTCCCTGCCCCACGCGCAGCTTCAGCCGGTCCACCACTTCAGCGTGCGGATTCTTCGATGCGCGCAGGATCAGCTCGTGGCCTTCGGCGACGTAGATGAAACAGGAATCGCACCGCACCACGGCCGAGACGAAATCAACCGCAAGCGCCAGCACCGTGTGGAGAGGATCGGCGGCCGCGATCCGCTCCCCCAGCTCGTGCAGGAAGCGAATGTCCCGGTCTTCCCCCGATCCAGACTGAATATTCATACTTCACTTTATAAAGCTGGTACTACAACCCGCAAATTCAAATTCGGACTCCATGCCATCAGCCTTTGCGATGGTCGCGGTCCGCGTGCAAGAAACTATCTTGCAACGCACCACTGGCGCTGCTACAATCAATATCGTACTGGATTGGTGCTGTATCTCGCGGGGGAGTTCTAGGATGGTAAGGCTAGGCAAATTAACAGACTACGGGCTGGTCCTGATGACTTGCATCGCCCGTGGAGAGCGTGCGCCCCTGCGCACCGCGCGCGACCTGGCGAAGGAATCGAAGCTGCCCCTTTCGACCGTCAGCAAGCTTCTGAAAGAGCTTTTGCAAAGCGGGCTGCTGATTTCGCATCGCGGGACCAAGGGCGGTTACGTCCTGGCGCGCGAGCCGCACGACATTTCCGTGCTCGAAGTGATCGCCGCTCTCGAAGGGCCGATGGCGCTCACCGAGTGCAGCACGGACGTTACGGGCCTCTGCAATCTCGAGCCGTGCTGCCCCATTAAAACCAATCAACAGATCATCAATCAGGCCATCCGAGGCGTGCTCGAAAAGGTGATGCTTTCCGACCTGATGCACCCTCTTCGCCTGACCAGCATTCAGGATGCGCGCGGCAGAGTGGTACCCAGCATCGCATCCGGGAGAATTCAATGAGTTCGAATTCGGACGCGATCCGCGAGCTGGCTCAGCAGGAATACAAGTGGGGATTCGTCACCGACATTGGCGAAGACCGCGCGCCCAAGGGCCTCAATGAGGGGATCATCCGCCTCATTTCGACCAAAAAGGGCGAACCCGAATTCATGCTGGAGTGGAGACTCAAGGCGTTTCGCCACTGGGAAACGCTCGAAAAGGCGCAGGCCGAGCCGAAATGGGCGAACGTTCATTACCCCCCGATCGACTATCAGGCGATTTCCTATTACTCCGCGCCCAAGCAGAAGCCGAGCCTCAAGAGTCTCGACGAGCTTGATCCCGAGATCCTGAAGACCTACGAAAAGCTGGGCATTCCGCTCGCGGAGCAGAAGTTGCTCGCGGGTGTGGCCGTCGATGCGGTGTTCGACAGCGTCTCGGTCGCGACGACGTTCAAGGAAAAGCTCGCGGAGGCGGGAGTCATTTTCTGCTCGTTCTCGGAAGCCGTTCAGAAGCACCCCGAACTGGTGAAGAAGTATCTCGGCTCCGTGGTTCCCTACACCGACAACTTTTTCGCGACGCTCAACGCGGCCGTCTTCACCGATGGGTCGTTCGTATACGTGCCCAAGGGCGTGAAGTGTCCAATGGAGCTTTCAACGTACTTCCGCATTAACGCTGCGGAGACCGGACAATTTGAACGCACGCTGATCGTGGCGGACGAAGGCGCTTCCGTCAGCTACCTTGAGGGATGTACGGCGCCGATCCGCGACGAGAACCAGCTCCACGCGGCGGTAGTCGAATTGATCGCGCTCGACAATGCGCAGATCAAGTATTCGACCGTGCAGAATTGGTATCCGGGCGACAAGAACGGCAAGGGTGGAATCTACAATTTCGTCACCAAGCGCGGCGCGTGTCGCGGCAAGAACTCGAAAATTTCCTGGACGCAGGTCGAGACCGGTTCGGCGATCACCTGGAAGTACCCCAGCTGCATCCTGCAAGGCGACAATTCGGTCGGCGAATTTTACTCCGTTGCGCTTACCAACAACTATCAGCAGGCCGACACCGGCACAAAAATGATCCACATCGGCAAGAACACGCGCAGCACCATCGTGTCCAAGGGCATCTCTGCCGGCCACGGACAGAATACGTATCGTGGCCAGGTGGCGATCCTGAAGGGCGCGACCGGCGCGCGAAATTACACGCAGTGCGATTCGCTGCTGATCGGCGATAAGTGCGGCGCGCACACGTTCCCGTATATCGAAGTCAAGAATTCGACCGCGCACATGGAGCACGAAGCGTCCACGTCGAAGATCGGCGAGGATCAGCTTTTCTATCTCCGCCAGCGCGGGCTGAAGGCCGAGGACGCCGTCTCGATGATCGTCAACGGCTTCTGCAAGCGCGTGTTTCGAGAACTTCCGATGGAGTTCGCCGTCGAGGCGCAAAAACTGCTCAGCGTCAGCCTCGAAGGCAGCGTCGGATAGGGGCGCGCGCGATCGATTTCTAATCGACACAGCGGCGATTAGAAACCGCGCTAGCTGGTTGAAAACAAAAGACGGAGCGGCGTTCTAATCGACACTGAGCGGGCCGCCGTCAGGAAGCTCAAAAAGGACAAACGGAATGAGTTTGCTGGAGATCAAGAATCTGAAGGTCAGGGTCGAGGATCGCGAAATCCTCAAGGGGATCAACCTGACGTTGAATGCGGGCGAAGTTCACTCGATCATGGGCCCGAACGGCTCGGGCAAGAGCACGCTCGCGCAAGTGCTGGCGCGCCGCGAGAACTACGAAATCACGGGCGGTGAAGTGCTGTTTAACGGCAAGGATCTGCTCGCGATGAAGCCGGAGGAAGCCGCGTGCGAAGGGCTGTTCCTTGCGTTTCAGTATCCCGTCGAGATTCCGGGGATCAGCAACGCGTACTTCCTGCGCTCGGCGCTCAACGCGATTCGCAAGTATCGCGGCCAGGAAGAAATGGACGCGATGGATTTTCTTCCCAAGCTGCGCGAAAAGCTGAAGCTGCTGGAGATGGACGATAAGCTCCTCAACCGCTCCGTGAACGAAGCCTTTTCGGGCGGCGAGAAGAAGCGCAACGAGATTCTGCAGATGGCGGTGCTCGAACCGAAGCTCGCCATTCTCGACGAAACGGATTCCGGGCTCGACATCGATGCGTTGCGGATTGTGGCGCAGGGCGTGAATGCGATGCGCAGTCCCGAGCGCACCATCCTCGTCGTGACGCACTATCAGCGCCTGCTCAATTACATCGTGCCGGACCGCGTCCACGTGCTCGTCGACGGGCGCATCGTGCGGTCGGGCGGCCCCGAGCTTGCATTGCAGCTCGAAGAAGGCGGCTACGCCGATATCAACTCCGCGTCGCGCGGCGCCAGCCCGGCCTGAAGAAATACATGGGGAACAGCAAGGTGGCCACGGCAACTCAATCATTGCAGAATTACGAACAGAGCTTCGGCGGATTTGAAAAGTCTGCCGCGAGCCGCGAGCTTTCGTGGCTGCGCAAGCTCCGTCAGGACGGGTTCGCACGCTTCAGCGAAACCGGCTTCCCCACGCTTCGCGACGAAGACTGGCGATTTACAAATGTCTCTGCGATCTCGCAGACGCCTTTTCGCCTCGTCCGCAATGGCCATTCCCTGCCCTCGCGCGAGGACATCGAGCCGTTTCGAATTCCAGATGTTGGCTGCCGTCTCGTCTTCGTGGATGGGCGCTTTGCGCCGAATCTTTCTTCGACCGGCAAACTAGCGCCGGGCGTAACGGTTGGAAATCTCGGGGGCGCGATCGCGCGAAATCCCGGCGCAATCGAATTGCATCTGGGCCGCTACCTCAACCTCCAACGCGATGCCTTCGGCGCGCTAAACACAGCATTCCTGGAAGACGGCGGATACGTGCACATCGCGAAGGGCGTCGTGGCCGAAGAGCCGATCTCGTTGCTATTCATTTCCACCGCGCACGATTCACCCACGGTGAGTCACCCGCGGAACCTGATCGTAGCGGAGGAAAACAGCCAGGCGACGATCGTGGAAGATTACGTCTCGCTGGGCGGAGGCGAGGCCCTGTGCAACACGGTGACGGAGCTGGTCGCGGGCGATCACAGCGTGGTCTCGCACTACATGATCGAGCGCGAGCACTCTCGGGCATTCAACGTTTCGACGCTTCGCATTCAGCAAGGCCGGACGGCGGACGTTGCGTCGCACTCCGTGCTCATCGGCGGGGCGCTGGTGCGCAACAACGTGCATCCCGTGCTTGCGGGCGAGGGCGGCGAATGCCTGATCAACGGCCTTTTCATCGGCACGGGGCGCCAGCATCTCGACAATTACATGCTGGTCGAACACGCCAGCCCGCACTGCAGCAGCCGCCAGTTTTACAACGGAATTCTCGACGGCCACGCGCACGGTGTGTTTCACGGCCGGATCATCGTCCACAAGGATGCGCAGAAGACCGACGCAAAGCAGACCAACCGCAATCTGCTGATCTCCGACAGCGCACAGATCGACACGAAGCCGCAACTTGAAATCTACGCGGACGACGTGAAGTGCACGCACGGCGCAACCATCGGCCAGATCGATGAGAATTCGCTGTTTTATCTGCGCTCGCGCGGGATCGACGAAGCGTCGGCGCGCACGCTCCTGCTCGTCGCCTTTGCGAGCGAATGCGTCGAGCGCATGAAAGAAGGCCCGGTGCGGACGCACGTCGAGAAGCTCGTGAGCGAGCACGCTTTGCGGCTCGCCGACCACTCGCTCGGTGCCGGAGGGAAACGATGACGACCGCCGCCAAGAGAATCGACGCGGAACATGCGCCATCGCGCGCGACGCCATCCAGATTCGACGTCGAAAAGGTTCGCGAGGATTTCCCGATCCTGAAGCACACCGTTCGCGGCAAACCGCTCGTCTATCTCGATAACGCGGCGACCTCGCAAAAGCCACGCGCGGTGATCGATGCGATCACGCGCTATTACGAGGGGACCAACGCCAACATTCATCGGGGCGTGCATTTTCTCTCCGAGCAGGCGACCGAAGAATACGAAGACGTGCGCCGGACGGCACAGGAATTCCTGAACGCCGCTCACTCGCACGAAATCATCTTCGTGCGCGGCGCCACCGAAGGCATCAACCTCGTCGCGCAAAGCTACGGCCGCGCGCACGTGCAATCCGGCGACGAAATCCTCATCACCGACATGGAGCACCACTCGAACATCGTTCCGTGGCAGATGCTGTGCGATGAGCGTGGCGCGAAGCTGCGAGTCGCTCCCATCAACGACGCTGGCGAGCTGATGCTGGAAGAATTCGAGAAGCTGCTCGGGCCGAGGACGAAGCTCGTGGCCATCACGCACGTCTCGAATGCGCTCGGGACGATTAACCCGATCCGGCGAATCGTCGAACTGGCTCATAGCCATCACGCGCCGGTGCTCGTCGATGGGGCGCAAGCCGTGCCGCACATGAAGGTGGACGTCCGGGCGCTCGATTGCGATTTCTACGTCTTTTCGGGCCACAAAATTTATGGGCCGACGGGCATCGGGGTTCTCTACGGCAAATCCGCTCTGCTCGAAGCGATGCCGCCGTATCAGGGCGGCGGCGACATGATCGCTTCCGTCACGTTCGAGAAGACGATCTACAATCGCCTGCCCTACAAATTCGAGGCTGGGACGCCGGATATTGCCGGCGTGATCGGCCTGGGCGCCGCTCTGAAGTATGTCAGCGGCCTTGGAATCGAAAATATCGGCGCATATGAAAATGAAGTGCTCGCATACGCCACGCAAAAGGTCTCGGCGATCCCCGACATCCGCTTGATTGGCACGGCGAAGGAGAAGGCCGGCGTGCTTTCCTTCGTGCTGGACGCCATCCATCCCCACGATATCGGGACGATCCTCGATCAGGAAGGAATCGCGATTCGCACGGGGCACCACTGTTCGCAGCCGGTGATGAAGCGCTTCGGCATCGCGGCGACGGCGAGAGCATCGTTCGCGCTCTACAACACGAAGGCGGAAGTGGATGCGCTGGTGCGGGGGATCGAAAAAGTGCGGGAGGTATTCGCCTGATGTCCGACCTGCGCGATCTCTATCAGGACGTGATCCTCGAGCACAGCAAAGCTCCGCGCAATTATCACGAGCTTGCGGCGGCGAACCATAAGGCCGAGGGCTTCAACCCGCTCTGCGGCGACCGCTTCACCGTGTATCTCCAACTCGAAGGCGATACGATCCGCGACGTCAGTTTTCAGGGCTCGGGCTGCGCGATTTCAAAAGCGTCCGCGTCGATGATGACGCAAAGCGTCAAAGGCAAGACGATGGCAGAGGCGGAGAAACTTTTCGGGCGGTTCCATGACATGGTCACGGGCCACGCTGCCGGCGGCAGCGAACCCGAGCTGGGGAAACTGGCGGTCTTCTCCGGCGTCTCCGAGTTTCCCGTTCGCGTGAAGTGCGCCACGCTCGCGTGGCACACGCTGCACGCTGCGCTCGAAGGCAAGCAGGAAGCCATCTCAACGGAATAGACCAATGGGCATGACCCAAATCATCACGCTGAGCCGCGATTGCGAGGCGATCGAAATTCCCAGCGGCGAGAACCGCACTCTCCCCGCAGGCGCCGGCGTGCGAGTGCTGCAGTTTCTCGGCAGCGGTTGGACCGTGTCGAGCACGCTCGGAATGTTCCGCATCGACGTAAAAAATGCGGACGCGCTAGGCCTCACGCCTCCCGTGGCAAGCGAAGCTCCCGGTCCGCAAGCGGAATTCAGCGAAAAGCTGGTGTGGGATCAGCTGAAAACGGTCTTCGATCCGGAGATCCCGGTCAACATCGCGGATCTGGGTTTGATTTATTCCTGCGTGACAGCGCCGCTCGAACAGGGCGGCCACCGGATCGACATCAAGATGTCGATGACGGCGCCCGGCTGCGGCATGGGCAACGTGCTCAAGGCCGACGTCGAGACCAAACTCGCCAGCCTGCCCGACGTGAAAGAAGTTCACGTCGAAATCGTTTTCGATCCTCCATGGGGTCCCGACCGCATGTCGGAAGCTGCGAAGCTTCAACTCGGCTTCGATATCTGAAGTTCCTTCCCGAAAAAATCCCAGCAAAGCTTAGGACGGCTGGCTGCCTTCGAATCGGCGGATTGCCAGCGGCTTGGCGAAAACAGTTTCGCCTCACTTCAAGGAATCGCCTACAAGGCGGCGGAGGCCGCGGCGACCGCGAGCGGCTCAACGGGTGCTGTATTCGTGATAGTTGCCGCTTTGTTCGCGTGTCTCGCGATCAGCGAGCGCGAGCCGCTCCAGACGAGCTGCAAGCCCGCGAAAATCGCGATCGTGGCGATGGCGAGCTTCACGTTGCGAGCAGGCACGCGCCGGGCGAGTAGGCAGCCGATCACGACGCCGGGTAGTCCGCCTTCAAGGAGCTGCGCGAGAACGTGGCCGCTGATCGAGCCGAATTTCCAGTGAAACGCGCTGCCAAGCACGGCGAGCACGAGGCCGAATAAGATGTCGGTCCCAACTACTTCCGGAGGCGTCATTTCGGAATAGTTCAGCAGGAGCACCGTTCCGAGAGCCCCGGCGCCGGCGGATGAGAATCCCGATTCAACGCCGATCGGAAGCGCGAGCCAGGGCAGCCAGCTCGAATTCTTGTGCGCGAAGCCGCGGTTTTGCACCTTCGGGACGAACGTGACACTCGACGAGGCTGTGAGCAGCACGCCGAGCAGGATCACGACGACAGGGCTGCCCCCGTCGCTGCTCAGGACGCGAAGGGCGACCGTGCCGAGCAGAAGACCCGGAACCGCTCCAAGCACAAGCAGCCACAGGTAGCGCCAATGCACGTGCCGGCCCGCCAGATAGAATGGCGCCGCGATCAATCGCAGCACACCGGCGAACACGAACGCCGTGCCAACCGCCGAATTGGGGGACAGTCCAATAATGAGAACCAGAGCCGGGACGGTGAAGCTGCCGCCGCCGATTCCGGTGAAGCCTACGGCCAAAGCGATTGCAAATCCGATGAGCAGATTCATTCGCCGGCTCGCTTTGACTCAGTGTGAATCCCGCACTCGAGCTTCGCTCCGCCCCATCTTCCCGAACGCGGATCGGCACCCGCCGCTGGAATCGCGGTGCACGGCTCGCAGCCGATGCTGCGGTAGCCTGCATCGTAGAGCGGCAGATAGTCGATTTTCTCGCGCGCGGTGTATTCCCAAACCTGGCCCCAAGTCCACGCGGCGAGAGGGCTCACTTTCAAAAGGGTCTTGCCGGACGGAAGTTCGTGGTGCTCGACGACTTTCAGATTTGCGCGCGTGGGCGACTGCTCCCGGCGCAGCCCTGTGAACCACACGTCGAACTTTTCGAGCGCCGCGAACAGCGGCTCGACCTTGCGAAGATGGCAGCAGCGGCCGGGATCGGTGCGATTGAGGATTCCGAATGCGGCTTCCTGTTCGGCGACGGACTGATTCGCCGCGAGGTTGCGCACGTTCAAATGCCACGCCTGCGCCATGCGGTCGCGATAGGCGTAGGTTTCGACGAAATGGTAGCCCGTATCGAGGAAGAGCACCGGAATATCGGGCAGGCGTTTGCGCAACAAGTCGAGGACGATCATGTCCTCGGCCTGAAAGCTGCACGTGATGCCGACGGCGCCCTTTTGCACCGCGGCTGCATTCTCGGCGAGCAGGCGGAGAATCACGGCATCGGCCGAAAGCGTCTCGAATTCATGTGCGAGCACGGGCTGGCTCATGAGTTCCCCTTCTGGGTGTCCGAGGACGTGTTACGCCATTTGCGCAGGACATTCAAAATGCGCTCGACAGCTTCCTCGTCGGTATCGTCGTCGATTCGCACGGCGAAGAAGAATTCCGGACCGAAAATCGCGCGTACTACCTGCTTTTGGTCCGTGCCGTCGTCGAGCGGCGAGAAGACGGTGAGGTATCCCGAAAGGCGAAACGCCTTGGCGACGGTGACGAGCTCGTGCGACAGAAAATCGTTTGGTCCGGCGAGCTGCACCTGCCAGCCTTCGTCGAACAGCCGGCGCTCCAGAAGCTCGGCGACGTGCGGCCGGCCTTTCAGCCAGACCGCAGCGGCGGGATGGCCGAAGCGAAGGATGCGCTCTTCCTTGGTGCTGTGGCGGCGATGAGCGGCGGTTGCCGAACGCGCGCCGGGAGCCGGCTCGATGGCGCGATCGATGATTCCTGCGGCCACGGTCGCGTTCGTAAGCGGATCGATCAGGATGAAGCTGCCGGTCGTGCGATTCAGCCGATAGGGATCGAAGAAAAGCGGCAGCGTGGTCTTGACGTCCACGGCGGCGATTTCGTTGAGATCGAGCTTGGTGGCCGGGGCGTGTTCGAGCGTGTTGATGTCCACGCGGTAGCGAATCTGACTCACGCGCGCGCGGACCGTTCTCGTGGTGTGTTTCAAAAGATAAATTTTGTGCGGGTCGAGCGCGTCCGCGTGCATCCACACGAGGGTGGCTTGAAACTCTGTCCCGGCGGACGGCGCCTGGTCCTCGGCGACGAGCATGTCGCCGCGGCTGAGGTCGATCTCATCGTGCAGCGTAATCGTGATCGCGTCACCCGGACTGGCGGAGGCTCGCTCTTCTTCGAATGCAACGATGGATTGAATCTTTGTCTTGACGCGCGAAGGAAGCGCCATGACGGACGCTCCGGGACGCAGTTCGCCCGACGCGAGCTGGCCGGCGAAGCCACGAAAGCTGGCATCCGGACGAATCACGTACTGCACCGGAAAGCGCAACGGGCCGGATGCCGCGCCAACGCTCGCAGGAATCGTCTCCAGATATTCGAGTAGGGCCGGGCCTTCGAACCAGGGCATGCGCTTGCTGCGGCGGACGACGTTGTCGCCTTCGAGCGCGCTGACCGGGACGGCATAGACATCCCGAATCCCAAGCTGGTCCGCGAACGCGCGAAACTCAGCTGCGATGCGATCGAAGACCTCCTGCGAAAACGCGACCAGATCCATTTTGTTGACCGCGGCGATGATGTGGCGCACTCCCAGCAAATGAGCGATGAAGGCGTGGCGGCGGGACTGCCGCAAAACGCCTTTGGTGGCGTCCATCAGGACCACGGCTGCCTCGGCGGTCGATGCGCCCGTCGCCATGTTGCGCGTGTACTGCTCGTGGCCCGGCGTATCCGCGATGATGAACTTGCGGCGCGGCGTGGAGAAGTAGCGGTAGGCGACGTCGATCGTAATCCCCTGCTCGCGCTCCGCGCGGAGACCATCGGTCAGCAGCGAGAAATCAATCGGGCCGCTCGAACGATTCACTTTGCTCTTGCTGACGGACGCGAGCTGGTCTTCAAAGACGGACTTGCTGTCGTAGAGGAGGCGCCCGATGAGCGTCGATTTGCCGTCGTCCACGCTGCCGGCCGTTGAGAAGCGCAGCATCCCAGCACCCTGCGTGAGCGAACCCGCAATTCCGGTGGTTGCGGGCGCAGTCGATCCGGCAATTGAAGGCGCGGCGGTAGGTTCTGGCGTCGTAGGGGACATCAGAAATACCCCTCGCGCTTCTTGATTTCCATGGAGCCTTCTTCGTCGTGGTCGATCACGCGGTTTTCGCGCTCGGAGCGTCGGAAGGAGATCATCTCCTCGATGATCTTCGGCACGGTATCGGCGTCGGAGCGGATCGCGCCCGTGCAAGGGACGCATCCCAGCGACCTCATGCGGCATTTCACCATTTGCGGCTCCTCGCCGGGCAGTAAGCGCACGCCGGTCTGCGTGAGCAGGATGGAATTGCCGCGGACGACCGCTTCGCGCTCTTTCGCGAAATAGAGCGGGACGATGGGGATCCTTTCCGCGTGGATGTAGAGCCAAACGTCGAGCTCCGTCCAATTCGAAAGCGGGAAGACGCGGATGCTTTCGCCCTTGTGGTGGCGGCTATTGTAGAGGCTCCAAAGTTCAGGGCGCTGATTTTTCGGGTCCCACTGGCCCAACGAGTCGCGGAAGGAATACACGCGCTCCTTGGCGCGCGATTTTTCCTCGTCGCGGCGCGCACCGCCGAATGCGGCGTCGAATCCGCCTTCGGCCAGGCCATCGAGCAGGGAGCGCGTCTTCAGCAGGCCGCAGCATTTCTGCGTGCCGAGCGTGTAGGGATTCGCGCCGTCATCGAGGGCCTTCTGGTTCTTGTGCACGATCAGCTCGGCGCCGACGTGCTTCGCGTACCAGTCGCGAAACTCGATCATCTCGGGGAATTTGTAGCTCGTGTCGATGTGCAACAGCGGGAACGGAATTTTGCCCGGATAGAACGCTTTCTGCGCCAGGCGCAGCATCACCGAAGAGTCTTTGCCGATCGAGTAAAGCATTACCGGATGGGCGAACTCGGCTGCGGCTTCGCGCAAGATGAAAATGCTCTCGGCTTCGAGCATCTTCAGGTGATCGAGCTGGCTCGCCAGGGCCACGCCTTCGTCCGCGTTGTAAAGATCGATCGTCATTTCGAGCAACGCCATAAAAAAACCCGCCTCCCGGATCCACTCCGAGGGCGGGCTGAATTCGAATCTCGCTTTGCTATGACCCTAGCTTGCGAATCCTGCCGCCCCCGGCGACGCACACTTCTGTGCGCAGCTACAACACGCACAACAGGCGGTAAGAGGCGTTAGATTCATAAGCTCTTTGAGAGACTAGCGTACGTGGCTCGTTCTGTCAATGTGACTGCGCGAGTGGTGTCTCGACGGGCACCGTTGCGTTCGCGTCTCCGGGCTGGCAAGGAACGCCGGCAAGCTCGCTTGGGCGGCTTGAAGCAATCGTTGACGCCAGCGAGTAAAGTGCGTTAGAAACGTGAGTCTCCACTCGAGCCAATGCAAGATCCAAAACTACTCACTCCGCGCGACGCTGCCAAGGTGCTGGGCATCAGCTATCCGACGCTGAAACAGTGGATCTACAAGAAAAAGCTGCGCACCGTGAAGACAGCCGGCGGCCATCACCGTATTCCCGAGTCCGAATTGGACAAATTCCTGCATCTGCAGTCGCAACGGCTGCCGGTGGAGGAGCGCCGCGAGAATTTCCGGCACATCAGCGGCCGGAATCAGATTGCAGGCCGCGTGACCGAAGTGAAAGTCGATGGTTTGATGGCGCAGGTGACGCTCTCGATCGGCGGGCAGAGGATCACGTCCATCATCACGGCCGATGCCGTGCGGGAAATGCGGCTGAAGGTCGGGGACAAGGCGGCCGCGCTGATCAAGTCCACCGAAGTAATGATCGTCCGCGTGTAGTCCTTCCGTTCGCAATCCGCATGATACAGATTTGACCTAACATCTAGAGATGTGTTAATTCGTATTGGCCGGGCCACCAAGAAACTGGCCCGTTTGTGCCACAGGACTTTCCCGGGGGCTCTCGTGATCCGCCGAGCTTCACAATGGGCGTTCGCAATCCTACTCGCGTTTGTACTCGCTGCCGGTTCGGGCGTGGCGGGCACGCCTCCGCCGCAATCGGCGAAAGCCGAACTCACCGTCTCTGCGGCGATCAGCTTGAAGGACGCCCTCGATGAGGTGAAGCAGCTCTACACCGCGGACAATCCCGGCGTTTCGATCGCGACCAACTACGGCGCGTCGGGAACGCTTCAGATCCAGATCGAACAAGGCGCTCCCGTCGATGTCTTTTTCTCCGCGGCGCCCAAGCAGATGGACACGCTTGAATCCAAAGGCCTCTTGCTTGAGGGAAGCCGGAAGGATCTGCTGCGAAACGAGGTCGTGCTGATCGTGCCGAGGGATTCCGCGCTGGGGATTTCGTCTTTCGAGGACCTCACGCACGCGAACGTCAAGCAAGTTTCATTCGGACAGCCGGATGTCGTGCCCGCAGGCCAATATGCGAGGGAAGTGCTCACGCATCTGGGAATCTTTAACGCGGTAAATTCCAAGGCCGTCCTGGCCAAGGATGTGCGGCAGGTGCTGACGTACGTCGAAACGGGGAACGTGGACGCGGGAATCGTGTATTCGACGGATGCGCTGTCGTCCTCGAAAGCGAAGGTAGTGGCGCAAGCTCCCGCTAACTCCCATTCGCCGATAATTTATCCGGTTGCGGTGATCAAGGCTACGAAAAATGCTGCCGCCGCGCGGGCGTTCGAGAATTTTCTCTCCGGCCCGAAAGCGCGTGCCGTCTTTCAGAAGTACGGATTCACGCTCGCAAGCCGGTAACCCTTCGCCCTATATCCGTCGCCCTCTTCCGAGTGTCCGTTATGCGATGTACCGTCCGACCGCCGGAGCAATTGCGCGAATTTCCTTCATCAATTGCGCGAATTGATCGGGATAGAGGGATTGCACGCCGTCGGAAAGCGCGCGCTCGGGATCGGGATGCACCTCGATAATCAGGCCGTCGGCGCCGGCTGCCACCGCCGCGCGCGCCATCGGAGCGACTTTGTCGCGCCGCCCGGTTCCGTGCGAAGGGTCGGCGACCACCGGAAGGTGCGAGAGGCTCTTCAGCACCGGGATGGCGGCGATATCCATCGTATTCCGCAGATACGTATCGAACGTGCGGATTCCCCGCTCGCAAAGAATCACTTTGTAATTTCCGCCAGACATGATGTATTCGGCGCTGAGCAGCAGCTCCTCGATCGTGGCGGACATTCCGCGCTTCAAGAGCACCGGCTTATCGACTTCGCCGAGTCCGCGTAGCAGATGATAGTTCTGCATGTTGCGCGCGCCCACCTGCAACACGTCCACGTACGGCAGCATGATTTCGATCTGCGAAGGGTCCATCACCTCGCTGACGACGAGCAGGCCGTTCTTGTCCGCCGCATCGCGCAGGAGCTTTAGGCCGGCCTCGCCGAGTCCCTGGAAACTGTAAGGAGAGGATCGCGGCTTGAACGCGCCGCCACGCAGCAATTTCGCGCCCGCTTTCGCCACGCGCGCGGCGATGTCCGCAATCTGCTCGGGAGTTTCCACGGCGCACGGTCCGGCCGCGATGACAATTTCCGTGCCGCCGATCGTAACGCCCTTCCCCAAGTCGATCACGGTGCCTTCGGGACGGACGCTGCGCGCCGCGAGCTTGTACGGATGCGAAATGCGCACGATCTCCTCGACTCCCGGCGCGGAACTCAACGCCAGAAGCTCTTCCCTGCGGCGATCGCTGTTGCCGACGACTCCGATCACGGTCCGTTCCTTGCCTCGAATCAAGTGCGCTTCGTAGCCGCACTCCTTGATGCGCTCGACGATATGATTGATTTCCTTATCGCTTGCCCCACCCAACATATTGAAAATCATTTTCGAGTCCTCGCTGATTCCTAAGATTGCTTGCTTTCCGATCGCGGCGCGGAGACGTACGATCCAAGAATCCGCAAATTCACGACCAGCCCTTCCAACTCGCGCAGCGCCGCGGCCACTTCGGGATCGCGCCTCGACGCCTGCAAATCCAGATAAAACCGGTACTGCCACGGGCTGCCGTGCACGGGGCGGCTCTCGATCTTCATCAGATTCACGTTGCGCCGCGCGAACGGTTCGAGCGCGTGATAGAGCGCGCCAGGCCGGTGGTCGAGCTGAAACACGAGCGAAAGCTTGTCCGCGTTTTCCGAAGACTCCTGCGACTCCGAAAGCAGCAGGAATCGCGTGTAGTTCTCGCGGTTGTCCTCAAGATGCTCGCGCAGGATCACCCCGCCGTAGATTTCGGCGGCGCGGCGCCCGGCGATGGCCGCGCGGGTGCGGTCGCCCGCGCGAACGACATCGCGCACGCTCCCGGCCGTGTCCTCCGTCGCAATTCGCTTGAGGCGCGGGTGCGCGATGAAAAACTGTTCGCACTGCGCCAGCGCGACCGGATGCGACTCGATGACGGTTACGTCGTTGAAGGACGTGCCCGGAGCCGCGATCAAATAATGCGCGATCGGGATAATCACCTCTGCCAGAATATTCAACTGGCTGTCTACGAGCAGGTCGAAAGATCGGTGGACCGGGCCCGCCAGACTGTTCTCAATCGGCGCCAAAATGAAATCTGCCACGCCGTCGCGAATCGCGCTGAACGCGGCTTCAAACGTGGGGCGCGGCACAAGCGCGATCTCCTCGCCGAGGAGCTTCACCGCGGCCTCCTCGCTGAAGGCGCCACGCTCGCCTTGAAACGCCACGCGCGCGTTTTTGCCGACGTTCATTTTCGCCGCGGCCTCTTCACGGCCGGTTTCGCTTGCTGCACCGGCGCTGGCCCCGAATTACCGAAACCGTGCAGCTCCTGTGTGCGAATCGATTCGTCCAAAATCAGCTGATAAACTCGCTCGACCGTGATGTCGTCGAGGGGGCCGGGATTCAGTTCCTTCATGCGCGAGAGAATCTCCTGTTCCCGCGCCGGAGCGCGCAGCGCCACGCCGTCCTCCTGTTTCATCCTGCCGACTTCCACTGCAAGCTGGGCGCGCAAATTGAGCAAATGCAGTAGGGCCGTATCGATCGCATCAATTTTCTTTCGCCAGTCGTCGATTCTCATAGAGCTGCCGCCCCTCCTTTAGGGGGTCGGACCTTCAGGTCCGACAAAAAGCAGATCGTGCGAAGCACGTTCCGCTGCGCCGTTTTACCTGCAGCATGTGGTCCCGCGTATCCTGTCCAGCCACTTCCCCGAACAACAAAAAAGGCCGCGTCTCCCTTGGGAGGTCGCGGCCCGGTTCTCGAAACCTTGTGCGGCTTTTAGCTGCTGATCTTGCCCGCGCGCGTCTCGCCGGCCCGCTCCTCCGTAAAGGAGAAGCGGTAGGTAAAGGCGAAATAGCTAGAGTTCAGTTGCATCACGCGCTCTCGGCTGTCCTCAAGTGCCTCGGATTTACCATTCAACCGAAACCTCAATATACAAAACGCTTCCTGAGCCGTCAAGGCGATTTACTCTGAGCCCGTCGTAGTCGGCCATTGAATGGAGCTTCTTTTCCCCAAGCGTTTCGACCCTGAGAACCCTTCATAAGCGGCAGTTATATCGGCCGCAAGAATTACAAATTTGACTTATCTCAAGCAGTGAGGCCTACTGGGATTTACTTACACGTTCCTCCGAAATAACGGGAGAGGAGCGTGGCCGCTGGGGTTGAAGGAAACCGATTGTGGATTGGGAAGTGAGACGATACTCTATGACGCGACCAATCAGCTATCCCATATACGTAATCATCGGGTGGGGGCCGCCCTCCTAAGCCAAGCTTAGGCGTATGCGCCCCGCACCTGAGACAGGTCGCGGGGCTTTTTTATTTTCGGCGCAGAGGCCATCGATAACATGCAGAGCGACGCAATCAAAAAAGGAATCTCGCGGGCTCCGGCCCGGGCGATGTTGAAAGCGACCGGGCTGACCGACGCAGACCTGGCGAAGCCGCTCGTCGCCATCGCCAATACCTGGTCTGACGTGACGCCGTGCAATTCCCATCTGCGCGGCATCGCGGACAAGGTCCGGGAAGGCATTCGCGCGGCGGGCGGAACGCCGATCGAGTGCAACACAATCGTCATTTCCGACGGTATCACGATGGGTACCGAGGGCATGAAGGGCTCGCTGGTTTCGCGCGAGGTGATTGCCGATTCGATCGAGCTTTTCGTGCGTTCGCACTCTTTCGACGCGGTGGTGGCGATCTGCGGCTGCGACAAGACGATTCCCGGCACGGTGATGGCGCTCGCGCGGCTGAACCTCCCTTCCCTTTCGCTCTACGGCGGCTCGATCATGCCCGGCCGCTTTCACGGCCATGACGTGACGATTCAAGACGTGTTCGAAGCGCCCGGTGCGTACGCGACGGGCAAGATGACCGAAAAGGAAGTCTGCGAGCTGGAAGACCGGGCGTGTCCCGGCGCCGGAGCATGCGGGGGCCAGTTCACGGCGAACACGATGGCGACGGCCATCACATTCCTCGGCATTTCGCCGATGGGCGCGAATGACGTTCCCGCGGTCCATCTCGGCAAGGCGCAAGTCGCGATCGACTGCGGCAAGCTGGTGATGCAGCTTTTCGCCAAGGATATTCGCCCGAAACAGCTCATCACTCGCGCGTCGCTCGAGAATGCGATTGCGTCGGTCGCGGCGACAGGCGGCTCGACGAACGCCGTGCTGCACCTTCTCGCCATCGCGCGCGACATGGGCGTGCCCCTCAGCATTGAGGACTTCGACAGGATTTCGGCGAAGACGCCCATCCTTGCCGACCTGAAACCGGGCGGGAGATTCACAGCGCCTGACATGTTCACCGCGGGAGGTATGCGGCTGCTCGGGAAGCGCCTGCAAGAGGCGGGCCTGCTGCAAGACGGTCTGACCGCCTCGGGCAAGAATCTCTTCGAGGAAATCAGCGCCGCGCAGGAGACGCCGGGCCAGGAAGTGATCCGCCCGCTGTCGCATCCGATCAAGAAAGACGGCGGCCTTGCGATTCTGCGCGGCTCGCTCGCGCCGGAAGGTTGCGTCGTCAAACTGTCCGGCCACGAAAGAGTCTTTCACACTGGCCCCGCGCGGGTCTTCGATTCGGAAGAGATCTGCTTCGAGGCCGTGCAACAGCGAAAAATCAAACCGGGCGATGTGGTCGTCATACGATACGAAGGTCCCAAGGGCGGGCCCGGAATGCGCGAAATGCTCGCGGTAACGGGCGCGCTGGTCGGCCAGGGGCTGGGAGATTCGATCGCGCTCATCACCGACGGCCGCTTCAGCGGCGCGACGCACGGGCTGATGGTCGGCCACGTGGCGCCGGAGGCGGCGAACGGCGGCCCGATCGCGTTCGTTCGCGACGGCGACAAAATCACGCTCGACGTGAAGGCTCGGCGGCTTGACGTCGATGCCAATCTCGACGAGCGCCGTGCGCAGTGGAAGGCGCCCGCGCCGCGCTATAAGACCGGCGTGATGGCAAAATACGCGCGTCTCGTTTCCTCGGCGTCCGAAGGGGCCATCACGAACCCTACGCAATAATTTCGAAGGCAATTTTAAGGAGAAAACCAATGGCAAAGATGTTCTGGGAAAAAGACGCAAACCCGCGGGCGCTCGAAGGAAAGCGCATCGCGGTGATCGGATACGGCAGCCAGGGACGCGCGCACGCGCTGAACCTGCGCGACAGCAAACTCGACGTAGTCGTGGGACTGCGGCGCGGCGGGGCTTCGTGGACGCAGGCGGAGCAGGATGGCTGGAAGCTGCGCGCACCGTCCGAGGCGTCGGAGGGCGCGGACGTGATCGTGATGCTCGCGCCGGACATGGCGCAGCCCTCGATCTACGTGAACGAAATCGCGCCGAATCTGAAGCCGGGCGTGATGCTTCTGTTTTCGCACGGATTCAATATCCATTACGGCCAGATCGCGCCGCCGAAAGACATCGACGTGACCATGGTCGCGCCGAAGGGGCCGGGCAATCTCGTGCGGCGGCAGTACGAAGCGGGCCGCGGCGTGCCGTGCCTGATCGCCGTGCATCAGGATGCTTCCGGACACGCGTTTGATCGCACGCTCGCCTACGCGCACGCGATTGGCGGGACGCGCCCCGGCGTGATTCAGACGACGTTCGCCGAAGAAACCGAGACCGATCTGTTCGGCGAGCAGGCCGTCCTTTGCGGTGGCGCGCGCGCGTTGATTCAGGCGGGATGGGAAACGCTGGTGGAGGCGGGTTATCAGCCCGAGTCGGCGTACTTCGAGTGCCTGCACGAGCTCAAGCTGATCGTGGACCTGATCTATGAAGGCGGGATCGCGGAGATGCACAAGTTCGTGAGCGAAACCGCTAAGTACGGCGACCTCACGCGCGGGAATCGCGTGATCGACGATCACGTCCGGCAGACCATGAAGAAGATTCTCGAAGAAATCCAGACCGGGCAGTTTGCAAAGGAGTGGGTGCTCGAGAATCAGGCGGGGCGTCCGCAGTATGCCAAGCTGCTCGAGCGCGACAAAAATCATCCGATTGAAAAAGTTGGCACGGAGCTGCGCGCGCAGATGGCGTGGCTCAAGCCCGAATCGACGGCGGCTGGGCGTGGCAAGAAATAGCAGCGACGCCGTCGCGTTCAGTATCCCTGTGCTCGCCGCGACCTGCTCCACGATCGGCGCGGAGTAGTCATGGCGGGCACAGCCTCATTTCAACGCGTCGCGATCATCGGCACCGGCTTGATTGGCGGGTCGTTAGCGCTCGCGCTGCGGAAGCAATTCCCCAATATTTCGCTGATTGGTTACAGCCGCGGAGGCTCCGCGGAACGCGCGGTTGCGCGCGGCGCTGTCGACGAAGCCACGTCGGACCTCGCGGCAGCGGTTCGCGGGGCCGATCTCGTCTACATCGCGCTGCCGATCGGCGCCTCGATCGAATCCCTCGCCACGATTGCGCGGTCGGCCGAGCCACGCGCGCTCGTAACCGACGCGTGCAGCACGAAATATTCGATCTCCCGGGCGGCGCACGAGCATTTTCGGGGCGGCGCGCGATTTCTGGGCGGCCATCCCATGGCGGGGAAAGAGCAGTCTGGCATCGAGCACGCGGACGCGGAGCTTTTCCGCGGCGCGCCCTACGCGTTGATGGGAACGGAAGAGTCGGCCGATGCGCGCGTGAAGGCGTTTGCCGAAATCGTGCGCGCGATCGGCGCGCGGCTGATCTGGTCCGATCCAGAGACGCACGACTGGGCCGTCGGAATCGTCTCGCATCTGCCTCAACTTGTTTCCGTGGCGCTCGCGCGCGTGGTGCAGGATGAAACGGACGAAACCGGCCTGCCGCTCACTCTCGCCGGACCAGGGCTGCAGGATATGACGCGGCTCGCGGGAAGCCCCTACAGCATCTGGCGCGACATCCTTTTGACGAACACCGATAACATTGCGCGCGCGCTCGACCGACTCGCGCAAGCTGTGGACCATCTGCGAACGCGCCTCGCGAGCAAAGATATCGAGCAGGAATTTCAAGCCGCGAACGAACTCTACAAACTTCTCCGAAAGCCGCAGTAATCCGCAGTTCCAATATCGACAATTAGAAAGAATTGACAACGGCGAGATGCCGTTCTAAAAGAAGGCGTAACAGCGGATATCCCTTACCGCAGCCTCTGAAACAGGAGTGATCACATGAGAGTTCGAACGGCTTTCGCTTTGGTGGTCTTGGTGCTCGGACTTGCGCTATCGGCGTTTGCCGCGGACATCAGCGGGGTGTGGACCGCGACGTTCAACACGCAAGTGGGCGAGCAGCACTACACGTACACGTTTAAGGTGGATGGCGAGAAGCTGACCGGCACCGCGAAGTCCGACAATGGGACAGTTGAAATCGAAAACGGCTCCGTAAAGGGCGACGATGTCTCGTTCGTCGAGAATCTCGACTACCAGGGCCAAAAGCTGGCGATCACGTATACGGGGAAGGTTTCCGGAGACGAAATTAAGTTCACGCGCGACGTGGCCGGCGCCGCAAAAGAAGAGTTAGTCGCGAAGCGCGTCAAGTAACTCCACGCCGCGCATTCTCGCGCTGGCAATTCCGCTGACGTTTTTTGGGGATTACATCCGTCAGCGCTTGTGCGCGACGACTTTTGCTTCCGGCTCGGTCGCAGCGGCACCGACGCCGTGGCGGACGAGCGCGACAAAAGCGGACGCGGAGCGCGGCAGCGTGCGATCGCGCCGGTAAACCAACCCGAGCTCCCGCCAGACTTCCATATCGGAAATCGGAATGAGCTTCACCTGTCCGGCGCGCACTTCGTCTTGCGCAAAACCTTCGCTGATGATGGAAACTCCGAGTCCGGCGGCGACGAAGCGCTTGATCATGCCGACGCTCGCGAGCTCCATCGTAATTCGCAGACGCGACCGGAATGGACGAAATTGCTTGTCGAGCACCTGGCGCGTGAAGCCCATTTTCGGGAAGATCAGCGGCTGGTCGGCAACGTCGCTGGTGCGCACGCTTTTGTAGGATGCGAGAGGATTCGACGGGCTGACCATCAATACCAGTCGATCCCGAAAAATCGAGTGGACCTTGAGGCTCGGCGACTTCACAGGCATCGTGACGATGCCGACGTCCACCGTGCCGTCCTCCACTTTTTCAAGCACCTTGTGGCTGAAATTGCGGTAGATGCTGATCTGAACGCCGGGGTAACGCCGGTTGTATTCGGCGAAGATGTCCGGCAGCACGTAGAGGCAGGTCGCCTCGTTCGCGCCAATGGCGAGCGTGCCGTGCGGCGTGCTCGACTGGTCCGCCACGGCTCGCAGCGACTCGTTGCGAAGAGTCAGCAGCTTGCCCGCGTATTCAAGAAGGGTTTCGCCCGCGACCGTCAAGCGCACCGACTTGCCTACGCGGTCGAACAACTTCTGCCCGTACTCCTGCTCGAGCTGGCGAATTTGCGCGCTCACCGCCGGCTGCGAGCGGTACAGCTTCTGGCCGGCGCGCGAAAAACTGCCCTGCTTGGCAATCTCCAGAAACGTGATGAGATGATCGAAGTCCATATGTCCTATTAATTTTCTCGGGGTTCCCTATTGCGGCTGGCCGATTATAGCAAAAGCCGGACGGAATCCCGGATGAAAGCTAAATTTCGGGTCAGGCACCCGGGCGGTTGGCTGGTGGTGGCGTGGCTTGCGCGGCGTGATGGCGGCCGTTGGTGTGAGTTGGGTCGCGCCATTCGCGCCCGTCGCGCCTTAGAAGCTCGTCGGCTTGCGGCGGTCCCCAGGTGCCTGCGGCGTAGTTCGGGAAATCGCGCTGGGGGAGCGCTTTCCAAACGTCGAGGATGGGCTGGACCACGGTCCACGCGGCTTCGACCATGTCAGCACGTTGAAAGAGCGTCGGGTCGCCCATCATGCAGTCGTAGATCAGCGTTTCGTAACCCGTGGAAGGCCGGGTGCCGAAGTAATCCGAATACTGAAAATCCATGTTTACGGCGCCGAGGCGGACGACGGGTCCGGGAACCTTCGCCTCGAAGCTCAGCGAGATGCCCTCATTCGGCTGAATGTTGATGACCAGTTCGTTGGGCGTAATCCGGTCGACGGAAGTCTTGCGGAAAAGAACGAAAGGCGGACGCCGAAAGCGGATCACAATCTGCGTCGAGCGCGCGGCCATGCGCTTCCCTGTACGGAGATAGAACGGCACGTCGGCCCAGCGCCAGTTGTCGATGTGCAGCGCGAGGGCGACGAACGTCGGGGTCTGGGAATCGGCCGCGACCTGCGGTTCGTGCCGATAGGCAGCGACGCGCTTGCCATCGATGAACCCTTCGCCATATTGCCCGCGCACGGCATGATCGAGAACTCTTTCTGGGCTGAGCAGCTGAATCGCGCGGAGAATCTTCGTCTGCTCGTCGTGAACCGCGTCGGCATCGAAATCAATCGGCGGCTCCATGGCGCAGAGCGTGATCAACTGAAAAATGTGATTCGGCACCATGTCACGCAGCGCGCCAGCGGTTTCGTAGTAGCCGCCGCGAAGCTCGACGCCGAGCTCTTCGGCAACCGTGACCTGCACGTGATCCACATAGCGGCGATTCCACACCGGCTCGAAGATGCCGTTCGCAAAGCGGAATGCGAGAATGTTCTGCACGGTCTCCTTGCCGAGATAGTGATCGATGCGGTAGATCTGCTTTTCCTCGACGACCTCGCCGACCGCATGATTCAAAGCGACCGCCGACGGTAGGTCGTGGCCGAAAGGCTTTTCAATCACGACTCGCCGCCATTTGCCGCCATCCTGTTTCGTGAGGCTCGCCGCGCCGAGCTGCTCCACGACAACCGGGAAAAATGCGGGACTCGTGGCGAGATAGAATAAATAGTTGGCCTGCGTTCCCTGCTCCTTGTCCGCCTGGGCGAGGGCGTCGCGGAGTTTCACGTACAGCTCGGGATCCTTGAAATCGCCGCAAACGTAATAGAGACGCTTGACGAACCCGTCCCACAGCGACATGTCCACGCTTTCTTCCGAAAATTCCTTGATGTCCTCGGTCATCTGCTTGCGGAATTGATCGGTCGAGAACGCTTCGATCGAGACGCCCACAATCGCGAACTGCTCGGGAAGCAGCTTGCTTTTCGCGAGGTTATAAATCGCGGGAACCAGTTTGCGCTTCGTCAAATCTCCGCCCGCGCCAAAGAGCGCCATCGCGCACGGTCCCGCCGGAGTGCCGGGTGCCCCTATGATTGGAACTGCGGAATCAGGCGCGGCCATCGGAGTCACCTTTCAAAAGCGAGTCGCCAGACCCCGGGTTTGATTGTCGGGCAGAGTGTACCGCCATCGTTTGTTTACAATAACTTAGGACCGTTTCTGTCCGGCAGCCATTGTCGGGCAGATTCGCGCTGCTTTGTGAGCCGCGCGCGGGGCCGCTTCGCACAGATCGACCAAGGGGGACCCTTCGCAGCGCCTCCAGCGGATTGTTCCCCGCCACCATCGGGTTCCTTGACACTCGAATTTTGATTGGCACTTTCATCATGTCCATCTTAACGGACGCCGCCCGGAGTGCAAGCGGGCAGTCCTGTGGACTCCGCCGTCGTTTCGAGGGGCTAAACATGCTGCCAACGAGGTGGAACGACAATGCCACGCCAGTACGAGCGGCATGGCATTGCCCCGGAGATGTGCTTAGGACAGGGCTTGCTGGATTGACTGCTGGAGCTTGGCGAGGCCGGCGGCGACGTCGGCGAGATGGACGCGCAGGGCGCGGCGGTTGCGGTCCGCGAGGACCTGAAAATCGCCGCGGGCCTGGGCCGCTTTCACGATGCCGAACGTGTATTTCTGGCCGGGCACGGGCAGGTCGGCCGCGTCGTCGCAGGTGATCTGCAAGAAGACGCCAGAATTCGGGCCGCCCTTATAGGCTTGGCCGGTGGAGTGTAGAAAGCGCGGGCCAAAGCCCAGGACGGTGGCGACACGCTTCTTGTCGCGAACGGCGTGGCGAATCGATTGCAGCTGCGATTCGTGCGCGTCGTTCATATGGATGTAACCGAGCACGGCGAAATAATCCCCGGCATGCAGGCGAGCGAGGTGCGCGCGAAGGTAGCCGACGAGCGTCGCGTCGCTGGCCGCCGCTTGCTTCAAATCTGCTGCGTTCTTTTCGTCAGTAAAGAGCTTGACGCCGCCCTCGGAAAAGAACGGAGACTCGGGTGGAAGCGATCCTGATTTCTCGTACTGATCGGTTAGTTTGCGCGTTTCGATCTTGCTGGCTTCGACGTCAGGCTGGTTGAACGCGTTGATGCCGATGACGGAACCGGCGACCGCCGTCGCGATTTCCCAACGGAAAAATTCCTGGCCGAGATCGTAGATTTCCGGCACCGCGATGTGAATCACGGGCTGGCCGGCCTTCTCGAGCGCCGCGACGCCTGCGTCCTGCTTCGCATCGGGTGCGGATTCCAAGCGCAGATACGCGAAGACGCGATCGTTGCCGTACACATCAGGCGAGCCGATCCGCTCGCGATCCACGGGAATGATTCCGTGGCCTTCCTTGCCCGTCGATTCGGCGATCAGTTGCTCGAGCCAGGCGCCCAAATCCGATATGCCGGGGGAGGTGAAGATCGTGAGCTTGTCGCGCCCGCCCTTCGCGAGAGTCCCGAGGGTCGCGCCGAGCACGACGCCCGGATTCTGGTCGGCAGGCACGGAGGCGGCGCACGCGCGGACCATCTTCTGCGTGCGATCGAGAAATTTCGCGATGTCGAGCCCCTGAATTGCGCCGGGAATCATGCCGAAATTCGAGAGCGCCGAGTAGCGACCCCCGACAGTAGACAATCCGAAAAAGATGTGGCGGAAGCCGGCAGCCTCCGCGACTTTCTGCATGTGCGAACCGGGATCGGTGATGGCGATGAAGCGCTTCCCGGTTTCCGCCGCGCCCACGGTCTGCTTCACGCGGTCGAAAAAGTATTGCTGAAAAATATTCGGCTCAAGCGTGCTGCCCGACTTGCTCGAAACGATGAAAATCGTTTTGGCGAGATCGAGTTTGGCGTCGAGAGCCTTGATTTGCGCGGGATCGGTCGAATCGAGAACCAGAAATTCGGGACAGCCGGAAACGTTGCCGAAGGTGAGTTTCAGAACTTCGACGCACAGGCTCGACCCGCCCATTCCGAGGAGCACCGCCTGCTTGAATCCCGCGGAGCGGATATCATCGGCGATCTGCTGGAAGCGCTGGCGAGCCGCAATCTGTTCTTCGACAATGCCGAGCCAGCCGAGCCATTTGCTTTCGTCGGTGTTGCTCCAGAGCGAAGCATCGCGCGCCCAAAGGCGCTGGACCTTGTTGTCGGCCTTCCAATCGGCAAGCGTCGCCTGGACGGCTTGCGCGAGAGCCGCGGGCAAGTGGTCGCTCATCGGGCTGCGGAGGCTTTCGCCTGCTTGTCGACGGCGGCGAGGAGCTTATCGAATGCGTCGGCGAACAGCTTGACTCCGTCTTCGGTGAGCTGATCCGTGACTGCTTTCATCGAAATTCCAGCGCGCGGGAGATCGAGCATCGTCTTGCGCGCGCCTTCGATGTCTTCTTCGAGGCTGGCGCGCGGCTTGCCGTGATCGCGAAACGCGTCATACGTAGCCGGAGGAATCGTATCGACCGTATCCGCGCCGATCAGCTCTTCGACGTACAAGATGTCGCTATAGGCGGGATTCTTCGTGCCGGTGCTGGCCCAGAGGACGCGCTGCGTGGTGGCGCCGCGCGACGCGAGCGCCTGCCAACGAGACCCGCTGAAAATTTCCTTGTACTTTTGATACGTGAGCTTGGCGTTGGCGATCGCGACCTTACCCTGCAGGCCGCGCAACAGCGCCACGTCCGATCCGGACTGCGGATTCTTGATCGAATCGGCGAGTTTGCCGTCGATGAGCGTGTCGATGCGGCTGACGAAGAAACTGGCGACGCTCGCGACGCGGCTCACGTCACCGCCGCGCTTGGCGAGGTCCTCAAGGCCTGCGATGAAGGCCTCAGCGACGCGCTCATACACATCCTGCGCGAAAAGCAGCGTCACGTTCACATTGATGCCGCCGCCGATGGCTTCGCGAATTGCGGGAAGGCCTTCGGGAGTGCCGGGAATTTTGATCATCACGTTGTCGCGCGCGACAGCTTTCCAGAGGCGTTTCGCTTCGTCGATCGTCTCCTGCGTTTTGTGCGCGAGGTGAGGCGAGACTTCGAGGCTGACATAGCCGTCGCGGCGCTTCGTCTGATCGTAAACGCGGCGCAGCGCGTCGGCTGCGTCCTGAATATCGCGAATAGCGAGTTGCTCGTAGATTCCCTTGGCGTCGAGATCCTTGCGCTTGGCAAGCTCTGCAAGCGGCTGCGTGTAGTCCGCGCTACCCGCGATGGCTTTCTCGAAGATCGTGGGGTTGGAGGTCATGCCGCGGAGACCGTCGTCTTCAATCAGGCGGGCAAGCTCGCCCGTCGTCATCAGGTCGCGGCGAATGTAGTCGAGCCATACGGACTGGCCGTAGGCGATCAGTTCCTTGAGAGGATTCCCAGTGCGCTTCCCTTCCTGCGTGGCTGCGGTCGGTTTCGCGGTTAGGCTCATGATCTCCCTCGGACTTACATTTTCTGGCGGCGATTTTACCCTACGAAGGGCCGCTGGGGCGAGGTTTCCTATTTCGAGTTGCTGGTTGTTACTGCGCATTCACCACGGAGACGCAAAGAGCGCAGAGAAAAGCAAATTCACACGATCCGCGCGGTCAGAGGCTTGCGACCGAGCCGCCGTCCACGCGATAGTTCGAGCCGGTGATGAACGACGCCTGCTCGGAGGCAAGGAACACGACGATTCCGGCGGTTTCGTCCGACCGGCCCGCTCGGCCGAGCAGAATATTCGGGCGGAACTCGCGCAGCAAAACTTTCTCAGCTTGATCCACCGTGATGCCTCTTGAGCGCGCTTCCTGCTCGAGCAGGCCGTCGAGAAGCGGCGTGCGAATAAAGGCGGGTGAGACGGTGTTCACGAGGATGCCGTCCTTGCCGTATGCCTTCGAGAGGCTTTTCGTCAGGCTATTGAGAGCGGATTTGGATGCGTTGTAATGCGGCATCATGGGGTCGGGCTGGACGCCGGATTCCGAGGAAATGTTGATGATGCGGCCCCACTTCTGCTTTTGCATGTGAGGCAGCGCGGCGCGCGTGGCGCGAACGGCCGAGAGGACATTCAGATTGAACGCGCCAAGCCATTCGTCATCGGTGAGATCGTCGAACGAACCGAAGCGGCCTGCGCCACCGGCGTTGTTGACGAGAATATGGATCGTGCCGAAACGCCGCACAGTCTCGTCGACCATTCGCTTCACATCCTCGGCCGCGGTAACATCGGCGACGACGGGATGAACGGTCTCGCCCGCGGCGCGGATTTCGGCGGCAGCCGACTCCAGTTCATTCGCATGGCGGCTGTTGATCGCCACCTGGACGCCTTCGCGCGCGAGCGCCACCGCAATTGAGCGGCCGATCCCCTTGCTCGAGCCGGTGACGAGCGCGACCTTGCCCTTGAGTCCAAGTTCCATATTCGAGTCCTCCTCTTCGATGCGCGGCCGTGTCAAATTGATCCACGCGGAGTGCGAGATTCAGACGCGCCGTATTTACGCAGCAGGCGAAAGGGCCGCAACGCGACATACAGTGGCGCGAGAGGACCGGGCAAACGCATGCTCTGCCAGTCCTCCTCGGCAGGAGCGGCGGCCAGGCGAAGCGCGTAGCGCCATCCCGCGAGGATTCCTGCGACGGTGCGGCGGCGAAACCGAAAACGGTCGGCCGCGTCGAGCGCTGGCAACGCGCGGCTCAAAAGCCTGCGCTCCATTTCGGCGGCGACGGAAGTCGCCACGTGGTCGTTCGCCACGCCGGCGAGAATTTTTGCGGGAAGATCTGCGTCCATGAGCCCAGCGGCAAGAGCCAGTCCCAGGTTCAGCATCCGGCCCGCGCCCGTCGATTCGGCGCGGTCGAAAACTTGATCCCAGTCGAGCTGCGACGACGCCTTAATGAGTTCGGCAATATCGGCGACCCATGAAATACGCTCCCAGAAGTCCTTCGCGCCGTGAATGCAGAGAATCGGAAGGCCATCCTCGGGAGCAAACGTCCGCACTTCGTGTCCGCTGAGCGAGACCGGAACGAGGCGTCGTGACAAGTCGTCAAGATTTGCCCGAACCGGAAAATGGCGAAGCGTGTGTTCCGTGTGCAGTTCGATCATCATGCGGCGCGGTTCGTCGCGATAGTTATATTCGCCGGGGATGGGGGACGCGCGCTCGCGCGAAAAGTTCCAGGGGAATCTCGCGCGATAGCCGAGGCTCAGGATTACGTCGTTCGCTTTCGCCATGTCACGCTGGCGCAGGATGATGTCGAGGTCCTCGAACTCGCGCAGGGCGACATCGCCATAAGCCTGCGCGGCAAGGACCGGGCCTTTGTACGGAATCGCCTGCACGCCGGCGTCGCGAAACAAGTTCATTACGGTGAGAAGTTCGGCGGTTAGGACGAGGCTTCGCACTGCGTTCGCGCGCGTGACCTGCTTGAGCCGGGCGAGTTGGGCGGGAGGAACGATTTCTCCCGCCGCGGCAGGAAGCTGGCGGCCGAGCAGAGGCGTTACGGAGTTCTCGGCCGCATCGTTGAAGAGAAGCTCCCAGTCGAGCGGACCGGCTACCAGCGCGCGAATTTCTTCCACGATGGTCGGAGACATACGGGTGCGCGCGCAGCATACGAGCAGCCGTTTTTCAGGGGAAAAGGTTGCGTTCGATGAGAGAGGCATCAACCTTGCGCGAAGGGTTTCGCGAAGGAATTCTACGACATCCGGGCGCGGAGGAGTTGGATTCTTGGCGCGGATGGACGCCGATCTGTACCAGGCTCGCCCTCGTGGCCGCAAGCTCGCGCGTCCAAATGCCGCGCGTGAGATTCGATGCGGATGCACGACGAGCGAAAAGCCAGCGTCCGGCCAAGAATCTATGCCGCAAGCGGCTGGACGAACGAATCTTCCATCGCGATCTTGTGGCCAATCTTCAAAAGCATGCTGCGCAAGCTATCCGGGTCGAGTCCAGCACCGGCGCACACGCGACTGAAGTTGGCGGCATCCTCGAAAAGGAACTTCTGAGCTTCGCGCCGCTGGCGAAGGTTGCCGCCGCGCCACTCTTCGATGGCGAACGTGAGCACTGCCATCCAAAGTTGACGCTCGCCAATGCATTCTTCGCTGATTTCGCTGTGAAAAGTCATTCGAATCGGAGTCACTTCCATCGCGGTTTCCCCTTTGGCCCTTGGTCTTCGGCCGGCCAATTCCCCCAGCCGAGTCACCCAAGAAAAGGCACGTGCGCGGCCAATGCTGAAGCTGAGCGGAGCTGTATCCGGTCGCCCTCGCAACTGCCTCCAACTAAAGCATTTCGCTACATTCGGGAGCGCGATGGTGAATGGAGGAATCGGAGAAGCAAGCGGTAGGAAGTGCTTCGAATGCGGGCAGGTGTTTCAGTTGGGAACACGCTCGATGACGCGAGAAAGGCTCGGCAGGATGGACCAAGCGGCTAGCGAACAGATTCAAGCTCGAGGACTTCGCGCAGCTTTGACGCAAGCGTCGCGAGCGTGAAGGGCTTTTGCAGAAGGACCGCATCGGTTTGAAGGACGCCCTGATGGACGATCGCCTGGTCCGTGTAGCCCGACATGTAGAGGACCTTGATCCCCGGGCGCGTGGCAGAAACGCGTTCGGCCAACTCGCGACCGCCAATCCCCGGCATCACCACGTCGGTAATCAGCAAGTGTATCGGACCCACGTGCATGCCAGCCAATTCCAGAGCCGTGTGGCCGCTCTCCGCGACCAGAACGGTATAGCCACACATTTCCAGGTATTCGCGCGCGAGATCGCGGACTCCGGGCTCATCCTCCGCGAGAAGCACGACCTCTGTACCGCGCGGCAAAGCCGGAGCGTCCGCGTTGCGATCGCGCCCGCCCGCGGCGACATCCGCCTCGATGCGAGGAAGATAGATTTTGAACGTCGTCCCATGGCAGGGCTCGCTATACACCCAGACGTAGCCGCCGCTCTGCTTGACGACGCCGTAGACAGTCGCAAGACCGAGGCCCGTTCCCTTCCCCTTTTCCTTGGTAGTGAAAAACGGCTCGAAGATGTGCGCCTGGATCTTGGCGTCCATGCCGCAGCCGTTGTCGGTGACCGCGAGCATCACGTACTTGCCGGGCGCGACCACGTTGGGGGTCTGGGTGGAGGTTCCGTCGAATTCCACATTGGCGGTTTCGATCATGAGGCGGCCGCCGTGCGGCATTGCGTCGCGCGCGTTGACCGCGAGATTCATGACCACCTGTTCGATTTGACTGCGGTCGGCTTTCACGAGCCAGAGATCGGGCGCGGAGGACGTCTCGAGTTGAATATCCTCGCCGATCACGCGGCGCAGCATTTTCTCCATGTCTGAGACGACGCTCTGAACGTTGAGCACCTTCGGCGCGAGGATTTGCTTGCGGCTGAAGGCGAGCAGTTGTTGCGTCAGCGCCGCAGCCCGCTGGGCGGCGATTTGAATCTGCTCCGCGTTGCGCCGGAGCGAATCGCCCGCAGGAAGCCGGTCGGCGAGCAGGTCGGCATAACCCTGTATCACCATCAGCAGGTTATTGAAATCGTGCGCGATACCGCCGGCCAGGCGGCCGACGGCCTCCATTTTCTGAGCCTGGCGGAATTGCTCTTCGAGCTTCTTGCGGTCAGTGACATCGAGCGCCATGCAAATCGCGCCCTGCACGCGGCCCGCGGCGTCCCGCAAAGGCTCGACGTGGCACGCATACGATCCCTCTTTCCACTCCACGGGAAACGTGACGGGTTCGCCGGCGACCGCGCGACGGTGAGCCGCAATCGGTGCAAAGGTCTTGTCGGCCGTTTCAAAGTAGTCGGTCAGCAGCATCCCGACGATCTGGTTGGGCTTGAGGCCCAGCCGCGCGAGTCCGGCGCCCAGCGCGGAAGTGAGCCGAAGATTCTTATCGACCGTCCACAGCACGGCGGGCAACTGCTCGACCAAAACGCGCAACCGCGCTTCGCTTTCACGGACTCTTTCCTCCGAGCGTTTTCGCTCGATCGCCAGCGCGATCTGGCCGCCGACGGACGCGAGGAACTCGAGGTCGCGCTCGGTATAGACGTTCTCCCGTTCATAGTTCTGAACGACGAGGACGCCAATAGTCTGCGAGGGAGTTCGCAACGGAACCCCCAGCCACGACGGAGACTGCGTGCCCATCAATTCGACTTCGCCCTGGCTAGCCAAGCGATCGAATTGTTTCTGCGAAATCAGCATCGCCCGGCCCTGCTGGAAAACATACGCAGTGCACGTGCGCTCCAGCTTTTGAGGGGATGGCGCCGCATCGAATTCATCGGCGAAGAAGGGAAAGTGGAACAGTCCGGTGGAAGGCTCATGCAGCGCGACGAAGCAATTCTTCGCGTCGAGCACTTTTCCGAGGGCCAAGTGAATGAGCCGCAGCAGGTCGTCCAGATTGTCCGTGACGCTGACGGCGTTAGTGATTTCGGTCGTGACCTGGCGCTCGAGTTCGGAGTGTTTGCGCTGCGTGACGTCTTCCGCCGTGCCGTCATGGCTGATAGTCTTGCCGCTCGCGTCGCGGACGGCGCGGACATTGAGCGAAATCCAGATTTTGGTGCCGTCTTTTCGCGGCATGAGGCATTCAAATCCTTCAAGAGTGCCACGCCGTTCAAGCTCCTGTATCAGTCTGACCCTGTCCTGCGGGTTCGCGTAGAGCTGTTTACCGATGTCGCGCACCTCGCGAATCATTTCCTCGGGTGAGGAGTATCCTGCGATGCGGGCCATTGCGGGATTTACGGTGACGAAGCGGCCGTCCGGCGTCGATTCGAAGAACCCCTCGACAGCGCTTTCAAAAATCCGTTGATATCTTTCCTCGGCGCGACGCTGAGCGTGCTCGGCCCGGCTGCGGTCCGTGATGTCCTCGTACATGCCGAAGCTGCCGTTTCGCTTACCATCGACCATCAGCGGAACGCCGATAACTCGAACGTCGACCAAAGAGCCATCCTTGCGCCGCCGTTTCACCGTGGCGCGAACAATCTCGCCAGCCGTCGTATTTGCGATTAGCCCGATCATCTCATCCTTCTTGCCGGGCGGCGCGAGCAGCGACTCGAGCACCGCTCCGCGAAGCTCCACGAGTGAATAGCCGAACAATCGCTCGAATGCGGGATTGCACATCTGGACCCGGCGGTGCGTATCGAGTGCGACGATCGCGAGCGGATTGTTTTCGGTCAGCGCCTGCACGTAGGCCGTGTGCTCGGCCACCTTCTGCTCCGCGGCGCAGCGCGCGCTGATATCCTGCGCGACCACCAGCACCGCAGTGCGGCCCATATACGAAATACCTTGCGTGGTCACTTCGACATCGAAGATTTCCCCGTTTTTCCTGCGGTGCCGCCAGCGACCGAGGAATTTGAGAGGTTTTTCGTCTTTCCGGACCATTTCCAGCAGACGAGGAACCTCATCGGGCGGTCGAATCTGCCTGGCCTCCATGCCGAGGAATTCTTCGCGCGAATAACCATACTGCTTGAGTGCAGCGGTGTTGACTTCGAGGAACTTCAAAGTCTCCTGGTCGCAGACATACATGGCGTGCGGATTTTTGGAAAACAACAGCTCGAAGTGCGCGTCACCGGGGGGGGTGACGCCGCTCGGCTCCGCTGAAGGAGGCTGCAATTGCGGTCCGGGCTTGCCCTCCGCGTGGTTGGGTCGCGAAGAGCGTTTCGACTTGGGACGAAGCGAAGCTGTTCGGCTCGCCATGAGCTGGAAGACACCTCACCCTTCGCAATAGACGCGGTATTGCGAAACAGCACCCCGCAGTTATGTATAACGACCGAGGTGGTGGTTCACAATGGTACGTTGGTACCAAGCTGGCACATCCGTTGCGATCGAGGTTTGGTATCTCGCCAACATAAACTCTGCAGTTCACTGGTAATAGCAGGCTCGCGATATTTGAGAGCGCGCCGCTCGCACGCCGAAGGACACATCGGCGCGTTTCCGAGTAGAATACTATTGCGACGAATGAGTGGCTGCCGCGTGCGCACGTGAACAAGACCAAGAAACCAGCAACGGGAATCGCGGAGCACAAGAGCAGCTTCCAGAAGGAAGCAGAACTAATCGTTCGGGCGGAGCACGAAGACCCATTTCGAATCTTAGGCCCGCACTGGACCGAGCCCGATGGCCACCCCTCACTGAAGATCCGAGCCTTTCGTCCAAACACCCAAGAGGTGAGCGTTCTCTGGGGCGCGGCGAAGAAAGCCTACCCCGCAACGCAAATCCATCCTGACGGGCTATTCGAGGCCATCGTTCCCTCTGACGCGCCGGGCTTGCACCCGGGCCAGCCGGTTGATCCGGTGGCTTACCGCCTACGATTCCGATCGGCCGGCACTGATGAGATCGTGACGTACGATCCTTACGCGTTCCCGCCGGTGCTCACCGATTACGATCTGTACCTATCGGGCGAGGGAACGCACTACCTGAAATACGAGAAATTGGGCGCGCACGTTCGCGAAGTGGCAGGCGTGCGCGGTGTTCATTTCGGCGTTTGGGCGCCCAACGCGAAGCGCGTGAGCGTGGTTGGCGACTTCAATTCCTGGGATGGGCGGACGTTCGCGATGCGCAGTCGCGGAGCCAGCGGAATATGGGAAATTTTCGTGCCCGGGCTCGGTGAAGGATTCCTCTACAAGTTCGAAATCCTTTCCCGCGTGGGGAGCTATCTCGGATTGAAATCCGACCCCTACGGTTTCGCGGCGGAGTTGCGCCCAAAGACGGCGTCGGTTGTGTGCAATATCGACGGCTACAACTGGAACGACGCCGAGTGGCTCGAAGCGCGCGCCTCGCGCGACTGGCTGCATGCTCCAATGTCCATTTACGAGGTTCACGCCGGCTCCTGGCGGCGTAGGACGGATGAGGGCGACCGCTGGCTGACGTATCGCGAGCTGGCCGACGAGCTCGTCCCATACGCCAAGCGGCTCGGCTTCACGCACATCGAATTGATGCCCATTATGGAGCATCCCTTCGATGCTTCCTGGGGCTATCAAACCGTCGGGTACTACGCCGTGACGAGCCGGTTCGGCACGCCCGCCGATTTCATGCACTTCATCGATCGATGCCATGCGGAAGGCCTCGGCGTGATTCTCGATTGGACACCCGGGCACTTCCCGCGCGACGACCACGGCCTGGCGTTTTTCGACGGCACCCACCTCTACGAGCACGAGGACCCGCGCCGCGGTGCGCATCCCGATTGGGGCACGCTCGTCTTCAACTACGGCCGGAACGAAGTACAGAATTTTCTGCTGTCAAATGCGCTGTTCTGGATCGACAAGTATCACATCGACGGCCTGCGCGTGGATGCGGTAGCGTCGATGATCTATCTCGACTATTCGCGCAAGCCCGGCGAATGGATTCCCAACGAGTTCGGCGGGCGCGAAAATCTCGAGGCGATTGCCTTCCTGAGACGGTTAAACGAAGTGCTCCACCAACGGCATCCCGGCGCGCTGATGATCGCGGAAGAATCCACTTCCTGGCCCGCGGTATCGCGGCCCACGTACGTCGGCGGGCTGGGATTCGACTTGAAATGGAACATGGGCTGGATGAACGACACGCTTCGCTACATGGAGTTCGATCCGATTTATCGCCAGCACCATCACAACGAGCTGACATTTTCGATGCTCTACGCGTTTCACGAAAATTTCGTCCTGCCGCTCTCGCACGACGAGGTCGTTCACGGGAAGCGCTCCCTGCTCGAAAAGATGCCGGGCGACGACTGGCAAAAATTCGCCAACCTGCGCCTGCTGCTGGCGTATTTCTACGCGCATCCGGGAAAGAAGCTGCTTTTCATGGGCGGCGAGCTTGGCCAGCGGAATGAATTCTGGGAAGGCGGCTCGGTGGAATGGCCCCTTGAGCAGTCGCCGCCGCACCAGGGCATTCAGCGCCTTGTTGGAGACTTAAACCGCCTGCATGTGGGCGAGCACGCATTTCACGAGGTCGATTTCGAATGGTCGGGCTTCGAGTGGCTGGAAGCGAATGACGCCGCGGCGAGCGTGGTCACATTCCTGCGGCGTGCCAGGGACACTGAGGATCTTATCGTGGTAGCGTGCAATTTCACGCCGGTGGTCCGCGAAAGCTATCGCGTCGGCGTGCCGCGTCCCGGGTTCTACCGTGAAATCCTGAACACGGACTCGAAATATTACGAAGGAACGGACCTTGGAAATGCAGGCGGCGTCCAAGCCGAGCCGATCCCGTGGAACGACCGACCTTATTCGATCAAGTTGCGCCTGCCGCCGCTCGCCGTGATGTACTTCAAGCCGTAACCCCCTGAGAACCTGGTGGCGTAAAAAAAGCGGCGATCCGATGAATCGCCCCGTCGCCGATCATTTGTTGAGATTGAGGCTCGGCTACGTCGAGCCGGACTAGGCCTCGGTGAGCGCCAGTTCCTTTGGTTCCTCGAGCGTCGCCGAAGGCCAACTCTTCAGCTCCGGCAGGCAGTGCTTCACGAAGCAAGCGATGTTCCGCTGGACCTCGTCATTCGGCATCCCGCCGAAATTCAGATTCGGCATGATTCCCTGCATGTCTATCAGCTTCTTATATCCGGCGAACTTCTCGAGGACCTGCTGAGGAGTTCCCCACGCCATTAGCTGAATGTAGTCCTCGACCGCCTTGTCCTGCCCGATCTCATTGAGGTACTTGCTCATATCGGCGTACCGCTCATAGCCCTTGGTCGTGTCGAAGTGCTTTCCCAACATCTCGTAGTGATCGAGCGCCTCGCGATAATTCGCGGCGAGATATTTGCGCGCCAATTCCTCCGCGCGGTCTCTGCTCTCGTCGACGAAACAAAAACCCGAGCAGAACGGCTTCGGCGGAGCTTCCTTCGGATGAAACTCTTGCCAGAGCTGGTGATACCGCTCGAAGTCCGCCGTCACGAGCTTCCAAGACTTCTGAATAATCACGAGCATGCCCAAGCCGAGCTTGGCCACCACCGGCACTGAATCCGCCGAAGCGGCGGCAGCAAACGAGCGGCCCTTGAACGACTTGAATGGGCGCGGGCGAATCTCGCGGCGCGGCTGCTTCACCGTCGCTCCGCCTTCCATGACGCCCGTCTCTAGTGCTTCCAGCACAAGCTGTGCGAATTCATCGAAACGCTGCCGGCCCTCGTTCTGGTCAATCCGCAGCCCCTCAAACTCGCGGCGCGCCAAGCCGCGTCCGAACCCGAGGATATAGCGCCCATCGGAAACGTGATCGAGCAGCGAAATCTGCTCCGCCAGGCGAATCGGGTCGTGCCATGGCACCACAATTACCATCGAGCCGAGCTTGATGTGCTTGGTCTTACCGGCGATGTAGGAGAGTACCTGGCAGGGATCCGGGCTGATGGAGTAGTTGTCAAAGTGATGTTCGGTGACCCACACGGATTCGAATCCGAGCGACTCCGCCCGCTCGCAGTTTCCGAGCTCCTCGCGCATGAACTGTCGATCGGAACAACCGCTCAGATGTTGAAAACCCGCTCCGTAGCCTACGTGCATTGCTGGTGCCTCCTTCGATGGCCTCGCGCCCAACGCGCGCCAAGCCTCGCCGCACTCTCGTAAATTCCCGAGTTGCGGGAATATATCAAATTGGGGCGGTCGGCACTAGACCGCCCGGAAAATCGAAGGCCGGTGTACAATCCACCGCTCGGGAAGGGGCGCGTGAACGGCCTCGGATTGGGTGTGAATGTCTAACAGCGGGCAATACTTCGTCGCGGTCGTCGGCGGAGCCGTCTCCGGCTCTGTGGCGGCGGAAATATTGGCGGACCACGGAATCCATGTCGCCGTTATCGAGCAGAACAAGCGCCCCTACGGAAAAATCGAGGACGGCCTGCCGCGCTGGCACGCCGAGCAACGCAAACAGGAATACGACCGCATCGACGCGCGGCTGAGAAAGCCGGGAGTCCACTTCATCCCCTCGACCAAGCTCGGCCGCGACATCGAGTTTCAGGATCTCTGCAACAATTGGGGTTTTTCAGCGGTAATCCTGGCGAACGGTGCCTGGCGCGACAGGGATTTGGGCGTGCCCGGCGCCGAGAAATTTATCGACAAGGGCTTGGTCTACCAGAATCCGTTCATCTACTGGTACAACCACAAGAATGAAAAGACTTATGACGGGCCGCGCTACGAAACGCCGGATGAAGCGCTGGTCGTGGGCGGCGGCTTAGCCTCGATCGACGTGGTGAAGGTGCTGCAGATCGAGAACTACGAGCGCGCCATGAAAGCGCGCGGCATTCCCGTCGACATGCACCAATTGGAGAAAGGCATCCCGGCCGCGTGCAAAGCGCACGGCATCAAGCCGGAGGATCTGGGCATCAAGGGCTGCCTCCTGATTTACCGCCGCCGCGAGCAGGACATGCCGCTTGCGCAGCCTCCGGACGGCGCCACACCGGAGCAGATCGCAAAGACCGAACAAGTTCGCCAAAAGATGTTGCGCCTTGCGCGCGACAGATACCTGTTTCGCGTGCAGGATCGCAGGCTGACTACCGGCTTGGTCGTCGAAAACGGGCGGGTTGTCGGCTTGAAGGTCGCTGAAACCAGAATCGAAGGGCGGAAGGCGGAGCCGATTCCCGGTTCGGAACACGAGCTGCGAGCGCCCCTGGTGGTTTCTTCAATCGGATCGGTGCCGGAGATTCTTCCCGGCGTCGCGATGAAGGGCGAATACTACACATTCTCGGATGACGATCTGCCGCGGTACGCCGGCTCCGAGCGCGTGTTTGGCGTCGGAAACGTCGTCACGGGCCAAGGCAATATTCGCGTTTCGCTTATGCACAGCCAGGAAGTGACGAACCGCCTGATTGCGGACTACATGGGGATCGGGGATGGCGGTGGAAGCTCCGCGGCGTTGCACGCGGCTGAGGCTCGGGCGGCCGGGAATGCGCGAGCGGTTCAGGAAAAACTCAAGACCTTGCCCGCGCTCTCGCAGAGCGAAGTCGCGGCAATCGAGCGCCGCATTCGCAGGCTGCAAGAGCGAGCAGGCTACACCTCGGACTATGACTCCTGGATCGCCAGAGTCACTCCGCCGGACCTCGAATAGATTCCGGCGCCTCGGCGGCTCCTACTGCTGAGGCGGTTGCTGCATCATCATTGGGTTGAGCGGCTGCGGGATACCGATGATCTTGTCCTTCGCGTCCGTGAGCACCTTGGTCAGTACCATCGTGGAGTCTTTGCTCTGGTGCTTCACCACACCAAGGGGACTGACCTTGGAACTCACCCACGTGTCGCCCGATCCATCTTTCATCCGATAGTGCTCGCAGGCAAAAGTGCCCGCCGGGACGGTGACGGACTCGCTGCCGACGTCTTCGGCCGTGCTGCGAATGTCCGCGGGCTGCGCCTGACTATTCATGCGGTTCATCTGGCTGGGCATTTCCATCGGGGGACGCCCCGGCATCTGCATGATGACGCGCGACGTAGTGGTGTTCGAACCATCGAGTGCGATCAAGACCTTCATCACCATTTCGCCATTGCCCATGCCCGACGTGGTCCACTCCATCCAATAGGCGTCTTTGCCGTTTACGGTTTCCTTGCCGACGATCGCGTACCCGATCTTCGTCATGCGGCCGTCGGCGGTGCTGATCTCATACTCGCCACCCGAGCCGACCACGGCATTGAAGATGCCGCGTGGCATCGGCGCCTGCCGCATGCCCATTCCCATCTGTGCCGTGGCCGACGCGGCCGTAACCAACAGCAAACACAGCGTAAGCCCCAGCTGTCGCATACCCTTCATCGTTCCCCCGTTTTGAGAGCGGCTTGCGGGCTGGATAGCGCCGCCCTGAGTCAGATTCGCGCGAACGCGCGCTTGCTTGGCCCGTACTGGCACCGCTAGTTTAACTCCCGGTAGCTGATCAGCCGAATATCATGTTCCTGAACTGCACGTCTGGCATCCGGCGACAGCAGAGCGTGCATTTCCATCTGGCGCTGCTGTTGCAATCGCGAGCCGGTGCGGGCCAGATCCGCGTCGCAAATCCCGGGATGGACCATGATTTCCGTCCGCCCTTCAGGGAGTGTGTCAATCAATCGGCACAACGCCGCCGCGCTTACGTATCCAGTCACCGCCAACCCGAGAAAATGATCCGGCGAGCGCAAACCGTAACTTTGCGCGATCGATTTGAACCATGACCCGACGGCGCACACGGCTGCCGACGCCGCCATGTTTTGGACCAGGCCCGCGCGCTCGCTGCGAGCCGTCCTCCATGAATCTCCTAGATTCTCGATGGGGTTGCGCACGCGAGTGATTCCAAATTCACGCGCCACGCGCCCGACGGCGTGCATCACGCGCGGGTGAACGTGAGTGTGCTTGTGAGTATCCACGTGAGTGAGTTCGATTCCGGTGCGGCGAATTTTTTCGATCTGCGCGCGCAGTTCCCTCTCGATCTCTCTCGATGGGATTCGTCCGGAGCTTACGCGGGCCACCAGGGCGCCGAGCGACTTGGGCAAGCGGCCGTCACGGCCAACCAGTGACGGAATTTCCTGCGGCGGCGCAACCGCAAATCCTCCCGTGAGAACGAGGTGGCAGCCAATTCCCAGTTTCGGATTCGATTTGGCGCGCTCCATCGCGTCATTGAACGCCGGACCATTGGCCATCAACGTGGCGCTCGTCAGAATTCCATCGCGGTGAGCGCGAATAATTCCCTCGTTGACGCCCCGCGTGTAGCCGAAATCATCCGCGTTGAGAATCAGTTCCTTCATTCGCACCTGGAAGTGCCGTGCCTTCAGGCAGGTAAGAATGCTATCACGCGGCGCAAAAATTCGGTTTTCGTTTGGTAGCGGCGATGATTCGCACGGAAGAAAGAAATTGCGGCGGTCGTCAGATGAATCGAAAGCAAATGATTCGCGCGCGGAAGCAATTCTCTCGCCATTTCCTACGGCGAAACTTTCAAATTATGAATGGCGTGTGAAAGTTTTCAACAGTTCTGTTGAAAACCGTGTGGAAAAGGCGCGCTCGTGAATCGAAACTCCGCGCCAGCACGGGGCTTACTCCTCTTTGCACAAGTTCTGTGCAGACGAAACGCCTTGGGAAGATTTTCTCGCTGGCCGGCTTTCGCTGCGCTGGAATTTTTCCCGGATACGGGAAATTTCGTATCGAAAAGTCCCGAAATAGAAAAAGAGTTTCGCGCTGAACGTTGCTAGTACCAGTGGGGCGGCGGCGCAAGCTTGATGGTGATCGACTCTTCGTCCTTCTCAACGTCGTACCATTCGCCATACGTATGCCAGCCTGGCGCGATAACTTGAATGAGGATCTTGCCTTGCGGAATCTCCGGCACCTTCACCGATCCATCTTGATTGGTCTTGAAGTTCATCTCGGCGAGCTTGTCGTGGTGCAACAATCCGCCCGACGTGTTGAAGCGGACATAGACGCTTGCATTGGAGATCGGCTTATCGGTGTCCGTGGTCACATGAATCTTCAGCTTCGTCGTAAGTGGCTCAGATGACTTGTGATCTTTCTTGTCAGGCTTGTCGGCAGGGGCCGGTTGATCCTGCGTGGCCGGTGGTGGAGGAGTGTTCGTCTGCGCGTGGCTGGCGGCGGCACAAAACAGCACCGCTGCCAGCGCCACTCCGCACCGGAGCCGCCGGGAAAATCTGCGGCGAGCTGTATCAACTTTCACGATCTGTCCCTTGTACTCCAATCGGACGCGCGCCTCAAGCCCGCTCTCCAACTCAAAACAACGTTTCGTTTTGCTACTTCGCGGGCCGAAGCGAGTCGGAAATCCAGCGGAGGTACTCGTGCGATCCCTTCGCGATCGGCAGCGCGATGATCTCAGGAACTTCGTAGCTGTGAAGCCGCCGGACCGCGCGCTCGAGAGCCCCAAACCGGCCGCGCGAAGTCTTCAACACGACCAGGAACTCCTTTGCCGACTCAACCTTGCCCTTCCAACGGTAAATTGATCGCACCGGGGACACGAGGATGTTCGCGCAGGCCGCGAGCCTGCCCTCAACCAACGCGCGGCCGATCGTCCGCGCCTCTTTCGCCGACCCACAGGTGACCAGCACGATGATATGGTCCGCCATTCCGCCTTTACTCTTGAGACTCGCCGTTGCGCGATTCCCTGATACTTGCGGCTTGCGCGACAAGATACAATACCCGTCCGTGACAAGCCAAGCGATCCACTTCGGCACTTCCGGCTGGCGAGGCATCATCGCCGCGGACTTCACCTTCGCAGGCGTGCGTCGCGCCGCCGATGCGATCGCCGGATACGTGCTCGCGCAGAAGAAATCCCCGACGTTGATCGTCGGGTACGACACCCGGTTTTTCTCCCCAGAATTTGCTCTCGCCGCTGCTGCCGTGCTGCGGTCCCGTGGCTGCCGCGTTCTACTTTGCCGGGCGGCAACGCCAACCCCGGTGATCGCGCACGCTATCATTCATGGCAAGCTCGATGGCGGCATCAACATCACCGCCAGCCACAATCCCGCGCAGTATAACGGACTGAAATTCTCCGGGCCAAACGGCGGACCCGCGCTGCCTGAAATCACGAAGGACATTGAAAAACGAGCGGCTGCGCTCAAGGACACCGCTGCCCAGCATCACGAGATCGAAAACGACTTCGAAGCGATCGAGCCGCGCGAGCCGTACTTCGAGCAACTGCGGCGCATGATTCGCTTCGACGTGCTGAGCAAGGCCAAGGGCGGCTTCATCTGCGACGCGGTTCACGGATGCGGCGCGGGCTGGCTCGATCGCATTCTTACGGACAGCGGCATCACCGTGACATCGATTCGCGCGAACAGAGACGTGCTTTTCGAAGGCACCGGACCCGATCCGTCCGAAGAGAATCTCGCGCCGCTGAAAAAGGCGGTCTCGGAAAAGAAAGCCCTGGCCGGTCTTGCGACTGATGGCGACGCCGACCGCTTCGGCATCGTCGATCGCGACGGCTCATTCATTTCGCCGAACCACATCCTCGGACTGGCGTTCGACTATCTGCTCGAGACCCGCGGCTACAAGCTCGGCGCATCCCGCAGCGTTGCGACCACGCACCTGCTCGATGCCGTCGCGAAGCTCCACGGCACGCAGGTCTATGAAACGCCGGTCGGCTTCAAGTACGTAGGCCCGCTCCTGCGCGAGAACAAGATCGCGCTCGGCGGGGAGGAAAGCGCCGGCATGACGATCCGCGGCCATCTTCCGGAGAAGGACGGCATCCTCGCTTGCCTGCTCGTCGCCGAAATGATCGCGGCGCGCCAGGCGTCCTTGGCCGATCAACTCCGCGATCTGTTTCGACGCGTCGGCCGCGAATTCTGGCCGGTTCGCGAAAACCTGCATCTCCCGGAGGACGTCCAGGCAAAGCTGCCGGATCGCCTGAAAGCGGATTTCAAGGAGTTTGCCGGACGCCGCGTCACGAAAATTGACCGCATCGACGGATTGCAAATGACTTTTGACGACGGCGAGTGGCTGCTGATGCGCCCTTCGGGCACGGAGCCGGTTGTGCGGATTTACACGGAAGCGGCCACGCCGGCGGCGTCGCAAAAGCTTGCCGAGGAGGCGCGCGCTTGGATCGTTCAATGAGAGATCAGCCGGTGAGCTTCGCCGAACAGTTCCGCGATTTCCTGCGCCGGAGCCTGCACTGGTTCCTCGCGGCGGCGTTTACCCTGCTTCTGATCCAGGATGTCTTTGGAACGCACGGCATCCTCGCCATGCGCCGCGCCCAGCAGGAAGCCGCCAGCGTGCGGAAAGAGATCGACCGCATCAACGAAGAAAACCGCCAGTTGCAGGACAACGTGAAAGCGCTGAAGACCGACCCTCAAGCGATCGAAAAAATCGCGCGCGAGGAAATGGGCCTCGCGCGGCCGGACGAATACATCTTTAAGATTCCGCCGAAACCCGGCGACGCGACCGCTCCGGCGCCGCAGTCCGCAGATCCAACGGCAAAGCCCTAATCGCCCGCCGCATGGCGTAGCGCGCCCCGCAATCGACCGATGATCTCAGGGCCGCGGCCCTTCGTGCGCGTTCGCGCCATCGCCAACAGCACCATCGCCGAGAAAATAATCAGCAAGCCCAGTGAAGCCATCGGAATCGTCTCCGCACGCTTCGGCAAAATCGAAAATCGCCCGTAGACGAACTCGATGTGCACCCAGTACACCAGCAGCGACGCCTGGCCCATCTGGATCAGCGGGCTGAAACCAATCTGCCCCAGACCCCAACGGCACCACGCGTAAGCCATCCACGTGATCACCATTAGGATCCCTACGCGTGCGAGCAAGAAATTCGGGCTCGTGTGCCAGTAATCGTACACAGCGTAGAGTTGCTTGGGTGTGGCGTCGAACGCCCACGCGAGAGAAAAGACCGCGATCCCCGCCGCGCCCGCGAGTGCTGTCGCGCGCGCCGGATACTTCGCCGACCAGTCGCTGAACAGCATGAATCCCACCGCGAGGCCGGCGAACGCGAACGCCACCCACGGAAAAATCGGGAAGAGCCATGGCTGCGGCACGTCGTACGTGTGCACGCCGTTGATATACGACTCGAGATACCACGGCAGCCAGCGCGGACGCCACGTCGTCCACAACGGCGGCGTGGCCATTGCCACAGCGAGCGTAGCCGCGACGGCCAAGATCGCGTTCGCCGTCCGCGTCCGCGCAAACCAGCACAGCATGCCGACGAATACGATCGACAGCCCGATCACGTTCAGCACGTCCACACGCAGCAGGTCCGTCCACGGCGCCCACGGCAGCCCGAACACGTATTCCTGCACGCGAAAGAGCAGGCCGAGACCGAAAATTTCCGCGCCGCGCCGGATTGTCATGCGCGCGATTTGGTTCGCCGGGACGCCCTTGCGGCGCATCCGATCCGTCAGCAGCGCGCACGAAACTCCCGCGAGAAAGAGAAACAGCGGAGCCGGAAGCGTTCCGCCAAGCTGCGACCAGCGAATGAATGACGTCTGGCGCGCCGCGCCGCCGAGCCACGAATCGTAGCAGTGCGTCTGAAACATGATCAGGCATGCGAGCCCGCGCATCCAGTCGATGTAAGCCAGCCGCTGTTTGCCCGCTTCCGTCGTCATTTTCGGCACGCGACAGGATGGCCGAGCGCCCAAGCCAAATCAAGTTTTTGTCGGAGTGGGCGCATCGCTTCGGTAAAATCGTGCGGTATGGCAGCCGAATCTCGATCGAGGCAGATGGGCTTCCCCGCGGCTCTGACGATATGGGCTGCGCTCATCATGCTCGCCGCTTTTCTTGGCATCTGGCTGGGATTCGGCGGGCGGCGATTCGCCGCCGCGCTTGTGGTGGCGGCAGTGCTGCTCGCGTTTGAGCTGTTCTCCGCTGCGCCGCGCGTGCTGGAAATCGCGCGACGGTCTCTCGGCGGACGCGGCGCGCTCTTCGCTCCGCTCGTGCCTCTTTTTGCCGTGCTCGTCTATTCGTTTGCGGTGACCGGCGATTGGAAGCTGATGCTCGCGGGTGCGGCCTACGCGCTCATCCCCGCGCTATTGCTGGCGAGCAGCGCAGGAAAATCGCCCGGCACCTGGGAAGACTACGTCGCAGCCGTGGCGCTTTGGCTGCCCGTCGAATTTCACTGGATGTACAGGCTGTTCCCGTATCCGCCGCCGCTGATTCACGTCTTCACGATTCTGATGGCGCTCAGCACGGGCGTGGCTGCCTTCGTCTACGTCCGGCGGCTCGAAGGGATCGGTTACGCGGTCGAATGGCGGCGCGGCTTTGCGTGGAACTTCGGCTTTCACTTCGTCGTCTTTGCGGCGATTGCGATTCCGCTCGGGCTCCGGCTCGGTTTTCTCGCGTTTAACCCGATGCTTCCGCGGATTCGCTCGGTACCTCTTTCCGGGATCGCCACCTTCCCTATTTCCGCGCTTGGCATATTGTTTTTCACGGCGTGGCCGGAGGAGTTCCTGTTCCGCGGCATCCTGCAGAATCTGCTTTCGCGCACGCTGAAGAATGAGTGGGCCGGCTTGATTGTGGCTTCGGCGCTGTTTGGCCTATCGCACATCGTCCATGCGCCATACCCGAACTGGCGCTACGCTGCCATCGCCACGATTGCGGGCTTATTCTACGGGCGCACGTGGATGAAGACGCGCTCGCTCGTCCCCGGGACGCTCATTCACGCGCTGGTGGACATCTCGTGGCACATTCTGTTTCGTTAATTCAATTCACGCGCGGATTTCGATCGGATTACTTGGGGCGGGTCCTGCGCTCTCCCAGTTTCTTTCCCAATGCAAGCGCCACGTTGACGAAGATGAGGGACAGCAGAAGCTCCGGCAGCGCGCGCTTTGCGGGCATGCCGCGCTGATATTCGCTCCAAAAATAGAAACTGACGAATCCGTTTGCCAGAAAGAGCAGGATCAACGTCTGAAGCTTCACTTCACGACACCGGCCAGCGGACTCGATGCGGTGGCATACAGCTTCTTCTCGATCCGGCCTGCGAGAAACGCCTTCCTTCCTGCTTCGACGGCCGCGCGCATCGCTTCGGCCATCAACACAGCGTCGTGCGCGCCCGCGATCGCCGTGTTCATCAGGACGCCGTCGGCGCCCAGCTCCATCGCGATCGCCGCGTCCGAAGCCGTGCCCACGCCCGCGTCCACGATCAGCGGCACTTCCGTGATCCGCTCGCGCAGGATGCGCAGATTCGCGAGATTCTGAATCCCCATGCCCGAGCCGATCGGTGCGCCGAGCGGCATCACGGCGGACGCACCCGCGTCGATCAACTTCCGCGCCACAATCAGGTCATCGCTGGTGTACGGCAGCACGATGAAACCTTCCTTCACGAGGATCTTCGTCGCCTGAATCAGTTGCTCGGTATCCGGGAAAAGCGTCTGCTCGTCGCCGATCACTTCGAGTTTGACCCATTCCGACAGTCCGACCTCGCGCCCGAGGCGCGCCGTCCGCACCGCTTCGTCCGCCGAATAGCAACCCGCCGTGTTGGGCAGAATAAAAAGCTTGTCGCGGTCGATGTAATCAAGGAGCGATTCCTTCGTGCGGTCGGTCAGGTTGACGCGCCGCACCGCGACCGTCACCATCTCCGCACCTGACGCCGCGTGCGCCCGCGCCATCTCCTGAAAGCTGCGATATTTCCCCGTGCCCACGATCAGGCGCGAACCAAATCCGCGCCCCGCAATCACCAGTTGGTCGCTCATCGAAATCTCCCCGTGGTCATTCTACCTCGTAGAGGCGAGTTTGAAACCCGCCCCTACGCCGATCCCGACTCAACGCAGATGCTGCGGGCGCGGTTCTTCTACGTCCGCATAGAGCCGCGCGATCACGTCGTGGTAGCGCTCCTCGATCACGCGCCGCTTCATCTTGAGCGTGTAGGTCAGCTCGCCGTTCTTGTGGCTGAAATCCTGCTCGAGCAGCGCGAACCGCTTCGGTTTCTCATACTGCGCGAGCGGTGCCGTGAGCCGCTCGATCTCCCGCGACAGCAAATCCCGAACCCAAGGATCGGCGACCATCTGCGCGGGCGTTGAGAATTCCCTCCCCGCCTTGCGCGCCGCCGCCTCGATGCCCGTGAAATTCGGCACGATCAGCAACGAAACGAATTTTCGCCCATCGCCCACCACCATCGCATTCGAAATGAGCGGCGACGTCTTCAACAAGTTCTCGATCGGCGCCGGCGCAACAAATTTGCCGCCTGCGGTCTTGAGCAGCTCTTTCTTGCGGTCGGTGATGACGAGATAGCCCTCTCCGTCGATCCGCCCGATGTCGCCGGTCGAAAACCAGCCGTCGGTCGTCAAGACCTCTCGCGTCTGATCGGGCTTGTGGTAATAGCCCTGCATCACGCACGGGCCTTTCACAAGGATTTCGCCGTCGTCTGCGATTCGCACCTCGACGTCCGGTATCGCGCGCCCCACGGTGCCGACTTTGTTCGCTTTCGGCGAATTGAACGTCACAACCGGCGACGTCTCCGTCAGCCCGTAGCCCTGATAGACCGGCAGTCCGACGCTCCAGAAAAATTCCGCGAGTTCCGGCGCGAGCGGCGCGCCGCCAGAACTGAATGTGCGAATCCTGCCGCCCACGCCCGCGCGAATCTTGGAATAGACGATCCTGTCGGCGAGCAACCATCGAAGCCGCACGCCCAGCGGAACCTCCTTGCCGTACGCGCGCCAGGGCACTGCCTCGGCGGCAGTGCGAATCGCCGCATCGAAGATTTTCCGCTTCAATCCCGATTCGCGATGGCCGCGCTCGATAATATTTGCGTAGGTCTTTTCGTAGAATCTCGGCACCGCGGCCATCGTCGTCGGCTGCACTTCGAGCAGCGCTTGCGCCACGGTTTCCATCTGCTGCACGTATGCGACTGAAACGCCACGGAAGATATAGCCGTAATCGATCGTGCGCTCGTACACATGCGCGAGCGGCAGCAGCGACAGCGCAACATCCGCAGCCAGCAATTCGAAGTCTTCGCTGAAGCCAAGGGCATTCGAGCTAAGGTTCGCATGGGTCAGCATCACGCCCTTGGGTTCGCCTGTGGTGCCCGAAGTGTAGATGATCGTCGCAAGCTGGCTCGAGATGACTTCCGCCGCCTTGCGGCGATAGGCTGTGATGTCGCTTTCGCCCGCGGTGGCAATCAGCGTCTCGTATAGCAGGGCTTCTTCGTGCAGTTCGGTGGGCGGCGCAACGGAGATCGTCTGCTCAAGTTGCGGCAGATGTTCGCGGCACGCCACGATGGTGCGGGCCTGGTCCTCGCCCGACGTGACCGCGACTCGCGCGCCGGAATCCCTCAGGATGTACGTCAGCCGCTCGGGCGACTCGTGGAAATAGACCGGCACGGTCACCGCGCCCAGCCCTTGAATGGCGAAGTCCGCTATGTGCCACTCGGGGCAGTTCGGCGCGAAAATTCCCACGCGGTCACCCGGCTGGATGCCGAGTTCTCCCAACGCTCGCGCGAGGCCTGCCACTCGCCGCAGCATCTCCTGCGCCGAAATCGACTCCCAGCCGCCGGCCGTGCGAAACATCTGCGCGCGCGGATTCGCAAAGCGGTCCACGGCGTCGAGAAAACATTTGGGTAGAGGATGATACCCCGTCGCCATCGCGCCACTCTAGCTCACGGATGGCCGCTGCGCAATGCAGCCTGTAAAATCCCCACGTCGATGCGATAAGATGCCGCTGAGAAACACGCTCATGGCAAAACTTGCAGCAGAAGAGACAACCGCCTACCAGCCCGTGCGAGCGCCGCGCGGCACCGCTATCTCCTGCAAAGGCTGGCAGCAGGAGGCGGCGCTGCGCATGTTGATGAACAACCTCGATCCCGAGGTCGCCGAGAAGCCGGAAGATTTGATCGTCTACGGCGGGCGCGGCAAGGCTGCGCGCAACTGGAAATGCTTTCACGCCATCGTCGCGTCGCTACGCGCGCTTGAAAATGACGAAACGCTTCTCGTGCAGTCGGGCAAGCCGGTGGGGATTTTTCGCACGCATTCCCACGCGCCGCGCGTCCTGATCGCAAACTCGAATCTCGTCGGCCACTGGAGCGACTGGAAACATTTCGACGAGCTCGACCGCGCGGGCCTGATGATGTACGGCCAGATGACCGCCGGGAGCTGGATCTATATCGGCACGCAGGGAATCCTGCAAGGCACATACGAAACATTCGCGGCCGCGGGACGAAAACATTTTCGCGGCGATCTCACCGGAAAATTGATCGCGAGCGGCGGCATGGGAGGAATGGGCGGTGCGCAGCCGCTGGCGGCCACGCTGAATGGTGCCGCGTTTCTCGGAATCGATGTTGATCCCGAGCGCATCAAGCGCCGCGTCAAATCCGGCTACTGCGACGTGATGGTGAACGATCTCGACGAGGCGCTGCGCATCCTCAAGAATGCCGTGCGCAAGCGCGAAGCGGCATCGGTCGGCCTCGTCGGCAACTGCGCGGATGTGATTCCGGAGCTCGCGCGCCGCGGCGTCGTGCCCGACCTACTCACCGATCAGACGAGCGCACACGACCCCGTCGGGGGCTACATTCCGCAAGGCCTCAACGTCGATCAAGCCGCCGAACTTCGCAAAGCCGATCCCGAAAGCTATCGCAAGCGCGCGCTCGAATCGATCGCCAAACATGTCGAAGGCATGCTGGCGCTGCAGAAACTCGGCGCCGTCACGTTTGACTACGGCAATAACATCCGCACATTCGCCTACGAGCAAGGCGTGAAAAACGCGTACGATTTTCCGGGCTTCGTGCCGGCTTACATTCGTCCGCTCTTCTGCGAGGGCCGCGGGCCGTTCCGCTGGGCCGCGCTTTCCGGCGAAGCGTCGGACATTTATCGCACCGACCAGCTCGTGCTCGAAATGTTTCCGAAGAACGAGATTCTCTGCCGCTGGATCGAACTCGCGCGGAAGCGCGTGCGCTTTCAGGGGTTGCCCGCGCGAATCTGCTGGCTCGGCTACGGCGAACGCGAGAAATTCGGGCTCGTGCTCAACGATCTCGTCGCGCGCGGCGAATTGAAAGCGCCGATCGTGATCGGCCGCGATCATCTCGATTGCGGCTCGGTCGCCTCGCCGTACCGTGAAACCGAAAAAATGCGCGACGGCTCGGACGCGGTCGCCGATTGGCCGCTGCTCAATGCGCTGCTCAACACCGCGAGCGGCGCAAGCTGGGTCTCGATCCACAATGGCGGCGGCGTGGGAATCGGCTATTCGCTACATGCAGGCCAGGTCACCGTCGCCGACGGCACGAAGGAAATGGCCGCGCGCATCGAGCGCGTTCTCACCAATGACCCCGGCATCGGCGTCGCGCGCCACGTGGACGCCGGCTATCCCGAAGCCATCGATTTCGCTCGCAAATCGGGCGTGAAGATTCCCTCTTCGGACGGCACACCATGAACGGCGACGGTAGTTTCGGATTCCATCGAACCGCTGCAACCAGTAGCCTTTTCGGCCATAGCACGTTAGTATCGGGGCCATTGCCGTGCCCGACTGGCTGATCACCGGCTGCTCGGAGTTGATTACACTGCGCGGCGCTGTGCCTCGCCGCGGACGCGCACTCGCCGAACTCGGCATCATTCGCGACGGCGCTTTGCTGGTCCACGACGATCGCATCGCCGCCATCGGCCCGCGGCGCCGGATCGAGCGCCTGCGCCAGGCTCGCCGCGCCGAAAAGCTCGACCTCGGCGGCCGCGTCGTCCTCCCGGGCTTCGTCGATTCACACACCCATCTGATTTTTCCCGCGAGCCGCGCGGCCGACTACGAACAGCGCATTTCCGGAAAGACGTACGAACAGATCGCGCGCTCGGGCGGAGGCATTCGCACGACGGTCGAAAGCCTGCGCCGCGCATCGCCGAAGCTGCTCGAAGAGCGCGGGCTCGTGTGCCTCCGCGAATTTGCGGCGCACGGCACGACCACGCTCGAGGCCAAAAGCGGCTACGGCCTCGATTGGAAGAGCGAGCTGAAAATCCTCGATGTCCTCGAACGGTTGCACCAGGACCAGCCGCTCGACATCGCGAAGACCTTTCTCGGCGCGCACGTTGTGCCGCCGGAATTTCGCGGCCGGCCCGATGCCTACGTGAACGTGCTGGTGAAAAGCTGGATTCCGGCAGTGGCGACGGCGGGCCTCGCCGAATTCTGCGATGTTTTCTGCGATCGCGGCGCGTTCACGGTGGCGCAGGCCCGGCGCATTCTTGCCGCAGCGCGGGCGTGCGGTCTCGTGCCGCGAATTCACGCCGAGCAGCTCGCCCACACCGGCGGCGCGCAACTCGCGATCGAAATGCACGCTGCGAGCGCCGATCATCTCGAGAAGATTAATCGCGCCGATATTCGCGCGCTCGCGCTTTCGAATGTCGTATGCACGCTGCTGCCCGGCTGCTGCTTCCATATGGGCGCGAAGCGCTACGCTCCAGCGCGAGAGATGATCGACGCGGGCGCGATTGTCGCGCTCGCCACGGATTTCAACCCCGGCACCAGCCCGACGCTCAGCATGACGATGATCCTTTCGCTCGCCTGCACGCAGATGCGCATGACTCCCGCCGAGGCCATCGCCGCCGCCACGATCAATCCCGCGTATTCGCTGCGCCAGCACGATCGCGCAGGCTCGCTCGAGGTTGGCAAATATGCGGACCTCGCGGCCTTTGACGTGGCCGGCTACCGCGAAATCCCGTATTATTTTGGTGTGAACCTCTGCAGCTTGACCATGAAGCGCGGCGCCGTCATCCACTCGAAAAAGCTATAGCCCATGAAACAGATCGTGGAGTGCGTTCCAAATTTTTCCGAAGGGCGCGACACGTCCAAAGTGGAAGCCATCGTGGCCGCCATGCGCGGAGTGCCCGGCGTGTACGTGCTCGCCCACGAAAGCGACGCGGACCACAATCGGAGCGTGGCCACGCTCGCGGGCGAGCCGGAAGCCATCGTCGAAGCGGCGGTGCGCGGCGTTGGGAAAGCCGCCCAATTGATCGATCTGACGCGGCAGACCGGAGCGCACCCGCGCATTGGCGCGACCGACGTGGTTCCCTTCGTTCCGATCGAGGGCGTCACGATCGAAGATTGCGTGATTCTCGCGAAAAAAGCGGCGTGCGAAATCTGGGAACGATATCGCATTCCCGTCTATCTCTACGAAGCGGCCGCGCAGCGCCCCGAGCGCACAAACCTGGAAAATATCCGCAAGGGCCAGTTTGAAGGGCTTCGCGAGGAAGTGCTTCGCAATCCGGATCGCGCGCCGGACGTCGGCGAGCCGCGCCTGCATCCGACGGCCGGAGCGACCGTCGTCGGCGCGCGCAAGTTTCTGATCGCCTTCAACGTGAACCTCGACACGCCAGATGTCGCGATCGCCAAGGCCATTGCAAAAGCCGTGCGTTTTTCGAGCGGCGGCTTGCCGTGCGTCAAGGCCATGGGCGTCGATCTGCGCGGGCGGAATCTCGCGCAGGTGTCCATGAATCTGACGGATTTCGAGCGGACGCCGGTCCATCGCGCATTCGAGGAGGTCAAGCGCGAGGCGGCGCGCCACGGCGTGGGAATCGCCGGGAGCGAAATCATCGGCCTGATTCCGCGGCGTGCGATCGAGATGACCGCGGACTTCTATCTGAAGGTGGAGAACTTTTCTCCGAACCAGGTGTTAGAGAATCGTCTGGAGGAATTGCTCCGCGGAAAGGCTGCTCCGGGTTCGCCGAGCCTTGCTGCAATAGTGGAGCCGTTTCTCAATGCGGTCGCGCAGCCTACGGTCACGCCCGGTGGCGGATCGGTCGCGGCGCTGGCGGGCGCGCTCGGCGCCAGCCTCGGGCAGATGGTGGCTGGGCTTTCGCAAAAGAAGAAGTCGCTCGCCGCTCACTCCGAGGCTCTCAGCGGGGCCGCGAAGGAATTCAAGCAAGCGTCGCGCTCGCTGACCGATGCGATCGATCGCGACGCGGCATCCTTCGAATCCGTAATGGCTGCGTACAAACTGCCGCACGAGACGCCCGAAGAATTGCGGATCCGCGACCGGGCGATCGAACAAGGGCTCGTACGTGCGATCGAGGTGCCGCTCGACGTTGCGCGCAAGGCGGCGGAAGTATTTGAAAAGCTCGGGCAACTGGAACCCATGTCGAGCCCGTCTATGTTGTCAGACATCCGCGTGGGCCGGCTGATGGCCGCTGCCGCGGTTCGCGGAGCGCTCGAAAACGTGGCCATCAATCTCGAAGCGATTGCCGACGCGGGGTTCGCCAGCCGCGTCCGAGCCGAGGCGCTGTCACTAACGTCACGAATCGTCGAAAGTACCGTGGCCGCCGACCGATAAAAGGGCTTAGATGTTCTGAGGGAAGGAAAAAGTGAGACAGACAACGTTTCGTTTCATTTCGGGTCAATTTCTAACAGCGGCGCTTCTGCTCGCCGCTCTGCTTGCTGCGCCGGTGCGAACTTCCGCCGGTTCGCTCAGCACCTCCGTGATCGGAATGTTTCCGAAACAGGTGGGAGAGTTCGCGTACGCCGATTTGAAAGCGGCGCGGAAATTTGCGTGGTTTCCGCAGCTCCGCGACCAACTCTTGCCGAGCCGATTCCAGCAGTTCGAGCAGTTTCTCAGATCGGCGGGCGTCGACCCGGACACCCAGGTGGACGAGCTTGCGTGGGGCGGGATCGGCGGAATCACAGGCGGAAAAGTGACGGGCGAAGAAGTCGTCGGCGTCGCGCTGGGCACGTTCGACCCATCATCGAGCGAGGACCACTTTAAGCAGCAGAAACTGCCGATGTTTGATGTCCACGGCTACCACCTCTACGCATTCGGCAGCGGATCGGGCGCCAACGACATTCTGTTCACGTTCATCGACTCGAACACCGCGGCATTCGGCCATCGCCCTGCGCTTGAAAAGCTCATCGACGTTCGCATGGGCGCCGCGGAGAGCTTGCTGACCAACGATCTTCTCTTTCCGCTGATCAACGAAGCCAACGGCTCGGGAGTCATCTGGGCCGTGTTGGATCAAAGTTACGCCCGTCTTGGCATGCAGCAATTGGTCCCGCAGGCGGGCCAGTTCCCCCAGGCCGCCGCCATCATCAACCGCATACGCGCCATGACAATCAGCGTGGATGCGGACAGCGGCATCGACGCACACTTTCAAGCCGTGTGCAGCTCAACGGATGATGCGAACCTCTTGGCCGCCGCGCTTCAGGCGGGATTGATGTATCGCCGCTACCAGGAAGCGCAGGATCATCCGGACCTCGCGGGCGCGCTCGATCAGGTCCAGGTTGCACCCAGCGGCGACCGGCTGAAGGTGGACGCTCCTGTAAGCCAGGATCAAATCCAGTCGCTGATTCGCACGAAGACTTTCGCCGTACACATGTAGGGATTCGTTCGGGATTCTGATACTAGGTGTGAGGCATCAATCGCCTGGGGCGAGCCTTCGCTACGCCGGCCTGTTTGAGAAGCGTCAAGCGAAGGTAGCCCTCGCGCGTCTCGGAGCGCACGCGGCTTACCAACCCTCGCGGCAGCGTTTTGCGGATTCGCTCACTTGCTTTCGCCGCTGCGCCATTCGTCGAAACACCGGATGGCGCCGCCGGCTGTGCCCCGCCAGAAGACTCGATCGTCACTTCGACGCGATCGGGGAAATCCAAAGTGACGAGCTTGATGACGGAAGACGATTCTTGCAGGGCGTCTCGCGCAGGAAACAGTTCGCGGCAAGTCTGCACGAGAGCTGCGGCGAGTTTTTCCTGCTCCGGGTCCGGGAGTCCCGCGCGCCAGGCGGCGTGAAGGATCACTGCTCCGACTGCGGCGATCAGCCGGGGATCGTTGTCCAGCGTACATTCGGTGCGGGCCGGATCAGTGGTCATCGGTGTCAGCCACTCGCACGTCGCAGGCTTCGCGACAGTCCGGGCAGTAGTACAGCCCGTCGACGCAGAGGCGAACGTGCTCTTGCGACTGGCAGAAGCAGCAATACTTCTCGCAAGTGCACTTGGTTTCCGGTTTGTCGCATTGAGAGCAGAGAGTGACCACTGTGGCCGTCCTTCCGCCCGGAGCCGCGTTCGCCTTCCACAATCCATACTAGGCTACACCACGGCCGCCTACAAGCGCCTTACTCCCACATTCATTTCCGGGCTGAGTCAGTTCAGCGAGATTGCGGCGCGCCGGGCGGGATGCCACAGCGCGCCTTGGATGATAGGGCTTTTACCGTTTCTCGTTCCTGGCCTTATCGACGGGCGTCGCACGCTGCACCGGTATCGGGGGAGCGAAATCCGCGGCGGCGGTCGCTGGGAACGACAGCTCGCGTCCATCGGAGATGGCTGCGGCAGCGTCGGTGACCGGTTCGGGTACCGGTGAACTCATCGGGACGAGAGCGCCTTCGGCTTCCTTCAGGAACATCAGCCCGCTCTCTCCGTCTTTCCAGTCGATCGAAATCACGTCGCCGAGTGAAACCTGATTGGTCGCCAGCAGGCTCGCTAGTGGATACACCACATAACGTTCGATCGCCCGTTTCAGGTGGCGCGCGCCGTACTTCAAGTCCGTTCCTTCGCGCAGCAGGAAATCGCGGGCCGACTGCGTGACGCGGAAGAGGAATCTGCCCTTCGCCGTCTCAAGCACGCGCTGCTGCACCATGCCCAGCTCGATCTCGAGAATCTGTTCGAGTTGCTGCGACCGCAGCGGATGGAACACGACCACTTTGTCAATCCGGTTCATGAATTCGGGTGCGAACTTTCTCTTCGCCGCTTCGGTGGCGCTGCGCTCGACCTTTTCATCGAGCTTCGGGCGCGATTCCGGCCTCACGACCGGAGCAAATCCCAGGCCACCGTTCATGAGTTCGGTGATTTCGCCGCCGCCAAGGTTCGACGTCATAAAGATCATCGTCTGCGACAAATCGACGCGCCGGTTGTCGCCGAGAGTCAAGGTCGCCTTGTCGAGAATTCCGAGGAGCAATTGCCAGAGAGCATCGCTCGCCTTTTCGATTTCGTCGAATAGCAAGAAGCTGATCTTCAACTTGTCCGTGTGATATTGCGCGAGCGCCTCCTGCGTGATGAGCGGGTGCGTTTCGCGGTGCCCCAGGTATCCCGGAGGCGAACCAATTAATTTCGCGATCTCATGTGAGTGCTGGAACTCGGCGCAGTCCACCTTGATCACCGCGCGCGGATCGCCGAACAGCACTTCCGCCGTTGCTTCCACGACGCGCGTTTTCCCCGCACCCGTCGGCCCGAGGAACAGCAGGTTCCCCACCGGCCGCCCCGGAGAGTTCAGCCCCGCGCGAAACACCTGGTACAGGTCGACGACGGCCTGCACCGCTTCGTCCTGGCCGACGATCTTCCGGCGCAGGCCGCCTTCAAAATCACGCGACTCCACGCTTCGCAGGGTCGGGTCGAGTTGTAGTCCTTGCGCGCCCATGGTAGTTCTCCCTACCGGAACCTTCTTCCGCCTCCTGCATTGGCTGGCTCGGTCCGCTCGAATTGATCCAGCTTCACATCGAGCGTCGAACGCAGCAAACGCAATTGCGTGACCAGTTCCCGGCTTGAATTGGCGCGATCTGCCAGCAGCAAAAGCGGCGGCGAGAGGTCGGCCAGGTCCAGATTAAGGTTGCGTAGCGAATGCATCAGGTTTCGCACGTAGGGTGACCGTATGTCGAACAGCTCGATCCGGCTGTTCACCTGCTCGCGCAGTTGCGACCAGTCGAGATCGAGGAAGGGGTGGTTCCGCGAAACCGCACGGACCACGTCGTCGGTTATGCGCGGCCTTTCACCGAGCCGCGCGAGGTGTAGTTGTTGCACTTTCCCACGCCGGCGCACGTTGTGCACCAGGTAGTAGGCGTTGCCTTTTCTCCGAATAAAGGCCACAAACGTCTCCTTCGGGCCGGCCACTGCTTAAAACAGGTCCGTAGTGTATGGGCCATCCACTACACCGTCAATGGTACGATGCTTAGGACAAATGAGGGTTGCATCGAATTGGTTATTACTGCTGAAGAACGAGCGCGAGGGATGTAGCTAAATGAAACAAAGGCTTTGCCGAGCTGGAGCGCGGCGAGTTCAAGCAATGCGTTATCGTGATCATTTGGATGCTGAATCGGGCCGCAGCGTAGCCCGTGAGACGGCTTGACATGCCCTGGGAACCTGTCTACCGGCTGGTAAAAAAGATCCCGCGCGGGCGCGTAACTACCTATGGGGAGCTGGCCCGAGCGCTGCGGCTTCCCGGAGGTGCGCGCGTCGCGGGATATGCCATGGCGGGGTGCCCGAGTGGCCAAGGAATCCCCTGGCATCGGGTGGTCGGCGCAGGCGGCAAGCTGCTGATCCGAGAGCCGTACGCCAGCCTGCAAAGGCGGCTGCTCGAATCCGAGGGCGTCGAGATCGAGGGCCGTCGCATCGACATGAAACGCTACGCGTGGTCTCCCGCGAAAAAGAGAGCCGCCGCGCGCAAACGCAAGCGATCGAAGACGCGCTGATTCGCGCAGTCATCGCGATTGTGATATAGAAGTATTCTCCCCAATACAAAGGGATTCATCGCGTGGGCGAACCAATCATTCAGGTCGAGGGCCTTTACAAGAGCTACGGCGCCGTGCAGGCCGTGCGCGGCATCAGCTTTGTGGTCGAGCGAGGGGAAGTATTCGGGTTGCTCGGGCCAAACGGCGCAGGCAAGACGTCGACGGTCGAGATCCTCGAAGGCCTGCGCACTCCGGACGGCGGCACAGTACGTGTCTGCGGCCTCGATCCCGAGAAAACGGGCCAGGCATTCAAACAAAAAATTGGCGCGGTGTTGCAGTCAACTTCCCTGCCGGACAAAATACGCGTCCACGAAGCGATCGAACTCTTCGCGCACTTCTATCGCCGCCGAGTTGACACGAATGAACTGCTCGCGCGGTTTCAGCTTCAGGAAAAGCGTGACGCCTTTTACAGCCACCTCTCGGGCGGCCAGAAGCAGCGGCTCGCGCTCGCCATGGCGTTGGTGAACGATCCGGAGGTCGTTTTCCTCGATGAGCCGACGGCCGGCCTCGATCCGCAGGTACGCCGCGAAATTTACGACATCATCGAAGAGCTTAAGCAAGGCAAGAAGACGGTTCTGCTCACCACGCACTACATCGAGGAGGCCGAACGCCTGTGCGACCGCGTCGCGATCGTCGATCAGGGCAAAGTGATCGCGCTCGGCACGCCCCGCGAACTGAAGCACCGCTCCGCCGGTACCACGCGCATCGAAGTCCGCCTCGCGCGCGCGATGACGAACGGCCAGCTCGCGCGCCTCGACGGCGTCTCCGATTGCCGCGAGTTCGATGGCGCCTACGTGCTGCACTCCGCGCGGGCGCCGCAGACGATCGTCGCGCTCGTCAAACAGCTCGAAGCAGAGGGCAATGAGCTGCAAAGCCTGGAAATGTTTTCGCCGTCGCTCGAGGATGTATTCATCGAGCTGACTGGGCGGCGCTTGCGGGAGTGAGGCGAGACTAAATGGGATTCGACGCACTGAATAACACGTGGACGCTGACAAAGGTGCGGATTCGCCTGGCGATGCGCAACCGTGCGTTTTTTTTCTTCAGCCTGGTGATGCCGCTGATTTTCTTGCTTGGCGCGGTGATTTTCATCGGCAGAGGACGGACGCAATGGATCGGCTACATTCTCGGGGCCATGCTCACGACGACCGTCATGGGCAGCTTCTGGGGGCTCAGCGTTCAGCTTGTCACGTTCCGCGAGCAGGGCATTCTGAGGCGCTTCCGTCTGGCCCCGGTGGGTGCAGGCCCGATGCTGGCGTCCAGCATTCTTTCAAACTATTTCATGGCTCTCCCGGTGGTGGCTTTTGAGATTCTGGTCTGCCACTTTGGATTCCGCATGCAATCGTGGGGGAATCTCTGGGCCATTTTGCTGCTCGTGACGATCGGCTCGGCCACGTTTTCCGCTCTCGGGCTCATCGTGGCGAGCGTGACGAACACGATGCAGGAAACACAGATGATCAACAACTTGATCTGGATGGGATTTCTGTTCCTCTCCGGCGCCACGATTCCCCTCGCGATTTTCCCCAATTGGCTGCAACGCGTTGCGCTTTTCATCCCGGCGCAGTACTTGGCGACCGGACTCGAATCGGCCGCCACGAAGCTGGTCACCGGCGGTGAGCTGTTCGAAGATGTCGTGGCGCTCACGCTGGGACTTTTCGTCGCCTTCGAAGTATCGCGTCAGCTTTTTCGATGGGAGCCGGAGGCCAAGGCGCCTCGCAGCGCGAAGCTGTGGGTGGTCGCGGCAATGGTGCCGTTTCTTTTGTTTGGCACATGGGAGGCCGTGAGGGGCACACGTCTGCGACACATTCGCACGAATTTTCAAGCGCTCAGTATGATGTCATCCGTCGCGTCGCGCCCCGCGGCGGACAAGTAGGCGTTTGGCGCCGCAAATTTTTCACAATCCACTTTCACCCGGCTAGCATCGAATCGTCGAGGAACAGGAGCCCCCATGAAAGCCATTCGCGTGAAAGAGTTCGGCGGCCCGGAAGTTATGAAGCTGGAGGATGTGCCCGATCCGAAGCCGTCCGCCGGTCAGGTGGTGGTGCGCATTCGCGCGGCCGGCGTGAACCCTGTCGACACGTATATCAGGGCCGGCGTGTATCCCCGAAAACCGTCGTTGCCGTACACGCCGGGGACCGACGGCGCAGGCACCGTGGAATCAGCCGGTCCGGACGCCAAGCGTTTCAAACCCCGCGACCGCGTCTATACTGCCGGGAGTTTGTCCGGCTCGTACGCGGAGCTGGCGCTCTGCGAAGAGCAATTCGTCTTCCCGCTCCCTGCGAATGTTTCGTTCGCTCAGGGCGCTGCGATGCACGTTCCGTATGCCACTGCGTTTCGCGCGCTGTTCCATCGCGCACAGGCACGCGGCGGCGAGAGCGTGCTAATTCATGGCGCGAGCGGCGGCGTGGGAATCGCGGCCGTGCAAATCGCGCGCGCAGCTGGGCTTCACGTGATCGGCACCGTTGGATCGGATCGTGGACGCAAACTGGTGGCGGCCGAAGGAGCGCACGAGGTGCTCGATCACGGTGCTCCCAATCATTTCGAGGAAGCTCTGGCGGCAACGGGCGGTCGCGGCTACGACGTGATCCTCGAAATGCTCGCGAACGTGAATCTGGGACGCGATCTCGGAATTCTTGCGCCGCGCGGACGCGTCGTCGTTATCGGCAACCGTGGCAACGCGGAGATCAACGCCCGCGACATCATGACGCGCGACGGCTCGATTCTCGCGATGAGTCTCTGGAACGCCACGCCTCAGGATTTGACGAGCATTCATTCTACGCTCGTGGCGGGGCTCGAAAACAAAACGCTTCGTCCCGTAATCGGGCAGGAGATCCCTCTCGCCGAGGCAGCCCGCGCGCACGCCGCCGTGATGGCGGCCGGCGCATACGGCAAGATCGTCCTGATTCCTTAGGAGCTCTTTGTGATTCTCCCCGCCGTAATCGGCGCGATCATCATCGCCGTGACGCTGTGGGAAGCGTTCGAAACGGTCGTGCTGCCGCGGAGAGTGGCACGCCGCTGGCGGGTCGTCGTGCTATTTTATCGCGCCACTTGGTTACCGTGGCGCGCGACCGCGCGGCTCATCAAGAAAACCAAGTCTCGCGAGACATTTCTCAGCTACTACGGCCCGCTCTCGCTGCTGCTGCTCTTCGTGTTTTGGGCCGCCGCTCTGGTCGTTGGGTTCGCCTGCCTCTACTACAACGCCGCGAACACCGGCCCGTCGCATCGAGACTTCGATACGTGCCTCTATCTGAGTGGCACGACATTCTTCACGCTGGGACTCGGCGACGTCGTACCGCACCTCCGAGTCGAACGCATACTGGCGGTCTGTGAAAGCGGACTCGGCTTCGGATTCCTCGCTCTCGTGCTGAGCTACCTGCCAGTGATCTATCAGGCGTTCTCGCGCCGCGAAGTGAACATCGTTCTTCTCGACGCGCGCGCGGGATCGCCTCCCACCGCAGCGGAGATTCTTCGGCGGCACACGGGACCGCGCGGCTTGGAATCGCTTGAACGGCTCCTGCGCGACTGGGAGCACTCCGCAGCCGAGATTCTGGAAAGTCATGTTTCCTACCCATCTGTGAGCTATTTCCGCTCGCAGCATAGCAACGAATCCTGGCTTGGCGCTCTTACGGCAATACTGGACACAAGCGCTCTTTTGCTCGCGAGCGCCGAAAACACAGTGTCGCGCCAGGCTCGTCTCACCTTCGCGATTTGCCGGCACACCGTCGTCGACCTCGCTCAGCTTTTCAACGCGCCGCCCCGCCGCCCCGTGGCCGATCGTCTGCCGCCCGCGGAGCTCAATCGTCTGGCGGCCGTGCTCGCGCAGTCGGGCTACCAAATCCGCGACGATGAGGTTCTAGCAACAAAACTTACGAAGCTGCGCGAGATGTACGAGCCGTATTTGCAGGCTCTCTCCGATTTCCTCTACATGGATGTTCCGCCGTGGATTCTGGCGCAGGAAATCACGGACAACTGGCGCACCAGCGCCTGGGGCCGTATCGCTGGTTTCAGTTCGCCCGGCCGCACTGAACCGGACGATCACCTCGACTGAGACTTTACGCTGTGCCTCGATCTGCGGCCAAATTGGCAGCGATCCGCGCACACTCCACCATAGGGATTCCCTCGACACGAAAAGGCGTGTGCTATAATTTTGTTTCTAGGCGCCCATAAAAGTTTTTGCAGAGCGGAGAGATTCATGAGCCTCCCGAAAACAGAGAAAATCTGGCACAACGGCAAGTTCATTCGCTGGGACGACGCCAAGATTCACGTGCTTTCCCATGTCGTCAACTATGGCTCGGCCGTCTTCGAAGGCGTCCGCTGCTACGAGACCGCACAAGGACCGGCGATTTTCCGCCTCCGCGACCACATGCAGCGCCTGCTGAACTCCGCTCACATCTATCGCATGGACCCTGCGTTCAGCGTCGACGCGCTCTGCCAGGCGGGCCTCGATCTCGTCCGCGAGAACAAAATCACGGCCTGTTACATCCGGCCCATCGTTCTGCGCGGCTACGGCGACGCGGGCGTGAATCCGCAGAACAATCCCGTGGAGGTCTATCTGGCCTGCTGGGAGTGGGGAAAGTATCTCGGCGAAGAGGCGCTGCGCTCCGGTGTGGACGTCTGCGTGAGCTCGTGGAACCGCCCCGCGCCCAATACTCTTCCGCAGATGGCTAAGGCCGCCGCGAATTACATGAACTCGCAGCTCATCAAGATGGAAGCGAAAACTAACGGTTACGCCGAAGGTATCGCATTGGACGTCGGCGGCCACGTCAGCGAAGGGTCCGGCGAAAATATTTTCGTGGTATTGAACGGCACGATTCACACGCCGCCGTTCGCGAACTCAGCGCTGCCGGGAATCACGCGCGATTCTGTGATGACGCTTTGCCGCGAACTCGGCTTCCCCGTCGTCGAGACGACGATTCCCCGCGAGATGCTGTACATCGCGGACGAGGTCTTTTTCTGCGGCACTGCAGCGGAGATCACTCCGATCCGCTCGATCGACCGCATCAAAGTCGGAAGCGGCTCGCGGGGCACGGTCACGCACAGCATTCAGGAAGAATTTTTCGCAATCACGAGCGGCAAAGTGCCCGATCGCCATGGGTGGCTATCGCCCGTGGGCGTTCCGAGCAGCGCTGCAGTTCGCTAACAACCATCGTTCGAGCCGGAGACGGACCTGCGCCGCTCCGGCTTTCAAATTCTAATTTTCATCTATCGACTCCCCGTTTTGACTCGCCTACCCGATTCCAGTAGAATCCGCGCGTTCGAGGAGGGCTTATCTACAATCTCCCACAGAAGCTCTGCGCCGAATTCGTCGGCGCATTCACGCTCGTGTTCATCGGCGCCGGTTCGATCTGTGCAGATGAATACCTGACTGCGGCTGGGAAGCCCGGCATCGGCGTGCTGGGAATCGCCGTAGCGAGCGGGCTCGCCATGGGAGCGATGGTCACAGCCGTGGGACATGTTTCCGGCGGCCATTTCAATCCCGCAATCACGATCGGCTTTTGGGTCACCAAGCGCATCGGCACTCTCTCTGCGATCTTCTATTGGATCGCCCAACTCCTCGGCGCAACGGCGGCGGCGTATCTGATCAAGTTCATCATCTCAGAGGCTGTATGGAGGCCGGTCGCGCTCGGCACGCCTGCGCTGGCAACGGATTTCACGCGCACGCACGGCATGGCGCTCGAGACCGTGATGACGTTCCTCCTGGTTTTCGTCTTCTTCGCGACGGCCGTGGACGCGAAAGGGGCGTTCAACAAGATCGCCGGCTTCGGCATCGGCCTCATCATCACCGTCGATACTCTATTCGGCTATCCATTCACGGGCGCTGCGATGAATCCCGCTCGCGCCTTCGGTCCCGCGCTAGCTTCGCGCGCCTGGCAGAATCACGGCGTGTACTGGGTTGGCCCGCTCTTTGGCGGCGTGCTCGGGGGATTCCTCTACGATCGGATCTTCCTCCGCCAGCAGCCGCCCGCGTGACCACAGAACCAGGCTGAACCCCTTAAAACCCGCGGTTCTAGCGCTTGTGCGGCGTCACGTCCCCCTACCCTTCGCCCTTCGCCGCCGGACGCCTTCTCCCGTTGCGCCCCTAGAAATCCCCTTGCGGCGCAAGCTTGTCACCCCTTGGGACGCATGCTAGCGTGGCCTTTAGCTTCGAAAACGGGGACACTCCATGGCCGTCATCATTGACGATTTGTTGCGCCGCGCCGTCGAAAGCCGGGCATCCGACCTGCACCTCAAGGTCGGCAACCACCCATACACCCGCGTCGACGGTCTCCTGAACGGTCTCACCGACGTCCCCCGCATCACGCCGGAAGAAATGCTGTCGATGGCCTTCAGCATGATGACCAACCGGCAGAAGCAAAAGTTCAAGGAAACAGCCGAGCTCGACATGGCCTACGGCGTCGCCGGTCTGGGCCGCTTCCGCGTCAACGTCTTCCAGCAGCGCGGCAACGTCGGCATGGTTCTGCGCGTCATCCCCACGAAGATCCGAACGATCGAAGAACTGGAGCTCCCGCGCATTCTTGGACAGATTTGCGAAGAGCAGCGCGGCCTGATTCTCACGACCGGCACGACGGGTTCCGGTAAGTCCACGACGCTCGCCGCCATGATCGACCGCATCAACTCCTTGCGCGCCGAGCACATCATCACCATCGAGGACCCGATCGAGTATTTGCACCGCGACAAAAAAGGATTCATCAACCAGCGCGAGGTCGAAGTCGACACGTCATCGTTCTCGACCGCTCTGCGCGCCGCGCTCCGCCAGGACCCGGACGTCATCCTGGTCGGCGAAATGCGCGACCTCGAAACCATCTCCACGGCGTTGCTCGCGGCCGAGACCGGCCACCTTGTTCTCTCGACTTTGCACACGCTCGACGCCACGGAGACGATTCAGCGCATCATCGCCGTCTTTCCGCCGCCCGAGCAGAAGCAGATCCGCTTGCAGCTCGCCACGACGCTCAAGGCCGTCATCAGCCAGCGGCTCGTCCGCCGCAGCGACGGCGGAGGCCGCGTTCCCGCAGTCGAAGTGATGGTGGCCACCGGCTATATCCGCGATTGCATCATCAACCCCGACAAGACCCGCATGATCCGCGACGCCATCGCTGCCGGAACCAGCCAGTACGGCATGCAGACGTTCGATCAGTCGCTCTTCGATCTCTACTCGCGCAACCTGATCACTCTCGAGGAAGCTCTCATGCGCGCCTCGAACCCGGACGATTTCCACCTTCGCGTCCAGGGCATCCGCTCCTCCGCCGACGCTGCCCGCGAGGACATGGAGCGCGCCATGACCGAATTCGAACGCCTCGGCAAACGCTAATGGCTACGCAAATGCCGCTCGAATCGCATGGACGCGCCGAACGGCGCTCTTCGCCGATCATTTTGCTCTGGACCTCGTGGATTCTCACGGGAACCGTGGCGCTCCCTATCGTTGCGTTCCCTGCCCTGACCGGACTTTTTACTCGGTGGTCGCGGCCCGGGCATTCGGACTGGGCCAAGCTCGTTCTTACTCCGGTCAGCATGTTGTGGGTCTTCGACTTTGCTTACAACAAGATCATCGGCGCGGTGTTGCTGATCTGCGCCATCTCCGTGATCGCCAGTGCGAAGGTTCCCAGCAAGACAAAAGTGATCACCTCGGGAACTGCCGTCATCGTTTGCGCTGCATTGTGGCTCTGGGCGACCAAGATTCATTTCTAACTTCTATCGCGGATTCTTCCCGAAACTTGCCATTGGCAACCCGTTACTTGTTATGCTTTCGCCCATGCGCTCCTCTCCGCGCAAAGTCTCAACCGAGCAGGAGCTTTACACCTCGGCCCTCCGCGCCCTGATGCGCCGCGCGCATTCGATTCACCAGATGCGCGAATATCTCGAGCGCCGCGCCGAAGATAAGGAGCACGTCTCCCGCGTCATCGCGCGCCTCCGCGAACACAATTACCTCGACGATGCCCGTTATGCCCTCGAATTCGCCCGCCAGCACGCGAACGCGCGCCATCAGGGACGCTTCCGCATCGCGCGGGAGCTGCGTACGCGCGGCGTTCCCGACCGCCATATCGAAGCCGCGCTCGATGCCACGTTCGTCGAAACCGACGAGGCCGCGCTCGTCCGCGCGCGCGTGAAGCGCCTTCTCTCGCACGCCCGCGGAGCTCTCGACCAGCGCAAGATCGCCTCGCTCTATCGCAGCCTGCTCCGCGCCGGCTTTTCCTCGGACATCATCCGCGCGGAAATGCGCGGCGTTACACACGGCGACCTCCCCGACCTTCCAGACAGCTCCGCCGCCGAAGAGTGAGCCGCAGTGAACTTTTTCCGTTTTCCTGCGCGTAATATTTCATGGGAGCGTGTTTAATGGAATGAACGCCATGCGCAAAGCCGCTCTCATCGCCGCAATCATTGTCGCGATCCCGGTCCTCGGCGTCGTGATTTTCGGGGGCCAAGCGCTCGGCTTGCGCGCGAGCCTCCGGGAAGGGGCCGCGACCGATGAAAAGCGCTCCATCGTTGTTGGCAGCCTCACGCGAAACTATCTATTGCACGTTCCGAAGTCCTCGCGGGCCGGCCGGCGCACCCCGCTCGTGCTCGTGTTTCACGGTGGCGGCGGCCACGACTGGAACATGCCCGGTTTCACGCATTTTGATGAGCTTTCCGACGAGGAGGGCTTTTTCGTTGCATATCCCGACGGCGCCAACCAACACTGGAACGACGGCCGCGACGTTTCCACAGCGGACGACGTCGGATTCGTGCGTGCTCTGATCGTGGAGCTCGAGCGCTCCTATCCGATCGATCCTAATCGTGTTTACGCAACTGGCATTTCCAATGGCGGGTTTTTCTCGAACCGCCTCGCCTGCGATCTCACGGACAAGATCGCCGCCATCGCCTCCGTCGCGGCGACGATGCCTGAAGTCCTCGTCCCCTTGTGCAAACCCTCGCGCCCGATCTCCGTGCTCTACATGCAAGGGACCGACGACCCGCTCGTGCCGATCGATGGCGGTAAGATCGGCCTTGCGCGCGCCCGCCACGGCCTTTGCATCTCCCTGGCGAACGCTGCGAATTTCTGGCGGGAGCACGATCACACTTCCCCTGCGCCCAGCGTATTTGACGTCCCCGATTCCGCGAACGACGGCACGCGCGTCCATCGCGAAGCCTGGACCGGCGGAAAGGACGACACGGAAGTCGTCGTTTACACAATCAAGGGCGGAGGCCATACCTGGCCCGGCGGCCTGCAATATCTGCCGAGGTTGATCGTCGGCAAGACCAGCCAGAATCTCGACGCCACCCAAACCATTTGGGAATTCTTTCGGACTCATTCCATCCCCTGACCTTTCCCTGGATACTTTTTCTTAACCGGTAGCAATCGCGACCGGAGGGTTGCCGCAGATCGTGCCGGAGGAGTAGAGTCTGTCTTGCCAATTTGATTCCGGGGGGAAACCAAGGATGAAGAAACTGGGCTTCGCACTTTTGACGTTCACTCTGGCACTCACGGTAGGGTCGACAGTGGCGTTCGGCCAGGCTGCACAATCGGCTGATAAAACTGCGGCGTACAACTTCAGAATGCGTGCGGTGATCGAACTGAAGGGCGTGCAGCAGGAAATCGTCAGCCTTGCGCAGGCGATGCCTGCGGAAAAGTACACTTGGCGTCCCGCCGAGGGCGTGCGCTCCGTCAGCGAAGTCTACCTGCACATCGCTGGCGCTAATTTCGGGCTCACGGCTATTGCTGGCGCTCCACCCGCTCCCGGCTTCAAATTTCAGGGTTTCGAGAAATCGACAACGGACAAAGCCAAGATCATTGAGTTGCTCAACCAGTCGTTTGAGTACGCCGAGAGCAGCATTAGCAACATGTCTGACGCCGATTTGCTGAAGCCTTTGAAGTTCCAGGAATTTAACAGCGTGGGCGACATCGTGTTCCACATCGTCGCGCACGCTCACGAGCATCTCGGCCAGTCCATCGCATACGCGCGCATCAACGGCGTCGTCCCGCCGTGGACGGCCGCCGCGCAGAAACAAGGCCAGCCGCGCCCGCCGCAGGAGTAGCTTTGCTCGCTGCGCAGTACGTAACGCCTTCGGCTGGGCGGACCCACGCCCAGCGATGCGTCCCGGCTAGCCTCGGCTATGATGCCCGCCGATTCAAGAAGTCGAATGCCAGCCATGCATAATTCGAATCCGGCGCGGTGCGCCGCAACGCTATAATCGTCCTTCGCGTGACGCGCAACATGCGCTCGCGGCCGGAGACTCCGAGTGCCCACGGCCCCGTACCAGGATCTGACGTCGCCCCCGCGATCCAAAGGAATCTGGTTCGGCAACTATTGCTTTACGGATCCTGTCCTGCTGCCATCCTTTACGCCTGTCTGCGACTCCGCCGTGTTTGCGATTCTGGTCATCGATCCGGCGTGCCAGCCGCGCGCGATGCGAGCCATTTATTTTGGAGAATCGGACCGAATCCATGCGGACCTTTCGCCTTGGCACCAGCAATATCAGTCGTGGTGCCGCATTGCAGGTAGCGCCATCAAACTGTACGTTGCGTTTCTTTGGATGAAGGGTTCGAGTCCCGAGGAGCGCCACGCGATCGTCTCCGATTTGATCGCGCAGTATCAGCCGGAGTGCAACGCCGCCTGCTGAGCGCCCGCTTGACTGCCTCACTCTTGATCTATCCACGCTGTCTCCGCGCCTGTGTAGCGAGTCCCGCCGCGATTGCAGGTATAATGAATCGCACGGTCTGAGGACAACTTGACGGGCAACGAAATCCGCAAAACATTTCTGAAGTTTTTCGAGGAGCGCGGCCACCGCGTCGTGCGCAGCTCTTCGCTCGTCCCGGCGAACGACCCCACGCTGCTCTTCACCAACGCCGGGATGAACCAGTTCAAGGACGTGTTCCTCGGCATCGAGCGGCACGATTACACGACGGCTGCGTCCTGCCAGAAATGCGTTCGCGCCGGCGGCAAGCACAACGATCTCGAAAACGTCGGCTTCACCAATCGCCACCTCACGTTTTTCGAGATGCTCGGCAATTTTTCCTTCGGCGATTATTTCAAGAAGGACGCGATCGCCTACGCGTGGGAGCTAATCACTGCGGAAAAATGGTTCAGAATTCCACTCGACAAACTCTATTTCACGGTTTTCGGCGGCGCGGAAGTTTCGCACGGCCGGAAGCTGGACGCCGATAACGAAGCCGCTAGCCTCTGGGCCAAAGTCGGCGCGCCCAAAGATCGCATCATCCCGATTCCCGGCCTCAAAGAGAATTTCTGGGCCATGGGAGACACCGGCCCCTGCGGCCCGTGCAGCGAAATTCACTACGACATGGGCCCCGCTGCCTCCGATCAGGGCCACAAGGATTGCAAATTTCCGTGCGACTGTGGCCGCTACGTCGAAATCTGGAATCTCGTTTTCATGCAGTTCAACCGCGACGCAAATGGAACGCTCGCTCCTCTGCCGAAGCCGTCCGTCGATACCGGCATGGGCCTCGATCGTGTGGCCGCCGTCCTTCAGGGCAAAATCAGCATCTTCGAGACCGATTTATTTATGCCGTTGATCCGCAAGGCTGAGGAATGCGTACCCGTGAAATACGGCCGCGATCCGAAGCTCGATCCTTCCTTCCGAATCGTCGCGGACCACGCGCGCGCCGCAACATTCCTGATCGCCGACGGAGTGATGCCATCGAACGAAGGCCGCGGATACGTCCTGCGCAAGATTATGCGCCGCGGAATGCGCCACGCGCGCCTGCTCGGACCCGAAAAGCCTTTCTTCACGGAAGTCGTTCTCGCCGTCCGCGAGCTGATGGCGGATGCGTATCCCGAACTCATGGGCTCCGCGGGCGCGCATGTACCCAAAGTCGTCGGCGAAGAAGAGCGCAGATTCCAGCGAACTATCGATGTGGGGCTGAGAAAGCTGGAAGAAGATCTCGCGCCCTTGATCGCATCTACCTCCGCGCTGGCGGGCGAGAGCGCCGCTTATAGCGGCGAAAAGGCGTTTCGTCTCTACGACACCTATGGTCTGCCGCGGGATTTCATCGAAGACGTGACGCGCGATGCCGGCATTCAAGTTGATTGGGCCGCGTTCGACAGCGCCATGACCGAGCAGCGGACGCGTGCGAAAGCATCGTGGAAGGGCACGAGCAAGGACGTCGCGAATCCGACTTACGCAAAGCTCGCGGGCACATTCAAGACCGAGACGGAATTCTATTTTGGCACGACGGCGCGCGACTGCCGCATCGAGGCCATCGTAACCAAACAAGGCCCGGTCAACGAAATCAAGAAAGGCACCGAAGCCGAAATCGTCCTCGACCGTAGTTCGATCTATTCGGAGTCCGGCGGGCAGGTGGCGGACACAGGCAACTTCTTCGATAGTTCAGAATCGCTCGAAGTCGCCGAAGTGAAAGGCGCGTATTATCCGGTCACCGGGCTGATCGCGCACCGCGTCGTCGCGAAAGAGGACCTGCGCGTGGGTGATCGCGTCGCCACCGTTGCCGATCCCGAGCGCCGAGCGCGCAACATGCGCAACCACACGGCCACGCATCTGATGAACGCCGCGCTACGCAACATCCTGGGCACGCATGTGAAGCAGTCCGGCTCGCTCGTCGCGCCGGACCATCTGCGCTTCGACTTCTCGCACTTCGCTGCCGTCGATCCGAGCGAACTCACGGAAATCGAGCAGCAGGTCAACGAGGAAATCCGCAAGGATCTCGAAATCCGCACGGACATCATGAATATCGACGACGCCCTCGCCTCCGGCGCACTCGCCTTCTTCGGCGACAAATATCCGGAGGCCAACGTCCGCGTCGTCACGATTCCGGACTCCGCCGCACCGCGCGGCTTCTATAGCAAGGAACTCTGCGGCGGCACCCACGTCAGCCGCACCGGCGCGATCGGCATGTTCAAAATCGTCGGCGAGCAGTCCACCGCCGCGGGCGTGCGCCGCATCGAAGCCATCTCCGGCGACCACGCTCTCGCAGATTATCAACGCGCGCTACAAACCCTGCGCATTGCGGCAGGTCTCCTAAACGCGTCTGAAGACGGCTTAATTGACGCAATTGAGCGCCAAATCGACGCTCTAAAGGGACTTGAGCGCCAACTTGAGGCACTGAAGCGCAAGGCCGCTGGTTCGCAAGCCGGGGACCTCCTCAGGGAAGCAAGGGAGGTCAAGGGCGTTCGCGTCCTTGCGGCTCAGGTCAACGGCTACGACCGCGAAGCCCTTCGCCAAATGGTCGATTCGCTCCGCCAGAAGCTCGGCTCGGGTGTCGTGGTCCTGGCGGCTGCCGAGGGCGACAAAGTCTCTCTAATTACAGCAGTTACGAAAGACCTCATCCCCAAGCTTCACGCCGGAAAGATCGTCCAGGAACTCGCCAAGCTAGTGGGCGGTTCCGGCGGGGGCAGACCCGATTTGGCAGAGGCTGGCGGAAAAGACACATCCGGCATAGAAAGAGCCTTGCAGTCCATATACCCCCTCGTCGACCGATTGCTATAATTCCCATTGCGCCAGGACGTTACGCTGGGGGACTACTGTCTCCGTGGCGTGTTCTCGGTGTCTGAAGTTTCGAATTCCAATCCGCACATGAGCACTTGGCCTTCCCCATGGGCCGGGAGTGAGCATCGATGACGAGGGCCAGCATCACCGTTGCAATTATGGCGGGGGTAGCTTGGTTTTCAGTGCCGATACCGTCCCGCGCCCAGATCGCGACATACGTGGACGACCATGGAAAGCTCGTGTACATAAACGGGGATTCCCCGGTGCGCCGTTCTGGGAGTACTATTAGCTCCCCCACAGCTGACTCGCGGCCGCGATCTGCCGCATCGACAGCGTCTTTGGCACCTGAGTTGGATGGCTCGGTCAGTGGGCCGGCAATGCCAGTGGACGATCGACTGGATCGCATCGTGCGCCAGGCAGCCGAACGGCACAAAGTGGACCCAGCTCTGGTAAAGGCCGTGATCAGCACGGAGTCGAGCTGGAATCCGCGGGCGATTTCTCGAAAGGGAGCGGTTGGACTGATGCAATTGGTTCCGCAGACGGCGCAACGCTACGGCGTCAACAATTCGTTCGATCCTGCCCAGAACGTGGAGGGCGGAACGATGTACCTGCGATCGCTGCTCGACCGATACAACGGCGATCTGAACAAGTCGCTGGCTGCCTACAACGCCGGCGAGGGGGCCGTGGACCGGAGCGGCGGCGTCCCCGGGATTCCTGAGACGCAAAGGTACGTGCAGAGAGTGACCGACGCATATTTTCGGCCCAGCTCGGGTCGCGACACTTCTCTCTGGAGCTCGCCGAGGGCTCAGGTGAGGAAGGAAGTCGACTCGAACGGGCGCGTGATTTTCACGAACGAGTGAAGCGGAAAATGTTCTCTGAGAAGCGCTTGACGGCAAATCTGAGCCGCGGAGTCGGGATCGCCGCAGCGCTTCTGGTGTGCCTCGCATTCTCCGTCCGCGCGGACAAGAGATCCGATGCCCGCGATCAATTCGCCAGCGCCGTCAAAATGCGGACGATGCTGGAAGGCTACCTCGAAAAAGACCGCTCGCTATCCGACTATAAGCAGACCATCGCCGCCTATCGCAAGGTTTATCTGATTTCCGTCGAAGCAGACGAGGTGACGCCATCGCTCATTGCCGAAGGCGAGCTGTATCAGGAAATGGGCCGGCTGTACGATCCCAAATACTTCCAGTCCGCGATCGATTCCTTCAACTTCCTGCTGAAGCAATATCCCGGCAGCCGCTATCGCGGTCAGGCTCTGCTCGCAATTGCTCAAATCCAAAAAGACGATTTGAACAAGACGGACGATGCGGAAGCGACGTACAAGGAATATCTGAAGCGGTTCCCGCGTTCGGAAAAAGCAGCGGATGCGCGTGCCGCGCTCAAGGAACTGGCGGGAGAGCCTACCGGGACTCCTACTCCGGCAAAGGATGTCGCCTCGAAAGACGTGCGGGCAAGCGATGCAAATCAGCCGCCCGATCTGCAGGGCCAGCGCGTCGAACCGCGCGTTGCGGATAAGGGGACGCCCAGCGTGAAGGGCGTCCAAACCTGGAATTCGCAGGCTTCAGCGCGCATCGTGGTCATGCTGGACGACACGATCAAGTATGATGCCGCGCGAATCGCCGCGCCCGACCGCATCTATTTCGATCTGTACAAGTCCCGGCTCAATCCGAAGTTTTCGAGCAAGTCGCTCGATGTGCAGACCGGATTGTTAAAATCAGTTCGCATCGCGCCAAATAAGCCTGGTACCGTGCGGGTCGTGCTCGACGTGAACGGCGCGAAAGAGTACTCCTCGTTTCTGCTCTCGAATCCTTACCGACTGGTGATCGACGTTCACGCGCAGGGGGCAACTACCGCCAAGCATGTTCCCGTCCCCACGACCGCGACAGCAACGCCTACGAAAACCGCCGAGGTTACGCCCGCTGAGAATTCGCCAAAGGCCGCCGCAGAGACTGTGGCCGTTACGGCCGCGACGAAGGCTCCTCGCGCCGGGTCTCCAGCAAAGCCGGCTACCAAGGTCGCGGCAAAGAGTCCTGCCGCGGCACCAAAACCTGTTACCACAACTGCCGTGGCGCTCGATCCGCCCTCTGAGGCGAAACCGACTCGCGACGGCCAGTCCACCCTAACGCGCGCGCTCGGACTGAAGATCAACCGCATCGTGATCGACGCCGGTCATGGTGGTCACGATACGGGAACGATCGGGCCGCACGGCCTGATGGAAAAGGATCTCTGCCTTGACGTGGCGCTGCGGCTTGGCAAGCTGATCGAACAGAAGCTCCCCGCCGCCGAAGTGATCTACACGCGCAAGGATGACACGTTCATCCCGCTCGAAGAGCGCACCCAGATCGCCAACGACGCCAAGGCCGATCTCTTCATCTCGATCCATGCGAATTCGAGCCACGATCCTTCAGCGCGCGGAATCGAGACGTATTACCTGAATTTCGCGACGTCCGCCGAAGCGATGGACGTCGCCACGCGAGAGAACGCCAACTCGCAGGAATCGCTCCATGATCTCCAGGACCTGATCCAAAAGATCGCGCGCAACGAAAAGATCGAGGAATCGAAAGAACTTGCGGGCGATATCCAGGGCACGCTGACGGAGCGGCTGCAAGTGGTGAGCCGCAGCGAAAAAAATCGCGGCGTGAAGAAGGCGCCTTTCATCGTGCTGATCGGCGCGAACATGCCTTCCGTGCTGACGGAAATTTCCTTTGTCAGCAACCCGAACGACGAGCGGCTCTTGCGCAAAACGGACCAGCGCCAGCGCATCGCCGACGGCCTCTATCGCGGAATCTCCACGTATCTGGATAACCTCAACAGCCTTTCGGGCAACAAGCAGAAGCTCGTGTCGGACAATCACCTCCCTGACGGTCACCTCGAACCGACAGCAGTGGCGTCGGCCGGGAACCCCAAGTAGAATTACAGCATCTAACTAAGGGCATCCATGCGCCGACTGACCGGTCTCCTTATTGCCATTTTCGTCCTAGCCGCCTTCCCTGCCGCGGCGCAGAAGATCCTTCCGCGCTCGCTTGGCCAATGGACCGGCGCGCCGAACATTGCTGAACCCATGAGACCGGCGGCTCTAACCGGAGTGATGCCGGTTGCGCCGCAAGCCATCCTGACCGAGTACGGATGGACTTCGACGGAATCGCTCGTCTATACGTCTTCCACTGCGGGCGGCGCGAACAAGGTGCAGGCAACTGTCTTCAAGTTGAAAGATCCGAGCGACGGTTATGGGCTGTACTCGTACCTCCTCACGCCCGATATGGCGCGCGCGGACTTCACCGAGCATTCATCGATTTCGCATGACCGCGCCGTCGTGCTCGCCGGCAATCTGGTGTTGGACGTCGAAGGACAAGACCTGGGAAGGTCCGAAACGCAACTTAAAGCGCTAGTTGCCGCGCTGCGAGCGCACGCTCAGACCGGCCCGCTACCGTCGCTGGGGGAGCTTCTGCCGCAATCGGGCATGGTTCCGCGCACGAATCGCTATATTCTCGGCCCGCAGGCGCTCAATGCCTTTCTCCCTATCGCACAAACCGATTGGCTCGGATTCTCGAAGGGCGCGGAAGCGGAACTCGCCCACTACAATTTGAAGGGCCACGATGCCACGCTGTTGATTGCGGATTATCCGACTCCGCAGCTCGCCGCGCAGGAGTTAGGCGAACTTGAAAAAAATCACAACGTGAATGGCTCGAGCCAAACGTCCGGCGCGACGCCGCTGTTCGCAAAGCGATCGCTCACGCTGATCGCGATTGTGTCCGGCGCACCTACACAGACTGATGCCGATACATTGTTGCGGCAGGTTCATTCCGGAACAGAGCTGACGTGGGACGAGCCGACGTTCCAATTCAAAGAACCCAGCATCGAGATGATGATCGTCGGCACAATTATTGGTGCCGGCACCATCTGCCTCTTCGCGCTGATTGCTGGCGTGTCTTTCGGGGGACTGCGGCTGGTTGTAAAGCGTCTATGGCCGGGTAAAGTCTTCGATCGCCACGAACACCTGCAGGTGTTGCAGCTTGGATTGGGTAGTAAACCCATAAATTCAGACGACTTCTACGGCCATAGTGCTCCGGCTGCCGGGGGAAGCCCTGTGGACAAAAATTTGCCGGATCGCGTTGCCTTGCGCATATTCCGCTGAAAATAAATGGCTTATACCGATTTTGGAAATTGGGTTTCACGCTTGACTTCGCGGAATCTGCCCACTAGACTGCCGTCGAGGAAAGGGTTCTGTGGCCATCCGCGCATTGGCCGTAGGGCTTTCTCCCCTTGGAGGCCCGCTGCAAAGCGGGCCTTCTCTTTCTCGGGATCCTCGCGAAGCCAAGGACTCAGCCAAAGGCTGGGAACTCCTTCCCTCTCCGGCAGGAATCACAACCGCCAGCAGGTCCACTTGGAAACAGTGTTGCGGGAGCCTAGCTATCCGCGCTTGGCATGGGAGATAATCGAATTAGGATGATCTATCGACAACTATATGATGCGCCGAGATATGCGCTCGGCTTAATCGCAATCATCAGTTTCGCATTCGGGCACCCAACCGCCGCGCAACAGCAGCCGGCTGCCGCTTCGCAAGAGACTCCCGGCCAGAAACCGGGTGCAAATTCATCGGCAACGCAGTCATCCCAGGCAGGTGCGCCGACGGACGACCAAAAGAAAGAGGAAAAGCAGGAAGAGGCGACTGGGACCTCGAATGACCGCCTCTTTTGGACCATGCCAAATTTTCTGACTGTGAAAGGCGCGGAAATTCCGCCGCTCACGGCCGGGCAAAAATTCAACGTCGTGACTCGATCCGCATTCGACTACTTCGAATACCCCTGGTATGGGATGCTTGCTGGCATCAGCCAGGCTGAAAACGACGAAGCAGGCTATGGCCAGGGCGCGGAAGGGTACGCCAAGCGCTACGGAGCAGCCTTCGCGGATGGCACGATCGAGAACTATATGGTTGGCGCCGTCTTTCCGTCAGCGCTTCACCAGGATCCTCGCTTCTACGAACTGGGCAAGGGCGGATTCTGGCATCGCACGCTGTACGCCGTCAGCAGGGTCCTGATCACACGTTCCGATTCCGGTCACCCGCAGTTCAACTATTCCGAGATTTTCGGCAGCGCAACGTCTGCCAGCATCTCGACCTTCAGCTATCACCCAAGAGGCGAGCGAAATATTGGGAACGCCGCGACCGTCTGGGGCACTGAGGTCGGCTATGACGCACTCACGTTCGACGTCAAGGAATTCTGGCCGGACATTCACCGTGCATTCACCCACAAGAAAGCGGGTATGGCAACACCGGCATCGTCCCCCTAAAGCTCTCCTTGTCAGCAGTTTGCCGAGCGCTCAGTGAAAAATCTTGACAAACATGCTGTCGTTCCTGTATGTTCTGTCATGACAGAAATTACAGAACGCGCCACAACTCGGCTCTCCCCCGTCGCTCAGAAGTTCATCCTACACTGGGGCGAAATGGGCACGCGCTGGGGCGTGAACCGCACCGTCGCGCAGGTCCATGCCTTGCTCTTTCTCTCCCAGCGGCCGCTGCCTGCCGAGGAGATTGCGGCGACTCTTTCCGTCGCACGCTCCAATGTCAGCACCAGTCTTCGCGAATTGCTGGGCTGGGGCATCGTGCGCGTCGCGCCAGTGCTCGGCGACCGTCGCCAGCATTTCGAGTCGATACGGGACGTATGGGAGCTTTTCCGTATCGTCGTGCAGGAACGCAAGAAGCGCGAAGTCGATCCGACGATCCGCGTGGTTCGCGAATGCGTCGCCGAGGCGGGAAAGGCAGGGGCGTCGGAGGCCTATGCGCACCAGCGTCTCAAGGAGTTGCTTGATTTCATCACCACGATGGAGGCGCTCTTCGGCGAATTTCAGCACTTGTCGCCCACGGCCGCGCGCGGGATGGCGAAACTGGGAGGTCGAATTCGCAAGCTGCTTCCGGCATAGGCGCATTGAGCCCCGGCAAATCGGGGCTTTTTTAAAATGCGGCGATTTCAGTCTTTACAGAACTAAGAGAAGGAGGCCCGCAATGGACAACGCGATCGTTACCGGAGCTTCCGGCTACACGGGCAAGTACATCACGCGGCGCCTGCTCGCCGCTGGGACGAAGGTCCGGACGCTCACCGGTCATCCCGGCCGCCCTCACGAATTCGGCGATCGCATCGAAATTTCGCCGCTGCAATTCTCCGATCGCCGCGCGCTGGTCGAGAGTCTCCGTGGAGCGGATTGCCTCTTCAACACCTACTGGATCCGGTTCAGCCACGGCGCGCGGACCTTCGAAGAGGCGGTCGCCAACACGAAAATTCTGTTCGAGGCGGCCCGGGATGCCGGCGTGCAAAAAATTGTCCACGTCAGCATCACGAACCCATCGCTCGATTCTCCGTTGCCCTACTTTCGAGGCAAGGCAGGGCTGGAAGCGGCGCTCCGGGCTTCGGGAGTCGGCTATGCGATTTTGCGGCCGACGGTGATCTTCGGCTTCGAGGTTATCCTGGTGAACAATATCGGCTGGCTCGTGCGGCGCCTTCCTTTATTCGCAATTCCGGGACGAGGCGATTATCCGTTGCAGCCCATCTTCGTCGAGGATGTGGCGGAACTTGCCGTGCGCGCCGCCGGAGAACGAACCAGCAGTATTGTCGATGCGGTCGGACCCGAAATCTTCTCGTTCAAGGATTTCGTGCGGCTGATTGCGGCCGAGACGCGCAGCAAAGCACGCATGATTCATGTCCCGCCGAGCGCGGCGCTTTTTCTGAGTTCCCTGCTCGGCGCGGCGGTAGGCGACCGCATACTTACGCGCGACGAAATCAGCGGGCTGATGGCGGGCCTGCTCGTTTCTGCCGCGCCGCCGACGGGAACAACTCGGTTTTCGGAATGGCTTCGAGACCATGCGAGTGCGCTGGGGATGGCTTACGCATCAGAGCTGGCAAGGCATTATGCATAAATCCGGCGGAGCATCACGTCCGTGGACTTGAGATTCACGCGAGGAGGCTGTATGCGATCCTTGGTGATCTTGATTTGGATGGCAGGCGCGGTGCAACTGGCGATTCTGGCGGCAAATTTCGTCGTGCCCGGGAAATTGCACTGCCGCGAGAATCTCGCTCGTGTATCGCCGATGATCCGCAGCGTGTTCATCGTGCATTGGGTTTACATTCTGATGATGATTGCGATGTTTTCGGCGATTTGCTTCGGCTTCGCACCGGAATTGGCCGGCGGAAGTCGCCTGGGCCGTTTTCTGAGCGCGGCAATGGCGTTGTTCTGGCTGCCGCGAATTCCCATTCAACTGTTTGTGTACGATCGGGAGTTGCGCCGCAACAATCGCCTGGGAGACGTGGCGATTCTCGCTGCATTTTCATTTATTGCGCTCGTTCTTGGCGCCGCAGCGCTTGGCGTGAAGGTGTGACATCGTGACGCGGAACGCAATCATTGGCGGTGTCATCTGGTTCGCGCTATTTGCCTCAGCACAGGCGAACGCGATCAATCTGACGTGGATCGAGCTGCTGTTCTTGCTCGCGCCGCTGGTGATCGTGCCGTTAGGCCTCGAGCTGACCGCGCGCGTTGAAAGCGGACAGGCAATCTCATCGCCCGAGCGACTGGCGAGAGTACTTCACGTCCCGGCGGCGCTGTGCGCGGTGGCGTCGTTCATCTTCGAGCCCGGAATTTTCGCCACCGTGCTGGCGATCCCTTGGCTGGCTTTCTGCGGGCTGCTCACGCTGGGAGGCGTGCTGCGGCTGATCCGCGGAGCCGTCACTCGGCTCGATACGCTTTGCCCTGCTATTTCATTCATTTATGTACTGGTAGGAGGCGCGTGGCTGGTCGCATCGCGGCTCGGGCTGAACCCGCTGGGCTTTCAGGAACCGATCGTGTTGCTCACCGCGATTCATTTTCATTACGCGGGATTTGCAGCGCCGCTGCTCGCGCGTTCTTCGGGCCGAGCAATCCTCGGACAACGCGCGAGGCGCGTGGGTGGCGCACTCTTTCGCCTGGTGATGACTGGCGTCATTTTCGGACCGTGTGTCCTCGCGATGGGATTCGTGGTTGGGCCGCGCGTGAAGCTCGCAGCGGCGTTGATCCTGGCGGCGTGCGAGATCGGGCTGGCAATTTCATTCGTCTTCGTGCTCAACCGGCTCGCGCGACTGAGCGCCGAGGCGCTGATCACAATTGCGGCAGCTTCCGTGGCTTTTTCGATGGCACTCGCCGCGGTGTGGGCGATCGGTGAATATCCGCTGCAGGCGTTTGTAAATCTGGATCAGATGGAGCGCCTGCACGGCACGGCCAACGCATTCGGATTCACGCTCTGCGGATTGCTCGGCTGGATTCTCGCGACGAAAGCCGAACCGCACAGCGAGGAGTCGCAATCATGAGAATCGCAATAACAGGCGGCACTGGATTTGTCGGGCGGCATCTGGCCAGAGAACTTGTCGCGCACGGACGCGAAGTCGTGCTGATCGCCCGAGGACCCGACCGGCGCGATCCTTCTGCCTACGCCGTCCCCAGTACGGATTTCATCGCCGCCAATCTATCCAAATGTCGAGGAGCTCACCCGCGCGTTTTCGCCCTGTGGAGCGAACAGATCCGCCGCAGGCTTCCGGAAGCTGCGAGCTTTGGACTGCGAGACCTGCGATGCTGCGCTCGCTAGCAATGTCGAACGGGAGTGACGCGAAGGGTTCTGTTACGAGGCCCGCCCTGAACCAGTGCGCCTGGCTGGGATGGATTCCGCTCGTTGTGTTACCCGCGACCGTGAGCATGTTTCGTGCTTATCTTGCGCCGTGGGCATTCATGTGGCTCCTGGCGTTCGCGATTTTCCTGGGATGTAAGTGGGCCACCTGGTTCCGCGCCAGAATCGATAGTGTTCGCGCGCCGTTTGCTCGTAACGTCGCATACCTATTTCTCTGGCCCGGGATGGACGCCGCCGCGTTTCTGGGCGCCGGGCGCAGGATCGCACGGCCGCGCGCGAGTGCGTGGCTCACCGCAGCGGCGAAAACTGTCGCGGGTTGCGTGCTCGTCTGGATCGTCGCGCGCAAACAATCGGGTGCCGATAGGCTCCTTGATGGCTGGATCGGCATGTTAGGCCTCGTTCTCGTCCTCCATTTCGGATCGTTTCATCTGATCGCGCTCGCATGGCAAGCGGCGGGCGTGAGCGCCCAACCCATCATGCGCTCGCCGATTCTCGCGACATCGCTGAGCGACTTCTGGGGCAGGCGCTGGAATCTCGGCTTCCGGCAGCTGACGCACGGTCTCGTGTTTCAACCGGTGCGCAAGCGACTCGGCTCTAATGCGGCAATTCTGGCTTCGTTTCTCGTTTCGGGAGTCATTCACGATTTCGTGATCTCGTTTCCCGCTCGTGGTGGCTACGGCCTGCCAACCGGCTACTTTGTTCTGCAAGGGATCGGCGTGCTTGTCGAGCGGTCCAAAGCTGGCGCGCGCCTGGGGATCGATCGCGGTTTGCGCGGCTGGCTGTTTGCGATGCTCTGTGCAGGAGGGCCCGCGTACTGCCTCTTTCATCCGCTATTTATTAGACGAGTGATTTTGCCGTTCTTTGGATGGCTCGGTTCCCTTTAAGCGTGGTGATCGCAGAAAGGAGACGCCATGCAAACGACGCAACAGTGGATGATTCTAGTTCCCATGGAGACCCTTTTCAGCCTCGCGTTGTGGCTTGCGGGCATCGGCCACTTTTGCGTTTTGATTGCGAGCTTTCAGGTGCCGCGCCGCCTGGGCTGGGAAGAAGATCTCGCGAAGCTGGCCCCGTTCAACCGAAAGCTGATGTGGGTGCACGGCGGATTCGCGGTGCTGACGATTATCGCATTTGGCTTGCTCACGCTTGTTCTCCACAACGATATGCTGCGCGGCGAAAGGGCTGCGCTTGGCCTCGCAGCTTTCATCGGAGTCTATTGGAGCGTGCGCATCCTCGTTGATTTCACGTATTATGATCACAAGGACTGGCCGAGCGGCCGCGGGTTCGTCGTCGGACACGTGCTGCTGACAATGCTTTTCGCGTTTCTTGCGGTGACGTACCTTGGACTTTTCGTCTGGCGAGTCTGGCTCCGGTAACTGCGCGGCGCCCAGCTACTGAGCGACGCCGGCGGCAGACCGGACGGAATTCAAAACCTTCTCGTAGTAGGCCTCGTAAAGCGGAATGATGTCGTTGGAACAGTACCGCCGGCGGGCATTCACGCGTGCCATTTCACCCATCATGCGGCCGCGATCGGGGCGCGTGAGAATCTCGATCGCGTATCGCGCGGCGCTGCCGACGTCGCGCGGCTCAAAGAGATAGCCGTCAACCCCATGCGCGACGACTTCCGGCAGTCCGCCCACGTTCGTCGCGATCACCGGGACCTCGCAAGCCATCGCTTCGAGCGCCGCCAGTCCGAAGGACTCTTCATCGCTCGGCAAGAGGAACAGGTCAGCCAACCCCAGTTTGTCCTGCACGTGGTCCTGCTTGCCGATGAAGAACACATCTTTCGCCAATCGCTTCTTCCGAACGATATATTCGGCGGCTCCGCGATCCGGGCCGTCTCCAATCATCACGAGTTTGGCGGGGATTTTTTCCCGCACGAGCGCAAAGATCTCGATGGCATCCGTGATGCGCTTCACGGGGCGGAAGTTCGAGAGGTGCATCAGGATGGGCTCGCCGTTAGGCGCCCATTTCGCGCGGGCTGCCGGGTCGTCCAGGCGCTTGTAGAGATCGCAGTTGACGAAATTCGGAATCACGTCGATCGGCCGCTTGATTTCAAACTCTTTAAGAGTGCGGTCGCGCAGATAATTCGAAATGGCCGTGACGCCGTCACTCTGCTCGATCGAGAAACGCGTGATGGGCAGATAGCTGCGATCGTTGCCGACGAGCGTGATGTCGGTGCCGTGCAGCGTGGTGATGAACGGCAGCTTCTTCGGCGCGGCCATCATGCGCGCGAGCAGCGCGCTCACCGAGTGCGGAATCGCGTAGTGGACGTGCAGCAGATCGAGCGATGCCGACTCGGCGACCTCGGCCATTTTCGTCGCAAGCGCGAGCGTGTAAGGCGGATGATCGAACAACGGATAAGTGGTGACTTCCACCTCATGGAACCAGATCCGCTCGTTCGCGCCGTTCAAGCGGATCGGCATTGCGTAGCTGATGAAATGGATTTCGTGTCCGCGAGCGGCGAGTTCGAGACCCAGTTCCGTGGCCACCACGCCGGAACCGCCGTACGTTGGATAACAGGTGATCCCGATTTTCATGGTGGTTGAGCCCCGTGGCTGGGCGAGCCGATTTAGACGTGCGCATTCACGATGAATTGCGCGAAGGCCCGATGCTACTGGCCGTTCGCGCCACCCTGCGCGGCGTCTTCACCCTCTTTGTACAGGTACCGGATGCAGTGCTTATAAATGAGGAGATTCGGGCTGCCGTAACGCGTGAGCTTGATGCAATCCCGGTCGTACCATTCGACCGTGCCGCGAAGGACTTCGCCGTCCGTCAAAACCACCGCGACGGGCGTGCGCGATTGCATCTGCTTCACGTAATAGAAATTTTCCGCGTACGTCTGCTCGGGGGGAGCCGGTTTCTTACGCACGGGCTGCGCCACCTGAGGTGCAGGCTGTGACGGCCGCGGTGTGAACTGGTCCTTCACGTCGGTAAGAGTAGGGCGAAACAGCTTGCGGTTTACCATAATTGCTCCTCAGTTTGCTACCTCTTATGACTGCGGGAGATGATGTTCGGTTGCAACTTTTTGCCAAGAAAATAAGGGCGAACCGGGGGCCTTAACGGACGCTCAATGAAGTGATCAGCGCGTCCAGACCCAGTTGGCGGCCGATATTACGGCGCAGCCCGCCTTCCAGCGTGTCTAGGCCGCGCGTGGCCTGCATAACCCACTTCCAATCGACCTTCTTGCCCAGGGTCTCGATCTCCCGCCGCAGGTCGGGGTTACGGGGGAGACTGCTCTTCGAGCCCTCAGAGGATTCAAGCAAGTCCGTAAACAAACTATAAAACAGCGCCAAAACATTTTCAAACGATTCCTGCTCTTGCTTGGCAAGCTGAGCGGTGGCGGCGAAGATTTCTCCATATTTTTCGCCGGTCACGGCCTGCTCCAGGAGCCGCAGAACGCTCCTGCGAAGCCGGGCGGACTCCTCAAGATCGAGCGAAAGCGCCGCGCCGGGGCTGCCTCCTGAGAGCTGCGCGGCCAGTTTGCGCTCCGCCGGCTTCGCTTTCGTGCGGTCTGCGAGAAAGGCCTCGATCTGCTCGACTGGAACCGGGGCAAAGTGGAATTGGAGGCAGCGCGACCGGATCGTGGTCAGCAGTGAATCGGGAGTCGGGGCGAGCAAGATGAGCGTCGCGGATTCGGGCGGCTCCTCGAGAATCTTGAGAAACAGGTCCGCGTCGGTCCAGCGCATCGTATCCGCGCCGTCGAGAATGAACACGCGCCGGCGTCCCTGCGGCTTGAAATAGGCCGCTCGCTGCACCGCGCGCAATTGACCCACGCGGATCATCGGGCGCGCCACCGGATTGCGCAGGCGCACCGGATCGGGAACGATCAGCCAAACGTCTGGATGCGTCTCGAGAATCAAGGGCATGCGCTCGACCGTGGCAGCGTCGGCGCTTTCGCCGCGCCCGGCAAGCCCCGCTTCGATGAGCGGCGTGGGATCGGCAAGCGGCGCCATGCGCAGGCAGGAAGCGCATTCGCCGCAAAAGTCGTCCTTCAGGCGCTCGCAGTTCGCGGCCTGAGCGAACATTCGCGCCAGCGTGAATTTGCCGATGCCGCGAGGTCCCGTGAAAAGAAGTGCGTTTGGCACGCGCTCGCGGCCCAACATGCCGCGCAGCGCGCTGACGATGCGCTCGTTGCCGAGAAATTCGCCGAAGCCCATAGGATCAGCCCTTTGCCCCGAGCGCGGTAGATGTGCGCGATTCTACCGCCGCCAGAATCTCCTCATGAATCGCGGCGGGTGCGCGAAGAGCGCCAGATGCGCCATCGAAGCATTCGATCTTCACCCAATTCTGCTGCTGTGCAAGCTCGTCGTAAACGTGCGACGCTGCTTCGAGGTGCACGACATCAGCTTCCTGCAAATCGCGCCCCAGCTTCGTGTAGTCGCGCGCGACTTTTTCTCCAATCAGGCGGTGCGCCTCGGCCACTGGCACGCGCAAATAGATCACGAGGTCCTCTGCCGGCAACGCATGGACCTCATATTCGAGCTGCTTGAGCCACGCGAGGAATTCCTCGCGCTTCTCGCGCGGCACGCGCGCTCCCTGATGCGCGAGATTCGAGCCGACGTAGCGGTCGGCGAGCAATATCTTCCCCGAGGCAAGAGCCGCTTCGAGGACGGGCTTCGATTCGAAACGGTCGCATGCGTAGAGCAGTGCAGAAAAGTGCGGATCGACCGCAGCGAGTGGACCGAATTCCCCGTTCAAGAATTTCGCGATGAGCTTGCCGAAAAAACCGCCATAGTTGGGAAAGCTGATCTGAGAAAACGCGATTCCCCGGCGTGTGAGCGCGAACGCAAGCGCGTCAAGTTGCGTGCGTTTCCCGGAGCCGTCGATTCCTTCGAGAACAATGAACTTTCCGCGCGGCAGCATTGAAGTGACAGTCAGTTTAGCAGCGATGAGCGGCCAGTGGCTAGTGACGAGCGGCCGCCGGCCGCGTGCTAGAATCGCCGCGATGACGGCAGAAGCGGAGTCAGTCGCGGCGAATGTGTTGCGCGTGCGCGAACGCATTGCGCGCGCGGCGGAGCGCGCCAGGCGCCGGCCGGATGAGATCACCATTGTCGCTGTGTCGAAGACGTTCTCGGCTGAGGCGGTTCGCGCGGCCTATGAAGCAGGACTGCGCAACTTTGGTGAAAATCGCGTTCAGGAGTTCGAGGCCAAGCGAACGAAACTTGGGGAACTCGGCGATGCGACGTGGCACTTCATAGGCCATCTGCAAGGCAACAAAGCGCGACGCGCCGTGCACCTGTTTGACCGGATCGATTCCGTCGATTCCCTGGCGCTCGCGCGAAGGCTTGACCAAGCGGCCGCCGAGGAGGGGAAACGCCTACCGATTTTGATCGAGGTTCATCTGGGCGGCGAAGCAACCAAGAGCGGCGTCGCCGAAGCGGAACTTGCGGCGCTGGCGGACGACGTCTCCTTGCTGGCGAGCCTGCAACTGCGTGGGCTTATGACGATTCCTCCCTATTCTGAAGACCCTGAGCTGGCGCGCCCTTATTTCCGCAAGCTGCGCGAATTGCGCGACAACCTGAGCGAGCGATTCGGATGGGCTTTGCCCGTGCTTTCCATGGGAATGAGCCACGATTTCGAGGTCGCCATAGAAGAGGGCGCGACGGAGATTCGCCCCGGCACGGCGTTGTTTGGCGAGCGAACGAAACACTGATCGGATAGCCACAGAGACGCGGAGACACAGAGAATGGATCACTTCAACCGCTTAGTCCGCGCGCTAAACCCTGCGCACGTGGCTAGGAATAGCGGAGCCAGCGAACTAGCTCGGGGAGCGTGGGGCGCTTGCCGTACATCAGGACGCCGATGCGATAAACTTTCGCGGAAGCGTAGATCACGCCGACAGTCGTCAGAAGTAAAAGAACAACTGAGAGCGCCTCCTGCCAAAAGGGCGGCGTCTGAATGGAGATGCGCAGAGGCATCAGCACCGGCGCGAAAAACGGTATCTCGGAAAGCACGATGGACGCCGTGGACGCTGGTGCGTTGAGCACCAAGCTGTAGATCACCATGCAGAAAACCAGCGGCCCCATGGCAAGCCATTGCAGTTGGGCGGCATCCTGCTCGGTGGAACATGCCGATCCGATCGCAGCGAACATCGCAGAATAGAGGAAGTACCCGCCGAAGAAAAAGAACCCGACCCAGATCAACAGTGAAATGGGGACGTGGATCGCCGGGAACGACGATCCGGGGCTGAACATCGCGGCCATCACAGCGCCATACGAGAGCAACAGGCCGAGCGAGACCGTCCAGATCAGGAACTGCGTGAAAGCCACCCCTGCCACGCCGGGGATTTTCCCCGCAAGAAGCTGAAAGGGCTGCACGGACGAAATGAGCACCTCCATCGTGCGCGTCGTCTTTTCCTCGAGTACGGAACGCATCGTGATGATGCCGTACATCAACAGCGACATGTAGAGCAGAATCACCAGGCCGATGGCGATGCCGAGCGTCTGGCCTTTTTCAACTGATTCGCCGGACTGGGTGACCTTAATGACCTGGAGGTCCGCGCCGCGGGCAATTTCGCTCACATCGTCCACATGAATGCCCCGGGCGCGCAAGCGCGCTTCGATCAACGCCTGATTCACGGCAGCGGTAAGCGGCCCAAGAAGCGCGAAGTTGCCCGGATTCCGGGTGTGTAGCTCAAATGGCTGGCTGAGGTCACCGGGAATCACGAGATACGCATCGAGCGCTCCGGAATTGATGCGGGCGCGCAGGCCCTGTTGGACGGCGTCAGGGGACGCAGGGCGTTCGATGGATTCCGAGATGGTGAACTCCGGCTTGCCGTTCGCGATCGCCCCATTCAGACTGCGAGCGGTTGATGCGGCAAGCCCTCCGGCATTGTCCACGATCACCATTCGTACGTTCTGGTCCTCGCTGTGCCTCACGAGAAACGCGACCAGCGCAACGGAGAAGATCCCCATCAGCGGCACGATCAGCGTGCCGATGACAAAACCCTTCGTTTTGACACGCGTGATGTACTCGCGCTTGACGATCAGCCAGATTTTACGCATGGGCGGTTTTCTCGATGAAAATGTCGTTGAGCGACGGTTCGAGCAGCTCGAAACGGTTGATCTGCGCGCCCACCTCGATTGCGGCTTTCAGAATCTGCTGCGGATCGGCGCCCGGTTTCAGCTTGGCTTCCACTCCGCTGCCGAACCGGTTGATGCTGGCGATGGCGGGATCGCTCAGGAAGGTGTCCGGGCCGGTGAACTCGATGTGTACCGTGTTCTTGCCGTAGGACTGCTTGATGGCGCGCAGCTCGCCATCGAGGATGTTCCGGCCCTTGTTGATCAGGCAGATGGAGTCACACATTTTCTCGACCTGCTCCATACGGTGCGTGGAAAGGACGATCGTCGAACCCTGGCTGCGCATTTCCAGCATGATGTCCTTCACGGTGGCTGCATTTACGGGATCGAGCCCCGAAAACGGCTCGTCCAAGATCACCAGCGGCGGCCGGTGAATGACGGCGGTGATGAACTGCACCTTTTGCTGCATGCCCTTCGATAGGTCGACAAGCTTCTTGTCCGCCCACTCGGAAAGCTCGAATCGCTCGAGCCATTCAAGGGCGCGGCGGTCCGCTTCGGCCTCGGAGAGTCCGCGGAGCGCACCGAGGAAAACGATCAGACTGCGCACCTGCATGCGAGGATACAGTCCGCGCTCTTCGGGCAGGTAGCCGATGATCTCCCGCGTTTTGTCGCTGACCGGCTTGCCAAGGACGCGGATTGTTCCCTCGTCCGGGACGAGAATATTCATCACCATGCGGATCGTGGTGGTCTTGCCCGCGCCGTTGGGACCTAGTAGCCCAAGAATGGCTCCCTCCCGAACCTGGAGGTTGACGCCGCTGACCGCCGTCACCGCGTCGTACGATTTGGTGACGTTTTCAATTGAAATTGCGTCCACGTATTTGCCCTTTGTAATGAAACCGAGCCGATACTATCTGCTCAATCATTACGCGCGCCGGGGAACGGTTATATCACGCGTCGGCAAAAAAACGCTATTCGGCAGGACGCGGAATGGGTCGAGTTTGACGCGCGAGATCGTACCGGGATGCAGTCAATTTTGGTCGAAATTTGCACGTTTGTGACGGTTAAACGGGCTTAATCCGGCAGTGGCTGGCCGGTCGTTTCGTAGCCGAACGGAATCAGCAGCAATCCAAAGAGAAATGCGAGAGAGGTTAGCGCGACGGGAATGCCGATCGTGTGGAAGTACGAGACGCCCGCGCCCACCAGGAACGTGAAGCCCGCCCCGGCAAACCTGCCTACGGACGTCGCAAAGGCGAAGGCGCTACCGCGGCAAGAGGTGGGGTACTGCTCAGGCAGCCAGAGCGTGTACACCGCAAAGTTCGCCCCGCCGATGCCGAGGAAGAAGAGTCCCACGAAGAACCACTTCATCGCGTCGTGCGCCAAATAAAAGAAGAATCCGAAGCTGACGCTGATCGAAATCGCCATAAGAATGAAATAGACTCCGAGCGTCCAGCGGCGGCCGATCCGCTCGGCGATCCAAGGAAGCGGAAGGCAGCCGAGAATCGTGCCGACCGAAAGCACCATCGTCGCGTAGGAGGCCAGCCGCGGCGCGAGCGCAGCGGGCAGATGCTGGCGCCCGACGACCTCGGTGACGGCGGTGGGAACGTACACCGTGCCCGCCCACAAACCGATGATGGAGATCAAAACGTACACCGAGTTGAGCAGCGTGCGGCGGCGGAATTCCGGCTTGAAAATAGCGGCGAAGGGGCTTGCTATCCTTTTCGCGCGCGCCTTCCAGCGTTCGGGCTCCTTCACGCTGTACATGATGAATCCGATCAACAGCGCGGGCGCTCCGCCGAGCATGAACATGGGACGCCAGCCGTGCGTTTCGCCGATGAAGTGATTCGCGAGCGCCGCAAGAAAGAAGCCGAAGTAGTAGCCGGTGTGCATCAGGCCCGCACCCATTTTGCGCCGCTCCTCGGGCCACTCTTCGGCGACGAACGTCCCGCCCATGGCCCACTCGCCACCGATGCCGACGCCCGCCAGCAGACGGCAGACGGCTACCTGCCAGACGGTCTGCCCGAACCCGGCGAGGAAGGTGAAAAGCGAATAGCAAAGTATCGTGAGCGCCAGCGTGCGAACGCGACCGAATTTGTCGGCAATCGGCCCCCAAACGAGCGCCGTGCCCCATCCGGCGAGAAACAGCGCGAAGAGCAGCCCGCCGTAAAAGCCTACGTTGGCTGCGGTCGCTGGAATTTCAGATTTCGGCAACAGCTCCCGCAGCGCGGGCACGAGGACGAGAGCGTAAATGAACGAGTCCATCCCGTCGAGGGCCCAGCCGGCCCAGGAGGCCCAAAAGCCGCGAATCTGGTTGGTGGTGAGCCGAACTTTCGCTGAAGATGGCATCGGGAATGGTGGCAGGGCGAGGCATTTTACGAACTAGCCCGCGCGGTTGCAAGGAATTCCATCGCGTTGCGCCAGTCCGACGAAGCATTCACCCGCGGCAAAGTGATATGGTTTGATCGGAGACGGTGATCGGCGAATGGAGATACAAGAACGCGACGGCGAAGTCGTTTTTGCAGTGCGGGTGACGCCGCGGGCGAGCCGCGATGCGATCGAAGGCGAGTATCAGGGCGCGCTGAAGGTGCGGCTGACTGCGCCACCCGTCGACGACCGCGCGAACGACGCGCTACGGCGCTTGCTGGCAGCACGTTTGAACGTCCCGGTGTCGGCTGTTAGAATCTTGGCGGGCGGGAAGAGCCGCATGAAGCGCGTGGCAGTCTCCGGCACGACGCAGGCGCAAGTGATTGCGATTGCGGCCGCAAAATAACGCGATACAACTCACGATATGCCCGACATCAAAGCAATTCAGACGGAATTGCGGGCCAGCAAGATCGACGGCTGGCTCTTCTACGACCACCATCATCGGGACCCGATTGCGGAGCACGTCCTCGGACTCGATGCGGACGGGCTGTCGACTCGGCGCTGGTTCTATTTCATTCCGTCGCGCGGCGAGCCGCGAAAGCTCGTCCACCGCATCGAGCAGGGCGCGCTCGATTCGCTGGCGGGCCGCAAACAGGTCTATTCGGGCTGGGAAGAACTGCACAAGGGCCTCGGCAAACTTCTTTCCGGCAGCCGCAAAATAGCGATGCAGTATTCCCCCGACAACAACATTCCATATATCGGGCTGGTTGACGCAGGCACGGTCGAGCTGGTGCGAAAGCTCAAGAAGAAAGTCGTCACATCGGCCGATCTGGTGCAGTCATTCGAAGCCGCCTGGACGCCGGAGCAGCTCGACTCGCATCTCGAGGCCGGGAAAATCGTGGACCGCATCACGCAGTCCGCCTTTGAGCGCGCGGCGGCGTTTGTGCGCGACAGCCAGCCAATCACCGAGTTCGAGCTTCAGCAATGGATTCTCGAGCAGTTTCGCGCCAATGGCCTCACGACGGCGGAGCCTCCCATGGCCGCGGTGCAGCCAAACAACGGCAACCCGCACTACGAGCCGAAGCAGGGCGCGTCGCGGCCAATTCGCGCGGGCGACCTGCTGCTGCTCGACATCTGGGCGAAACTCGACCGCCTCGGCAGCGTCTATTACGACATCACGTGGATCGGCTATCTCGGCGCGCGCGTGCCGGACGCGTACGCGAAAATTTTCCGCATCGTGCGCGAGGCGCGGGATCGCGCGATTGAATTCGTGGGAGAATCGGTCGCGGAGGGGCGCGCGATTCACGGCTGGGAAGTCGATCGCGCCGCGCGCGAAACCATCCGCAAGGCAGGCTATTCCAAATATTTCGTACATCGCACCGGCCACAGCATCGGCCAGGAAGTTCACGGCAACGGCGCCAACATGGACGGACTCGAGACGCGCGACGACCGCAAAATCGTGCCGCGCACGTGCTTTTCGATTGAGCCGGGGATTTATCTGCCCGAGTTCGGCATCCGCAGCGAAGTCAATGTGTACGTCGGCGAGCGCCAGGCACGCGTCACCGGCGCCATCCAGCACGAAGTTCTGGCGCTGCTCTCCTGAACGATGGATACCGAGGCTCCTTCCACGGAAACACGCCCAACAATGAATCCTGCCGGTCCGCTGGTGATCGCGCTCAACGCGTGGATCGTGCCGGGCCTCGGACATCTGTTGCTCGGACGCTGGATTCGTGCGCTCGGCTTTTTCGCGGCGGTGGGCGGACTGGCTGCGGCGGGTTACGCGCTGCGGGGCGAGGTTTTCACGGCCCATTCGAGCGACCCGTTCGGCAAGCTCGGTTTCATCGCGGACTTGGGTTCCGGAATTTTCTACTGGCTATCGCGGTATTTTGAAGCGGCGGGCCCGGACATTTCACGCGCAACGGGAGATTACGGCACGCGCTTCATCGCCGCGGCGGGAGTCGTGAACCTGCTCGGCGTTCTGGACGCATACGGAATCGCGTCCGGGCGGAGGGGCTGAGTGTTCGGCGCCGGACTGCATCCGAGCCACTTTTGGGCGATGGTGGCGTTCGCGTTGCTCGTGTCGATTGCGTTCGCGTGTTTCGGACGGCGCACGCTGGCAGGCCGAATCAAGTACGCCCTTTTGTCGCTGGCAATATTCCTCGCGATCGGCGTGGGGATCGCATGGCTGATGTATCCGCTTTCGCGGTGAAGGCGTGCGGCAAAAAAAACAGGGGCGCCCGAGATGCCGAGCGCCCCTGCAATTTGCGGAAAGATTTTTCGCCGTCCGAAACTAGGTTAGATCTTCCGGTTTGATCGGCAACCGCCGAATGCGTTTGCCGGTGGCCGCGAAAATCGCATTGCAGATCGCTGGCGCCAGCGGCGGTACTCCGGGCTCTCCCAATCCCGTCGGAGTTTCCGTGCTGGGGACGAAATAGACCTCAACCTTAGGCACTTCATTCATCCGAATCGCGGGATTGTCGCCAAAACTCGTCTGAACGACGCGGCCGCGGTCGATGGTGATTTCACTCTTTAGAGCAGCCGTCATACCGTAAATCACCGCGCCTTCGATTTGCGCCTGGGCGGTGTCCGGATTGATCACACGGCCGCAATCCACCGCGCATACCACCCGATGGACGTTGACCGTGCCGTCCTTGGCGATGGAAATCTCCGCGACCTCGGAAACGTAGGTCGAGAAGGCTTCCACCATGGCAATGCCGCGGTAGCGCCCCTTCGGAAGAGGTGTACCCCATCCGGCCTTCTGCGCGGCGAGATTCAAGACGCCGAGATGCCGGGGCTTTTTCGCCAGCAGGTCCCGCCGGAATTCGTACGGGTCCTTCTTCGCAGCCGCAGCGAGTTCGTCGACGAAGCTCTCGGTGAAGAATCCATTCTGCGAAGCTCCGACCGACCGCCAGAATCCCATCGGGATGGGACCAGCAACCAACTGGTAATCCACCAGGATGTTGGGGATGTCATAGGCAATATCCGAAAGGCCCTCGACGCTGCTCGAATCCATCCCGTTCTTAATGGAGCCCGGGAAAAACCAGCTCATGATCGAATCGCAGGCGACGCGGCCCGTCAACGCCGTCGGTTTGCCATCGGCATCGAGGCCCGCGGCAAGCTTCACGTACGACGCGGGACGATAGTAGTCGTGCTGCGTATCGTCTTCTCGCGTCCACGTGACCTGCACGGGAACCCCCATCGCCTTGGAAACCTCGGCTGACTCGGCGACGAAATCCGACCAGCCGCGCCGTCCAAAGCCTCCGCCGAGGTATGTCGTGTGCACCTTCACGTTTTCCGGCTTCACCCCGCCGATCTGCGCACCCGTGCCCTGCGAAGGCGTTTGAAATTGCGTGGGGACCCACAGATCAACGCCGTCCGACCGGACATCGGCCGTGCCGTTCATCGGCTCCATGGTGGTGTGCGCCTGATACGGGGCGTGGTACACGGCCTCGATTTTCTGCGCAGCGCCCGAAAGCCCCGCCGCGGCATCACCTTCCTTGCGTGCTACGACACCGGGCTGCTGAGCTTTCTCTTCGAATATTTTCCAGATGCTGTCGCTTGTCACGCCCGCGTTAGGACCCAAGTCCCACTTGATGTCGAGCGCTTTGCGGCCCTGAAACGCCGTCCATGTATTGTCGGCCACAACGGCGACACCGCTCGGGATCTGAATCACGTCCTTCACTCCCGGAATTGCCTTCGCCTTGGTCGCGTCAAAGCTCGCGACCTTCCCGCCGAATACCGGGCAGTGTTCGACCGAAGCGTGCAGCATCTTCGGCAGGCGGACGTCGATTCCGAATCCCGCCGTACCGTTCACTTTCTTGGGGGTATCGACGCGCTTGGTGGGTTTGCCGACGATCTTGAATTCGCTGGGGTCCTTGAGTTTCACGTTTTGCGGCGGTTGAATCGTGGACGCTGCTTCGGCGAGACTTCCGTACGTCAATCGGCGTTTCGACGCAGTGTGGACTACTGCGCCGTTTTCGGCGTGGCATTCCGAGGCGTCAACGCTCCACTTCTGAGCCGCCGCCGCAATCAGCATCTCGCGGGCCGCGGCACCGGCTTGGCGCATCGGTATCCAAGCCGAATGAATGCTCTGGCTGCCGCCAGTCCCCTGCATACCGAACGCAGGGTCGAAATACACCTTGTCGGCCGGCGCAAAGATGGTTTTCATCCTCTTCCAATCGCACTCAAGCTCTTCCGCGAGGAGCATGGCAATCGAGGTCTCAACGCCCTGCCCCATTTCGGATTTGCTGATCAGAAGCGTGACATTGTCGTCCGTGCCGACGTGCACCCAGGCATTGAGCACGCTGGGGGCGGCAGCCTCGACTCCGCGCGCCGCGGCCCTTGCCTCGGTGCGGGTCGGGAGATAGAAGCCGACGACCAAGCCTGTCGCGCCGACGAGGCCGGTCTTGAGGAAGTTACGGCGATCCACTGGTGTGTTTGAAACGCTCATTCCGCACCTCCCGCCGTCACATCCACCGTAGTTGGTTCGAGCTCGCCAGTTTTGGGAGCGGGTGAGGCCTGCGCGGGCGCGCCCTGGAGTCGCGCGGCGAAGTGAATTGCCTTTCGAATCCTTGAGTACGTGCCGCAGCGGCAGATGTTGCCGCTCATCGCGTCGTCGATCTGAGCATCCGTCGGATTCGGAGTCTTTTCAAGGAGCGCGACAGCCGACATGATCTGCCCTGACTGACAGTATCCGCACTGGGGTACGTCGATTTCCATCCAGGCCCGCTGGACCGGATGGCTGCGATCGGGTGAAATCCCCTCGATCGTCGTAACCTTCTTGCCAGCGACGCTCGAAATTGGGGTGACGCAGGAGCGCGTCGCGTCTCCGTTGATGTGGACCGTACAGGCGCCGCACAATGCGATGCCGCAGCCGAACTTCGTGCCGGTCATGTTGAGATGATCGCGAATCACCCAGAGCAGCGGCATGTCAGGATTCACGTCGACTGTCTGGGGCTTGCCATTCAGGGTAAAATGAATCGCCACGAAAACCTCCCTCAGAATTCCGAGCGCCTGGAGCGCCTCGGCACGAGCAGTCTAACTCTTTCTGTAGAGCGAAACTACGTCATGTGCTTCGAAAGTGTCAAGCCGAGCAGAACCGCCTGAATCTAACGAACGTGCCCGTCGCGAATCGAATGAGCGAATTTGCTTGGGCGTTTGACACTTTTTTCAGGCAGATGTTACAGTGAGATACAACGCCGAGGTAGCTCAGTTGGTAGAGCAGCCGATTCGTAATCGGCAGGTCCCCGGTTCAAGTCCGGGCCTCGGCTCCATCGATCCCTCAGCAAGAGAGGCAGTTGCGGGGCTCTCCACGGTTGACGTTCCACACGCTTAAAGAGTCGGAACTCTTGGTCGCTCCTGTCCGCGTGCTAACGGACGACAAGTAGAATGAGGGCCGCATCAGCCAAGGAGAGATCCTTCATCAGGTGCGCAAACTCGCTGAGGCGAAGGTAGGAGTCCGTTTCGTTCCAAAAGCGATGCAAAAAGAACGGCGCGGGGAAGATTATGCCGAACAACAGGGCTGCCCCAATCTTCAGATGCCAGCCGAACAACGCCAACGCTCCGCCAACGACCATCATCACAACCGTGAGGATCGTCGCCGCCCGTGGGAGCGGCACTCCTTTCCGCGCAAGCAGCGCAGGAAGCCGCGAGCCACCCGGCCGGCAGCAGAGGTTCCTGCAGAATCTCGAGGAAAGTAACAGGAACTAGATCGCGCCATCCCACCGCGCGAAGGCGAGGATCATGAAAGATATCGGCGGTGGTTCCTGATCGACTCGACTCCCAACTGGAACACTGACGATATCCGAAGTTAGTTGCTGGTCCTCGCATCTCATCCGCGGTTCCCGGCGGGTGGGGAAACAGCGAAGACCAGTGAAGCTAGATAGACCAAAATTCCCAACCCTATCAAGGATGCGCCCACGAAGGCAAAGAGCACAAACGCGAGAGGGTGAAACCATAGGAGGCTCACAATTTCCACGAGCAGGCCGAGAATAATCAAACCGCTCGAAACTCGAACAAACTGCTGGATTCCGATCGCACGGAGTTTCATTGGGCAGGGCTCCAGAATTTCACGTTGCCCATCGCCGCCACATTGTGAACGGTATCGTGGCAGCCGCTGGATACACAGGACGTCTGATTCGATTTCAGTCAATCCATGATGGCTTGATGAACGGGGTTCGCTTCGAAGTTACGTGCGCGCGCATGACAGTGCAAGCGCTGTGAGACCTCCTGGCTTGGGTGTGCGCGGATTGCAGGAGTGCAAACCGGCGCAGCCCGGTTGTCGAGGGACTATTTCTTCTTCTTCTTGGCGAAGCTCCGCATATAGGAGACGAGCTGCTTGATTTGATCGCCGGTGAGTCTGTCCTTGTAAGCCGGCATGCCGCCCGTACCGTTGGCGGTGATGCCAGTCAACTCCTCATCGGTTTGCTTCTGGACTTCCGCGGAGCGCAGATCGCGAAGGTTAAGGCTCTTTCCCACGGCAGTCTTGCCGCTGCCGTCGGCTCCGTGACAGTCCCCGCACTTGGAGTTGAACAGACTAGCCGCATCTGTCTGCGCCCGCACCGGGCCGGCAGAAAGAAGCAGAGCGACAACGAGCAACAAAGCCGCCGAATTGATTCGAGCCGCGAGGTCCTTCATAGCGTTCCTCCTAAGCGAGATCGATGGGCAACGATAACACAGGCGATCGGGAAGCCATCTCGCTCAATTTAGAAGGGTATCGGACGGAAAAGGTTGCGGTCCTGCCGTAGTGGCCCCCGGTAGACAGTGACGTGACCGCCGTCACAGACAAACAAGAATCCCAAGACTAGCCTAGCTCGGAACTTTATCGAGGGACAATACCTGAAGGGTGCTGCAGAACGCCCACGTGGTCGATGGCAGGGCGTGACCCCAAGTCCTCGAGAGGTGCGAATATGCGTGCACTGCATGGCTCACTCCCTCAAGCATTGAGGTCTCGCGGCGTGTCGCGCCGTCAATTCGTGGAGTTCTGCACTTCGATGGTTGCGGCGCTGGCATTACCTCCAAGATACGTCGGCGAAGTCATGAAGGCGCTCACACAGGCAAACCGTACCGTTCTCGTATGGCTCGAGTTTCAAGATTGCGCGGGCAACTCGGAATCGATGTTGCGCACAAGCAACCCGACAGTCGCTGATTTCGTCCTGGAGCTTCTCTCTTGGGAATACCACGAACTGATCATGGCAGGAGCGGGCAAACAGGCCGAAGAAGCACTCGAACGAGTGGTTCGAGAGCATAAGGGCGAATACATAGCAGTAGTCGAAGGCGCGATCCCAACGGCGGACGACGGTGTTTACTGCACGATTGCCGGCAAGACCGCTCTCGAAATTGCAAGGCATGTTTGCACCAATTCTGCAGCTAACATCGCGGTCGGCGCTTGTGCGTGGGACGGAGGCTTGGTTCGGGCGAATCCAAATCCGACTGGTGCCGTAGGGCTGCACGAGGCTGTCCCCGGCGTAAAGGTTGTCAATCTGGGTGGCTGCCCGCACAATCCTGCGAATACGGCTGCCGTGTTGACTCATTACCTGACCTTCCACGAGATGCCGGCCCTCGACCAATACAATCGTCCGCTATTCGCTTACGGCAACATCATTCACGATCAATGTGAACGTAGAGCTCACTACGACGCAGGCCGTTTTGTGGAGGAGTGGGGCGATGAAGGCCACCGGAAGGGCTATTGCCTTTACAAGATGGGTTGCAAAGGCCCGGAAGCAACCTATAACTGTCCTACCGTCCGCTGGAATGATGGGACGAGTTGGCCGGTAAAGGCCGGCCACGGCTGCATCGCGTGCGCTTCGCACCGCTTTTGGGATACGAAATCACCTTTCTACAAGAGGCTGCCATCGGTGCCCGGATTCGGAGTGGACGTCACGGCGGACGAGATCGGATGGGTTGCCACCGGAGCGGTTGCCGCAGCGATGGTTGCCCAGGTGGCGGGCAATATCGTGCGCGACAAAATCCGGCCGAAGAAGACGGCCGACGAGACAAACGAACGGGCGGATTCTGGCGGAGCTTAGGAGGAATCAATGGCGCGGATTGTGGTCGACCCGGTCACGCGAATTGAAGGACATCTCCGCATCGAGGCCCAAGTCGAAGGCGGGATGATCGCGGACGCGTGGAGTTCCGGCACGATGTTCCGTGGAATCGAGCTGATCTTGCGCGGCCGTGACCCGCGCGAAGCATGGATCTGGGCACAGCGCATTTGCGGCGTCTGCACGATGGTTCACGCGCTCGCCTCTGTCAACGCGGTCGAGGATGCGCTGGGCATCGAAGTGCCCGACAACGCCCGCCTCGTTCGGAACATCATCGCTGCAACACAGACGGTGCAAGATCACGTCATTCATTTCTACCATCTCCACGCGCTTGACTGGGTGGACGTGGTCTCCGCCTTGAAGGCAGACCCGGCAAAGACGTCGCAGCTCGCGCAATCGATCTCCGATTGGCCTCTGTCGAGCGGGAAGTATTTCAAGAGCGTTCAGGATCGCGTCAGCGCCTTGGTTGCGAGCAAGCAACTGAGCCTATTTGGCGCGGGGTATTGGGGACATCCCGCCTACCATCTTCCGCCCGAAGCGAACCTCATGGCGGTCGCGCATTACCTGGAAGCGTTACAGTTTCAAAAGGAATTTATTCGGATTCATGCGGTTCTCGGCGGCAAGAATCCCCACTTGCAGACATTTTTGGTCGGGGGCATGGCCACGTCGCTCGATCCGAACGAGCCGGGCGCGACGGTCAACCCGGAGCGAATCGATTTTCTGATCGAGAAGGCCAAAGCTGCCGCGACGTTCGTCGATCAGGTTTACATTCCCGACGTGCTCGCCGTCGCCGGCTTCTATCGCGATTGGTTCGAACGCGGCGAGGGCCTGGGGAATTTCATGTCGTACGGCGCTTATCCGCAGGGGAGCATCAAGGATCCCGCGAACTTCTTCCTGCAGCAAGGCATCATCCTTAATCGCGATCTCTCCAAGGTGTATCCGTTTGAGCCAAAGAACGTCACCGAGTACGTGACCCATTCATGGTACGAATACTCAGGAGGAGATCAGACTGCGAAGAACCCGTTCGACGGAGAGACCAATCCGAAATTCACGGGGCCGAAACCGCCCTATGAATTCCTCAACGTCGATCAGAAATATTCCTGGCTGAAAGCGCCGCGCTATCAAGACAAGCCTATGGAAGTCGGGCCGCTCGCGCGGCTGCTCGTTGCCTATGCCTCCGGTAACCAGGAAGTGAAGGCGCTGGTCAACGGAACGCTCGCGAAGTTGAATGCGCCACCTACAGCGCTCTTCTCCACGCTCGGCCGGATCGCCGCGCGCGCTCTGGAAACGAAGCTCCTTGCCGATCACATCGTCGAGTGGATTCAGCAGCTCGGAAACAACATTGCGACCGGCAACGTGAAAATCCACAACGGCGAGAAGTGGGATCCGAACTCCTGGCCCAAGACAACGCGCGGATTCGGGTTCTTCGAGGCGCCTCGTGGGTCGCTGGGACATTGGGTGGAGATCGAAGACCATGCCATCAAGAACTACCAAGCGGTCGTTCCATCCACATGGAACGCAGGCCCGCGAGATGCCCACGGCCAGCGCGGGGCGTATGAAGCCGCACTCATCAAGACACCGGTGGCGGATCCGGATCGCCCACTCGAACTTCTGCGCACAATCCACTCATTCGACCCGTGCTTGGCTTGCGCCGTTCACGTGGTTGACGCTCGGGGGCACACCTACTCCCGCGCAGAAGCCTGACCTGGCAAAAGGCTGCGTATGAAAAAGACGCGAAGGCAACGCGGGCATGAAGCGGAATGGAAGAGACCAGCACATGGACAAGTCAGAGTTTATGTCTGGGAGTGGCCCGTGCGGTTTGCGCACTGGGTCATCTTCAGCACAATCGTCTCGCTCTCAATCACAGGTTATTACATGCACTCCCCGTTCGTCGTTCCGCATGGAAGAACAGCCTACGTCATGGGAACGATGCGCTTTGTTCACCTGCTTTCCGCCTTCACGTTTCTCGGCGCGATCCTGATCCGGGTTGTCTGGATGTTTATCGGCAATCGGTGGTCGAGTTGGGATCAGCTCATCCCCACGACCAGGAAACGGCTGAAGGACCTCATCGAGACGTTCCGGTACTACGGATTCATGACTTGGTCGCCGACTCCCCACATCGGTCATAACGGGGCGGCGGGAGCCGCGTACGCTGCCGTCTACGGTATGGCATTCGTCGAAATCCTTACGGGACTCGCGCTCTACTCTCAGATTCTCGGAAGCAAGACGCTTAGCTTCTTCGTTGGCTGGATTCCCCATGTCATCGACATCCAATGGCTGCGAGAGGTTCATTTCCTCGTGATGTTCGGATTCTGGATGTTCTTCATTCACCATCTCTATACCGCCATCCTGGTTTCAATTGAGGAAGAGAACGGCGTGATGGAGAGCATCTTCAGCGGATACAAGTTCGTTCCCGAATACGAACTCCGTGAGGCTATAGCAGAAGAGGCTGACGAGAATCCCGCACCGCAGCTGAAAGGGATCCGGACGAGCCCGGTTGCCGGACCGACTTCGCAATCAAGAGAGTGACATGGAAGACTTGCTGTCTTCGGATACCGTCGTCATTGGAGTCGGCAACACAATCCTCTCAGACGAGGGTGTGGGCGTGCATGCCGCGAGACTGTTGCAGAGGGATCCAAGAGTTCCCGCTGGCGTCACGATTCTGGACGGCGGCACAATCGGCCTCGAGCTGATTCCCTATGCTTCCGATGCATCCCGCGTGCTGCTCCTGGATGCCATGAACTCGGGCGAAGCGCCTGGAGCGCTCGCTCGGATGACGGGGCGAGATTTGCTCGGCACGACGGGGGGATGGAGCGCTCATCAATTGGGCGTTGCCGATCTGATCGCGGCACTTTTTCTGGTATCGAGCCACCCGCAAGACATTGTTGTGCTGGGCGTGCAGCCAGCCAACACGGATTGGGGCACGTCTTTGTCTCCCGAAGTGGAGGCCGCGCTTACGCCATTGGTCGATGCAGCGTTGGCGCAGCTGCAACTTTGGAATGGCTCGCGGGACGCTTTGAAGATCGACCCGCCATCCTTGCCGCCCGTGCAATCTCCGGACCGAGAAGTCTCCGAGCCTTGCGAAGAAGGAGGGTTGTAACGTGTGCCTCGCCATTCCTGGGAAAATCGTCACCAGTGAAATGCACAATGGAATTCGCGTGGGGCGAGTCCAGTTCGGCGGGATCACGCGGGAAACCTGCCTGGACTTTGTTCCCGAAGCGTCGGTGGGAGATTACGTGATCGTGCATGTAGGATTCGCGATCAGTCGCGTGGATCGTGAAGAGGCGGAGCGGAGCTACGAAGCACTCGAATCCATGGGATTGCTCAAGGGTGAATTGGCATCGGATTTGGAAGACTCCTGAGCAGATAAACAACGTGATGTCGGCAGCGCTCCGAGGGAGTGCATGAAATATTTGGATGAATACCGGGATGAGAAGATTGCTCGCGGAATTGTGGCCGAGCTGGGGCGCCGCGCTACCCGACCATGGGTTTTGATGGAGATTTGCGGCGGGCAAACCCACACGCTGATGCGTTACGGCATCGACGAAATGCTGCCTGCCGGGATCGAGCTGGTTCACGGGCCGGGCTGCCCCGTGTGCGTCACCGCTCTTGAAACGATCGACAAAGCCATCGAGATCGCTTCGCGCCCCGATGTGACGTTGATTTCCTACGGCGACATGTTGCGTGTGCCGGGCTCCCATACCGATCTATTCCACGTGAAAGCCCAGGGCGGAGACGTGCGGGTGGTTTATTCTCCGACCGAAGCGCTGAAGTTCGCCCGTGCAAACCCCAGCCGGAGTGTCGTCTTCTTTGCTGTTGGTTTTGAAACCACGGCTCCTGCGAATGCCATGGCCGTCTGGCAAGCAAAGCGGGAAGGGCTTAGGAATTTTTCGATGCTTGCTTCCCATGTCCTTGTGCCACCCGCGATTCGAGCGCTCATGAGTTCACCGCGCAATCGCGTGCAAGGCTTCATTGGCCCGGGTCACGTTTGCACGGTCATGGGCTACCGTGAATATGAGGACCTCATGCGTGAGTTCCACGTGCCGATTGTTGTGGGTGGATTCGAGCCGCTTGATCTGCTCGAAGCGATTCTGATGCTTGTGACGCAGCTGGAGGAAGGGCGCGCGGTAGTCGAGAACCAGTATGCCCGGTCCGTGACTTATGAGGGCAACCTGCTTGCTCAGAAGGTATTGGCGGAAGTGTTCGAGGTGTGTGACCGCAAATGGCGCGGGATCGGCGGAATTCCGGAGAGTGGTCTCAGTCTTCGGGAGGAATATGCCGACTTCGATGCGGATCGGATTTTTGGCACAGAAGGAGTCACCGCGGACGAGCCTGCCGAGTGCATTAGTGCGGAGGTGCTTCAGGGGCTGAAAAAACCGACGGATTGTTCCGCCTTTGGGACGCGCTGCACTCCGGAAAATCCACTGGGCGCTCCAATGGTCTCTTCAGAAGGCGCATGCGCCGCGTATTACCAGTATCGCCGGCATGCGATGGCAGCGAGTGGGAACCATTGATGCCACAAGAAACGAAACTCGACCTGGCTTTGAATTGTCCTATCCCCATTGCGGCAAGGGATTCGATCCTGCTCGGCCACGGAAGCGGGGGCCGAATGAGCGGGGACCTCCTGCGAAATGTCCTCCTTCCAGCGCTTCAAAATCCCGTGCTTGATCGGTTGGATGACCAGGCCATCGTGGATGTCGGCGGATCCCTAATCGCGTTCACGACGGATTCCTTCGTCGTGAAGCCGTTGTTCTTCCCCGGTGGAGACATCGGAACGCTGGCGGTAAACGGCACCGTGAATGACCTGGCGATGGGCGGGGCCGAACCTCTTTTCCTGAGCCTTGCACTCATCCTCGAAGAAGGACTTCCGCTCGATACTCTCCGCCGCGTCATGGAATCCATTCGCGTCGCCGCCGCTCTTGCGGGCGTCGCTGTCGTCACCGGGGACACAAAAGTAGTGGAAAAAGGAAGCGGCGATGGATTGTTTGTGAACACCTCCGGCATCGGGCTTGTCCCATCTGCAGTGCGCCTTTCCGCGGATCAGTCACGCCCGGGAGATCGTGTCCTGCTGAGCGGGACCATTGGGGATCACGGGATCACGATACTCTCACAGCGCGAAGGTCTCGAATTCGAAAGCGCCGTCGCGAGTGACACGGCGGCGTTGCACACCCTTGTTGCCGATATGCTTCGCGCGAGTTCCGAAATTCGTTGTCTCCGCGACCCGACGCGCGGCGGTCTATCGAGTTCCTTGAACGAGATCGCGGCTCGGTCGCGCGTAGGGATTGAACTCGAAGAGAAGGCGATCCCAATCCGGGAGGAAGTCCAAGGCGCATGCGAGATGTTAGGGCTCGATCCGCTCTATGTTGCAAACGAGGGTAAGCTGCTGGCAATTGTTGAGCCCACCGCGGCGGAAATGATTCTCGACGCAATGCACCAGCATCCGCTGGGCCACAACGCACGGATCATCGGGACGGTCACGGATGCTCACCGAGGGATGGTCACGCTGCGAACGCGGCTGGGAACATCGCGGATCGTCGATCTGCTCTCCGGCGATCAATTGCCGAGAATCTGCTGAGGGCGGCCCGATGCACGAAATGGGGATTGCCAATTCGGTGCTGGATGCGATTCGCACGGAAACACGCCGCTTCCCGGGTGGCCACATCTACAAAGTGGGCGTGCGAATCGGCGAACTCGCAGGCGTTGACCCGGATGCCATGAGCTTTTGTTTTGAAGCTCTCGTGCGCGGGACGGAACTAGAGCCGCTGGCACTCGAAATTGAATACTGCCCACGCCGCTATCAATGCCGGGCCTGTGGACACTCTTATGCCGCAGCGAGGGAAGATTCGGCGTGTCCGGAATGCGGCATGAGGGAATCACAGTTCTTGGGAGGCGATGAACTTGAGCTCGCCTACCTGGAGGTCGAAAATGGAGCGCGTGCAGCTGGAACGTAAGGTCTTGAGCGAAAATGACCGCATTGCCGCCGGCTTGCGGGCGCGCTTTGCCGAACACAATATCCTGTGTCTCAATCTGATTAGCTCGCCTGGATCCGGAAAAACCAGCCTGCTCGAACGCACCCTCGATAGCTTCGACCGTAGCGAGCGTGTGGCAGTTCTTACCGGGGACATCCAGACGGAAAACGACGCGAAGCGGCTTGCGCGATTTGGTTTTCCTGTGAAGCAAATCACGACGGGCGGGACGTGCCATCTGGATGCCCGGATGATCGAAAGGGCGCTTCTGGACTGGCGCTTGGATGACATCGACTTGTTGTTGATCGAAAACGTCGGAAACCTTGTTTGCCCGTCGAGCTACGATTTGGGCGAGGCTGCAAAACTGGTCGTTCTCAGCGTCACGGAAGGAGAGGACAAGCCGCTCAAATATCCCTCGATCTTTTTCAAGTCGGAGCTGCTGATTCTGAACAAAATCGACCTACTGCCCTATGTGCCCTTCGATATCGCCGCCGCCGAAGAGAATGCGCGGAGCGTCCACCGAAATATGGACATCGTTCGAGTGTCTTGCCAGACGCGCCAGGGAATGACCGAATGGCTCGCTTGGCTGGATCGCAAGCGCGAAATTTCGCGCGCGGCTGCGTCCGCATCTTGAAGCGTCATGCAAGTCCGCAAAGAAATCCAAATCGCCGGGATCGTGCAGGGAGTTGGATTCCGGCCGTACGTCCATCGACTCGCGACGGATCGAAACCTCGGCGGCAATATCAGTAACACTCCGGCAGGGGTCACCATCGAAATTCAGGGCCCGCCGGACCTCGTCGAGGATTTCGTTTCGCGTCTTCCCGAGGAAGCACCGGCGCTTGCACAGATAACCAACGTGCTGGTTCGCGAGATGGCGTGCAAGCCGGATCGGTGCTTTGAAATTCTGCCGAGCCACACCGGCGAACATGCCAGCGCGCTGATCTCCCCGGATGTGGCAGTCTGCGATGACTGTCTTCGCGAGTTATTCGATCCTCAGGATCGCCGGTATCTCTATCCTTTTATCAATTGCACGAACTGTGGGCCGCGCTTCACGATCGTGCGGGAGGTTCCCTACGATCGGCCGCGCACGTCGATGTCGGTATTCTCGATGTGCGACAAATGCCGCGCGGAATACGAGGATCCGCAAAACCGCCGTTTCCATGCGCAGCCGAATGCCTGCTGGGAATGTGGCCCCCAACTCGAACTTTGGAACGCCCATGGCCTGCCGATGAATGCGCCCGATCCCATTGAGGCGGCTGTGGAGCGCCTCCGAGCGGGCGAGATACTCGCCGTCAAGGGACTCGGAGGATTCCACTTCGCGGTAGATGCCACGAATTCAGCCGCTGTTGAACGGCTGCGCCAGCGCAAGCGGCGAGTTGAAAAGCCGTTTGCCGTGATGGTGAGCGATCTGGAAGCCGCCGGTCGATTTTGCGAGATCGATTCCGACTCGCGGAGACTTCTGAGTAGTCGGCAGCGACCCATCGTGCTGCTGCCAAAAGCGAAAGGCACCGCAATCTCTGAGACGGTGGCGCCGAACCAGCGTGACCTCGGGCTGTTCCTGCCCTATACCCCGCTGCACCACTTGCTCTTCGCAGCAGGCGAGTTCACAGCACTGGTGATGACCAGTGGAAACCTGAGCGAGGAGCCGATCGCAATTGACAACCGCGAGGCGGTGGACCGATTAGGCAGCATCGCCGACTTCTTTCTCGTGCACGACCGGGAGATTCTTCTTCGTTGTGACGATTCAGTTGTTCGTCTTTCGGCCGGGAGGCCGCGACAAATACGGAGGTCGCGAGGCTACGTACCAGCGCCCGTGCGATTGCACAAGGAACTTCCGCAGATCCTTGCGGTCGGGGGAGAACTGAAAAACACGATCTGCCTGACACGCCGCAACCTCGCCTTCCTGAGTCAGCACATTGGTGACCTCGAAAACATCGAGAGTTTCGATTTCTTCTGCGATGCCGTTACATATCTTTCGAGGATTCTGGAAATCGAACCGGAAGTCATCGCACATGATCTTCATCCGGATTATTTGTCCACAAAATGGGCCTTGACGCAGAAAGGGGTGCGCCTCATAGGTGTGCAGCATCACCATGCGCACGTCGCCGCGTGCATGGCGGAAAACCGGATCGATGGACCGGTTATTGGGCTGGCCCTTGACGGCACCGGCTATGGCACCGACGGACAGATTTGGGGCGGCGAAGCGCTGATTGCGGGGTATGCGAGCTTCGAGCGCGCCGCGCATTTCGACTACGCGCCGCTTCCCGGAGGCGCCGCGGCAATTCGTGAACCCTGGCGCATGGCGGTGAGCTATTTGGCGCAAACTTTTGGCGAGGATTTCCTTGGCCTGGATATCCCGTTCGTCCAGAAACTGGATCACGGGAAGGCGGAATTAATTCTGCGCATGATGGCCCAGCGCGTAAATTCTCCACTGACCTCGAGCTGCGGGCGATTGTTCGATGCCGTCGCTGCTCTGATTGGAATTCGGCTGGAAGTGAGCTTCGAAGCGCAGGCCGCTATTGAGCTGGAAATGGCTGCACGATCGTCGAGCGAGACCGATGCCTATCCCTTCACCATTCATCGCGAGGACGGGCGCTGGCAGATCGACCCTTCTCCACTGTTTGGCGCCATCGTCGAGGATCTCCGCCGGAAGGTGTGCACGGAAACAATCAGCCGCCGATTCCACAACGGATTAGTCGAGACTCTTGTGCGCCTCGCGTGCATGCTGCGTCAAGAATCTTCGATCAATCGGATCTGCCTTAGCGGCGGCACATTCAACAACCTGCTTGTGTTCGAACACTTGATTCGCAAACTGGAATCCCGCGGCTTTGAAGTTTTCACTCACTCCGAAGTTCCCACGGGCGACGGCGGTCTCAGCCTCGGACAGGCGCTCGTCGCAGCACATAGCGCCCCTACTGAAACCCAAATTTCCCACTCCAGGAAAAGTTGCGATGCGACCTAGACTGAACGCTCTGTTTGACGATGCGCCCGGCAATCTGCGCGCCAAGGTAATTGGCATATATGGCGTCTTGCTGACATTCAATCTGGGCGCATGGCTTTGGACGGGCATCGCCCTGCACCATTACCCCGTGCTTCTGGGCATGGCCCTCCTCGCATATAGCTTTGGCCTGCGGCATGCCGTCGACGCGGATCACATTGCCGCGATCGACAACGTGACGCGCAAGTTGATGCAGGAAGGCAAGCGTCCCGTCGCGGTCGGATTGATGTTCTCACTGGGACATTCGACGATCGTCGTGCTCGGGGCAGCAGCGATTGCCGGGCTAACTCTTGCTCTACAACATCGACTGGATACGATCAGGAGCATTGGCGGCATCGTCGGCACGTTGGTGTCGGCATTTTTCCTGTTTGCCATTGCGCTCGTGAATGTGGTTATTTTGCGGTCAATTTTCCAGGCGTTCGTCAGGGTTCGACGAGGCGAACCCTACGTCGAGGAAGATTTCGACTTGCTTCTCGGCAGTCGTGGATTTCTTGCCCGGATATTCCGTCCCCTATTCGGGATGATCCGCAGCAGTTGGCACATGTATCCGCTGGGCGTTTTGTTTGGCCTGGGATTTGATACGGCTACGGAGATTGGCCTATTAGGTATTTCCGCCGCGGAAGCATCGAAGGGTCTGTCGCTCTGGTCGATTCTTGTATTTCCGACACTCTTTGCCGCCGGGATGTCCCTCATCGATTCCACGGACAACATACTGATGTTGGGTGCGTACGGCTGGGCGTTCGTAAAGCCTATTCGCAAGCTCTACTACAACATGACCATCACTTGCGTCTCGGTAATCGTCGCGCTAGTCGTCGGGGGGGTCGAAGCGCTCGGACTATTGGCCGGGCACTTTCATTGCAAAGGAAGATTCTGGGACGAAGTTGCCAGGCTCAACGATAACTTCGGCACGCTCGGCTATTTCATCGTGGGACTCTTTGCCGTCAGTTGGATTGTATCCATCGCAGTTTATAAGTGGCGGCGCTTCGACGATCTCGAACTGAGCGCTTGACGCAGCTCAGAGTCGGCACAGCCCCGGCAAAATCAGATCTGGTGCGAATTCGCGAAAGTGGACCCCTCGTTGAGACAGAGTGTGACATCACGCTGCTCTTGTATGAAATCGTCAGGGGAAGTTGGCAATTGGAATCGACTCTCCTAGATTCTTGCTCGCGCATCCTGGGAATGCTGAGGTGCTCGATGGACCTTTTTCAGGAATTGACATGCAATTGCGGGGGCGCGCCGGATTACGCTAACTATTCTGGCACTTCATGAGCGCGCACGATAAAACGATTGGGCGCGTGGCCTATGTAGTGAAAAGGAAAGCAGGTGATCAATGTCAGCTCGTTTTCTCCTCGAGATTGGAGCACCTCAATGTCGGTAGGAGGCACGACCTCGGTGAAATTCACCTGGTAGGTATGAGCGCCGGCCAAGGTCTTCAGCGTGATCATGTCGCCCACGCGGATATCGCGCAGGGGACGGAAGATCGTATCGCGATGCCCAGCCAAAGCGATATTGCCCGTTTGGCCGGGCAGCGCCGTTTCGGGCACGTGGCCTACCGCGCGTCGAAGAACGTCGTCTGAATCTCCTTGAACCACGACGGCGTTCAGGCCGAGGCGCGGAACCTCGATCTGGCCGATCACATCACCCTCCGCCACGATGCGCGGCTCCAGACGAAATCCCGGCTGGGCCGCCACGTGCGGAAGCTTGCGAGATTCCGATACCCGGAAGAGTTGAGCGCTTGCCAGAACGTACGCCACATAGCCCAGCGCCGCGATTCCCGCTATCAGCAAGAGAACGGACACAAGTCGGAGAACCGGCGGCGTCAAGGTTCCCCGCCACTTTGCCGAGTTGCTCAAGGAAGTCATGGTGTACTCCCCACCGATTCCGAGGGCAATCGAGAGGCAACCGAATAGCCGGCCCGACTTCTCACGTGCAGAGCGCCCCGGCCGGGCGCGGAAACCTTCACTTCGATCTTGCGAAATGCACCGACGTCGGACTTCGTGGGCGGAACATACCCAAGCATGTACTGTCCACGGAGATCGCGAGCAATTTGCGTCGATACAGCCTGAATGGACGCGCCCTGCGGCGGGAAGAAGGCGATCCCTCCCGTATCGTGGCAGAGCCGCCGGAGCACTCCCGGATTTTCCTCCTGACCGGACTCGCTGAGCAACCCGATTGCATAAATCACAGCGTGGGAGGTGCGAGCGAGTGCGAGAACTTGGGCAAAGGTGTGCTGGCTAATGTTGTCGCCGCCGTCGCTGACGATGATCAAAGCTCTCTTGTTCCATTGGCCGAGCTGCAGATGGACAAATCCCTCCGCGACCGCATCGTAAAGCGCTGTTTGGCCGCGGGCGGAGATCGCGGTCACAGCCTCGCTGAGTTCCTGCGGATCACTAGTGAAAGGCTTTCCGTGAAGCAGCTCGACGGTCACGGTGTCGTCGAAGTCCACGACGAACATTTCGTCTTCGGCATTGCTCGAATGCGCGAACGCCAGCACGGCTGCAGCAACCTCGCGGAGTTTGGAGCCCATGCTGCCGCTGTGATCAACGATCAGGCCCACAGTCACCGGAGTATCTTCCTCCTCGAAGAAGCTGATGTTTTGTGCTTGTCCCTCCTCAAGAACACGGAAATTGTCGATCGTCAAACCCGCCACAAAATTGTCATGCGCGTCTGTCACACTGACGGGAAGCTGGACCAGATCGGTCCTTGAGGAAAGCTTAGGCTCGTGGTTCGTGCCTTGCTGTAACGATCGTGCGCCATCGACATGCAAGAAAATGGCGGGCCCGATCAGGAGAAGAACAAGCGCGACCACCCCAGCCGCCGTGACCCTTTGCGTGAATAGGGGAGACATGAGCGTTGCCGCTACTGGTAACTCCCTCGGGTGTCGCGGGACCGGATCTATATCCGATCCCGCGGCCCAGAGAGAATTGTCATCTCTACAACACTTTTACCGCAAGCCGCCTCAGACCATATCCGATGATGAGGCACGACGCACCGAACAATGCAACCAACGGAAGCGGGCTCGCCGTCTTGGGCAGTTCCTTCGCGACGGTTGCTGGCTGTTTGGCCGGTGTCGCTGGGAATGCTTGCGCCAACGACTCCTCCTCGCCCTTCGGAGTCACCGCAATCAGCGGAACCGTCTTCAGTGTACTCGGGGTCGGCTCGACGGTCTCGGCGGGAACGACTTCATTTGCAGCCTGCGCGATCTGCACGGCTTCTGGTTTCGGATAGACGAACTCGACGCCGTAATTGAAACCAGGATAGAACCACGCCTTCAAAGCCTGTGGTCTATCTGCTGGCCGCTCGCGGAATTCCACGATCGTCTTATCGGCGGCTTCGAGTCGAGCGTTCGGAATGGCTAGAATCGTTGTGATCAGCTGGGTCTGGTCTTCGTTCCAAATCTGGACGATGTTCCGGTTGCCAAACGAATCCAGAATAGTGAATGTATATTTGCCCGCGGGAAGCACCTTGTTGCCGGGAACTGCCACGGGTTGGCTGAATGTCATGCTCGTCTTCTCGTTGAAGTTCTGGGCCTGAACGTGGGTGGCAATGGCTTGGCTGAGCAGGATGAGCCCCAGCACGAGCAGCACCGCCTTAATCGCTTTCATGATTCCTCCTCCTTCAAGGCCGAACCGTGACGCTCTCAGGACCCGCCTCGAAACCCATCAGCTGCGGGCCGCGTGTCTGCGCCTTCAGTCATCGAATCGGTCTTTACTGTTCAACTTCTAGCCCCAAACCGGCATTCGGGTCTGTGCGGCGGGGCACATCCCTTGGGTGACCCTGGTCACAGCCCCTATCTGGCTGATGGTCCGAGAACTCTCCGGCAGGAACTCCGTATCCATCCGCGAGTAATTGCCCCGTCTTTGTCCGCGTCGGCAAGCGAGGAGTAAAGGGATTCACGACGCACTGCACGCAGCGAGAGGAAGTATCGTGGCGACATAAAGTATTGCCGTGAGGAGAAACGCTTTCCACGAAATCATCCTGCAAAGGATACGCCACTAGCGAGGGGCTGTCGCCACTTGGTCGGCGCAACTCCTGATAAACGCGGTTACTGGAGAAGCAGAGCACTAGGCGGATAGGGAAGCAATGATCTGTGACCTTCCTTCCAGCCGGTGGTGCCGGCGAATTGTGACGCGGATCACCGCTCCATGTGACCAGAAACACATCAGTCTTTTAAAAAAGAGAGTACCAACCTTGCAAGGAGGGAGTAGCCAACGGGAGTGAGCAACTGGGGACAGCGGCAGAAAGGATGCCGACTCCAAACGCTCCGCCAACGTAAGGCTTGACCGTTGAGGCGACTTTCCTTCAGAGACGGTATGACCAAGGGCGGCCCTGGTGGCCCTCGGCCGCCCCCTATTTTGCCTCCGTCGCAGCACACCAATTCCTGATTAACGCGATTATCGGAAAAGTGGGTACTACTAGCGAGAGCTCCGGTAATCCGGCTTATCGGGAGTTAGAAACCACAAGCGGACGTCAGAACACTGAAAAGACTTTAGGCCGGTATTTTCATTATGGCAGCCGTAGTTGCTATCCCGGCCACTCCCGTGACATCCTGCTCGTTCGATATTATTCCGTGGAGGATTTGTCTTGCCGGTTTGCGAAGGCTGCGGTATCCGTACGGATGAGGAGCACATCAAACGCCGGACCGAGCGGCTCGAACTCTCAGGCGGTTTCCGCCCCGTCCGGATCAAGGTCCTCCTAATAGACGGCGCGCCACCTTCTCGCGCCGAAGATTATTTTTACAGGGTGGGGAGAGACCGGTCACAGCGTTCTCTTGACGCGCGCCGCTACTTCTTCGAACTCATGAACGCCGCGAGCATTCCGATTTCGGCGGATTCTCAGGATGCGGCCCTGCTCGCCGAGTTTCAACGTAAAGGATTCTTCCTGACGTATGCCGTCGAATGCCCGTTTGAGGAGCAGGACGATCCGCAGGCGGCGTTGCGGCGCCTCGCGCCCACGTTGCTGAAGCGCGTGCAATCCGTTTACGACCCGGCTTACGTGGTGCCGATCTCCAAGCCCACGACGGACCTGCTCCGCTTGTTTGGCATGATTGGCTGGGGCGACCGGCTGGTGCTGGACAATGGTTTACCTTTCATCGATCCGTACGTGGCTAATCCAAGACACCATGCGGCAATTGGCACTGCGCTCGGCGACCGAATCAAGAAAGCGCTGGCCTACCTGCCCTAATCTCTGTTCTCTCCCCTGTCCGCTCGCTCAGGTGTCCATTCATCCGGAATTTCCGATTTGGACCTCTGGCTTGTGCGCATCGTAGACTTCTCCTGCTCTCAGCACAACGAATTGACCACCAGAGCAGGCTCCAGCGATACCGGCGGGGTTCCGAAGGCTAGCTCCTGAATAGCGCTTTAACCCAACAGTCCCCCTGGCTTCGAGCCCCGCCCACGAACCGGGGCTTTTCCTCATGCATAGATTACCCACGAAGGCCGTTGCAAATTCCGCCACAGACTATGCCCGAATTACCCCGAAACGTATGGAGCTGAAGTACCTAATTCGTAATCGTCAGGTCCCCGCGGGCCTCTCCCGACGCGTCCGCGCGACCTGAGTCGCGGGATACAAATAACCCAGGTCGCGTGTCCGTCGACTGCACCTAACTAGGGAATGATGTAGCGCAGGTTCACGTAGGTGATGAATGCGTGCGCGTTCTTTGGTGCACCAGGTGCAACGTACCAGGGTGCGCGAACCAAATAGGAAAACTGTGAGATGACTTGCAGCTTTCCGTAGTTGGGACTCGACCAGATCGTAGGAATGAACCCAATCGTGCCTTCCTGATAGTCGCGATTGTTCGTGTTCGCCGAACCGGGGAATCCAAAACCCACGCAATACGAAGTACCGCAAGGAGTGCCCAGCGCCTTAGTTGTTACATCGTAGTTTCTCCAGAAATAAGCCCCGCTGTAATAGCCGTCGACCAGGAAATTAGGGGTCGTCTGCCACTCGAACCCGCCTATGCCGGATCCAGAGTGAACCGCCGAAAGAGTGCCGTCAGGCTTCACGATCACGTCCGGTCCCAAACCACCGATGTAGCGGCCCACACCATCGCCGTAGAACGAGTTCGCAATGAGGTGAAAGTTCTTTACTATTTCGAGGTTGGCGTTCACACCGCCGCCACCGCCGGTAATCGTGTTTGTATCGGCTGGCGTTGCGAGATTGTTGTAAACCTTGAAACTGCGGGCGATCCCTCCGGCGTCCACGTGAAACAGCTTTCCGCCAAGCCTCCAATCGAAAGCCGTTTTCGCAATAATATCCGGATGAAGATTCGGAACCGTGGGGTTGACGGCGGAGCTTGCGGCGCTCGTGCTGCTGCTTCCATTGTCGAACTGAGTGGAGAAGAAGTTGGTGGAGCCATCGGTTGGAAAGACGACAGAGCTCGGCACAAACTGCTGTGGATTTTCGAGAGCCACTCCGAACGACCACCAGTCGGCCGCATGGTATACAACGCGGATGCCAGGTTGCCGATCGTAGACCAAGCCCGCCAGGTAGCTCGTATCCAGGCGAAGTGCTGTGAAGATGTTCTCCGGGAATGGCGATAGCCCTTCTCTCGTAGGCGTCAGGAAGGACCATGTCTGGCCCGTCACCAGTTCCCATTTGCCGGACTTGAGTTGGAGGAACGCCAGGCGCAGGCGGAATGTGTCACCCTTGGTGCTGATATTCGAGTTCGCCGGCTCAAAACCATTGAAGTCGCTCTCAACGTAGCCGGTAACGTGAGTTGATTGAGTGGGATTGGCCTCGACCTTCAATGACAGACGCGACCCTTGCCCTGTAAAGCGGAATTCGGATAGCTGGCCCAGGGGAAGAGTGTTGGCGTACGGCAAAATCGTAAAATTTGTGCCGAGGCCGCTGCCAACATCTCTGCTGCGAAAAATGCCTGTCAGGTCCACGAAGCCACCGGGCGTGAATTCGGCTCCCCCGATCTTGATCGAAGTCGGATTTTCGGGTGAGACAATGTTGATGGGCGGCTGGACTTGAGGGTTCTGCCCGAAAGGCAGCGCATTACTTTCGTCATGCGCGCCCGTACTGGCGGACTCCAGAACATCAGAGGCTCCAGCAGGCGTGCTGCCGAGCTTCGCCTCTAGTCCCGCGATCCGATCCATCTCTTGACGCAGTGCGGCTCGCTCGTTTTCAAGTTCCTGACTGTGCTCGGCGAACGCCTGAGCCTGTGCTTGCACGCTCTGTTTCAACTGTTCGAGTTCGGCGGTTACCTCTGAATTGGCGACCGGCACCGCAGGCGCAGGTGTTGCCGGCTGAGATTCCGCTGGCGGCGTCCCTGGTGCGGTTGCGGGCGCCTCGGCATCCGATGTAGCCCAAGCAGGTGCGATCGTGCTGAGCGCAACCAAAACTGCTACGGCAATGCGTTTCGGTATCAAGCTCCTACGTTGCGACATTGAAGTCTCCTAAGAGTTTTTGGCTTCAACTTCCGGTGAACTAGTCGGTTGGCCGGGCCTTTCTTGCAATCCTCCCCTTGCGGGGTAGCGCCGTTCGCGTCCGGCTATGCTGAACTCTTTCGAATTCGCTCCGTCTTGTTGAGCTCGACGATGCGTCCGTCATGGACCGTCAGTACGACCGAGCCATAACGAATGCCCCGCAGCGCCAGCGCGACCTCGCGCAGCAGCTCGCGCTCGCTTGTCGTCAAGTCCTGTTGCCATTCCTGCGTCGTTGCGGTGCTCATCAGGCATTTCTCCTCGGGCCTAGTTACCGGGCTCGCGCGAAATTCATGCACGCAAAAGTTGGGTGGTGACGAGCCCCAAAAACAAACTTCCTTGGTGATTGCGAACGGGCTTACTGCGACGGGAAGCTAGTTGCGGCTACAACAACAGAGATCGGAGAGGGAGGTATGGTCGAGGATGTTCGCGGTGGCGTTCCGAACGTCGAGAAGAACGCGAAACAACGGGCGATGCTTTCGGTCCGTACTCACGCGTCGGCGCAGGGATTCGGCGTCTTCGAACGGAGCGAGCGGGCCATCGATCCTGCGGATCACTTCACCGAGGGAGATTTTCTTTGGCGACCGTTTCAATTGGTAGCCGCCATGGGCACCCCGGAGGCTGACCACAATGCGGGCGCGCTTGAGTTCGAGAAGTATCGCCTCCAGAAACTTTTCGGGCAGCTTTTCCTCGGTGGCGATGTCCTTGATCTTGACGACGGCATCGGGATGCTCCGCGAGCACCGTGAGTGCCTGCAAAGCGTACAGTCCTCTTTGTGAGATTCGCATGGCTGCTTGTCGATTCCCTATTAGCTTGAGTAAGTCTACCTATTTAATAGACTATGTCAAGCAAGGATTCGTGGATCGGTCGCCCGATATCAGGGCCATAGCAAATGGCGATCGAAGGGCGGCGCGCCTTATGCGCGAAAGTCTATTGGGGGGAAAGCATTGCAGACCGCGTGCTATCTCGCCAGAATGAGCCCAAGATGGACTTCGATCAAACTGCAGCAGGAAAGTCTCGGCAAGCAGAAATAAAATGGCCGGGGGCTAGGCTGAGGGACCCGAGCCGCCCGGCCTCTTCTCACCCATCTCCGCAGGGTCTGGGTAAGAACTCGTTATGCGGCGTTTTCGCCGTTCCGCATAAATTCGTATCGTTCGATCGCAGCCGCCACGCCGATTTCGCCTGAGTTTTCCGGGCTGCTGCGCAGCACGCGCCCCAGACAACGGACGCGCACCGGCCCCGCCTGGGTCAGTTCGTGCGGCAGGGTCATCACAATCTCGACCGGCGAACCGCTCTTCAATCCCTTGGGCAAATGGAAGTACAAGCCGCGCGAGCTCACTTCGCGGGACTCAGTCGCGGCTTCGCCCACCACATTTTCGTCCGTCCAACGGACAGTCAGCGGCAGACGCATCAGGAACCGTCGCGATATACGTCGCTCTTTCAAGGACACAGGCAAACTCCTCTAGATTTCGTGAGTAGGATACGGTTCGACGCGAGCAGAACCAATAGAGCAAGAGAGCCAATTCTGAATGAACCGAAAGTACTAGGTCCGTGTTCTCTAAATTATTTAGACGCAGATAGTTACCGTGCGGAGACTCGCGAGGTACTGCAAATTCACGTCAAAATCCCAGTTGGGGAAAATCAGGCTTGGTCGATCAGGCGGTGGTGAATGGCGTAGAGCGCGAGTTCAAGGCGATCGGAAACGCCGAGTTTATCGAAGATATTGTGCAGATGATTCTTCACCGTTTGTTCGCTGATGAAGAGTTTTTCGCCGATTTCGCGGTTCCGGAAGCCCTGCGCCACGAGCTGCACGATCTCCTTCTCGCGATCGCTCAAAAGCGGTTTCTCGCGCCGCTGGCCTGATTCGGACGATTTCTTGAACGCGTCGATGACTTCGGCAGTCATGCGGTTGTCGAGCCAGATTTCGCCCTCCGCGACCTTGCGAATGCTCTTCAGCAGCAGATCGCTGGCCGACTGCTTCAGCACGACGCCTCGCGCGCCCAAGCGCATCGCGCGAACTACATCGCGGTCGTCCTCCGCCGCCGTCAGAACGATCACGCGGGTGGGCATCGTATCGAAATTGACCTCTTCGAGTACCCCCAGGCCGTCCTTTTCCGGCATGCGCAGGTCGAGCAAGAGGATGTCGGGCTTCAACTTAGCCAGCATCTTCACGCACTCGACTCCGTTCGATGCTTCGCCGACGATCTGGACGTCGTCCGCGCCCTCCAGCAGCTTGCGGAGGCCGTCGCGGAAGATGGCGTGATCATCCGCGACCAGAATTCGAGTAACCTGTTTTGCTTTCGTCATCTTAATTCAATGGAATTTCGACGGTCAGACGCGCCCCGTGCCCAGGATTCGATTCCACCGTCAGGGTGCCACCCACGCCTCGTGTCCGTTCTTTGATCGAAATTGGCCCGAGACGTAGCCGATCCAGCTCTTCGCTCGTGTATCGCCCGGAAAAACTGAAGCCCCGGCCGTTATCATCTACAACGAGAAAGACTTTCGCCTCGTCTTGTTCTAGTTTTACCACGACGTGGCTGGCCTCCGCATGCTTTTTTATGTTGTGTAGTGACTCACGATATATCTGGAAAAGCTCGCGGCAAATGCGGTCCGGAAGGCGCAAATCGCGGTCCTCGATGAACAAATCCACCGCCAAGCCGTGCTCGCTGCGGAACCGTTCGGCGAATCCGAGCATCAGTTCGCGCAGATCCGCACTTTCCACGCGCAGCGGACGCAGGTCCGTTACCATCCTCCGCAGTTCGTCGCTCTCCTGCTGCACCGTTTTTTGCAGACCCTCCAACTCCGAGCCTGCCTGTTCCGGCTTCTGCGGAAGCTTGCGCCGCAGCACGTCGAGCTGAATCTTCAGGCTCAGGAGCGTCTGCAGTACCCCGTCGTGGAGATCCCGCGAAATGCGGCTGCGCTCCGACTCCACGGTGCGGGCCCGCAGGCTGCGCAGCAGAAAGATATTCTCGAGAGGCGGCCCGATGTGTCGAACGATCTGTTCGAACCAGCGCAAGTCGCCTGCGGCAAACCTCCGCTTCGCCGCCAGTGGATTGAGCATTAAAACTCGTCCGGTGGGTCTCCCGCCCGATTCAATCGTTACCGCCATCAACGAGCCTGCTCCAAATTCCTCGAGCGTCGATGTCGGTGGCTGCGGCACTTGGCGGAAGCGCGCCCCGGTCCGCCGATCCCAGCCGAACCCTCCTCGATTCCCGTTTCGATAGTCCCAGCACATCGAGACTTCGAGGGAATCGAGCAAGAAAGTGTCGGATCTCGCCTGCGGAAGCGTCTCCGGGCTTTTCGGCTCACGATCGCCCGGGCGAATTTTCCAAACAAACAGGCGCTCGAGTTCGTCATCGCGGATCGCGAGGCAAGCCTGCTCGCACTCGAACGCAACGGCCATCTCGCCGAATGCCTGTCGAATCGACTCCGTTAAGCCGCGTTCAAATTGCAGAAGTCCCGTGATCCTTTCGAGAAACTGCTGCCGCGCAAGATGCTCTCGCTCGCGCGCTCCCAGGAAACCCATTCCAAGGCCGGACACCAATGTCCCAAACCCGACGGCTGCCCAGTGCCACGCGCTCTGCCACCGGAAGGAATCCGCGATCCCTACGCGCACGACGATTCCTAACGTGGCGAGTCCGACAAGCAGCCACATGCCGCGCCCATTTCCGCGCGTCGCCAGCGCATAAACAGCGAACGGGAAGAGAAACCAGAACGCGGGCACTGACGGCATCAGATAGATCAGCGCGGCCAGCACCGCCAGGTCCACCGCCAGTGGAATCCGAAATCGAACTTCGCCGGAGTACCTTTCGGCCAGCACGCCCCCCAGCGCGAGGAGAAAATACGTCGAGAGAAACACGATAGCCACGCGCCTTGCGGGCGCTCCAGCCCCCTCGACGAGCGCCGCCAAAGACAGCGCCGCAATCACGGCGCGCGCCACAGTGACTTGCCGCTCCAAATAAAGGCGTTCGGTGGTATCGAGAAGCATTGTGGAGGGTAACTGCACTTAAAAGTTTAGCAAGCCCGCGTGGGCGCGCAATCGGCGCGCTGAATTGTGTCGTCTTTTGGTAATCGGCGAGGCGCCCGGAACCAGAGTCCACAGGAATGATTCTTACGCACGGTTGACAACGGGTGCATAATCGTTCGCAGAATCGGTTACTGGGGGATCGTCGGCTTGGCGCAACGATATACGCGGAGAGAAGTGGGCCGTATCTTGGGAGTAGAGCCGAGCCGTCTCCGCTACTGGGAAAGACTGAGGCTGGTGCGTCCCCAGGCGAGATGGGGCGAGCGCTTCTACAGCTTCGGCGACCTGGTTGCCCTCCGCACGATCCAACGCCTGACGGACCGCCAAATCCCCGCGCAGCGCGTGCTGCGCGCGGTCAAACTGATCGAACAGCAGTTTGGTGCATTGCCGAGGCCGCTTCAGGAGTTACGCTTCCTCGAGCAAGGCCGCGACATCCTCGTCGTGCCGCCCGGCGCCGACCGGCCGTTCAGCCCGATCAAACAGCAATGGGCTTTCCCGTTCGACGCGGTCCCGCTGCCGGCCAAGATCCACTCGATGACTGGCCCGACCCCCGAGGAATTGTTTCAAATCGCGCTCGACTGCGAAACGCGCCCGGAGCTTTTGCCGCAAGCCGTAGAAAGCTATCGCCACGCACTCGATCTCGCGCCGGAATGGGTGGACGCTCACATCAACCTGGGCGTGGCGCTCTATCAAATGGGCCGAGCCGAGGAAGCGCGCACCGAATTTCTAGCGGCGGTCCAGCTCGATCCCCTGAACGGGATTTCGCGCTACAACCTGGGCTGTGTGCTTGAAGAGCAAGGCGAGATCGAGGAAGCGATCGATCATTTGCGCCGAGCTGCCCGCGCCTTGCCCGCGCACGCGGACGTTCATTTCAATCTCGCTCTCGCTTACGAAAAGCGCGGCGACCGCCGCCTCGCTCGCGAGGAGTGGCTGCTGTATCTCCGCCACGCGCCCAACGGCCCCTGGGCGGCGCAAGCGCGCGCACATCTCCGGCAGTGCTCGCCGCGGCGCAAGCCCTCGCTGCCAATTCCCTTCCCCCGCAAGGCATAGCCCGCGCGCGCGACGGCGTGTTATGATTTTCCTACGGCGGTGAGCGTAGCTCAGCTGGTAGAGCATCGGTCTGTGGCACCGAGGGTCGTGGGTTCAAATCCCATCGCTCACCCCAATTTTTTCAATCAGTTGGACTTCACTGAATTTCTCACCCTTCCACACTTTCTGATGGTGCGACGGCGCAATTCGATGGAAACTGCACCGCCGCTGTTTCAATCGGAAGCCAAATAGGCACGCTCAGTGACGCTTTCCCATGGTGAGTGCCAACAGGCGTTTTGGTCTGTGAGCCAATAATCTTTTGAGGTAAAACGTAGACCACGATGCCTGCAAACTCACCGGGGACTCCGAATGGGTCTCTCTCATTGACTGAAACTCGGAATCGGAGGGGCCCGTTGGCTGCGGTCACAACGCTTTTTTTCATGTGGGGATTTCTCACGTCCCTCAACGACATTTTGGTTCCACATCTGAAATCCATCTTCGATTTGAACTATACGGAAGTGATGCTGATCCAGTTTTCATTTTTCTCCGCTTATTTCATATTTTCACTTCCGTCAGGGAAATTGATCGACCGGATCGGCTACAAGAAGGCGATGATCGTCGGACTCTTCACAATGGGCCTGGGCGCGTTGCTCTTCGTGCCCGCCGCGAGCGCCCCTTCGTTTCCGCTTTTTCTCGCGGCGCTGATCGTTCTCGCGGCTGGAATCACGATGCTGCAAGTTGCCGCGAATCCATACGTCACCGTGCTCGGACCAGCAAGAACTGCATCCAGTAGGTTGAATCTCACGCAGGCTTTCAACTCCCTCGGAACAACCGTAGCACCGTATTTCGGGAGTCTGCTGATACTGAGCGCAGCGCCGAAGGCCACGGACGAAATACGGCGGATGTCCGCGCAGGCGCTGCATGCGTATCGTTTGCAGGAAGCAGCGTCCGTGAAGCTCCCATATCTGGCATTGAGCGTGACGCTGATCCTTCTGGGCGCGCTCCTCGCGATGACCAGACTGCCTGCGATTCCCGAAGCGGTACGAAGCAATTCGTCACGGGACGCGGGAGACACCGTTTGGAAACATCGCAATTTGGTGCTCGGGGCGATTGCGATTTTTGTTTACGTCGGAGCCGAGGTTGCAATCGGAAGCTTTCTGGTCAACTACTTCGGCCAGCCGGCGATCGGGAATCTTCCAGCTAACAGAGCGGCTCGCCTGGTGTCGTTCTATTGGGGCGGCGCAATGGTTGGGCGATTCATCGGATCGGCGGTGCTGCAAAAGGTCCGGACCGGAAAAGTGTTGGCGGCAGCCGCGGTCGCGGCGTGCCTGCTCGTGCTCACTTCCATTGTGACGACGGGGCACGCGGCGATGTGGAGCATCCTGCTCGTGGGGCTGTGCAATTCCATAATGTTTCCGAGTATTTTTGCGCTGGGCGTTGCGGGCCTCGGATCGTTGACTGGAGATGGTTCCGGAGTTCTCGTCATGGCAATCGTCGGGGGAGCAATCATTCCAGAGATTCAGGGAGCGCTGGCGGATCACATCGGCATTCAGCGCGCGTTCATTCTGCCGGCCGTCTGCTATCTCTACATTCTCTTTTACGCTCTCAAAGGCTCGCGGCCCGTTGTGGCCGCGACTACCTGAATGATTAAGTATGCCGGCCTGGCATGATCCGCCTGGCCGGTCGCTGCAAACTGCGGATTCTTGGGGGAACAATGGATGATCGGTCAAGCAAAGGGCCTCACGGAATCCTGAAACTCGGTCGCCTCGTCGCGTGCCTGTTGCTACTCGTTCTGCTCGGCAGCTTGCAGGCGCAAGTGCAATCGGGATCGCCGGGTGAATCCGATACGGACCGCCGCGTGGAAGCGATCCTTGCCAAATTGACCTTGGAAGAAAAGATCGATTTCCTGGGCGGCACGGACGGATTTTATGTGCGCGCAATGCCCGATCTGGGCGTGCCGCGCCTGCGCATGGCGGACGGCCCGATAGGCGTACGCAATTTTGGTCCGGCCACGGCCATGGCCGCGGGCATCAATCTGGCGGCTACTTGGGATCCGGTTCTCGCCGAACGCGTGGGAACACAGATCGGGCGCGACGCCCGCGCCAAAGGCGTCAATTTTCTCCTCGGGCCGGGCCTGAATATTTACCGCGCTCCAATGAACGGCCGGAACTTTGAATACTTCGGCGAGGATCCGTACCTCGCGGCGCGTGTTGCGGTCGCCTACATCAATGGCGTGCAGAGCCAGGGCGTCAGCGCGACGGCCAAACATTTCATGGCCAACAATTCGGAATTCGACCGGCACAATACGGACTCGATCATCGACGAGCGCACCATGCGTGAGATTTACCTCCCCGTGTTTGAAGCCGCCGTAAAGGACGCGCACGTCGGCGCCGTGATGAACTCGTACAACCTTGTAAACGGCGTTCATGCCACACAGAACCCGTTGCTCGATACCGAGATCCTCAAGAAGGAATGGGGCTTTCAGGGCGTGCTGATGTCGGATTGGTTTTCGACCTACGATGGAATCGCAGCAGCCAACAGCGGCCTCGATTTGGAAATGCCGGGCGGAATGTTCATGAACCGCGCAACCCTTATCCCCGCGGTCCGCGACGGCAAAATCTCGGTCGCAACGATCGACGATAAAGTGCGCCGCATTCTGCGGCTTGCCGTGAACTCACACTGGCTGGATCGTGATCAGACCGATCCTTTGGTCCCGCGCTACAACGTGGAAGGCCGCGCCGTCGCTCTGGACGCCGCGCGAGAAGGCATTGTGCTGCTCAAGAACAATGCGAACCTGCTGCCTTTGGACAAGCACGCGGTCAAATCAGTGGCTGTGATCGGGCCCGATGCCTACCCTGCCGTGCCCGTAGGAGGCGGCAGCGCGGGCGTGCGGCCATTCGCCGCCGTCAGTTTCCTCGAAGGCGTCGCGAACGAGCTCGGACCTACCGTGCACACGTTTTACCACCGTGGAATTCCGGGCTTGAGTGAATTGGCGCAGAACACGAATTTTTCAACGGCGGAATCGGGGGACAGCCCCGGGCTGTCTGCGGAATACTTCTCCAACGAGAAATTAGAAGGTGAGCCGATCCTCCGTCGTAACGACCCACACGTAAACTTCGGTACGGTTTCCGGCGCGGATTTGAGTTACGGCGGTCCAGTCTATCCCGACAACGCTGGATCAGCCCGCTGGACAGGCTACTACACTGCCTCAAGCGCCGCAGCCTACGAATTCTTCGTGCAATCAACGGGTGAAGCTGGCGGCTATTACCGCTTATACGTCGATGGAAACCTGGCGCTCGATAACTGGAGCATTGCAAGAGCGCTCGTCGATTCCGCCACGATCACGCTCGTGCCGGGGCCGCACAAAATCGTCCTCGAGCATCACGGCAGGCCCGGCTTCCTGGGCGCAAGATTCAGGTTCGGAATCGTGCGCGAGGGCACCTACGTGGACCCTGCCGCGGAAAAAGTTGCTGCGTCAGCCGACGCGGTCGTCGTCGCCGTGGGTTTCGATCCCGAGAGTGAGAGTGAGGGCGCCGACCGCACCTTCCGTCTGCCGCCCGGGCAAGACGAACTGATCGAGAAGCTGGCTGCCGTCAATAAACATGTAGTCGTAGTGATTACATCAGGCGGCGGCGTGGACATGAACGGTTGGATCGACCGTGTTCCCGCCCTGCTCGAGGCCTGGTATTCCGGCCAGGAAGGCGGCACGGCGCTCGCTCAGATTCTTTTCGGAGACGTCAATCCATCGGGTCGCTTGCCCGTCAGTTTCGAGCGGCATTCGGAGGACAATCCCGTGCACGACAGCTACTATCCGGAAGCGGGTAGCTCGCGCGTTGTTTACAAGGAAGGAGTTTTTGTCGGCTATCGAGGATACGAGCACAACGGGACGAAGCCACTCTTTCCTTTCGGCTATGGGCTTTCCTACACCTACTTTCGATATCGCAACTTGGCAATTCGTCCGGTCAGTGGAGAATCGGCGCAAGCAAGCTCGTCTGGCTCGGGTCGGAGCTACCAGGTTTCTTGTGACGTGACAAACACCGGAAGCCGCAATGGCGCCGACGTTGCAGAGGTCTATGTAGGTGAGTCACATCCCAAACTGCCTCGTCCCGTCAAAGAACTGAAAGGTCTTGCCAGAGTCTATTTGCGGGCTGGAGAGACGCAGCGAGTGAAAGTCATTTTGAATAGTCGCGCTTTTTCCTACTACGACACGAGCGCGCATCAATGGCGTGTGGAACCGGGCGACTTCACGATCTTCGTCGGCCGTTCAGCCGAGCAAATTGAACTCAAGGGCGCGATTACATTCACGCCAGCGGCGGCAGCATCCGCCAGCGCCCAGCCCTGAGCCTGAGTCGCGTCGGAGCGGCGTCTTACGGAGCTGCGATGGAATTCCGCGCGAGGGATTCTTCGCGGCTTGGCTGCCACGCCTCAAGTACCTTTTTGTGCTCCTGAAACAAGCCGCTCGAGACTCGAATCTTTCCGCTGCGCACAAAGCGCTCGTGATTCTCCTCAAGCTCGGCAGGCAGGTACCGGTAGTTGACTGTCAGCCCGACAGACGCTTCCAACCCATATGGCCGCAAATTTCCGAACGCATTCACCCGTTCGAGGCGGGCTCCGTTCGAAAGGTGAAACGTGGCGACTTGATCGTAGAGCTTCCCATCCTGCCTCGCGCATGTGAGATATGCGAGCGCCAGCCGCTGCAAAGGCGCGCCAAGAATTTTGCAGTGAGTGAGCGGCTGCTCGATCAGCTGAAAGAAGGCATCGACAATATCGCGGCGCCCGGATGCTGCGGTCAGTGCGCGCCCGTACTCGCTCAGCAATCGGGAGAGACGGCTGGGCGTGAAGCCTTGCTCGTTCTGCGCATCCCGCAACGCGCGCGAGAACCGCGGCAGCGGTGAGAGCGTGCTATACGTCTTCACGCTCGGGAATTCCGCGGCAAGCTCGGCGACCACCTGCTTGATCAGAAAATTTCCCATCGGGATGTTTCGTAGCCCCTGCAGGCAGTTGTTAATCGAATAGAAGATCGCCGTATCCATTTTCTCGGGCGCGAGCACCGGCGCTTTCACATCGAGCAGCGGCTCAAGGTTCCCGGTCAGTCCATCACACAGCGCCACCTCGAGAAAGATGATCGGCTCGTTGCCAAGCGCCGGATGAAAGAACGCAAAGCATCGCCGGTCCGCTTCGAGGCGCCGCCGCAGGTCAGGCCATCCGTTGATTTCGTGCACCGATTCATATCGGATCAGTTTTTCAAGGATCAGCGCCGAACTCTGCCAGCTAATGCGCTCGAGGCGCAGGAATCCGCGGTTGAACCACGATCGGAACAGATGCTTGAGGTCGGCGTTCAGCCCGTCGAAATCGGCGCCGTTCTCCCGAGACGCTTCGAGCACGTGCCCGCGCAGAGCGACGAGGGTTTCCGTTCCGCCCGGCGCCGTATTGATTCGCCGAATGAGTTCCTGACGCGGAGCCTCCACTGCAGCGGAAAGCGCGGCCAAATTGTCCGCGCTGCTGGATTTCTCGTATGCGGCTGCCGCACTGCGGATCGCGGCCTCGTCCGCCGAAAACTCGCGGTCCAGCATTTTGAAGAAACTGACGCGCTGCGCCGGACTCATCGCCGCGTATCCGATGATGATTTCGTGTGCAAGCGCCGTCTGCGACGCTTCGCCACGCTCGGAAAGCAGCTTGCGGCACAGAAACGCCATGTCCGTGCGGCGACCGCGCAGCGATTCCAGAAGGTTGGTAAGAAATCCGGGCATTGACCTTAAAACTATAGCGTGAATTTTGCGAGAGCCGATGAATGTGCCGTGAATGGATGCGCTACCGTTACTAGGCCCGGGTGGCTCGATCGCGACCCACTGCGGGATTTGAAGCCCGTCGCACTCCTACTGCACATGACCGCCCCGGACGGATTGCCTCAAAATCCCTTGCACCGGCTTCAACTGGCCGTCAATCGGTCCAATTCTGAGGCCAAGAATCTTCGCAATCAGCGGATAGACGTCGACGTTTTCGAATGGCGGCAGTTTCGATCCGGGGCGAATATCAGGTCCCTCTGCGTAAACAATCGCTCGCATGGATTTCATTTTGCGAGGATCGTAGCCATGCTCTCCCTTGGCCTTTGGCTGGGCGATTTCGGGGCTTTCGGATGCGTGAGCGCGAATCATGTATGGCCCGGTCGGGATCACGACCGGGTCTCCAATCCTGGGATTGCTGCTGAAGTGCAGGTACGCCGGCACATCAGCGCGACGGTACACAACGAACTTGTCGCTTGCTCCATGCAATTGCGCGTAAGCCCGCGCCGCGGCTTGTTCGCTCGGCGCGTAGAGCAGCGAGCCATTCGTCACGAAGTCGGAAAGATCCGCATACCGATCGAGATCGATCCAGTTTCCCTCGACCGTCGCCATGCCGTGATCCGATAGCACAATCAGGTCAATGGGCAAGTGCACCGTTTTCAGATCGGCGATCAGAATTCCAATCAAGGCATCCACGTGACGAACCACATCGCCGGTCTCCGGGGTGTCGGGACCGGCCTCATGCCCCGTATGATCCGGCTCGTAATAATAGAGCGTGATGAAGTGCGGCCTTTGCGTCGCCGGCAGCTTTAGCCATGCGATCACTTGCTCGATGCGCTGCTCGTCGGGAAAAGCGGCGTCGAAATGCACGTAAAACGAAGGCCGCTCGCCGTCGATTTCCGCCTCCGAACCCGGCCAAAAGAAGCAGGCGCTGCGCATCCCCTGCTTTTCCGCGAGGGCCCAGAGCGGCACTCCTCCGTACCAACTGCCGTCGCGCGTCGGACCGGGCTTGCTCGCGGCGTAGCTCTCTTTGCGCGCAGGATCGTAGAAATTGTTTTCGACGATGCCGTGGTGTTCGGGATACAAGCCGGTGACGATCGAGTAGTGATTCGGAAATGTGACGGACGGGAAGGAAGGGATCATTCCGTCGGGCGCGCTCGCGCCGTCCGCGGCAATTTGCAGCAGATTCGACGCGCCATATTCCGCGGCGTAGTCGTAACGGAAGCCGTCGAGAGAAACCAGAATCACATATGGCTTCGCGCGTTGGTTTGGGGCGTTGGGGCCGTGCTCAACTGCGATGACCGGCGCCTGAGCTGCACTCTGGGCGAATATTGGCTGCCGCAGCGCGCAGAAAAAGCACGCCGCCACCGCCGCTCTAGCGAGGAATTTTTGCATTACGGTGCCACACGAACCTCGGGTTCCCGCAAATCCTGCGCGAAGGACAACAGATCCTTCGCGCAGGCAAGATGCAACTCAGAACGTCAGGTGCAAGGACATCTGGAGGAAACGGCTACTCCCGATCGTGTTCGAAATCACGCCGTAGCCCCTCGAAGACGAAGGAGTGGTCGTGTAACACGGTACGGGGTTGTAGCAGGGGTTCAGCGTGAAGTCGGTGTTCGGCGCGTCGAGGCTCGGGTGATTGAAAAGGTTGAACGCGTCGAATTGATACTTCAGGTTGAAGCGCTCACTCAGCTTGAAATTCTTGAATACGGAGAAATCGAAACGGCTCTCGAAGGGGGCCCGGAAGACGTTGCGGCCCGTGGTGCCGAAGCCGGTTTCAAAGTTGTCGCAAACACTGTACCCGCTGATGGTCTGGCAGGGCGGCACGCCATCCTGGCCCGGTGACAGTAGCGGGACCGCGAAGAGGTCGGGATTCACGAAAGGCGCACCCGTGCGGGACACCTTGGTGCCCCCGCCATGAGAGGGCGAGGTGGCTTCGCCTGGCGTGACTCCGGGGGCCAAGGGCAGAATCGGGTTCGTCACGAAATCATCGGAGCTATAAAAGATGCCACCAGCGGTCCCGGAAAAGTCGATAACGCTAAACGGTTCCCCGCTTTGTAAGACCGTGACCCCCGTAATGCCCCACCCGTTTACGGCGGCGTCGAGGAGACCCGAGGCATGCTTCATGGTCGGAAGGTCATATAGGTAGCTGATGATGAACACATGGGGGCGATCAAAATCAGAGGAAGCATAGGAAGTGCGCGGATTCAGCGGGTTGTTGCCGTTGAAAAAGAGGCCCGCGCCGAGTCCGCTTCCTTCGTCGAGCGTATGGGAGTAGGTATACGAAGCGTTAAGCTGCAGACCATGGCTGATCTTTTTCGTGACGCTCAATTGCAGGGCGTTATATGTGGAAATACCTTCCGCCGTCCACAAATCGGCATTCGGATTGATGCCGATATATGGTGTGCGGAGGTCCGTATTGCCGTCCGAGAAAGAGTAATCGCCCACCCACGTCTGCACTTCCTCCGCGGGGAGTTGGAAGCAGGTTGATGATGCGTCATTGTAGCCATCACAGTTCGGCCCATTCGCAGCCAGATAACCGTATGAATAGATCTGATTGTTTATCGGGTGTGCCGGCGTGGCGATTCCGGGCTGGTTGAAAGGAATGGGCAACAACTCGTGCACCCCGCGATTTCCCAGATAACCTAGCGTAAGGACGACATCGTTTCTCGGCTGCCACTGCAAGTCGAGGCTCCAATTCTGGGAATACGGCAATTTATTGGTCGGATTGTAGCCGCCGAAGAGGAACGGGCGAGTCTCTCCCGAATTGACATTGCAATAGGGCTGGTTGGGCTGCTGCATCCCCGGGGCGTTAGGCTGATTGCATGCAGCCATTTCTCGCATATTGGGCACAAGAGCCGCCAAGGCGGCGAGCGAAGCCGGTACCGGGGGCAGCGTGGTCCCAAACGGCGCACCGGACAGGCAATTCAGAGTGTTCGCACACGACGTGTTGAGTGGAATGGTGAAAGGCTCCTGGGTCGTGACGCTAAACGGCCCGCTGATCCCGAGTCCGGCGCTGGCGGACAATTCGGTGAAGTACTCGCCGCGATCGTAGAACATTCCAAAGCCTGCGCGGACTACGAAATTCTTATGGGGGCTCCACGCGACTCCGATGCGCGGCGCGAAACCCCACTGGCGCCCCGTCAAAGTGGAAGGGCTCACGCCTTTCGTGCCGAAGGTTTTGTTAATCGCCGGAACGACGATTCCGATACCGGGAGTTCCATTAACTGGGTTGAAGGTGTCGGTGGACAAATCATACCCATAGTCCTGAGGGTAGAAATTCGTCATCAGACCATTCACTTCATACAGGGGCCCGTCCCAGTCCCACCGTAGGCCGAGATTGATCGTCAGACTCGGCGTCAGCTTGAAATCATCCTGGGCGTAAAGACCCACTTGTTTCGACCGAAAATGGCGATTCGTTTCGCCATCCAGAAGCAGCCCGTCGCTGTGGTCCGTGCCCAGCGTCCCGGTGAGGAAATCGGCGAAATCGTTGAAATTGAATATTGCAACGTTGTTTTCGCGATTCTTGACGTTGAGTTGCGCGTAGTCGAAAGTCCCGCCGAAAGACAACGTATGCTTTCCGACGACCCAGTTGTACTTGGACGATCCTTCGAATTGATTCTGAAAGATCCCGGCATTCGCGAAGTTCGTCGACGGACCTATAGCCAGAGTATTACCGCCGAGAGGGGCCACCATGCTCCCGTCCGTGTTGAACGCTCCCGCGTCCGCGTTGTTGATGTTGATCCCAGGGAAGAGCTGGCCGCTCGGGAGAGTGAGGCCCACGGAGCTGGGAGCAAATGGCTGGGCCGTAGTGGCGTTGGCGATTTCGCGAATAAACCCGAATCTCTGCTCCCACGTGCTGTTGGGTGTCAGCACGGTGGTGTTGTCGAGCGAGAAAACCTGACTGCCGGCTTGAAGCGATTCGGGAAAGCCTGCTACTCCGCTGACGGCGAAGGGAGCACCTGTCGGGTTGCGTTGGAAATAATACTTCGCGGCAAGGCGATCGTTCGAACTGAAATTGTAGTCAATATCTCCGTTTACTTGATTCGCCTTGAAGGTGCTGGCCGGCCCCCGAATCTCGGAGTTGAATAGTTGACCCGTGGTTTCGCCATTGGCGGCGCTCGTCGCGAGGGTCTGCGAAGGAATGAGGTATTGTCCGTTCGTGGTCTTCATTTGCAAAAGTTTGAGCGCGGTGGAGTCGACTTGCCCAACCGTGATGCAGGCGGGATTGTAGCCTCCGCATTGGTCGTCCGCATTTACCAGATTTACCAAGTCCGCCGGGTCACGGTTTGAATCGGTCAAACCCTGGAGCGTGGGAACTCCACTGAACGCTCCACTCAGAGCATCGCTGACGTTTTGTCGCTGATACGAAGCAAAGAAAAACAGCTTGTCTTTCACGATCGGTCCGCCAAGCGTGCCTCCGAAGACGCTCCTATGCAGCGGAGGAGCATCGCCATGGTAGAAATCTTGGATGGCCAACAGCGAAAGAAATGTCGGCTTCGCGTCGAGGGCGCTATTCTGCAGGTAACCATAGACCTGCCCGTGGTACGAGTTGGTGCCAGAGGCCGTTGTGAGCTCGATGTGCGCGCCGCTGTTCTGCCCCATAGAAGCGTCGTACATCGACGTGGTAACGTGCAATTCCTGAATTGTCTCGGGCGGAGGAGTGGGCAAACCCTCGCCGATCGCATCGAAGACCGAAGTATTCGTCTGCACTTGGCCGCCGGTGCCGAAGATTTCGCCCGTGTTCAGTGTGAACCGGCTGTCCGCGATGTTGCTTGTCGAGTTTCCGTTAAACAGGTTGTTCGCATTCACCGAGTTAAACGTGAAGCTGTTGCTCGTATCGCGCTGGCCGTTAGCCACGATTCCCTGGTTGCCGAGGCCCTCGTTGCTGCCGGAACCGGAAAGAAAATCCGCGCTGGTACCGGGCGCGAGAATGGCGAGCTGCGTAAAGCTGCCCGTTCCGAGCGGAACGGACTGAATCACGTCGCTGCCCAGCGTGTAGCCGTTCGAGGTGTCGGTCTCATTCAGCAGGGGCGTGGCTTCCACGGTTATGGAGGTCGTGACTTCGCCGGGCTGTAATGTCGCCTTGACCGTCGTCGTCAAGTTTCCTTGAACCAGAATCTGCGGGTACACGACCTTCTCGAATCCCGTCTTCGAGAACGTGACTTCATACGTGCCGATCGGCAAACCGATGAAGCTGAACGACCCATCGTCTTTCGTCTCCGCCGCTACCCCGAGGTTTGTGCCGACGTTGCGGATGCTCACGGAGGCTTTCTGCACGACGGCGCCGCTGCTATCCGTCACCGTACCGTCAATCGAGCCGAGTGTCTGTTGCGCTCGCGTCGCGACCGGAGCGAACGCCGCGAGTAGAATCAGAATGGCTGCTGATACGCACCGCAACATGAATTTCCGTATCATTTGTCTCCCCGTGGACAAAATTTCATGCGCACTTAGGTAAACCAACTCCGAGCTCATTGCAAATTACGATTTTGAATTTGTTGGATCATCCAGCATCCGGGAGGATCCACCGGCCTTCTTCGATCACCTTGATGGATCGCGGCACCACCAATACCCCCAAACGGGCTTCTACGCCCGGCTCCTCCAGGTTGTCAATTGCACCCCTGTGGATATCTCCGAGTCGCCCAAGGACATAGTTATTGCGTCCGTGTAATCGCCTGAAGAATGGAGTGTTAACAATAAATGAATGAATGGGCTGCCACCGGCGTCCTCGCCGGAATCATCTCTGTCTCTATCGCAAAATCTCTGGCAGAATGTGCCGCGTGACGGACCGCCCCTCCAACCCAGTTTTTAACGGCAATACGCTCAAACTCGGCACCTTCTGCTCCAACACCATCGCAAACATGACGCTCGTCCCCGAGCAGTGGCGCCCCACGTGGGCGAACTGCCTCGCTGCCGCGCGCGCCGCGGATGACGCGGGCTTCGAAGCCATCGTCCCCATCGCGCGATGGAAGGGCTATCTCGACGACAAACCCGACCACCCGTCGAATGAAGTCCTCGACGTTTTCACTTTCGCCGCGGGCCTCGCGCAGGCGACGCGCTACTCGTCCGTCTTCGCTACGTCGCACGCGCCCACGATGCATCCGCTCCTGGTCGCCAAGCAGTGCGCCACCATCGACGCGATCTCCGGCGGCCGCTGCACGCTCAATATCGTCGGCGGCTGGAACCGCCGCGAATTCGACATGTTTGGCATCGAGCTGTTGGAGCACGACGAGCGCTACGTCTATCTCGAGGAATGGCTGCGCATCCTGCGCAAGCTCTGGACGCATCCGGTTGAGTTCGACGAAAACTCGCAATTTTTCAGCATGAAGAAGGCGATTTCGCGCCCCAAGCCCCTGCAAAATGGCGGCGTGCCGATCATGAACGCGGCCCAGTCACCGACCGGCATTCGCTTCTCCGCAAGAAATTCGCAGATTGGCTTGATCGGTTTGCGCGGAAACAATTTGGAAGAATGGAAGCCGCAGGTGGAGAGCTACAAAAAAATGGCGCGCGAGGAATTCAGCCGCGAGATTCAAATCTGGACCAACGCTTCAGCCGTCCTGCGCGAAACCACACAGGCCGCCGAAAACTATCTGCGCCACTATTCGGAAGAGTGCGTTGACGCCGAGGCTCTCGACAGCATCATGAGCACCATCAGCCGCGAGAACAACATCCCGATGGGTTCGCCGCAGCTTGCTTTCATGCGCACGCGCATGGCGAGCGGCGCCGGGTATCCTCTCGTCGGCGACGCTGAAAAAATTGCCACTGATTTACAGGCTATGTCCCGCGCGGGCATCGACGGCGTCATCATGACGTGGGTCGATTACATCGACGGCGTCAAGCGCTTCGCCCGCGAAGTCCTGCCTCTGCTCGAGCGAGCCGGCCTCCGCAAACCATTCGTGAAGCCCGCCTGACATTCCTCGCGCGCAATCGTCATCATGCGGCGAGCGCGTGATGCTCGCCGCGCCTGCGGAGCACGCATCTGGGAATCCCTCGCAAAACGCTGTGCATATACAATCGAATCCCCAGCGAAACTGCCAGCCAGTACCACCGAAATTTTCGCCGCGCGACAGGCCCAAGAGAATGTATTCGCGTTTCCGTCCGGACGACCGTCTTGCCGTCGCGATAGTCGTCAAACCAGAAATTCGTCAGCGCCTTCGCGTAAGCCGGATCGGCGAACGCCCTGAACTCCTCCAGATTCCGCATCATGCGAATACCGAACTCCCTCGTCCAGAACTGGCCGATCAGCCCACCCGCGAGCTCGTGAGGCTGGGCGATCGCAATCGGCAGCGCACCGAACGCTGCCGCCGCCTCTTGAAAGGTGACCGGACGCTCTTCGCTCTTCCCGCCAAGATTTCGGATGCGCGCCAGGAATTCCGCGAGCGGCATGTCCGTCAATTCCATCGTTTGAATGGCGGAACGTACTTCCTCTGGGCTGGCCTGAACCGTCATCTGCTGCACGATCCGCTGCTCGAAATCCGGCATCAGCGCGTTCACGGTTCGCGTCGACAACGCAACGGAGTCTCCACGATACGGACTCTGCGTAACGCCTTCCGCGAAATCCTGTGCGAACCGCGACACCTCCTCCCAGCGCGTGAACTCGTAGTCTTTGGTCGTATCGGTCGGCGCCCCTTCTTGCCGTAAGATTCTTTTCATAACCAGCCGAACCAGCGGATTGTAATCCCGGTAATTCAAGGCTCCCGGAAAACTCGCGATCCACTGCGGTGTCCACGCGACCTCGTCGAGAAACTTCCGGACGGGGCCAAGCGATTCAAGGTACGATTCGCGCGTCCCAGGCGTCGCGGTCAGGCACGTTGAAAAAAAGCCGGTCGAGCCTGTGCGCATCAGCTCGCCTCGATTGTCCTTAATGAACTGGCGCACGGCACGCGCATATCGATGCATATACATCGGAGCGCCGATCAGCACCGCGTCAAAATTGCAGATTTCCGGTACACCCGCATGCTCCCGAAGGTTGGTGACGTGAATATCCCAGCCGCGATTCGCAAAACACTCGCCTAGAAAATGTGCGATCTTCTCCGTCTGGCGATGCTTCGATGCGAAGTAGATTCCGACTCGTTTCTCCATGGACCACTCCCTGTAGTTTTGTCTACTCGGCCTGAAACGCTGCCGCAGTGACGCGGGTCACGCTTGGCTGTGATTGGCAGGGCGCAAGTAAGGATTCCGGGAGGGGCCTACTTTCTCTCGAAGACGGAAGGAGTTTTCAGAAGTTCTTCATAGCGTTGCATATCGGCGTTGTTTTCGACGCACTCATATTCCCGCAGGCGCGTCCCGGGGCGCAGCATGATTGTGCCGTGGCGAGTCCACGGCCCGGTCAGCACCACGGGATCTTCAACAGTATCCTCGTAAACGATCGTGTTCTCGTCGACGCGCGTAAACTTCTCGACCACGTGCAGCTTCTCGCTGTGAAACGTTCCCACTCCGGAGAGCCACGTCTTGTCATTGAATCCGGTCACGTCCACCACCAGCGTGTCGCCCTCCCAGTGGCCCACGGAATCGCCCATGTAACTCGGGTCGAGGTCGTCCGGGTGCTTGGCATCGATCGGGATCAGCCGGAATATGTGAAACACCTCGAACAGCATCACGACCATCTTCGGCGTCTGCACGATCTGCATCGGAAAAAGCCCCATCAGCGTCGTTCGAGGCACGCCCGGCGGCAGACAGCGCACCATCGGCTCGTCGATCCCGCGCATCTTGTACGACTCGAGCACTTTTTTCGCCGCCCAGTCCTGATACGGCGGCTTCGGCTGCGGGCTCGTCACCGCAAACGGCGTGATCGGGCCGCTCTGTCCCAGCGGGCCGTCGCCGTTGTTGGTGTCTTCCCACGTTCCGATCCGGTTGCTGCCGCCCTGCCACACTCCGGTCAGGTCGGGATGCCCGTCCGCAGTGCGCGGCACGTTAGGACTTACCGGCGGCGGATACTTGTATGTCGCTGCCGGCGTCGAGGAATTTTGCGCTGGCGGAATTTGCTGCGCAGTTGTGCGTGTCGGCAAAACCAGCGCCGCCGCAGCGATAGCCGAAATGATGACTCTGTCTCTCACGTTATGAAATCGCCTTAGTTCGATGGCGGCACCTCGACCGGCGGAGTCGCTCCGCCGTCCCCTGTGCCGGGCGCCGGCCCAAAATAGAGCTTCTTGCCGTCCTGGAACGTGACCTGCCGCGCGTGTCCCCACGCGCCGCCCACCCGCGACTGCCACCCATAAATCGTAATCGTATCGCCGACCTTCATCGTCACGTCGCGCTTCCATCCCGTTCTGTACAGCACGCCCGGAGGATAGCCCTCGAACTTCCAGTTCGTGACGTTGCCGTTCGCGTCTTTTATGTCGATGTAGATAAAGCTGTGCGGATTCGTCCACTCGATGTTGGTGATCACGCCCGTCAGCGTTACGGGCTTGTTCACGTCGTACTCGACGCCAAACGAATGGTGCGCCCGCGCGGGCACACTCGCAGCCAACAGCAAACCAACGCTCGCAAAACAAATGGAGAAGAGCCTAAATTTCATTCCCCACCCCCGGTCCGCCCGACTATATTCGCGCCCGCCACGCTGGTCAAGCGCGCAACGATCGTCGCGGCGCTGCCCTGAATAATTACATGCCCTCCGCGCAGGAGTGGCGCGTAGCCGGAGCCGCGACCCAATGCTCTCAGTAAGTTGCATCGGTTTCTACTCGGCACGAGTGACGGGTAGCTGTCCGTTTGGCAGCAGTTTTTTCGACATGCGAAAAAATTGACACCCTTTTGGCATCGCGGTCGAGCGTTTTCAATAAGTTGCACGGGAAAACACTCGGTTTTGGTTGACACCCTGGGAAACAGTGATTCGTGATCGGTGATTGGTGACATGTGGTCTGTGACTGCATGAGCCGTGTTGTCGCTGCGGCGCTGCCCTTTCTTATCTCCCAGGCTCGACTAGCCGTCGACACTGGGAGCCCTGCCTCATCTCCCGAGCGCCTCTCACCGAGGCCTCGGGAGCCCTTTATGTCCAGGGCCCAAAGAGCGCCCCGACTCACGCTAGCACAAGGAAGATTCGGTTTTGTCAGGCCAGTCCTGTGGACTTCGCGGGCGGCGCGACTACTTGCCGCGGGAGAACCAGCGCAAAGGAAGTATGTCCGTCGAAGGCGAGTATGTCGGAGCTAAAAGCTCCGACCCCTAGAGTGCTCCTTGTTCCGCTTGCTGCGCGGTAATCAGAGCGACTCCACAATGCGAATGTCTCGCTGCGCCGCATTGTTGAACACTTTTAACGCCGCCTTGTACGCGTCGCTCTGATAGGCAGCAATCGCTTTCTCCACGCTGTCGAACTCGATCACCACAACTCTCTCATTCGCTCCCGATTCGAACGTCTTCGCGGGCTTCCCTGCCGCCAATGTGCGCCCTCCAGCCGCTTCAATGGCTGGCCTTGCCACCTTGCCATATTCCGCTTGCACTGTGGGGTCGGAGGCCGATCGGTAGAAAACGATCCAATATCCCTTTTTCGCCATCAATTTCTCCTCTCACTCTGAATTTCTATTTTGACTTTCCGGCAGGCCAACAATGTATATGCCGCCGCCGCAACGCGCAATGCCGCGCCGAAAGGTGTGCACGCCTTGGCGCTTGCAATGTTTCCTCCGAACGATTACGCTCTTAACGCTGATTTGGATCAACGCGAAACCATGTGCCTTGGCCCATGTTTTCGCTGAGAACAAGCGGCACCGACACTAGTTATTTACTAGAGGAGGATGGCGATGAAAATTGACATTACCGGTGCCTCGAATTTTGTCAATCGCATGTTCGAGGCTTGCGGTTCCTACCAGTGGGCTCGTGAATTCCTGAAGAACTCCCTCGAAGCACAAGCAACAAAAATCGAATTCGGCATTGAATGGCAGGCGGTCGAAAAGAAGGGCATCTACCGCCGGACTATCATTGATAACGGTATCGGCATGAACCGCGACGAACTGCTGCGTTTCTTCTCAACCCTTGGCGCGGGCGCTGGGAAAATAGGTGGGATTCATGACAATTTCGGCGTCGGAGCCAAGATAGCGTCTCTTCCGTGGAACCCTGAAGGTATCGTGGTTGTGTCCTACAAGGGTGGTCGCGCCGCGATGATTTGGATCGTTCTCGAGCCAGATTCTGGCGATTACGAGCTGGTCGAGTTCGATGCCGGTGGCGAAAAGATGTGTGTAGTTGAACCCCAAGTGGTCGAGGGTGTTGATTGGGCTGCAATCCGTCCTTCGTGGTTGGTTGATCACGGCACCGTCATCGTATTACTTGGCAGCGAGGAATACCCCGATACGGTTCTTGGAAATCCCCAAGCCGGAGAAAAAGAGATCAAGGGTCTTTCGGTTTATCTCAATAGTCGATTCTGGGATTTGTCCCAGGTTGACGTAAAGGTCGTCGAGCTACGAAGCGAGAAGAAGAGTCAGTGGCCTCAAAGTGCAAGCGATAAAGATGACGCACGACGTCCCAACAACAGGCAGATGTTCGGGGCTCGCTACTATCTGACCGACCTAAAAGCTTCAAATGGGAAACTCGGAGCCACCGATGTCCTTATGCTGGACGGTGAACGCGTCATGACGGAATGGTATCTATGGCAGGACCAGCGACCTGCGATACACGGGTATGCAAAAGAAATTGGTTACATAGCCTTTAGGTATAAGGGGGAACTCTTCCATCTGACATCCAGCAAGGTGCATTTTCGTTGGTTCGGGATTATCGAGAGCAAGGTACAGCGCAACCTAACCATTATTCTCGAACCCCAGCTTTATCAGCCCACGAACGGAAGATGGGGCATTCACCCTGACCAAAGTCGCAATCGCCTCATCTTCACCGGAAATGGAGAAAAAGGGATCGAGCTGCCAATGTCGGACTGGGGATTGGAATTTGCCGAACATCTACCCAAGCCAATAATCGAGGCGATCCGTCTAGCACGCGGCGAGGGTGCTGGATCAATCCAAGACGAGGAATACCGGAAGCGATTGCAAGACAAATTCGGGGATCGTTGGCGGATGAGAGTACTTGTACAAGGAAAAAAGAACGTTCGGGGTCAGGATGCAACTGTGAGCGATGCAGAGGTTGAAACCACAGAAACGACTGTGACCGACCAACCGCAGCCCGGACCGCGTCATAAACACAGGAAGGCCATAAAGGTTATACAGAAACGGGCCATACCCGGCGGCCCTGGTCAAGGTATCGAGCGCGATGTCCCCGTTGACGTCCCAACATTCCGGTTTGCCAATTCCGATGAATTTGTGAAACCGTGGCACCTCGCCTGTTGGGCACCTCACGATCCAGACGGGCCGACGGTCGTAATAAACGTTGACGCGCCAGTTCTGCAAGAAATTGTCCAATACCATCAAGCGCAATATCCAGACGTATATGCAGAGGAAGTTGCCGAAACGGTCCGACACGTCTTTGGAGAGGTGGCTGCTTGCAAGATCGCTCACTCACAGAAGCTCGCGAAGCAGGTCACGGAAGAAGAGCTTGATCGTGATTACCGCAGCGAAGCAGCCTTGACGGTTGGCTTGATGGGGCTCCTTGCCGAGGAAACCGTAATATCGCAACGGCTCGGAAGGCTCGGGAAGAAAAAAGGAAGTGCCGTGCTACTTGCTGCAGCAGCTCCCGAGTAGAAGATTCAGCGTCGCTGACCAAGCTTCTGACAATTTACTTGAAGGCACCTGGATTAGTGTCCTCACGCACTAGCGCGCGGTTTCGATCACCGGCGGGTGGCCCATCCTTTGGGCAGCAAAGGGTGGGCGTGCTTCGCGACATTCCGCAGGCGGCCAAAAAGTCCACAGGCCCGCACGCTTGACGCGCCGTCTCCCATCTAGAAGCATGGACACATGGGCCAATGGTCCAAACTCGGTGCTCGCTTGGAAGGCGGGACGATGCGGCACGACTCCGCTTCGGCAGCCCTGCGTCCAAAGCAATCGGAGATTGAATCACGCGGCGGTGACGAGGATTCGCGCGCCCTTGCGCGAGGCGGGGTTTCGGGCGGATGACGATCTCGACGTCGCGGTCCAGACCCGCAGCAAACTGATCGCCCGCCTTCCCGGCACAAATCGTCGGGACGCAAAAAGCGCGGAAGGCGGCCGCTACGAAGGCAAGAGCAACGGCGGCCCAGGCCCTGCCGCGCTGAAGGCCGCGGCGCTACATTCAAATCTAGGAGCCGTGCCGCGCTGAAGACCGCGGCGCTACGTTCAATTCTAGGAGCCCTGCCGCGCTGAAGACCGCGGCGCTACGTTCAATTCTAGGAGCCCTGCCGCGCTGAAGGCCGCGGCGCTACATTCAAATCTAGGAGCCGTGCCGCGCTGAAGACCGCGGCGCTACGTTCAATTCTAGGAGCCCTGCCGCGCTGAAGACCGCGGCGCTACGTTCAATTCCGGGAGCCCTGCCGCGCTGAAGACCGCGGCGCTACATTCAAATCTAGGAGCCCTGCCGCGCTGAAGACCGCGGCGCTACATTCAAATCTAGGAGCCGTGCCGCGCTGAAGACCGCGGCGCTACGTTCAATTCTGGGAGCCCTGCCGCGCTGAAGGCCGCGGCGCTACGTTCAATTCCGGGAGCCCTGCCGCGCTGAAGGCCGCGGCGCTACGTTCAATTCTAGGAGCCCTGCCGCGCTGAAGGCCGCGGCGCTACGTTCAATTCTGGGAGCCCTGCCGCGCTGAAGGCCGCGGCGCTACGTTCAATTCTAGGAGCCCTGCCGCGCTGAAGACCGCGGCGCTACGTTCAATTCTAGGAGCCGTGCCGCGCTGAAGACCGCGGCGCTGCGTTCAATTCCAGGAGCCGTGCCGCGCTGAAGACCGCGGCGCTGCGTTCAATTCTAGGAGCCTGCCGCGCTGAAGACCGCGGCGCTACATTCAAATCTAGGAGCCGTGCCGCGCTGAAGACCGCGGCGCTACATTCAAATCTAGGAGCCGTGCCGCGCTGAAGACCGCGGCGCTACATTCAAATCTAGGAGCCGTGCCGCGCTGAAGACCGCGGCGCTACATTCAAATCTAGGAGCCGTGCCGCGCTGAAGACCGCGGCGCTACGTTCAATTCTGGGAGCCCTGCCGCGCTGAGGACCGCGGCGCTACGTTCAAATCTAGGGGTCCCCAGCTACCACTTTGGGTTAGCCACTCAGTTTTCAGGCACGCGCAGCGCCCCCGTCCATATACAATGGCAGTTCGTGCCAAAACGGTTTGGCACGCCAGACATGGTCACACTCGACGCAATCAAAGCCGCCGTCGACCGCATCCGCGAGTCGATCTACATCTCTCCCTTCGTCCGCTCGGAGACGTTTTCCAAGCTCGCGGGCAACTCCATCTTCTTCAAGCTCGAAAACTTGCAGATGACCGGCTCCTATAAGGAGCGCGGCGCGCTGAACAAAATCCTTCTCCTCACCGAAGCCGAGCGCCGGCGCGGCGTGATCGCCGCATCCGCTGGAAATCATGCACAGGCGGTTTCGTATCACGCGACGAAGCGCGGAATCGCGGCGCAAATCTGCATGCCGCTGACGACTCCGCTCGTGAAAGTCTCCGCCACGCGCGATTACGGCGCGGAAGTGATTCTCGCCGGCACGAACTACGACGAAACGTGCCAGGAAGCGCTCCGCCGCTGCGCGGAAAAGCATTTGACGTTCATTCATCCCTTCGACGACGAAGCCGTGATCGCCGGCCAGGGCACGCTGGGCGTCGAAGTGCTCGAGCAGCATCCCGAAATCGAAATTCTCGTCGTGCCGGTGGGCGGGGGCGGCTTGATCGGCGGCGTCGCCTGCGCGGTGAAAGAAACGAATCCGAAGATCCGCGTGATCGGCGTGCAGACTTCGAAGCTGCCGTCGATGAAGGTCGCGCTCGAAGCGAATCACCCGGTGCTTCTGCCGCCCAAGGTCACGATCGCAGACGGCATCGCCGTCCGCTGCGCGGGCGAGATCACGTTTCCTCTGGTGAAGAAATACGTGGACGAGATCCTCACGGTGGACGATGAAGAAATCGCCAACGCGATTCTAGTCCTGCTCGAAAAGGAAAAAACGCTCACCGAGGGCGCGGGCGCTGTCGCGGCCGCCGTCATCCTGCAGCACAAGATTCCGCGGCAGGGAAAGAACGTCGGAGTCTTCGTCACCGGCGGGAACATCGATGTTTCGCTGCTCTCGCGGATCATCGAGCGCGGTTTGGTAAAGGACGGGCGCCTCGTCCGCCTGCGGATTCACCTGCCCGACCATCCGGGCGCATTGCAGCGGCTCGCGGGCGTGATCGCGGAAAAGAAAGCCAACATCGTCGAGACGAACTACGACCGCGCGTACTACGGCGTGCTTCTCGGCGACACCGTCATCGAAATCACCATGGAAATGCGGGGTCCCGAGCACATCGCGGAACTGGTCACGGCGCTGAACGCCGCGGGCTACTCTCACGAGCGCGTGATTTGACCCCTCCCAAATGTTCTCAAAGCGGACCGATTGGAAGCTCGAAGAAAACGAGTACACGCGCGCGCTGCGCCGTCATCGCGAAAGCGGCAAGAAACTTTTCGATCTGACCGCATCGAATCCGACGACGTGCGGATTCGTGTACGACGAAGCCGCGATCCTTTCCGCTCTGAGTTCTCCCGCCGGACTGCGTTACGATCCCGAGCCGAAGGGATTGCCCGCGGCTCGCGCAGCCGTCGTTGCATACTACGAGCGGAAATCGACCGGCGCGAATCTCGATTCCGAGCGGTTGATTCTCACGACGGGAACGAGCGAAGCGTACTCGTTTCTCTTCCGGTTGCTGTGCGAGCCGGGCGATGAAATCTTGATCGCGCATCCCAGCTATCCGCTCTTCGATTTTCTCGGCACGATTCAGGACGTGCGGCTCCGCCCGTTTTTCCTGATCTACGACCACGGCTGGCAAATCGACTTCCCTTCCCTGCAAAAAGCGATTGGCCCGCGAACGCGCGCGATTTTGTTGGTCCATCCCAACAATCCCACGGGCAATTTTGTTTCCGTGAACGAAGCCGAACATCTCAACGAGATTTGTGCGAAGCACAACCTCGCGCTGGTTGTTGACGAGGTATTTCTGGACTACGAGTTCGCAGGTGCCTCCAAGAGCAAGGAAAAACACGGGAGCTTTGTGGCGAATGATCGTGCGCTTACTTTCGTTCTGAGCGGCCTGAGCAAAATTGCGGCGCTTCCGCAAATGAAAGTCGGCTGGATCGCGGCGAGCGGACCCGACGCGCTCGCGCGCGACGCGGTCGCCCGCCTCGAATTGATCGCCGATACATATCTCTCATTGAACGGACCGGTGCAACATGCGCTGCCGGTGCTGCTCGCGCAGCGAGAAAAGATGCAGCCGCAGCTCATCGCACGCATCGAAGCGAATTTGCACGAGCTCGACGATCAGCTGGCGCGGCAGAAGCCGGTGGCGCGACTCGAGGTCGAAGGCGGATGGTACGCGGTGCTGCGCGTTCCAGCAGTGCAATCCGACGAAGCGCTCGCGGTCCGCTTGATCGAAAAGCACTCCGTGCTGGTCCAGCCGGGGCACTTCTACGAGTTCCCGGACGACGGATATCTGATTGTCAGCCTGCTCACGCCGGTAGAGGAGTTCAGCGAAGGGATGCGGCGTTTGCTCGATTGCGTCGGCGGATCATGAACGCAGGAAAGTTGGTACGTGGAGGAAGGAATTTGGAAGCAGGAGCAGATGGGCTGCGCTGCAGCCAGCAATCCCATCTGCGCCCGCTTCACGCGAATCAGGGCTTACTTTTTCTTGCCGAACGTGGCGCGTATGTAGGCTGTGAGACTCTGAATCTGTTCCTTGGTCAGAGTGCTCTTGAACGGAGGCATATTGTTCTTGCCGTCCGTAATCTGCGTGGCGATTTGTGCGTCGGTCAGTTTCTGGACTTCCGAATTCAGATCGGGCGCCTTCAGGGCCTTGCCGGTAGCGGTTCCCGTGCCGTCCGCGCCATGGCAAACGACGCAATTCGACTTGAACGCCTGCGCGCCGGCGTCGTCGGCAGGATTCGCGCTGGCGCTCGAAGCGACTCCGAGAATCACCAAGGCCAAAGCCACCATCGCGAAAGTGCCGAGCCTCACTGTCCGCCGAAACGAGGAGCTTCCCATGGAGCGTGAACTAGAATTGCTTGCCGACGTGCACTTTTCGTTGTCGAGCATCGATCCTCCCGTTTGATTGCTTTTTCCCAGGCAGCGCAGGAGCGCGGCCCAAGGTTTATGATGTCCACCCGCCAAAAGCAGATATATTTTGCACCAGCACTCGGCCGTCTGCAAACAGAAACATATTCCGCCCGCCGGCCGAAAGCATTGAGCTCTCGATGACTTGTCCGGCGATTCCGTCTCACTGGATACCCATATAAATAGATGCGAACCGCCCGATTCGCGATGTTCCAGATTGGAGCATGTTTCCTTCCTGGAAGCGGCCACAGAACGAAGTCTCGAATCAGATGAAGATCATTGTCGAAAAATGGGGCAGAGGAAGCAAGGTTGCCGTCGAACACATTCCCAAGTAAACTGTTACGCAGTGTAGCGCACGTTCGGGGCGTAGCGCAGCCTGGCTAGCGCGCCTGGTTCGGGACCAGGAGGCCGGTGGTTCAAATCCACTCGCCCCGACCACTTAATTCCCTCTCGCCAAACGCACTTACGCCGCTACATTGCACTCGGGCGTTACGGAAGTCGTAGCGCACGTAGCGCAATTAACGTTCGACTCCGAAAGCTCGGGCAGTTCGAAGCCGAGTCCGACTTTCTCTGCCCACTGCTGACGGAATTCCTCATCCTCGGTTAACTGCTTTCCGTACCGCGATGACATGTCGGCATTCTCATGCCCCATCCAGTAATCGATCAGGAGTTGGCGCACTTCGCTTCGTTGCAAAGTCGCCGCTCGGAATCGGCGAAATGCGTGGAAGCGTACGCGGTCTCGTCCCATCTTTTTCAGGATTGGCCCGAGGCCATCGCGATACACGGTGCTGGGCCACAGCATGTTGCCATCTTTCGATTCGAACAGGAAACCCGATTCCCGTCCTCCGATATACGAACGCAACATGCTGGCCAGCGCAGGATGCAAGTCAACATCACGGAAGCCTGCCTCAGTCTTCGGAGTCTCCTGAATCTCTCCCCAACGGTTGCGCTGTTGACGGATATGCAGCACCGAGCAATCCGCGGAAACGTGCTTTCCGATTTCAAGCGCGAGCAATTCTCCGATTCGAAGTCCACTGCCCGCGAGCAAAGCGAACAGGGTTCGATAGACCGATCGCCTCGCGTTGGCCACGATAAAGGAAACTTCCTTCGCCGTGAACGTGGGGCGGTGTTGCTCCCGCTTGTTGACTCTCGGCAGGCCCATGTACGCCAAGTCCCACTCCCTTGGGTGCACCTCTCGGAGCCGTTCATCCCTCGCTGACGCGATGACTCTTCGAAAGACCCTGAAGAACTCAACTATGGTCTTGTCGTTAAATCGTCGTTCGTCCCCGACCTTCTCGGCCTTCATCCTGGCAACCAGTTCTCGGGCTTCCGGGTTGTCAAGTGAAGCGAGGGCCGTGCTGCCGACGACTCCGTTCAGGTATGCAATTGCAGTGGAGTAGGCGTCAACCGTGTTGGCGCGTATTGGCTTCCGCGTTTTGGAATTGACGATGCGCCCTGCTCTGATTTCCCCAAGCCACCAAGCAGCCTGCGCTTCGAATGTGGTCACAGCCGTGATGCGTTCGCGAACCCTTTCCACATCGAGCACACCCGCTTTGCGCATGGCCTGGTGGAGTCTAAGCATGGCGCTCATTCTGTCCCGGCAAAGAGCAAGCGGGATTCGAACTTCGGCCTGCTTGGTTTGGCCGGGCACATCCATTCGGAAGAAGCCATAGGCCCGTTGCGTAGGAACCCAAGGGTCCGATTTCTTCCGTCCTTTCTGATATACGTGCCCACGTTGCCGGATTTCCGGGTCCGTGTTTCCTGCTGAGACGATGATTCGACGCGACATGGATTTTCTCCGTGTAGCTGTCGAATTGGCATCCCCTGTGCATGGTGCGAGTGTATGAGCGGACGCTGGCGAATGCAACGGCGGAGCCAGTTGCGTAACGTCAATGGGCTCGAATTCTGTTAGCGCGACTTGTGACCTGCTGCTCATCGCTAGGCGTAGCTTTGTTCCGGTCCCCGACGATTCGCCTCGCTCAGATGGAATAGCAGCAGCACGGCAGCAATGATTGCTGCCGCGATTGCGAGGAATCCAAGCACTGTGATCCTCATGGCTTCCCTTCCCATGGAACGATTTCTCTGCACTGTGGGCATCGAAAACCCTTCAGGCTCCCATCAAAACTGCTCGTCTTGACCAGGTTCCGCTCGATCCAAAACCGGCAGCCACAGTCCGGACAGAACAGCCGATAATGTCGCTCCATCTGTTCCAGTCGATCCAAAAGCCCCGCGCTGCTTCCCTGCTGGATGAGCCGCTTGAATCCCTCGATTCCTTCAGGTCCACGAATGAATAACTGAACGCCGCACGGATCGCACGTAACGTATGGCTTGTTCTTCTTCGTCAATCGAACCTCCAGAGCGTGCGTGCAAACCGGGCAAGGGAATTTGTGGTCTGTCCTGGTCGGCATTCTCGGCCTCACCCTGACGAGCCGCTTCAAGACGGTGTGGCCGCATTCCGGGCGAGTACAGGATAGGCCTCGGTTTTGAGAATCACTCGTCTGCCGGCATGGCGGAGTCAATGTGCGGGAAGAAGTTCCCGTGAAATTAAGCGCCGTTTTGCGGGAAACTCCCGTAAAATTCAGGGCGGATTTGCAGGGAATTCACGCAATAATGGCGAAACGCAAGAAAGCAACAAACAATCCCTCGAAATCCCTTGACACGCTTTCGCCAGAACGCGGCAGAGGGCGACCGTCAAAGATTCCAGTGTCTTGGGTGATAGGGCGGGCTGGGAACCACAGAACGCGCCTGACTCAGGTCTGGCCGAAACTGGAAGCTCCGCTCCTGGCCTCGCGAACGGGACCGGACATCGCAAACGCATTTGAGAATTATGGCCAGCCGTATACCAGCCACTTTGTGCCCGCATTGGTAGGCGACATACTGGCTCTGATTCGCGATCCGAGATTTCCGAAGAGGCGGGAGCAGCGGATCAATTTTCTAGCCGACTCCCTCGGTGGAAGGCCCAATATAGCCTTGCGCACCTCCCGCGACATCTGCGAGCAGGAGCGGGCGAAGCAGCGACGCAGGTCACCCCACAAGATTCTTCACCACGAGTATTACGTCGAATGCTCCTGCGGTTACAAAGGACCGGCTCGCGACAACGCCTGCCGAAAATGCAACGCTGAAATTGCATTCTCGCTCGACGAATTGATGGGACGAGGGCTGCTTTGAACCCGGTGGGCCGCTTCCTAACGTACGTAACGTTACGAACCTGCGCTGGGTGGCTTAACTCCTCAGTCTTCGGGCATGTCATGGCAAGTTGAAGGACGTTCATGGCGTCGTTGAAGACGGGCTGCGGATTTTCTTCCTCTCTGTGGTTTCCTGAGTCTGGGCATCTATAGGTGGCGTGGTATTGCGGGATTCGGTTGTCAATTCTACAGAGACATTTGAGCGTGCTATTCAACGAGCGCTCTACGGTCGCGTAGATAGGCTGTCCTCGTAGACAAGAAGCCATATGAAAGACGCGATGGGATACGATCCTTTACCCCGGGGCGTTCGTTATGGAGACGCGGAAGTCCGGAGCCTGGGTCTTAATCGATGACATCGCCGAAGCACTCGCAGCGGTTAGAGATTCTGGAAATGCCGCAATGAATTCACCATCAGCGTTCTTAACGATCCCGTATTGCTCAGTCCCGTGGAACCGGTTTTGCCAAACATATCCGATAGCACCGGGAGTGCGCCGAACGAACCCCGCCGTTCCTTCGGCGCCCTTATAGATGTTGCTAGCCACAGGCCAGTTACCGGACGGGTCAGTGAGTACCTTTTTGAAGGCTGGCGACACCTTTGATAGATAGTCTGCCATGACATACGTGTCGAGGGTTCCACTCAGGCTTGCACTAGGAAAGTCGTGCTTGACCTTGATGTCCATTCTGGGCAGATCGACTCCAGGATTGTCCATGGCGATCGCCGGATCATTCCATTTCGTGATTGTGCCAAGGAAAATTCCAGCCAACGTGCTACCAGTGAAACGCAACTGCGGAACCTGTGGTAGGTTGTAGACCGGAACGACGGCATTTACAGCTATGGGAAGTTGCAGGATTCGACCCTTTACTTTCGCAAGCTGATCATCGGACATTGGCACGTCGGTCGCGGCAAAGGAGGACGTTCTGTCAGCAAGCTGGCGGCTACCGCCCCGCGAGCCAATCGCTTGATAGGATATCCGAATTCCAGCGTGCAGACGGCTGTACTCGTTGATCCATGCCGAGAGAACCGGGTAAATAGTTGTCGAGCCTGCTCCTTCAACGCGAGTCTCTGTTGCTTCACTATTCAACCGTGCTGGGTCGCCCGTATCCGATTGCGGCTCAGATAGCGCCCGTTGCGGACAGATCACAAGTGGCATGAGCAGTATCGCGAATACTCCTCGGGTTTTGGATGCCTCCAGCATATTTCCTTCTTTTCGGATCACGGATTTGGACAACTCCAACACGTCGTTCGAACTTTTCCTTTCGGCGGATACACTTTCTTGTAGTAGTCAATGGGAGCGCCCGGGATGTCAACGACTGGTGGGTCGTCTCCGTTCTTGCTCGTCCAGAGACCATTGCATTGTTGGAGCATTGTAGAACGAAATGTCGACGGCCAATCCGAGATGGTGATAACTGTGCTTACTGTGTCCAGACTGCTCGGCACCACCCGTCACTAGCAGGTTCAGATTTGGGTTGTTCGTCACACATTGTAGGCAGTGCTCAAGGCACTGCAGTGCCTGAAGCGTCTTACCGGTCACCGGGACGGTAATCGGAGGTGGCTTGTTATAGTCAATCTCCCCTGATGGATCTAAATAGTTAATGGGATCGTCAGCTACATAATCGTAGAAGTTGACGCCACCGTCAAAACCGATTGGATCTTCGGAGATGAATCTTCCTGTTGCTGGATCCAGATAGCGCGCCCTGTTGTAGTAGAGATTGGTTTCGGTGTCGAACTCGCGAGCGGTGTAACGGAAGAAGTTTGTGAGCGAACCGGAGGACGCTGTCTGATTTCCGAACGAGTCGTAAGTATAGGTTTGTGCCAGCGCACCGGAAGTGTTGCTCAGGGAAGTGATCAAGCCAAGGCCATCGGCTTCGTAAAAGCTGGTTGTCGTGCCCCGCTGCATCGCAAGCGGCTCGTCGATATTTTCTCCCTGCGTGTAGCGGGCGACCACGCCGCCGCTAGAATTTACCGTCTCAACGAGATTATCGCCGTCATAGGCGAAGACGCTTGTGGCTGTGGAGGAAGATTTCTCGATGCGCCTCCCGAAGGGATCGTACTTGGAGGTAACGCTGGTGCTGTCCACTTCGAAGCGAATGTCAAGACTTTGAGTTCTCAACTTTGATCCGAAGCTCTAACCCGTCGATCTGATAGCTACCGTTCGAGATTGGACTAACCACCGCGTTTGACACCGTTATCTGCAGTATGAGCCCGAGGTCCTTGAGACGCACTGTTCTCTTCTCGCCGAACGCCGACTTCTGTACCCCCTGCGCGAGGTCGCTCGCGGCAAAGTCGTAAGCTTGTAAGCCGTGCCGAGTACCCGTCGGATCGAGCAAGTTCGGGGCATCTGTCTTATCCGATGGGCGTCGAAGCAGAAGTTCCAGTGTCACAACATGGTGTCCAACATCAAAGTCGGGTTCAAGCGAGAGAGTGTAGGCCGTGCTTCCATCAATCGATTTGATTGGAACGGACCAGCGATTCTCGGGAACCTGAGTCGAGAACGTTGCACTCGTTTGCAGTGGCACAATCCGTGGTTTCGCTGCTGCATCGGGAAGCAACGCGATAGTCACAAAGAATGTTGCCAAAATATGTTGGCAAAAGCGATTAGTCATCACAAACCTCCACTGGAACGTGATGGTGGACTCCCCAGTTATCTGCTGCCTGTGTCGTCGAGAACCAAACATCGATGTGGGTCCCCGCGATGGTTTTCTTTCCCCCGCGATCCGAAACCGTACCGCATCCGTATCCAGGAACGAACATGCCAGTTCCAAACGGGATGTTCCTCGGTGCGGCAATCGTGCCTGGTCCAGCTTTCTGTCCGCTCTTCGTAATTCCGTAGCCAGGGTCGCCAGGATTCTTTCCGGTGCTTTGATATGAGTTGTCGTAGCCAGTGATAAGCATTTTTACGATGTGACATTTAGTACATCCACAGTGACACTTCGGATCCTGCGGACACAAACCAAAGGGATCGTCAAAGTTGGCCACGCTATTGTTCGCGTAGGAATAAAAGTTCTGCTCGCCAGCAAATCCGATCGGGTCTTCACTGATGAACCGACCGATTTGTGGGTCGTAGTATCTGGCGCGGTAGTAACGCAGGTTGCTTTCGGAATCAAAGTCTCTCCCAGTGTATTGGAACGGGTTTGTGACGCTGCCGGCAGAAGCGGTCAGTTTCCCGAAGGAATCGTAGGTGTAGCTGTTGGCAATTGCTCCCGAGCTGTTCGTAAGCGACGTAACGGAGCCCAGACCATCCGCTTCGTAGAAAGTGTTCGTGCTCGAACGAGATTCTGCCAGGGGTTCGTCGATGTTCTGTCCCTGCGTGTAGCGCGCGAGGATGGTGCCACTTGCATTGAGTTCCTCGATGTCGTTGTCCCCGTCGTAGAGATAGTTCGTGGTCGTCGTTGTGCCCGTGGTGAAGACCTTTTGAATCCGTCGTCCGAAGGGATCATACTTGAAGCTAGATGTGTTCAGCAGACGGATACTGATCGATTGTGTCTATTCATTTGGGTTTGTCCATAGGAACACCACAGCTGGTGCCAACCGTGGAAAGGAAGATCAGTTCCTTCAATTCTTTCCGCGGCACACTGCGACCGACTGAGTCATGGAATGCATCAGTGTTAAAAACCCGCGTAGAGGGATCGCCTTGCATGGCATCTGGATGTTCTTCCGGGCTCGGTTGATCAGCCAGCGGGGCCAATTCTATCACCAAATTCTTGCTGGCATCTTTCCATGTTCCCCCCGGCAAAGCGCCTTTTAGAGACACCGGCCCATACAGTTCCGTAACAGCATCTGTCAATGCTTCCATAGAAACGTTCTTGTCATACAATGCGATGATACCGTTGGGGCACGGGTCATTTCCCAATCGTTCGATGGTCACGCGCCATGGAGTAACGGCACCGGGTTTTACTCCGACGGTGGACCACATCTGTGCGCACTCTTCGAAATGGCAATTAAGCAATTCCGCATTGGGCAGAACAACTCTGCTCTGCCGCGCATGATGAGAAGGCTGATGACACCCGATCTGCATTCCGCTCAAAAACAACACAATCAGCACTAAAATGCGTCCCGTCATTGACATGGGATTTTCCCATCCTTACTTCGGTGATTTATTCGGAAGACCCTTACACAATGCGTCACACGTCGCCTTGTTATCTCCTATCAGAGCGCATGCACATTGGCACGCAGCAGCAGGCGACTGTTGCGCTCCAAAGCACTTTGTACATTGATTCATCCATTTCGGATCGGAATCGGCGCCAAATGGATATCCAATGCAATGGCATATTTTGTCAGTATCACCTTTATAGACGCATGGGCATGTGACTACATATGCAGTTACGGAATCAAACAGCGGTGGCGAAGGGCATGGCTCGCCGGGGGGGCAAGTCCCGTCGGGATCACGCAGAAGCAATGGCCGATTCTTCACATAGGAGTAAAAATCAATGCCGCCTTTGAAACCGATCGGATCTTCCGAGATAAACCTTCCGATACTCGGGTCGAGATAGCGCGCCCTAAGAAAGTAGAGGCCGGTTTCTGTGTCGAACTCGCGGCCCGCCAAGCGGAAAAAGTTCGTGAGTGAACCAGAGGAGCCAATTGTGTTGCCGAAGGAGTCGTAAGTGTAAGTTTGCGCGAGTGTCGCTGTTGAGCTGCTCAGCGATGTGACCGAGTCGAGACCGTCCTGCTCGTAGTAACTGGTCGTGGTCCCTCGTTGCATCGCCAAGAGCTCGTCAATGTTCTGCGTCGGGGTGTAGTGGGCGACCAGGCCACCCGACGAATTCACAGTCTGAATCAAGTTGTCGCCATCGTAGGCGAAGATGCTGGTCGTGGTGGGCGAGATTTTCTCGATGCGTCTGCCGAAGGGATCGTATTTGAAGCTGACGGTTCCTCCAGAACTTGGGAGAGTGACACCCGCCAGCCGGTTCTCATAGTCCCACGTGTAGCTTGTAGTTCCCGTCGAATCTGTTTTGCTCGCGGTGTTCCCATTGTAGTCGTACGTGTAGCTCGCGTTGGAAGTCGCCGTCAGCTCATTCGAGGAGTTATTTGTGTAGGACGACACCCCTAGCGACGCCGTGCGATTGCCCACCGCGTCGTAGGAGTAAGACTCTGTCGTTGTGCTGGCTTGCGTCACCTGCGTTAGCTCGTAGATCGGGTCATAGGTGTAGTTCGATGTCACGCTCGCATACTGATCTGTCTTCGCTGTCCGGTTCCCCGCAGAATCCAACGTGTAGCTTGCCCCGTCAATAGTACTCCCGGATACCTGGTGCAACACCGAGAGCAACCGCGACAGGCTATCGTAGGTGTAATTGGTAGTCACGCTGTTGGGACGCGTCATCTGCGTGCGGCGGCTCAGCGCGTCGTAGCTGAACCCAAAAGAGCCAGCCCAGGAGTTCGCGAGCGTGGTCAGGCGGTTCAGCGTGTCGTAGCTATAGGTGTTGGTGCTGCTATCCGGCGCCGTGTATCCCGTCCGGTTCGAAGCCGCATCGTAGGTGTACGCGTTCGTGAACGTCCCCGTCAGGAACGAATATTGGGTCGAGGTCCCAATCAGCCGCCCCATGTTGTCGTAGGAGAATCCGTACGTCCCAGTTGGATCGTTCACCTGCAAGACCTTGCCCACGAGATCGTAGGTATATTCCACGTTCGTTGAATCGGGATAGGTCTTCTCGGTCAAACGATTCAAAGCGTCATACACATACTGGATCGTCTGGCTCTTGCGGTCGGTCTTGCTCGTCAGATTGTTGTCTGCGTCGTAGCTGTAGGTTTCGACGTGACCGGATGGGAAGGTGGTCTGCGTCACGCGGCCAAAGGCGTCGTAGCTGAACGAGGTCGTGTGGCTGTTCGCATCCACGATGCTCAGCAAATTGTTTTCCGTGTCGTAGGTATAGCTCGTGACGTTGCTCGCCGGGTCGGTGACGCTGGTCAGCCGGTCGGCATCGTCATAGGCATACGTCGTCGTCTTGCCGTTCTGGTCGGTCGCGGTGATCCGCCGTCCGCGGTAATCGTAGGTGAAAGTTGAGGTGGAGCTGTCCGGATAGATGATCGTCGTGAGCCGGTTGCCCGAGTCGTAGGCGAAGCTGGTGACGTGCGAGAGCGCATCGGTGATGCTCGTCCGGTTTCCGCGAGAATCGTACGCGTAGGTAGTCACGTGACTCTGCGGGTCAGTGATCGTTGCGATCAGCCCCGCCGACGTGTATGTCATCGTCGTGACATGGCTCAGCGGATCGGTGATCTGCGTCAACTCACCCAGCGAATTGTAAGCAAATTGCGTGACGCTCGCGGATATGCCGCTGCCAGGCACAGGCGTTGTGACGGAAGTCAGATTTCCGTGGGAATCATAGGCATTCGTGGTGACGTGCCCGAGCGGGTCAGTCATTGTCAGCACTTCGCCGAAACTGTTGTAGGTGTACGTCGTCGTTGGAGTTCCGGCCGACACTGTTGGCTGCGTGGTCTGAGTCAAGTTGTTATTCGAGTCGTACGTATTCGACGTTGTGTTACCCAGTTCGTCCGTCGTCGATAGAGTGTTACCCAGACTGTCGAATTGGGTCGTAATGTTGCCTCGAATGTCGCAACTGGAGCATCCCGACCCCTGCGAAGTCGAAACGTACCACTTTCCGCCTGCGATCTCGGACGTGTAGCTCGACTGATTGCCAAGCGAATCGGTCAGCGTTACTGTCGCGTTCACCTGGAATGTCGGCCCATATGCCGTAACGCTAGCTACAGTGGCTCCAACGGGTCCCGTAGAGGCTCCCGACGGCACAACTGCCACAATATGCGTATCGCTCCAACTGGTCACAGCCGCGTTTGTGCCGCCGAAGGCCACAGTACTGTTGCTTTGCGTCGCGCCGAAACCCGTGCCGGTCACCGTTACAGAAGTACCTACTGGCCCTGAGGTAGGGGAGATGGCCGTGACGGACAGTGGACCCGTCACCGTGAATTGCACTCCGTTGCTTGTCACGCCATCCTCGATAACGGTCACGGGGCCGCTCGTCGCGTTGTTCGGCGCATAGACCGTGATGCTCGTGTCGCTCCAGGAAACGACGCCCGCCGCAACACCGTTAAATTGAACTTGGCTGCTAGCCTGATTCGCGCCGAATCCGGAGCCGTTCACAATCACCTCACCGCCAGCTTCACCGTTGGGAGGCTCCAAGTTGCTGATGACAGGATTGATTAAGGTGAATGTGGGATTACCAATGCTCTGGACGGAGCTTACAGTGACGACTACAGGTCCTGTGGTTGTTCCTGAAGGCACAACGGCGACAATATAAGCCGCGCTCCAACTCGTAATTGACGACGCAGTCGTGCCATTAAAGCTGACGGTGCTGCCGCTCCCTTGGCTCGCACCAAAGTTTGACCCTGTTATCGTCACGGATGCGCCGGTTCCTCCCAGGTGCGGGGAAAGCCCCGATATGAATGGCGTCGCCCCGATGGTGACAACGACGTTATCGAAAGTGGAGGTCGCATAGGTCGTGGGGTCGTCACCGCTCAACGCGAGTCCCACGTATACGTTTTGCGCCATCGTGATCGTCTCGGTTGATCCGAGCTGCGTCCAAGTTGATCCGTCGGAGGACGTATAGGCGCTGAAGGTGTTTCCACTGCGCACCAGCTTCACCCAATAGGGCAGGCTCGAATAGGAGGCTTGGCCCTCATTCGACGTGGTCGATCCTGCGCTGGAGCGCGTATAGAACGTCAAATAACTAGAAATGAATACGAACGCATTCACCGCACCGGGGTCAAGTGTTTCGCGAATCATCACGCCTGTCTGTCCACCCGAGCTTGAACCCGTGAAGCTCGGCACTCGCGCCGTGATCGTCCCGTCGCCCGACAGCGGCTGGTACACAAAGTGCATCCCGTCAGCGGTACCCGTAATACCTTGGCCTGAGCCAACCACCGAGAATACTCCGCTCGAATACGTCGCGCTCCCGACCACGCCTGCTACGCCCACATCTTGATCCAGCCACGGGGTTGGCAGCGGATTGGAAGTCACCGTAAACGCAACAGGATTGCTGTCGTTCATGCTCGGTCCGACCGACACCACCAAGTAACCCGAGCTGGCTCCCGAGGGGATCGTGATAATGACGGACGTACCACTCCAAGAGTTGACTGTCACAGGCGCGCCATTGAGCAGCACCAGGCTATTGCCTTCGGATGCTCCAAATCCGGAGCCTGAAATCAGCACCTGAGCTCCGATTGGTCCGGTTGTTGCAGAAATGCTAGTAATCGCCGGAGCGGGTGACGCAGTCGAGCTAATCGAAACGTTGTCGAAGCTTGCCGTGGAGGAGCCACCCTCTGCACTCACGGCGAGGCCGACATAGGCGTTTTGCGACATCGAGATTGTCTGAGTCGATCCGAGCTGCGTCCAATACAGCCCCTCCTGCGACGTGTAGGCGCTGAAGCTACTACCGCTCCGCACCAGCTTAATCCAGTATGGGGGCGTCCCACTGGCCTGTGCCTGATTGGCAGTGCTTCCGCCTGTGGTCGAACGCGTGTAAAGCACCAGATACCCGTCGTAGAATAGATACGCGTTCGTTGCATTTGCCTCCAAGGTCTCGCGGATCATTACTCCGGCCTGCACACCATAACTGCCCGTCGCGCTGACGATTCGGGCCACAATCGTCCCGTCGCCCGAGAGTGGCTGGTACACGAAGTGCATTCCGTCAGCGGTTCCCGCAATCCCTTGGCCCGATCCCACCACCGTGAATTTCCCGCTTGAATACGTCGCTCTCCCTGGCGTTGCCACCGTGCCTACGTCCTGATCCAGCCACGATGTGGGAAGAGGCTGGGACGTGACCTCAAAAGCAACGGGGTTGCTGTCGTTCATACCCGGACCGAGCGAGACCACCAAGTTCCCCGACGTGGCTCCCGAGGGGATCGTGACGATGATGGACGTATCACTCCAGAAATCGATTCCGACCGGCGCATCGTTTAACATCACCACACTACCGTCCTCGGACGGCCCGAATCCGGAGCCAGATACCAAAACTTGGCTTCCGACCGAGGCGGTAGTCGCAGAGAGACCACTAATGACTGGTGGCGTTGTAGAAGCCGAAGCGATCGAGACGTTATCAAACGTGGCCGTAGCCAATGATGATTGGTTGCCGCTGAGCGATACGAGGCCCACGTAGACGTTCTGCGCCATACTGATCGTGACGCTTGATCCGATCTGCGCCCAATTGACTCCATCGGTTGATTGGTACGCGCTGAACGAGCTTCCACTTCGAACTACCTTCATCCAACGAGGTAGGCTTGCACTCGCATATTGGTATGAGGTACCTCCTCCCGTGCTCGTACGGTCGAGGAAATACACGTCTCCCTGAGCGTAAACAGGCGTGGCGTGCGTCGATCCGTCGTTCAACGTTTCTCTGATCGTGACGCCAGCTTCCGAGCCCGAGCCCGTCAAGCTGACGAGCCGAGCCACGATGGTGCCGTCGCCAGATAGCGACTGATACGCAAAATTCATTTCGTCTGCGCCGTAGTAAATCCACTGACCGGAACCCTTCACGATGAACTCACCATTCGAATAGGTTGCACTCCCGGCGGGACCGACCGATCCGACATCTTGATCAGACCAACCAGAAGGCAGCGCCAGAACCGTGAATGACGCGCTGTTTGCGGTCTGACTGTTCACCGTCACAGACAATGAACCGGAGGATGCGCCAGAAGGAACAATCGCGGTGATGACCTCGCTATTCCAACTCGTGATTACAGGATAGCTTCCGTTAAGCGAAACCGTGCTGCTCCCCTGGTTCGGCCCAAAATTCGTTCCTGTGATCGTAACCGCGCTCCCGACCACGCCGGACGCAGGTGAGATACTCGAAATGGTGGGGGCCTGCGCCTGAGCCTGGCCGCACCGCAAGACCAAAAGTGAAAATGCGAGGATGAGAACCGGCTTCCAGCTTCTCAGGCACATCGAGGTAACCTCCGATGCTCGACCGTCGGGATTCTTCAGTCGATGATCGTAACCGTTAGTAGGAGATCGAGACGGCATCGACCCCGTTTGCGCGCGTCGAGGTCAATCCCCGCCCGCTGCTGTCGTAGGTATGAGCTTCGAGGACTTTATTGTTCGAATCCAACACGGACGAAACGAAGGAATTGCTGTTGTAATTGAACGACAGCGTCGATGAGTCAGGTTCCGTAACCTGGGTCAGGCGACCCTGGCTATCATAGGAATACGACACCGACTCGCCAAAATCGGACGTAACGCTCGTCACCAGATACGTGCCGCTTCCGTAGCCGAAATAGAGATGACGAGAAGCTGGATCTGTGACAGTGACAAGACGCCCCAACGAATCATAGGACAATTGAGTCGCGTTGCCGTTCCGGTCGATAATCGTAATCAGATTCCCGCTCGTATTGTCAAAAAGCCGCTGCTCTCCATTTTGGAAGGTGAGCGTCCAGTGTGAGTTGCCCGTGCTCAGCGTAGCAACGACATTGGCGGGAGCCGCTACGCTCCAAACGCCCCCGTTGTATCCGAACGACCAGAAAGTGCCATCGCCCCGTCCGTACTTTATGTAGTGGTCGCTGCCTACGAACACTCGCTCTTCGAAATTCGACCTCCAATTGGGTCCAAACAGCCCAATCTGAAGCGCACTTTCCAGGGCAGGCCATAGGCTGTTCCATCTTCTTTCAAGCACCAGCCCGCCGGATAGGCCGGGAATCTTGACGTCCACTTGATCGATGTAGGTGTCGCCGTCGGCTAACCTTATCGGCCCACCGGCAATACCACAGTGACCTGATGGAGTTTTTGTACCACGGCGTGTGAGAGAGTTTACATCACAGCCTCAGGTCTTGAAACTGAACCCGGTGAAACCAGGGGGCTATAGGCCGCCGGCGCCGGCGGCCTATAGCCCAGCGC